>Ga0181520_10009846_pt1 | contig 13051 bp, 11 predicted proteins | sample PEATcosm2014_Bin_29_FD_132451 | JGI IMG/M metagenome (GOLD analysis project Ga0181520, IMG submission 132451) | Peatland microbial communities from MTU Mesocosm Facility, Houghton, MI, USA - PEATcosm2014_Bin02_30_metaG | ecosystem: Environmental > Terrestrial > Soil > Wetlands > Peat | place...
GCTCGTAAGTCCCAGGTCCGCGTAGAGCGCGGCCAGAAGCGAGATCACCTCCACGTCCGCCATCGGGTCGTCGGTGCCGAGGATCTCGACGCCGAGCTGGTGGTGCTGCCTGAAGCGCCCCGCCTCGGGACGCTCGTAACGGAACATGGGCGCCGCGTACCAGGCCTTGAAAGGGGCCACGGGCGAGTGCTGCACGAAGGCACGCACGACCGAGGCCGTGCCCTCGGGGCGCAGGGCTATGTCCCGGCCGCCCCGGTCCTTGAACTCGTACATCTCCTTTGTGACAACGTCGGACGAGTCACCCGAGCTGCGGCGGAACACCTCCGCGTCCTCGAAGCCGGGACTGACGACAAGCCCGAAACCGAATCGTCGCGCGAGGACGGCAAAGCGACCTATGAGCTCGGACCAGCGCGCGCTCTCCGGGGCGAGAATGTCCTGGGTTCCCTTGGGGGACTGGAAGCGGCTCACCCGCCGGCCGGTGCGAGGGCACCGCTCCTTCCCGGAACGAGCCGGTAGGCGTCGTAGACGCTGTCGAGCAGCCGGAGATTCTCGAGGAGCGAGTCGAGATGCTCGGGGTCGGCCAGCTCGAATTCGAAGCGCATGCGGCTCACCCTATCCGGCGTCGTGTGGGTCGACGAGGAGATGATGCTCACGTGGTGCTCGGACAGCACCTTGGCGACGTCGGCCAGCAGCCGGTTGCGGTCCAGTGCCTTGACCTCGATGGCGGCGACGAAGACGCCCGTGCGGTCCTCGTCCCATTCCACCTCGATCAGGCGCTCCTTCTCGTCGGCGGCGAGCGCGATGGCGTTCGCGCAGTCCTCCCGGTGCACCGACACGCCGCGGCCCCGCGTCACAAAGCCGATCACCCGGTCTCCCGGCACCGGCGTACAGCATCGGGACAGGCGGACCATCACGTCGTCGAGCCCCTCGACGTAGATTCCCGTCGAGGCGCGACGGTGGCTCGGCCTGCGGGGCTGCAACGCCGTCGAGGGCAGCTGCTCCTCGCCTTCGCCCCCGCGAAGCTCCCGCTCGATGCGCTGCACGAGGGCCTGGCCCGAGACGTGGCCCTCGCCGATCGCGGCATGGAGCGAGTCGAGATCGGCATAGCCCAAGGAAGCCGCCACGGCGATGATCGTGGGCGAGCTCTGCAGCTTTTGCACCGGCAGCCCGCCTCTTCTGAGAGCCCGGGCCAACTCCTCGCGCCCGGTCTCGATGGCATCCTCGCGACGCTCACGCGAGAACCACTGGCGGATCTTGTTCCTGGCGCGCGGCGAGGCGACGATCTGCAGCCAGTCCCTGGAAGGGCCGGCCGAGGGAGTCTTGGAGGTCACGATCTCGACCGTGTCGCCCGAGTGCAGCTTCGAGTCGAGCGGGAGCAGGCGCCCGTTGACCCGTGCGCCCACGCAACGGTGCCCGACCTCGGTGTGGATGGCGTAGGCGAAGTCGACCGGGGTGGCCCCGGAGGGCAGCGTGACGATCAGGCCCTTCGGCGTGAAGACGTAGACCTCGTCCTGTTCGAGGTCGATCTTGAGCGTCTCCAGGAACTCGACCGGGTCGGGCGTCTCCCGTTCCCAGTCGACGATGCGCTGCAACCATGCGATCTCGTCTGTGGAGCGCGCTCCACGCTGGGCCCCGGGCCTGCCGGGCGTTGCCTGCCTGGCGCCTGCCGCCTCTTTGTAGTCCCAGTGGGCGGCGATGCCGTACTCCGCACGCCGGTGCATCTCTTGGGTCCGGATCTGGATCTCGAGGGGCTTGACGCGGGGGCCCACGACCGTGGTGTGCAGCGACTGGTACAGGTTGAACTTGGGTGAGTTGATGTAGTCCTTGAACCGGCCCTGCACCGGGGGCCACAGGGCGTGCACCGTCCCGAGGGCCGCCCAGCAGTCCTTCTCCGCGGCCACGATCACGCGGATCGCCACCAGGTCATGGATCTCGTCGAATTCCTTGCCGCGCACGACCATCTTCTCGTAGATGCTCCACAGGTTCTTCGGGCGCCCGGTCACCTCGGCCTCGATCCCGGCCGCAGCCAGCCGGGACCTGACCACCTCGATCACCTCGGCCAGCTCCACCTCACGCCGTGGGGCGCGCGTGGCGACCATCTGGGCGATCTCGGCGAAGCGCTTGGGGTGCAAAGTCTCGAAGGCGAGATCCTCCAGCTGCCATTTCACTTCTTGGATGCCGAGGCGGTGAGCCAGCGGGGCGTAGATGTCCCGGGTCTCCTCGGCCGTACGGCGCTGTTTCCACTCGGGCATCACCGAAAGGGTCCGCATGTTGTGCAGCCGGTCCGCGAGCTTTATGACGAGCACCCTCCAGTCGCTCGCCATGGCGACGAGCATCTTGCGCATCGTGGCCGCCTGCTGCGCCTCTTTCGAGTCGAAACGAAGCCGGTCCAGCTTGGTGACCCCGTCCACGATCGCCGCCACCGTGGGACCGAACTCCCCCTCTATCTGGGCGAGGGTCACCCCGGTGTCCTCCACGGCGTCGTGCAGCAATGCCGCTGCAGCGCTCACCGAGTCCAGGCCGAGCTCGGCGATGATCGTGGAGACCGCCACCGGATGGGTGATGTAAGCCTCGCCCGAGAGCCTGAACTGGCCTTCGTGCGCCTTGAGGGCCAGGGCGTGCGCCCGCTTGACGAGATCGAGGTCCTCGCCGCCGCCCCGGGCGGTGAGCGTGGCGAGGATGCCGGCGACCTCGGCGGTCGGCGGCGGTATGAGCGCCCGGGCAGGGTTCTCCGCCGACGCCTCAGCGGGCTCGCCGGTCGACCCGGCCAACACAGGATCGACCGCGGACATGGCACAAATCTACCCGCTGAAGGCACTGGACCAGCTTGTTCGCGCCCAACTCGCGGCCGATCCGGCTGGCGGCACAACTAAACTCGCAGCTGAGGACCGTGACGAACCACAAGCCCGAAACGACGCCAGCAGAAAAGGCCTACCAGTGACCGCCACCTCGGATCTCGGCCTCGACCTGGACGAGGGTCTGGAACCGTTCCGGCCCGGCGCCGAACGGCCGTCGCTGCGGCCGGCCCTGGTCGTCCTCGCCTGTGCGGTGGTCCTTTCCGCCGGGGGCTTTGCCGTCGCGCTCATCGGCAGCGGGCAGGCCACGCCGTCGGTCGTCGCCGGCCTCGCCACACCCGTGCCCGGTGTCAACCTCTCGGCGGTAGGCGCTTCGCAGGTCCTCGCGCGCATCTCGAGCGGCGGAACCCCGCCAGGTGACATCCTCGACGCCCTCGTGGTTCCGAACGGGGCCCGCATCGTGTCGACCACGGCGCAAGACGCCGGCGTCGACCAGTACGACCGGAGCATCTACTTCGAGATAGGCACCAACGCGACCGAGCTCCTCGAGTTCTACCGCACCGAGCTTCGCCGGGCCCGCTGGTCGCTGCTCGGCACCTACGGGCTGCCCGGCGGCGCAAGCGAGCTCCTCGCCCAGCGCAGCGGCTCGGACGGCTACGAGTGGGAGGTCGGCGTCGAGGTCACGACGGTCAACCCCTCCATCTCGCCCACGCTCGCTGGTGACGGGCAGACCTCGGCTGTCATGGGCCTGAGGCTTCGGCTGTTCGAGGTCCCCGACGGAGGCTCCTGAGACTCTTCGAGCACGGCCGGGTCGCCGGCGTGCTGGTGGGCAACGGGGCTCAGCAGCACGGCCCAGGTCAAAAGGTCGAGCGGATAGATGAGGTAGCCGAAACGCGTCGCGGGCGCCAACAACGTCGCCAGCAGCATGGCCCCGCCACAGAAGGCCGCCGCCGACTGCGGGCTCTTGGGCATCCACTTCAAGAGCCCATAGCCGACGAGCCCGAGGCCCACGAGGGCGAGGATCGTGATCAGCTCCGGCTTGGCCGCGGGGAACAGTGTCACCAGCTCCTGTCCGGGAAGGGGGCTCGCCGCAGGCGATTTCACCTTCGTCAGCCCGAGCGGGAACCTGATCGCGTTCAGGATGAAGGCATGCGGCGCCAGGCCCACGCCCACGCCGAGTACCGGTACCACGACGATCGCGGCTGCGATGGAGTACCGCCATATGGCACGGCGACCCCGGCGGTCCCACTCACCCAAGGCCAGCAGGATCAAAAGGGGCCAGGCGGTGAACTTCAAAGTGCCGGCCAGACCGATGGCCAAGCCCGACCAGATGGGCCTTCGCCGCGTCGCCAGAGCCAGTCCGAGCAGCATGAGAGCGAGCACCGGGAGGTCGTCCCCGCCGGTCACCATGGGCAGTGCCCCGCTCGGCAGGATGACCGCGACCTGGAAGATGCGCCAGCGCCTTCGCGAGCTCGTGTCCGCGACGAGAAGCGCCCCGGCGATCACGAGCAGGGAGAACCCCGTGAGGGGAATGCGGGCGTCCTTGAGCTCAGACGGCCCGCTCGTGGCACTGACAAGACCGAAGGGGATCATGCCGGGCAGGTACGGGAAGAACGAGTCCTGTGACTGGCTCGTCTTGGACGTGCCGATCGTCTTGGGGTTGGACAGGTAGCAGTTCTTGTGGTGAGCCACCCGATCGGCGCAGGCCTCGATGACCGTCACCTCGTTTTGCACGTGCGCGCCCGGCTTCGACTGGGCGCGTAGCACCACCTCGACCCCGAGGGGTACGAGCACGACCGTGACGAGGAGCCCGAGCACGAGATAGCGGCGCAACAAAAGGCCCGTCCTGGCCGCCTGGGTACCTGCGCGGCGACGGCGTCGGCTCACCCACCAGCTGACGACCGCCGCGATGAGATAGGGGCCGAGCGCCATCTCGGCCCACTGGCGGTAGTCGTCGCTCCCCGCGAGGGCGACCGTCCCCAGAGCGAAGATCGTCGCCAGCAGATAGAGAAGAGCATCCTGTTCGAGGACCGGGAGTGCGACAAGGCGGTCACGCCAGCGAGTGATGCTGCCCGTGATCCCGGCCATCTTTCAGAGCGTATCGGCCCGCCGGCCCCGAGTGGCGAGCCCGGAGAAAGCGCCCTCCCGTGAAGGGGCCGACGTGGCCGTGCGGCCCGTTTAGAGATTGGGCTGAGGCGTGTAGCGCAGGTAGGGCTTGACGGCCCGGAATCCCTTGGGGAACCGCTGCTTGGCGTCCTCGTCGCTGATGGCCGTCACGATGATGACGTCCTCGCCCTCGTGCCAGTTGACCGGCGTGGCCACCGAGTAGCCGGAGGTGAGCTGCAACGAGTCGAGCACCCGCAGGATCTCCTCGAAGTTGCGGCCCGTGCTCGCAGGGTAGGTGATCGTGAGCTTCACTTTCTTGTCCGGCCCGATCACGAACACCGAGCGAACCGTCAAGGTGTCGCTGGCGTTCGGGTGGATCATCCCGTAGAGGTCCGACACCTTGCGGTCGTGGTCGGCGATGAGCGGGAAGTTGAGGGCGTGACCGGTGGCGTCGGCTATGTCGCCCTGCCAGTTGGCATGCGAGTCGACCGAGTCGACCGACAGGCCGATGACCTTGGCGCCCCGCTTGTCGAACTCCGTTTTGAGGCGCGACACCTCTCCGAGCTCGGTCGTACAGACCGGGGTGAAGTCCTTCGGGTGCGAGAACAAGATCCCCCACCCGTCACCGAGCCACTCGTGGAAACTGATCGTGCCCTCGGTCGTCTCGGCCGTGAAATCGGGCGCGACGTCACCCAGCTGAAGTGCCATTTCCTTCTCCTGTCCTTGGCTCCGATAAGTCCTCGGCCCCCCATGGCCTCAGATCTAGTTGCATGACATTAGTAGAGTTCCCCCGGCGTTTCCGCCACGACTTGCCCAAAGGCGCTGTCTCAGGGAAGCAGCAGGCGCCCGAGCCGGCGGGTCGCGCCCACAAGGCCGATCACACCGAGACAACCCAGGTAGCACGCGTGCACGATCAGCGCGGCGCCGAGCACGCCGGTGTCGAGGCCGCGCAGCAACGCCACGCCCTGGTAAAGGGGCGTCACGGTGACAACGATGCGGAGCCAGGTCGGGTACAGCGACAACGGGTAGAAGACGCCCGAGAACAAGAACAGCGGCACGATCGCAAGCGAGATCAGGTCGAAGTCCTGCCAGCTGCGCATGTAGCAGGTCCCGAACATCCCGACGGCTCCGAAGGCAAAGCTCACCAGCATGGCGGCAGGCAGGCACGCCAGCGCCCACCATGAAGCGATCAGCCCGAGCGCGGCCATCACGGTGAGGAACGCGACCGAGTAGACGCTGCCACGTATCAACGACCATGCGAGCTCGCCGACCGCGACGTCGCGGACGCCGAGCGGTGTCGCCAGCACGGCGTCATAGGTCTTGGCGATCTTGAGCTTGAAGAAGATCCCGAAGGTGGCGTCGAAGATGGCGCCGTTCATCGCCGAGGAGGCGAGAAGACCGGGGGCGACATAGTCGGTGTAGGGGATCGAACTGCGGCCGACGGCCAGGTGGCCCACGAGGTGGTTCAGCCCGACACCTATCGACAACAGGTAGAAGAGCGGCTCGAAGAAGCCCGACAGGAGGAATATCCACCCGCGGCGGTACGCGACGACGTTGCGCTCGACCAGACGGCGCGCCCGGCCCCGACCCAAACAAAGGCGCGGAAGCACCCGGGGGCCAGCCGCCAACGACCGCACGCCTGCGGCGCTCACCAAGGCCGCCTCATTGCACGAGCCTGCGGCGATAGGTCACCCTCGCGAGGACCACACCGGCGACCGACATCGAAAGCAGGTAGGCGGCGTGCCCGAGAGCCTCGGACACCGGAACATGGCCGAGGACCAGGGCGCGACACAGGCTCACGCCCTGGTAAAGAGGCGTGCAGCGCGCGACGAGCTGCAGCCAGCCCGGCAACTGCGCGATGGGAAAGAAGGTCCCGGAGAAAAGGAAGAGCGGGACTATCGCGAAGCGATAGATCACGACGAAGGACTGGTCGGTCTCCCGCGTGGCACTGAAGGCCATCATCGGAGCGGCGAAGGCCGCTCCGGTCAGGATTGCGGCCGGGAAAGCCGCAACCGCCCACGGAGAAACCACCGTGTTGAAAGCCGCCATCACGCCGAGGAACACGCCCGAGGCGAGCGCCACTCGGGTGAGGACCCAAAGCAGGTGGCCGTAGAGGACGTCGGTCACCTCGAGGGGCGTGGCCAGCATCGCCCAGTAGGTCTTGAGCCACTTGATCCCTGACATCACGGGGTAGGTCGACTCGTTGGCGGCGATCTGCATCGCCGTGCCGGCGAGGAGCCCGGGCGCGAGGAACCACAAGTAGGCGACGCCCCCGACCGCACGGTCGGGCTGTCCGTGTCCGATCAAGTGGCCCAGGCCGACACCCATGGCAGCGAGGTACAGCACCGGGTACAGGAAGGTCGTGGTGAGCGAGCCCCTCCAGGTCCGCTTGTACGAGAGCAGGCTGTACTGGTACGCGCGCAGCACCGGGGGCATGCCTACGCGGCGCGGCCCGCGAGAACCTGACTGCGGCACGCCTGCCGTGGCTTTCCAAGACGCAGGCATGAAGCTCAATCGACCAGGCTTCGCCCGGTGAGGTGCAAGAAGACGTCCTCCAGGGTCGAGCGCCTGACGAGGGCCGCGATCGGGGCCGCCCCGCGGGACCTCACAGCATCGAGCGTTGCATCTCCTTCGTCTGTGTAGAGCAACAACCGGTCAGGCAGCACCTCAACCCGCTCGGCAAGGTCGGCGAGCCTTTCGCCGTGAGCCTCGTGGCCCTCGGGCTCGAAACGCAGCTCGACGACCTCGCGAGTAGACCACCGCTCGATGAGCTCGCGGGGCGAGCCGGCAGCGACTATGCGCCCGGCGTCCATGACCACGAGCCGGTCGCACAACTGCTCGGCCTCGTCCATGTAGTGCGTGGTGACCACGAGAGTCACACCCTCGCGTTTCAGGCGGTACAGGCGGTCCCACAACAGGTGACGCGCCTGGGGATCGAGACCCGTGGTCGGCTCGTCCAGGATCACAAGACTCGGCGAGGACACGAGCGCCCTCGCGATCGTGAGCCGCCGGCGCATGCCGCCCGACAACGGGTCCACGCGTTCATCGGCTCTCTCGCTCAGGCGTGCGAACTCGAGCAACTCGTCGACCCGTTCACGCAACTGCTTCTTGGCAAGCCCGAAGTAGCGCCCGTAGAGATAGAGATTGTCCCGAACGGTGAGCTCGAGATCGAGGGTGTCGTCCTGAGGGACCAGGCCGATCCGGCCTCGTATCTGCGGGCCGTCGTGCATCGGGTCGAGGCCGAGCACCTGCAGAGTCCCGCCCGAGATCGGCGACAGGCACGCGATCATCCGCATCGTGGAGGTCTTGCCCGCCCCGTTGGCGCCGAGAAACCCGAACGCCTCGCCGACCTCGATGTCGAAGTCGATGGCGTCGACGGCGGTGAACCGGCCGAAACGCTTGGTCAGCCCACGGGCCTTGACCGCCGCATCGACCCCTGGCCCGGTGACTGCCCCGGCACGCGAAACGGCCACCTCCGGTCGGCTCTGCCGAGGCTGGCCACCTTGACCCGGTGACAGCTGGCTCATGAGAAAGTCATCGCCCGAGCCCATCACGAACCTTACCTACCCGGTAGCCCATCGCCGCCCCGGCCGATGCAGGTTAGCGAGGACCCTTGGGGCTCGGCCAGGGCTCTAGACTTCCTCGAGCGTGCGACGAGCTCCCGTGTGGCGCGGCTTCAAGCAGGGCGTCATCGCCCTTTTGGTGACCACGGGTGCCGCGACAGGCGCGATGCTCCCGTTCCGCCACAGCCTGAGCTTTGCCACCGCGGCTCTCGTGTTCGTCCTGCCGGTCGTCCTCGCCATGCTTCTCGGCGGTCCGCGCGTCGGACTGCTCGGCGTCGTGGTCGGTTTCCTCCTGCTCGATCTGGCCTTCATCCCGCCGTATTGGACCTTGGCGGTGGGAAGCGGCCAGAACTGGCTGGCTCTGGTCGTGTACGTCGCGGTCGTCGCCCTGGTCGCGGTCGTCGTGTCGCGCCTGCAACAGCTGAGAGCCGACTCGGCGCGCCGTGCGGCTGACTCGAGCCGTCTCCTGGAACTGTCGGAGCTGCTCGTCGCGGACAAGCCACTCACAGAGATGCTGGCGGTGGTCGCCTCGAGCGTCCGAAACGCCTTCAACCTCGAGACGGTCGCCCTTCTGCTGCCCTCTGTCGGCACCGACCAGCTCGAGATCGTCGCGTCCGACGGCGGCGAGCTCCGCGCCGAGTCGCTGAACCGCCTGCTGCCCTCGCCGGGCAGTCCCGCCTCACTGACAGGCAGCGTTGTCGCGGGCGCCGTTCTCAGGCAGATACCGCTCACCGCGGCGGCGCGGCCGGTCGGGCTCCTGGTCCTTCGCGGCCGACAACTGGACGTCCACGACAGGGGCCTCCTTGCCACCTATGCCAATCACGCCGCCCTGGCGATCGAACGGGCGCAGCTTCGCGATCAGGCCCTGCAGGCCAACCTCCTCCAACAAGTCGACGAGTGGCGTGCCGCGCTCGTCAGCGCCGTGGCGCACGACCTGCGCACCCCGCTCGCCTCGATCAAAGTCGCCGTGTCCGACCTGAGAGACGCGGCAATCGTCCTGCCCGAGGCGGCCCGCCATGACCTTCTCGAGACGATCGAAGAGCAGACCGATCGATTGACCCGCCTCGTCACGACCGTGCTCGATCTCTGGAGGCTCGAAGCCGGCGCGCTCAAGCCGAAACTCGAGCCCGTGGTGGTGGACGACCTCATAGACGAGGCTGCATCGCTCGTCGAGAGCTCCCTCGACACCTCGCGACTGCGCAAGTCCGTGCCTTCGGATCTCCCGGCAGTCGAGATCGACCCGACACTGATCGCCCAGGCACTGGCGAACCTGCTTGAGAACGCCGCCAGGCACAGCCCGCCGGGCGCCGAGATCCTGGTGGAGGCGACGCGCCGAGCCGGATCCCGTGACGAGGTCGAGATCGCAGTCTCGGACTCGGGCCCCGGAGTCCCTCCGGACCAGCGCGAGCGCATCTTCGAGCTCTTCCATCGCGGGGCCGACGGTGGACGCGCGGGTCTGGGGCTTGCCATCGCCAAGGCCTTCGCCGAGGCGCACGGAGGCAGGATCGGGGTGGGAACGGCCCGGACCGGTGGGGCGCGCTTTACCTTGACGGCACCGGCCGCCTCCTTCTTCCCGGCCGAACCTCTTGCGGGCGACGAGGTTTCCTCGTGACTTGCGTCCTTGTCGTCGACGACGACCCGGCGCTGCTCCGGGCGCTGCGCATCGGTCTCGAGGCGAGAGGCTTCGAGGTCGTCGCGGCACTCACAGGCGCCGAGGGCCTTTCCCGCGCCGCTCAGGCCATGCCGCAGCTCGTCGTGTTGGACCTCGGGCTCCCGGACATCGACGGCGTCGAGGTGTGCCGGCGACTCCGCCAGTGGACAGAGGTGCCGGTGATCGTCCTGTCCGCCCTGGACAGCGAGGATCGCAAGGTGCTCGCCCTTGACAGCGGGGCAGACGACTACGTCACCAAGCCCTTCGGGATGCAGGAGCTGGAGGCCCGCCTGCGCGTGGCGCTCAGGCACGCGGCCGCCCGCCATCCATGGCCGGCGACCGCGACGCTCACGGTCGGCCCGATTCTCGTGGACGTCGCCGCGCGGACAGTAAGTGTCGGCGGGACCTTGATAGAGCTGACGGCCCGGGAGTTCGACCTGCTCACATACCTTGCCCGCAACGCCGGCAAGGTATGCACGCACAGGACCATTCTCCGGGAGGTCTGGGGCCCCGGTTACGGAAACGAGACCCACTACCTACGCGTCTATGCCAGCCGTCTGCGCCACAAGCTCGGCACGGAGGGTGGTCCCCTGCTTCGCACCAATCCAGGTGTCGGCTACCAGCTGGTTGACGAGCGGCCCACTCGACCATCTGCCGGCGGTGGAGGATCAGCCGTCTCCAGTGGGCACCCGCCGTCGCCGACAGGCGCCCCGGCTCCGGGTCAGCGGCCCGAACCCTCCGGCGGCGGAGGCATGGAGCCTCCCGGGAAGGGCGGGATCGGACCGCCCGGGGGGGGCGGCCAGGCGGACGGGGGGACCTGGGAACCGCCGGTCCCGTAAACGGGGGGCTGACCGGGCCAGGGCGGTTCGGGGTAGCCGCCGGGCCTCGGCCCGCCACCGCCCTGGCGATAGTGCCTGAGCTCCTTGTCGACGGGCCAGTCAGCGAACGCGAACACGAGGATCATCACGAAGCCAACCAGCGGGATCAACAGCAAAAGGGCGTACCACGGCGAGTAGCCGGCCTTCGGGAGGATCTTGACCGCGGCCACGATCGCCACGACCACGAAGATGAGCTCGAATACGAGAGCACCGCCACCGGCCCGGGTTGCGGCGGAAAGAACATCCATGCTCGACCACCTCTTTTGGGGGCGCGCCCCGCACCGTCGCGGTGGGACGCCGACCACCCGCCTTGCCAAGCGAATCTAGACCGCCCACACTCCTACTGCACCGTTTCCCGGTCTTGACATCAACCGCAAGCCGGCCTGGGCAAAGCTGAGCACCTAGAGAGGAGGCCCGATGTTGGGGCTCGTCACACCGGTGCCCTATCTTGCGGCCGTCGTGCTCGCAATCGCGCTCGGCATCGCGCTGTGCACCACAGCCAGGCGAAAGCCCGGGCGGTGGAGCTTTGTGGTGGCTCGTGTGATCGCGCTCGTGCTCATCTCCGACGCCATCAGTTTCATCGTCGCCGAAGTCGTCGCAAAGACCTGGTCCCCGAAAACCGACCTGCCCCTCGCGCTGTGCGACGCCGCGCTCGTGGTCGCCGCCGCAGCTTGTTGGTGGCGAATCCCGATCCTGGTCGAGCTCACCTACTTCTGGGGCCTGGCCGGCACCCTCCAGGCCGTCATCACGCCCGACCTGAACGCGGGGTTCCCCCACCTTGTCTTCTTCCAGTACCTGGCGGGTCACCTCGGCATCGTCCTCGCTGCCCTCTACCTCGTCGTAGGGTTACAGATCGCGCCTCGACCCGGATCCGTGCTCACCACCTTCGCGATCACGGTCGCGTACACGGCCGCCGTCGGTCTCGTCGACGCGCTCAGCGGTGCCAACTACATGTTCCTCCGCCGCCCACCTGGCAGCTGGACCCTGCTCAAGGTGCTCGGGCCGTGGCCCTGGTACATCGCCAGTGCGGCCGGCGTCGCGCTCGTCCTCCTCGTCCTGCTGGACCTGCCTTTCTTCATCGCCCGGCACCGTCATGGCTGACCGCACGAAGATCGATCCGCGCCTTCACCTCCACGGCTGGCGCGAGCCGGCCGTACTCGGCTCGGCGTTGCTGGCGATGGCCGCCGGCTTCGCCCAGTTCGGAGCGGTCGCGGCACTCGGCGACGTCGCGAAGCACTTCGGTCACATAACCCACGGTGCCACGATTGCCGAGCAGGCGGGCCTGTCGGGGACCAAGCTCGGGATCGGCCTTGCCGTGATCCGCCTTGCATCCCTTGGCGGCTTGCCCCTCGCGGGTCTGGCCGACCGTTTCGGCCGTCGTCGCCTGCTGCTCACGACGTGCGTGATCGGGTTGGCTCTCACGGCGGTATCCGCCGTCAGCCCTACCTACTGGTGGTTCGTGGCCATCTTCGCTCTCGGACGGCCGCTTCTCAGCGCAACTTCCGGGGTGGCACAGGTTGCCGCCGCCGAGCAGACAGCCTCATCTGAGAGAGCCAAGGCTGTCGCGCTCATTGCCGCCGGCTACGGCATCGGGTCGGGCCTGATCGCCATAGTGCACAGTCTCGGGGCGAGCACTCTGGGCTTTCGTGGCGTGGTGCTGCTCGCTCTCTTGCCCCTCGCAGCGCTGCCGTTCATAGCCCGTTGGGTGGTCGAACCCGACCGGTTCAAGATCGCCGCGGCGGCAAAGCAGCACCCGCTCCCGGTGCTCGGCGCGGTGGGCCCGGCCTTCCGGCGGCGGCTCGTCATCGTCGCTGCCCTCACCTTCGCGTTGTCGGTGGTGACTGGTCCGGCGAACAGCTTCTTTTTCCTGTACGCGCAGAACGTCCTGCATTTTGCCGGTACGACCACGGCACTGCTGGTCGCGAGCGCAGGAGCCACGGGGCTCGCCGGGCTGCTGCTCGGCCGCTTTCTCGCCGACCGGGTGGGGCGCCGTCTCGCTGCAGGAGGAGCCATGATCGCCATGGCACTGCTCGGAATGGTGACCTACAGCGGCTCACC
>Ga0181520_10009847_pt1 | contig 13049 bp, 3 predicted proteins | sample PEATcosm2014_Bin_29_FD_132451 | JGI IMG/M metagenome (GOLD analysis project Ga0181520, IMG submission 132451) | Peatland microbial communities from MTU Mesocosm Facility, Houghton, MI, USA - PEATcosm2014_Bin02_30_metaG | ecosystem: Environmental > Terrestrial > Soil > Wetlands > Peat | place...
AGAAGCTTTGCGGGATCGTCTGGGCGGACGAGAAGCTGGTCGAGGACCTGCTTTGTGTGGGCCATGCGGATGGGTTCGGACGAGTCGAGATAGAGGTCCATGTAGGTCTTGCCGAGGGCCATGTCGTCGGCGTGAGGAAAACGGTCGTTGATGAGCTTCCAGCCGAAGCCGTCAGACATGCGGACCATCGCATCGTGGAAGCGCGGGTCGCCGGTAGTTTTGGAGGCGGCGAGGAAGCCGTCGTAGAGTGCGGCGTAGGTCCAGAGCCGGTTGAAGCTGGACTGCGTGCGGGCGAGTTCCCAGGTTGCGACCTTTTCAGCGGCGGCGCTGACGGCCGCGTGGGTGAGCGCGGGAGAGACATCGGTGGCGAGCGGGCCGGGGTCGTCCGGGGCATCACCGACGGTGGACTGCTCGAGATTGGGGGTTGGGCTGGAGGGCGCATTGGTGGGCGCGCCAGGCGGCTGGGGAGATTGGGCAAGAAGGCCGCTGAGGGGGAAGGCAGCGGTGAGGGCGAAACGGAAGAGCGGTTGGAGGATTTTGGGGTGTTTACTCGAGAAGTGAGGGGGCGCATTAAGCATGAAAGCTCTCCTTCTGCACGCAAAGATAGGACGAACAAGGCCGCTTCAATTTTGCCATAGGGCGCGCAGCGCGCGGGCAGTGCATGGATCTGGATCTGACTGACGAGCTTCGCGTTCTCCTGCGGGGTGCTGGACGTATTCAGGCCGAATAGGGAGGACTCCGCATCGAGCGAATGGATTGCGCGCATGAGGGTGGGGAGATAGGCTGGAGTTTTGCTAGGAGCTGCGAGTTGAGGCGCGTTAAGCGAATGGCCTTGACCCGCGAAGAATGCAAAAAGGAGTGGAATGAAGGCGCTGCTGCTTTCCGAGTACAAGAAGTTAGATGTGGTGGATTTGCCGAGGCCTGAGGCGTGCGAGGGCGAGCTGCTGATTCGCATTCACGCGTGCGGCATCTGCGGGAGCGACGTGCACGGCTACGACGGGAGCACTGGCAGGCGCCTGCCGCCAATTGTGATGGGACACGAGGCTGCGGGGGTGGTAGAGAGCGCGGGCAGTGGAGTGACGGAGTTTGCCGCGGGCGATCGCGTGACCTTTGACTCGACGGTGTATTGCGGGAGGTGCTTCTATTGCCAGCGAGGCGAGGTGAACCTGTGCGACGACCGCGAGGTGGTGGGGGTTTCAACGCCGCTGTTCAGGAGGATGGGCGCGTTTGCCGAGTACGTGACGGTGCCGGCTCGGATTGCGTACAAGCTGCCGGAGGGGATGCCGTTTGCGCATGCGGCACTGATTGAAGCCGTGTCGGTGGCGGTGCATGCAGTGGGGCTGACACCGATTGCGCTGGACGACGATGTATTAGTCGTGGGCGCGGGAATGATTGGGCTGCTGACGCTGCAAGCAGCGCGGCTGGCCGGGGCGGGACGGGTGTTTGTGATGGATGTGGACGAGACACGGCTGGACCTGGCGCGGAAACTGGGGGCCACGGCGGCCTTCAACACAGGGAGTGAAGCAGCGGCGCGGGAGAGCGTGGCTGAGATTGTGGAGATGACGCACGGATGCGGGGCGGACGCGGCGGTGGAGTGCGTGGGAGCGACTGCGCCCGTGAAGCTGGCGCTGGACTCGGTGAGGAAAGGCGCGACGGTGACGCTGGTGGGGAACGTTTCGCCGACGATCGAGCTAGGACTGCAATCGACGGTGACGCGGCAGATCCGGCTGCAGGGCTCGTGTGCGTCGGCTGGAGAGTATCCGGCGTGCATAGCGATGATGGCGCGGGGAGCGATTCAGGTTGAACCGCTGGTATCGGCGGTTGCGCCGCTTGAGGACGGGGCGGCGTGGTTTAAGAGACTGTATGAGCGGGAGCCGGGGCTGCTGAAGGTGGTGCTGGCGCCGTAAGGAGCGGGACAAGTGGAAGATGGGCTAAGGAGCTTTTCGATGGGCGATGGGCTGTTTGATCTGACGGGAAGAATTGCGCTGGTGACGGGGACGAGCCGGGGGCTGGGACAGTACTTTGCGCGGGCGCTGGCGAGGGCGGGCGCGAACATCGTGATGACGAGCAGGAAGAAGGGGAAGCTGGCGGACTTTGCCGCGGAGATTGAAGCGCTGGGACGGAGGAGCTTTCAGGTGGAGCTCGACGTGCGCGAGCAGGCGAGCATTGAGCGGGCGGTCGGGGAGATTGAGGAGGGGTTTGGGCCGATTGATATTCTGGTCAATAATGCGGGGTGCAACATCCGCAAGCCCGCGCTTGAGGTGACCTGGGAGGACTGGAACACGATCCTCGATACGAATCTGCGCGGGTCGTTTTTTGTGGCGCAAACGGTGGCGCGGGGGATGGTGAAGCACGGGTACGGGCGAATCATCAATATCGGGTCGGTGACGTGCGTGGCGGGCTACGCGGGGCTCGCGGCCTATGGGGCGAGCCGCGGAGGCATCAAGCAGTTGACGATGAGTCTGGCCGATGACTGGGGTAGGGACGGGATTACCGTGAACTGCCTTGCGCCGGGGTGGTTTGAGACGGCGCAGAACCGGGTCATGTATGAGAATGCGGCGTGGGTGGAGTACTTGAAGGAGCGGATTCCGCTGAAGCGGCCGGGGCTACCGAACGACCTGGATGGAGCGATTGTGTTTCTTGCATCGGAGTCGAGCCGGTATGTAACGGGGCAGACGCTGCTGGTGGATGGGGGGATTTCGGTGGGGGCGGTGAAGGCGACGCTGTAGGCTGGGACGAGCGGGACGGGCTGGTCAAAATGGCTCAGACGGGGCAGAAGCCAATCGATGAGTCATTTCTAATCTGGATTCCGCAGCCTAGGTGAAGCGGAATCTGGGGAAGTTTTGCCCGCTGGAGGAGATCCCAATGCTGAACGCGCAAAGAATGTCTGCAAAGCTGTTGGCTGGGTTGGGGATAGTGTGTGCGTTTGCTATGGGAGCAGGCGCACAGACGGCGCAGTTCAACGCGAACGCGAACTTTGGCTCGGTGGCGATGGGGAAGACGAGTCCGGCGGTGACGTTGACGGCGACGTTCTCGGCGGCGGAGACGATCGGGGCTCCGCAGGCTCTGACATTGGGCGCAGCGGGGCTGGACTACATGGTGAGCGGGGGGACCTGCAAGGCGGGGCAGAGCTACGCGGCGGGGAACTCTTGCACGGTGACGGCGACGTTTACACCACTGTATGCCGGTACGCGCAACGGCGCTGTGGTGCTGCAGGACCAGTCAGGAAAAACGGTGGGGACGGCCTATTTGCAGGGCATCGGGACAGGGCCGCAAGCGGGGTTCCAGGTGCAGCAGAATTCAACAAGGACGTTTCCCGGGAATGTAATCTTTCCGGATCGCGCGGTCGCGGTGGATGGGGCGGGGGACATCTTTGTGGGGAGCGCCCTCCAAGGGGGCTTCGGCGATACGCTGCAGGAGGTTCCTACGGGATGCGTGCAGGCGGCGTGTGTGAAGACACTGCCGGGCAAGCATGACGGGATCTGGGGCATTGCGTTGGATGGCGCGGGGAATGTGTTTGTGGCGGACGTGAGCCTGCCTGGCATGATCACTGAGGTTCCGGCCTCGGGCGGGTATTCAACTACGAAGACGCTAATGGGGAACCTCGGGTTACCGCTAGGCGTGGCTGTAGACGGTCGCGGCAACGTGTTTGTGACGGACAACACGGAATCCGTGAAGGAGATGACCGCGGCAAGCGGCTACGCGACCACGACAACTGTAGCGAGCGGGTTATCGGGTCCGCTCGGGCTGGCAGTAGACGGAAGCGGCAACATATTCCTCGCCGACGGCGCGAATGTGAAAGAGATTTTGGCGGTGAACGGAAGCATTCCGGCATCGCCGACGATCAAGGTGCTGGGCAGTGGGTTTTTGGGTCCGATCGGCCTGGTGCTGGACGGAAGCGGCAATGTCTATGTGACCGATTCGAGTATTGCTCACAATGGGGTTTGGGAGATTCTGGCGGCGGGCGGCTACACGACGGTGACGAACTTCGCCGGTGGATTCACAGCGCCAAGCGGGATGGCGATCGACTCTGGCAGCAACATGTACGTAGTGGACTTCTTTGCGGACGACGGATTCGGGTTTAGCGGGGCCTTCCTTGACATCCTTCCGAGGAGCCAGGCGACGGGAGTCGCGTTTCCGACTCCAGCGCCTCCGGGGTCGACGGAAAGCGGCGGGTTTTCAGACATATTGACCAACCTTGGCAATGCGCCGCTTAATGTGTCGGCGCTGACGTTCTCGAGCAATGACTTTGCGTCGGATCCCGGAATAACGACCTGCACCGCATCGACTGTATTGGCCCCGGGAACGAATTGCGTGCTGGGCTTCGACTTCACGCCGCAAGCCGTAGGGGGCTCGATCAACGGGACGCTGACGGTGACCGACAACAGCTTGAATGTGGTGGGCTCGAAGCAACAGGTTGCGCTGAGTGGGCAGGCACTGTATACGCCGACGGTTGTGGTGGCGAGGGCTCCGAGTGTTGCACTCGCGCAGACGCTGACGGTGACAATTACGGTGCAGGCGGCGGGCGGCAACCCTGTACCAACCGGAACGGTGCAACTGTTCGCGGGGCCGGTGACACTGGGGCCGACGGCGCTTGTAAACGGGACCGTGACGTTCATGGTGCCTGCAGCGTCGATGGTACCGGGAGCAATTCCGCCGGGTGCGGGTGTGGTAGCGAATATCTCACTATCGGCGGCATACACTCCGGATGCAGGCAGCGCGAATTCCTATGCGTCTAGTGTTGGCCAGAATACGGTGCTGGTGACATCGACGGCGTTGATCACTCCGACGGTGACGGTAGGGCCACAGTTGCCGACGGTTGCATCGACCCAGCCACTGACGCTGACCGCGACGGTAAATGGCGGAAATGGCAATCCAGTGCCGACGGGCGCGGTGACGCTGCAAGGGCCGGGCGGATTCACATCGTCCCCGGCGACCCTGGTAAATGGCAGCGCGAACATTGTGATTCCGGGTGGATCGCTGCCCGTCGGCACCGTTGCAGTGAATGTGACGTATGTGCCGGATAACGCAGGCTCGAATACATATCTGCCGGCATCGGGAGGCGATTTTGTTACGGTGACGGCGCCGCCGCCGCCGGTGAGCCCGGTGACGCCGGGATTCGGAAGCTTGCCGATTGGGCAGACGAGCCCGGTAACGCAAGTGACGCTTACGTTTGCGGGAAGCACGACTATTGAGAGCGTGACGGCGATGACGCAGGGCTCGCCGGGGCTGGACTTTGCGCTTGCGCCGGGCGGAACTTGCACGGTGGGTGCGAGCTTCAATTCGGGACAGAGCTGCACGGTGAATGTGACGTTCACGCCGAAGTATGCGGGGTTGCGCAATGGCGGTATTGTGGTGCTGGATGCAGCGGGCACACTGCAAGCGCAGGCTTATGTGCACGGGACGGGTACGGGACCGCAGATGGTCTTCCTGGGCGAGCCGGACTACTACGAGGGCGAGGGATTTGCGACGAACTATCCAGAGAGCGACTTCTTAATTGGGGATGGATTCAGTCACCCGGGCGCGACGGTGGATGGAGCAGGCAACGTCTTCATTGCGGATGAAGGGAACAACGCGATCAAGGAGATTCCGGCCGGATGCACCCAGGATAGCTGCCAGAAGTTGGTGATGGGTGGGCTGGGCCAACCGTGGGCGGTGGCAGTGGACGGAGCGGGAAACCTGTTTGTTTCGAACTTCGGCTGGAGTCTGGTAACGGAGATTCCGGTCGGGTGCCAGACGCAGAGTTGCCTGCAATGGATCGGCAGCGGGTTCAACCAGCCGTACGGGTTGTCGCTTGACTCGAGCGGCAACGTATTCGTGGCGGACTGGGGAAACGCGGCCATCAAGGAAGTGCTGGCGGCCGGCGGCTACACCACCGTGAACACGCTTGCGTCGGGGCTGGACGATCCGTGGAGCGTGGTGGTGGACGCGAACGAGAACCTGTTTGTAGGGCTTGGCGGCGACCAGTGCCAAGTCTACCTTGTGTTGGCTTGCAACCCGATCAACACGGTGGTGGAGGAGATTCCCGCGGCCAACGACTACTCGCAGACGGTCGTGCTGGGAGCGGGTGTGTTCGGCAAGCCGATGGGTCTGGCGATTGACGGCAGTGGAAATGTGTACGTGGGCGACTTTGGCGACCAATGCCCGTTCGAGTTTCTGGTGGGGAATGGCTATACGGGGGCCACGCGCCTGTGCACGTCCGAATTTCTTGAGGATGAGGAAAGCATCGGTGTGGAGGGGAATGGGAACCTGATTCTGCCTAACGTGCTCACCGGAGTGGTGGAAAAGCTGGACTTTGTCGATCCGCCGGCGCTGAACTTCCGGTCTCCGGCGCTGGTGGGTCAGATCGACATCGCGGATGGGGAACAGACTTTCGGCGTGCAAAACCAAGGCAATGCGCCGCTGACATTCACATCGATCACAAGTTCCAATCCATCATTCCAGATCGACGCGGCCACATCGACCTGCAAGACGACGAGTCCTGTCGCGCCGGGCGGAAATTGTTTTGTGAACGTGTTCTTTGAGCCTACGGCTACCGGGCTTCAAGCTGGGACAATTACGCTGACGGACAACAACCTGGGCCAGAATCATGTGACCCAGATGGTTCAGATTACGGCTGATTCGTTGCCGCCACCGCCGACGATCCTGACAGAGCCGGCGAACCCGACGGGTGTGAACTCGGCAACATTCACATTCAGCGACACTCAGGCGAACGTGACGTTTGAGTGCAGCATCGATGGGCTTGCCTTCGGCCCCTGTGCGAGCGGGGTTGCCTATTCGCCAATAAGCGCAGGGCAGCACAGCTTCCAGGTGAGGGCTCTTGACGCGGACAACTTCCTGAGCCCGGCATCGGTATATAGCTGGACAGTAACCGGAGTGGCCGTGACTCCGCCTACGATCACGAGCGGACCGGGACACATCACGAGCGCGAGCACGGCTGCATTCAGCTTCACGGACACTCAGGCGGGCGCTACATTCCTATGCAGCCTGGATGGAGCGGCGTTTACGGCATGCACTAGCGGCGTGAACTACTCGAACCTGGGGCCGGTTCCGCCGTCGAAGGCCTTTCAACTGATTCACAACTTCGCCGTCGAGGCCGAAGTGGGCGGAAACATCAGCCAGCCGACGTCGTACACGTTCACGGTCACGCTGGATACGGTTGACGTTGTGTCGACGGACTTTGGCGCTGTGCCGGTGGGACAGACGAGCGCGCCGCAGACAGTGAACTTTGCCTTTGCCCAGTTCGAGATCATTCCCGCGGGTGGAGACACGATTGCGACGATCGACGCAACAACGCTGGGCATTACGGGGCTGGATTATGCGGTTTCGAACGCGGGGACGTGCGCGGTAGGTACTGCGTTGACAAAGACCAGCGCCTGCTCGATGCAGGTGACCTTTACGCCGTCGCACGCAGGCCAGCGCAAGGGCGCGATTATCTTGCTCGATGCGGCCGGCAACGGGATCGGCGAGGCTTATTTGAATGGAACGGGAACCGCGCCTCAGGTGACGTTCACGCCGTATACGCCGGTGAACTTCACGATTCTGCCGCCGCAGAACAACCCGAACCCTGGCAAGGACCTTCAGACTCTAGCGACGGATTCCACGATCGATGGCGCGGGGAACCTCTACGTGATCGATGCTCTGATTGGGAGCGTGGATGGAACGGTTAACCAGAGTGTTGGCGACGTGTGGAAGTTCCCGGCAGGGTGCACGACAGCAGCGTGCAGCAAGCTGTTTGCAACGACCGGTTCGCTTGAGCTGGACCTCGGGTTAGGAATCGCGCTGGACGGCGCTGGGGAGATATTTGAAGGAGGCTTCTATCTGGGAGGCGGCGAGGCGTCGACGGTTGGCAACTGGACTCCGCCGGATTGCGGCAGCACAATTGAGGCGGGCTTTAACGGGACCGAACAGCAGCCGGCCGTGGATGGCTGGGGGCAGGTGTACTACATCGGGAACGGAATCTTGGCTCTTTGCGGCGGGCAACTTGGGACGGTCGGAACCGATGTGGTTCGAGGGAAGGGGCATCTCAAAGCGACGCCGTTGACGAAGGCGAAGCCGGAGGCCGGAGGGAACACTGGTAGCTTCGACTTCAGCGGAACGGCGGACAGCCTTGCGGTGGATCCGCAGGGGAATATCTGGGTCGCGGATGCGGGCAACAACGCAGTGAAGGAAGTGCTGGCATCGAGCGGGTACGCCATCTCGCAGGTGGTGGGCAGCGGGTTTAGCAATCCGGAGAGCGTAGCATCGGACGCATTTGGCAACATTTTTGTGAATGACGCCGGAAATGGCGCGATCAAGGAAATGACAGCGTTGAGCGGGTACACGACGATCCTGACAGTCGCTTCGATCCCGGTCAACACGACGTTCTTCAACGACAACATCACCGTGGACGCGCAAGGCAATGTGTATTTGCCGAACCAAGGGACGCAAACCTATGGCCTGGGAGTAGTGGAGAAGCTGGACTTTTCCGATGCGCCGGCGCTCACCTTCCCGACGACGACCAAGGTGGCCACGAAGGACGCGACGGACGGAACGATGACGGCAACGGTGAACAACAGCGGCAATGCGCCGTTGACGATCACAGGGCTGGCAATCACGGGAAGCAGTTTCCAGATCGATAGCAGTGCGACGACGTGCTCCGCGCAAACGACGCTGCCCACGGGCAAATTCTGTACGGTGGGCGTGTTCTTTGAGCCAAATGAGGTAGGCGCGCAGACCGGAACGCTGACCATTACGGACAATGCGCTGAATGCAAACGGCTCGACGCAGACCTTTGCGCTGAGCGGGACGGGATTCATTACGCCGACGACGTCGGCACCGACGGTGACCGTGACGCCGGCGGCGAACTCGATCAACACAACGCAGACGCTGAACGTGACGATAACGGTAGCAGGAAAGAATCCGACACCGGTGCCGACGGGCGTGGTTACGCTGTCGTCTCCAACCTATAACTCCGCGACAACGACGCTGACGGGTGGGACGGCGACGATTACGATTCCGGCGGGAGCGCTGGCGGCGGGCAGCGATACGCTGACGGCGATCTATGGACCGGACCAGGTGGCGTCAACAACGTATGGCGACGGAGCGGGATTCGCGAGTGTCACGGTAACGGCCGCGACGAAGTCGACGCCGACAGTGAGCGTGACGCCAACGCCTGCGACGGTGACTATCGCGCAGGATTTCTCGGTCATTGTGACGGTGGCTGCGGCTGCAGGCAACCCAACGCCGACCGGCACGGTAACGCTGCTGAGCGGAGGGTTCTCGTCAGGACTGGTGGTGCTTAGCAATGGCAGCGCGACGATTCCAGTTCCGGCCAGGACGCTGGCAGCGGGCACAGATACGCTGACGGTGAACTACGCACCGGATGCGACGAGCGCGGCGAACTACAACAACGCAACGGGTTCTGCGATGGAGAAGGTGCAGCCGATTGCCAAGACCGCGCCGGCAGTGACGGTGACGCCGTCGCCTAATCAAATCTTAACGAATCAGGGGCTGACGGTGACTGTGTCGCTGAATGGCGGACTGGGCAATCCCTCACCCACGGGCATGGTGACGTTGTCGGGCGGCGGTTTTACGTCGGCGGCGATAACGCTGAGCGGGGGAAGTGCGTCGATTCCGATTCCGGGCGGGTCGCTCTCGCTTGGCAGCGACACGCTGACTGCAAACTACTCGCCGGACGCAGCTGGCGCTGAGACGTATACGAATGCGACGGGTGCGAACACGGTGACCGTGAATTCGGCAGGAAGCTCTACGGGGAACTTCGGGACGATCCCGGTTGGGCAAACCAGCCCGGTGGTGACGCTAACGTTTACTTTTGGCGGAAACGGGACCATCGGCAGCGTGACACCGATGATGCAGGGCGCTCCGGCGTTGGACTTTGCTGTGGTTGGCGGGGGGAACTGCACCGCGGGCGCAAGCTTCAACGCCGGCGGCACCTGCACGGCAAACGTTACCTTCTCGCCGATACTCCCCGGACTTCGCTACGGAGCCGTGATCGTTAAAGACGGATCAGGCAACACAGTTGCCACGGATCTGGTGAACGGCATCGGCTCGGGGCCGCAAGTGAGATTGGTTCCCAGGTTACCGCGCATCACTCCGCCCTGGCCTACCGTGGGCGGCAGCACCAGCGGCGATAACGTAGGCAGCGGTGTGGTCGATGGGATCGGGGATGTCTTCTACCTCAAGCCCAACCTGAATACCGTGTCGGTGATGGAGATTCCAGCCGGCTGCACTGCGGCGGCCTGCGTTATGACTTTGGCGCCCAACACTACGATACCCGGCGGTCCATACAGTTTGGCCCTGGACTTGAGCGGCAATCTCTTCATCACTGTTGGAACCGGCAATATCGGCCAAATCGGCTCAATATGGGAACTCACAGCGGCGGGCGGCTACCAGACCGCTACCAAGTTGCCCGTCACCTTTGGCGCTGGCGACCTGACAGGGATCGCGCTGGACCAGAGCGGCAACATCTTTGTTGCTCTCTCTGGCTCTGCGTCGCTACAAAGTGGGGCTCTCGGTCTCTATGAGGTTCCCGTTAACGGCGGTTACTCAACGGCCAATCCGATCGCCAGCGCTATGCCGAACCCTTATACGCTGACAATCGATATGAGCGGGAATCTCTTCGTCTCAGGCGCCACTGCGTCCGCAGCCGGGGTGTATGAGGTTTTGGCGTCCGGCGGTTACACGACGGTCAACCTCCTGGGCAACGGGTTCAGTTTTCCGGGCTTCGGCTCGAGTACCCTTCCCCCTCTTGTAACCACGGACCAGAACGGGGATGTCTTCTTCATCGATGAAATCACCTTCAACAGCATTGACGAGATTCTGGCTTCGGGCGGATACCAGACAGTCGACACCATTCTGACAGGCATCAGCCCGTCTTCCGCCGACGTAGATGCCAGCGACAACTTCTACTTTTTCGAGGGGAATGCGATAGACAAAGTGGAATTCAACGATGCCTACGTAACCTACTTCGTCCCAACTCTGGATGGAACAACGGACACTACCGATGCCCAGCGCTGGGTAACGGTTCAGAACATCGGTAACGCGCCGCTGAATTTGACCAGCATAACGCCGCCCGGCGCGAACTTCGTCATCGACTCCGGTACGACTACGTGCTCCGTTTCAACTCCGATTGCTGCTGGCGGTTCCTGCGTAGTCGGGATGGACTTTGTACCAGGCGGGGTGGGCGCCCTTACCGGGACTCTAACGCTGACCGACAATTCACTCAACGTGGCCGGGGCGACCCAGCCGGTGTACCTTTTCGGTACCGGGACCGCCGCGCCCACGGTCACGGTGACGCCGTCTCCGGCTAGCATCACAACGACGCAGGCCCTGACGGTGACAGTGGCTGTCAGCGGTGGAGGCGGCAACCCAACTCCTACCGGCACAGTCACGCTGACCAGCGGGAGCTATACCTCGGCCGCTGTAACCCTCACCAACGGCAGCGCCACCATCAACATTCCCGCCGGTTCCCTCGTAAAGGGCACTGACACACTCACTGCGACCTACACGCCAGACGTGGCGGGCGCCCAGACGTATACGACTGCGACGGGCGCGAGTTCGGTGATGGTGAATTCTGCGGCGAGCTCCAACGTGCTGACGGCGAGCGCAACGAGCGTGACCGCGGGAACAAGCATAACGTTCACGGCTACGGTGACGCCGCCAGTTGGCGGAACGACACCGACGGGATCAGTGACGTTCATGGATGGAGCAACGATGCTGGGCACAGGTACGTTGAACGGCTCGGGCGAGGCGACATTCATGACCACAACGCTGGCGGTCGGGCAACACTCGATCACCGCAGTGTATGGCGGCGACACAAATAACGCAGCCAGCACATCGAATGCAGTGGTTGTGACGGTGAGCCTGGCGCAGACGTCGACAACTCTAATGGCGAGTGCAGCGAACGTGAATGTGGGCACGAGCGTGACCTTCACTGCGACGGTGACGCAGAACCCAGGAAGCGGCGTGCCAACGGGCACGGTGACCTTTATGGATGGAGCGACCGTGCTGGGGACGGGCACGTTGAACGGCGCAGGCGTGGCTACGTTCACGACATCAACGCTGGCGCTCGGAGCACATTCTGTGACAGCGATATATGGAGGCGATAGCAATGACGCGGGCAGCACATCGCCCGCGGTGACTGTCACGGTCACGGTGGTGCAGGTGCTGACGGCGACGCTGGCGCCAGGAACGCTGACATTCACTGGCGTGGTGGGTACGACGAGCGCCGCGCAGACGGCGACGCTGACGAACACGGGCAACACGGCACTGTCGATTACGGGGATCACCCTGACCGGGACGAACCCGAGCGACTTTGCCGAGTCGAACGAGTGCCCGGCATCTCTGACGCCGCAGCAGACATGCACGATCAGCGTGACGTTTACGCCGGCATCGGCGGCGAGCCTGACGGCAACGCTGTCGGTGGCGGACAACGCAACCGGCGCTCCGCAAACGACGACGCTGAACGGAACGGGATCGCCGGCGCCGACGTTCACAATCAGTTCGCCGACCGGACCGCAGACGATTTCCGCAGGTGGTTCCGCGACGTACACCATCACGGTGACGCCGGAGAACGGGTCGTTCAACAACGCGGTGACGTTTACGGTGAGCGGATTGCCGACGGGCGCAACCGGGACGTTCCAGCCGACGAGTGTGACGCCTGGCGCGTCACCGGCAAACTCGACACTGACCATCCAGACGGGCACATTGCAAACGGCTGCGACAAAAGTAGGATGGCCACTGGCAGCGCCGGCACTGGCTGCGCTGGGGCTGTTCTTCATTCCTGGTAAGCGGCGCAGGCGCTGGATCACCATGGCGGTGCTGTTGCTGGCGTCGCTCGGCGCGGTCACGGCGATGACCGGATGCGGCGGAGGGTTTGCGATTCCGGTGGCGCCGACCAAGACCTACACAGTGACGGTGACAGCGACGAGTGGAACCATTCAACAGACGACAACCGTGACATTGACGGTGCAGTAAAAGGAGACGCGTATGCGATTCAGAGTTCAATGGGCATGGATGCTGCTTGCGATCGCCGCGGTCTCAGAGGG
>Ga0181520_10009850_pt1 | contig 13045 bp, 6 predicted proteins | sample PEATcosm2014_Bin_29_FD_132451 | JGI IMG/M metagenome (GOLD analysis project Ga0181520, IMG submission 132451) | Peatland microbial communities from MTU Mesocosm Facility, Houghton, MI, USA - PEATcosm2014_Bin02_30_metaG | ecosystem: Environmental > Terrestrial > Soil > Wetlands > Peat | place...
CAACCCTGATAACCTGCCATTACCAGTCCCTTATAAGTAGGATAATCTGTTGTTTTTGAATGTTTATTCTGTGCAGATATTCCAATTGAAAACAAAAACATACAAACTATCAAAAAAATCAAATGTTTTCTTATTATCATGATTTCATCTATTATAGAATTAATAATTTTGTGATTCTAACCTTTTGAATTAATAAACAGCCCGGTCTCAAGAGAAACCGGGCTGTATTTTTAACCAACTAAAGAAACATTATAAAGTAATAATATTACTTGAGGTAAAGCATTTTCTTTGTTGCATTAAACTGGCCTGCTTGTAATCTATAGAAATAGACACCGCTTGCAAGTCTTGAAGCATCAAAATTAGCTGTGTAAGAACCTGCTTTTTGGAATCCCTGGAATACTGTAGCAACTTCCTGACCAAGTATGTTGTATACTTTAAGAGTTACATTTCCACTCTGTGGAATTGCATAATTAATAATTGTACTTGGATTGAAAGGATTAGGATAGTTTTGTTCTAAACTGTATTTAGCAGGTATTGTGTTATTAGCTTTTTCAACACCAGTTGCCAACTTAGTAAAATAGGACATAACACCCTGTAATTCGGCTTTAGAATCCCATCCTTGTAATCCATTTGGCCACCAAACCAATGCACCAAGTTTTTTCCCATCAATAGTTGATACGAGTTTTGCATTATTGAAACTAAAGTTTTCCGGCAAATCGGATATCTTTGTAATCCATTGACCATTTTTTCCGGTTACTGTATCTGGATTATTATAGTTACCAAACGTAAATTGTGAAGGATCAGGAATTAGTCCGTTTGGAATTGTACCATAATCAGATTCTCCGTATAATACTAGATTATAAAGTGAATTCTCATTGTAAACGCCATTATGTTGAATAGCAGGAGTAACCAACTGTGGGTCTTGAGTTTGAATGTAAAGAGTTGGCTTATCAAGTATAATATTTTTAGGATATGCAGTAGCTAAATTTTGAGTAAAGCTATTGATGTATAATGGAGGAATATTCTGGACTTTTATTATCGTGGAATCGTTAAGCCATGAAGCAGGAGCCCAGTTACGGTTAGAAGTTGGTTGAGTGAAACCCGCTGATCTTTGAGCTGCTGTTAGAAATCCGCCCTTATACCACTGATTGAAAGCAGTATCTGTAAACCAAACATTATTTGAATTTAGATATTTTCTGGAAGTTTCAGTAGGTACATAACCTTGTTCATTCTTCCATGTCTTAATTTCCACAGAATCATTAGCAACTGAATCAATATTAGCACAGCCCAGGAATACATGTTCATCATTTTGAGTATATTCGGTACCTGAACATTCACCTTCCCAGTTCACATTAACAAATATGTTATTTGTAACATATGCTTGATTGTATTGATAATGAGTAACGCCATATTTTGTTTCATCAACAATAGTGTTATGATTGAAATACAAGAAGTTAACTGTATTGTTGAAATAGTATCCCAAACCTGAATGTGTCATAGTACAGTTTTCAACCCAGGCTGTATCCATACCGCTATTGCAATAAATAGTTGAATTCCAGGAATCTTGGAACCAGTTCATATCCCTAAAGTAGCAATTATATAAATATAGTTCTCCTCCATGATTACCAAATCCAAACAAATTGTTTCCGCCATATTGTGTAATTACATTGGTCAAAGTAATTCTTCTGCCAATACGATTTACAGTAAATATATCGGATTTATTATTATTAACAAGTGATATTGCTTCCCAGTAAAGATTTGCTGCATTAAAATTAGCGTTAATTTGATCTGTAAATGCATTACCGCTGGATGAAGCAGGAACTTCAAGTATAACCGGTAATGATTCTCCGGCTATTGCCTGTCCAATAAGATTAAATGTAGCGGTACTATCGCCTCCGGTTCCAAATTCAATTTGAGCCTGAACATAATAAATCGTATTCGCATATAACCCATAAACACGATTTGGGTTTACTCTTAAACCGGCACTTGTTGTATCGCCATTAACAGTATTTTCAATAGAACCAACATTGGCCTCACCGCCAGGAATCCAAATCGTGTCCTGACTGGCAGGTACCTGGGCCAATACTAAACTTGTCGACATAAGAATCAAAGATGCGACAAAGAAAATAACTTTTTTCATTTTTACTCCAGTTTTGTGTTTAACTAAAATTAATTAGTGTTTAGTGAACTAAATTTTGTAACTATTGTTTTTTTGTAATCAATCCTTTGAACACCTCCTTAATTTGATTATTAAAACTTTTAAATTATTACTTTTTAATTATTACTTTTAAATTACTGTAAATCATACCTAAGGCCAATATCTACCAAAATGCCATAAGAAGTCTCATCGGTTGGGTAAAGATTACCCAGGTAATGGATATTTGACTGAGCGATAAAATTATTTAAATTTGATACATCAGCCATAACAGATAAATTATTAGTCAATTTCTGTTTCGCAGACCAGTCCATTTTAAACTGAGATTGTTGATAGTAATTTGTTATTTCAAATTCCGGATCCGGGCTGGTTAGTATCTGTCCCTGGAATTCACAAGTAAGCCTCGTGGAAAATCCTTTATAATCCCAGCCAAAACGAATATTAAATATGTCGTTTGGTTGATCTACCAGTGCATCTTCTCCTGTTGCATACGTAGCATAGGGCTTTGGAGGAATACCTTTAGTACCGACAATTATATAAGGGTAAAGAGTGTTGGAATGAATATGCGTATAGTTTACATCAAGAACTAAATTGCTCCATAAACCGGGCAAATACCAGAAGTTAGTCTCCCAGTTTAGCTCAATTCCACGGACATAGGCCATATTAGGATTGTTAATGTTAAAACCACCATCAAAACCATTATCCCAAACTGCATTTGAGTTCTTAAATAATACCGGATTATTATAAATGTTCGCGTCTGCTGCGAATTGTTCGGATAATGATACAGGTGCATTAGTAACCAGGTTAAATAATTTAGCTTCATATCCACTTATACCTTCTATCAAACCACTAATCTCTTTATAAAAGCCATCTATCGAAAACAAACCTATTTCATTATTATGCACAGAATAAATAACATCATAATTATTATCTATTGCCGGCTGAAGAAACGGATTTTCTGCTGTTATAGATTCATCACCTTCATCAGCCGTTGCGCCGGGGGAAAGAAGATTGTAATCAGGTCTTGTACAGCTTTTGAAATATGCAGCTCTTATATCACTCCAGCTATTTATATTATATTTAACATTTACGCTTGGGAAATAATGGTTAGCGCCATTTACTGCTGAAACCGGCTGTATATATTTAATGCCTGTAGTGGCTTCATTTTCTTGCTGAATAAAATAGGATTGGTATACAGAGTGAAAATCTTCATAACGAACACCCGGAAGTATCATTAAATTTTGCCCGATATGCAATTCAGTCATGATATACTCAGCCTGCTTTTTTTCCTGGTTATAATAATCATTTTGATAGGTGGCAGTTCCATCGGTATAATAAAAGGCAGGATTGAAAACATTAACTCTATTAAAAAAAGCATCTGCTGCAGCAAAATTCAAGGAGTATCCCTCTTTAATCCCACCCAACAGCTTACCCCACTTATAATTAAGAAGTGCAAAATTAATCATCGGGATACCGTTTTGCTGGGGTATACCGGCTTTATCATTAAATATTATATCATTGAATTGACCGGAACCTTCCATTCCTACCCACTCTTGTTCGCCCTTACCGCCTTGAAATGAATCATTTATTTCAGAGTAATTATTATTACGATCTTTAACATTGAAAAAAGCGCCTAATTTAACATTACCGGAAATTTCATTGCCTAAACTATAAGGTATTTTCCAATCCGCTTTGTATGTATACGTCTCATCTTTTCTTTGTGTAGTTTCACGATAATTATATTGCAGGTCTGCGGTTGTGGGAAAAGTAGTATTATAAAATTCGTTAACAAGAGTAGTGGGTTGCTGAAGAAATAATTGAGACCCGCCTATTGGAGGATTAACTAGGTTTTGATCCCAAATCTGATAAAAATCCTCAAAATTATTTAATGTAGTTTTGCTGTAAGAAGCATGTACTGTCAATTCGGTAGTCAAAAATGAAAACACATCGGTCAGGGCATGAGTACGAATTGTTTCTATCGGTTTAGATGTATAATAACTGGGGTTAAAAGCAGAGCTGCTAATTTGGTAAAAATTAGCTTGTTGCATGTTCTCATCCATCTGCTGCATCAACTCGTTATCTACCTTCAAATGCATGAAACTCGTTGCATAGTCTATTACGATATCACCTTCTGAACGAAACCTTTCATCAGTGTTTTGAATTACATTAGCCCAATTAGTATTGAATCCATTTGGCTCACCTTTTGGTTGATAATCACCATAGCCTGCTGAAAATTCATCGTTAGATCTGTCAATTTTTGAAGTTGAAAAAATTCCGATTATACCTAAACTGTTATTAAAAAAACGGTTGCCTAGTGAAACTGATAATTTGTAATTGCTGGTATTTTGATTATAACTATCATAAGCTCCTGAACCATTAACGCCGAAATGGAAACCCGGATCTGCTTCTTTCAATGTAAGGTTTACAGTACCTCCAAGTGCATCGGCATCCATATCCGCGGTTAAGCTTTTAGACAACACAATACCTTCGAGCATATCATTCTGGATTATTTCAAGTCCGGCGCTGCGGTCAAGGTCTGTTCCATTAAGCTGTACTCCGTCAACTTCAATATTATTATATTTAGGAGCTAATCCATCAATAATAATTTTATTACCTTCTCCACCGTCACGTTCCAGCGAAACGCCGGGTAGCCTGCCGATAGATTCAGCGGCATTTAAATCAGGCACTTCCTGAATATAATCTTTTGCAACAACATCCTGTATTGTATTGGATGTTAACTGTTGATTTATCGCGCCGATCTGACCTTGTTTTTGCGCAGTAACCGTCACGGTTTGGCCTTCAATTGCTTCCAGTGTTAGTCTTACATTCAGAGTAAGGGGCTTTCCGCCTGAAACTTTCTCAGTTACTATGTAACTCTTATAACCAATGTATGTGAAAGAAACTTTATATGTACCCTGAGGAACACCGGTAATATGGTAAACACCATCAATATCGGTTGCTGCACCATAGCTGGTTCCTTCTAAAATTACATTTGCACCAAATAAAGCTTCTCCCGTAGTGGCGTCAGTAACCGTGCCCTGAATTTTACCAGAGCCTTCCTGAGCTTTTACTATTGAATTATTTGATATTACTAAAAGAGAAGTGAAAAGAAGAAGAAAAGTAAAAAGTTTCATATAGATAATTCCTATATTTTTTTATTAAATTATTGATAACGCTCTATGTTTATAAAATAATAGAAAACTTATAAGCTATACAACAATGTAGAACTATCGTTGTTAATATAAATTATATTTTTTAGTTTGTCAATATTTTTTTTAAGTATACACTATTTAAAAAAGTACAATTATTATTCCCCTAATCGATTTAGTGCATAAGCATAAGCACCAAGAGAAACAGCCTTACTTGTCCCGATTTTTGAAATACCGACGCCTATTCTCGAATCCGGATCATACATGATAGTTCTGTTTGAACCCGGTACCGTGATGGTTTTTGTTGAGCCTGCTAAAAACTTATTCAGGCCTTCTTCTTGTTCAAGGTTATAAACTTTTTGAACAAGTCTTCTGAATTCAGAACCGTCATCATTTTTAAAATTGCTGTTCATTTCATCAACCAGGTATGGAAGAAATAAATCTGATGCGCCGGATAATCCACCCCCGATAACAACCAGCCCGTCAATAATTGTTGTTACGTTAGAGATTGCATCGCCGGCTGCTATCGCCATATCTTTAAAGGCAGTTATGGCTGCATTTTTATTGCCCGCTAATTCGCCTTTAGCAATTTTATAAATATCCGCAGGCTCAGGGGCCTGTTTAAAATCTATATTCGCTAAATTCGAATATATCCTTTTAACAGCTCTTATGCTTGCATGATTCTCAATATTTAAATTAGGTGAAAGTTTATCCCTTACAAGCCATATTTCAGCCGCACCGGAATTATCTCCCACAAATAGTTCTCCATTTCTGGCAATACCGGCGCCAAATCCCGTACCCAGTGTAAGGCCCAGCAAGTTCTTAAATTGTTTGGGGCTGCCTGCTTCCTTTAATTTATTGTTTATATAAGGCAGAAATCCTGAGATGGCTTCACCATAAGCGTATAAATCACCGTCATTATTTATATACACCGGCAATTGAAATTTATTCTCTAAAAACGGGCCCAGTGCAACACCGCCTCTGAAAGCAGGCAGGTTGGGAAGATCCCCGATTATACCGTTAGGATAATCTGCAGGGCCGGGAAAGGCAAAACTTATTGCAACGGGTTTTTCCTTTATTTTTGATTTTACCTGGTTAAAACCGTCTACCAATGCGTCCAGCATTTTTGCCAGGTTATTCGGGGCAGATGGAATTTTTATTTCATCTACTACTTGTTCATTAGCCTGGATAGCTGTAAATACTAAGTTCGTACCTCCGGCATCCAGGGTCATCACAACTCTATCATCATGAGTAAATTTCATTTTTCTACCTAAAAATTTTTAATCTCAAGTTAAGTTTGTTAATAGATTTTATACTATGCAATTATTCTTTTTCTTTTCATAGACAGAACAAATAAATATATAAAACAAATTGCGGGAACAGCATAAGCATAGTTAAGCATACCCTTATCTACTATTACCCCCATTATTAAGGGCACAATAGCTCCTCCGCTTATCGCCATTACCATTAACCCGGAAAGTTCGCTTGCCCTCTCAGGTTTTTCTTCAATTGTAATCGCAAATAGCATCGGCCATATGTTTGCAAATCCTAAACCGCTGATCAAAATACCGGCTAATGTAAGATAGTTGGATCCTGTCAGGACGAGGAGAACTCCCGCTAATCCCAATGCTGCCGATATTCTAAAAAAAGTTTGAGCTTTAATATTTATGCTTCCACCGATCAGCCTGCCCAAAGTAAGAGCACCGAAAAAGAAGGTCGGGCCCAGCAAGGCAGCTCTATCTGATGCAAAACTAAAGCTTTCTAAACTTGGTTTAAGAAAACGCGCCATACTTACTTCCGACCCCACATATAAAAATATACCGATAACAGCCAAAGCAAAGACAGGTTCCTTAAGTAATTTAATTGAAGAGACAATGCTGGGAGTAACATCGGCTTTAGTTTCCTCTACTTTTAAAAAGGCTACAAATAAAAACGCTAATAACATCAGCAATAAAAATACCGGGAATACACCCCTCCAACCCATAGTAACAAAAATAGGAAGCACTAATACCAGGCCGACCAAATATGACGATCCGGCAGAGCCTAATCCCTTAATCCCCTGGGCCAGGGCCAGGTTTTTACTATACTTCCCTTTATCACTAACATCCCTCATTAAAGGGTTTCCTGCAACTTGAAGAAATGTTGTGCCGATACCTAAAAGGAAGATACAAACAAGCAGGAGAATAAACCCGGGATCTACAAAAGTGGGTACAGCCATCGCAATAATATTCAGCCCCAATCCAACTAATAAAAGATTCTTTTTACCAATACGTGCAGCAAAAGTCCCGCCTGGTACACTAAAAACAGCAAATGCAATAAATACAAAAAACGTAAGCAATGTTGCAACTACTGCGCTTACTTCATAATTTTTTTCAACAGCAGATGCCATAGGCCCCATTGCATCGGCAATGCCCATAACTAAAAATGCGAGAAGTACAGGGAATGTTTTAATTTTCATTTTTTCTCCAGTTAAAATGATTAGTTATTTTCACCATTAGACTCCTATTAAATAGCTTTTAGACAACCGGATAATTTATCTGCACTATTTTTTTGATAACAACTTGATAATATACAATTTCCATTCTTATTAAGTAAAGTAATTTTTAAATTATTTTTAAAAATAATTTCTTTAAAAAATAAGAAGTCAACTTTTGTTCTTCCTTTGAGGATTTAGGATTAATTTAAATTTTATAAAAAAAAACAGGAATTTTAATTATTCATATTGTATATATGCAAATAATATCATAAATTATTTTTACCTGGCGAATTTACGCAAATGATATTTAAATTAGCCCCGGCATTTATAGGTTTTGGTAAACTGTTAAAATAGTTGGAGAGAATATTTTTATAAATTATTAACACCGTGATTAATCACGGTGTTAATGATGAAACCAAAAATATTTAACCGCTTTAACGGTTTACCCTCCTGGAAAGCTTAACATCTTAAATATTTACGCATTTGGAAAATATTAAAATGAACATATTAAAATTATTAAAAAGTATTATTTTGTTAATTTTTATTTCAACAGCATTGCATGCTCAAACAAGCTTCAATGAAATTGAAAAATTCGACTCTGTTACTTCACAAATTACTACAGCCGGCAGAGGTATGGTTAAATCTGAAAACGGTACTTTGATTACTAAAGATGCCTATGCCTGTTTCGGAGAAAAAAATTGGAAAAATTACAAGGTTAGTTTTAACGCTAGAACTCCCCCGGATGAGGAGCAGGTTCAAATTTGGGCCGGCTTCAGGGCTTATAACCGGAACGACCGCTATCTTTTTGGTTTTAGAGGCGGTTTGCAGAATAATCTGTATTTGTCGCGCATGGGTTACATGGCAACAGATGAATTTCTTGCTCTGCGTAAACTCGATTTTCACCCGGAACCCGGGACGTGGTACAATTTTCGTATTGAAGTTTGCGGCCCGCGTATCAGGGTGTTTTTGAATGATGAACCCAAACCCCGCATTGATGTAATTGACAGAAACAGTGATCTTGCTCCTTCCGGGCCTGTTACTTTGGGCGGAAGCTGGATTACAACGGAATTCAAAAATCTTTCCATAGAATCACTATCCAACGATTATTTGAATAATGTTGATACTGTTGAGTATTCTATAGTAACAACCAAAGATGAAAAGGAAAAACAACGGGAAGTAGAACGTAAAGATTACAAACCTGTAAAGGTTGACAATCTGCAAGGCTCACGTACCGAAGTATCGTTAGATGGAAAGTGGCTTTTTATGCCTGAATATGAATTACCCGATGAAGCAAAAGCCGTATCGCTTTCGGAAAATGACAACAATTGGCACACAATGAAGGTACCTTCCTTTTGGAACCCTATCCGCATCTGGCTGCACGGCGAAACTTTTGGCCCCTTTCCCAAGGGTATAGCCGATACTTATTACCAGCAGGAAACAGACCGTTGTGAAGGATATACATTTGACTACAAAAAAACAAGTTCCGCCTGGTACCGTCAGTGGATGGATCTTCCCTATAATATAGAAGGTAAGGAATTGGAACTTGTCTTCGATGCAGTTTCCAGGATTGCCGAAGTTTGGATTAACGGCTCCCTTGCCGGAAAGCATATCGGCATGTTTGGTGACTTCAGAATTAATGGTACAAACTTGTTTAAACCTGGTAAGAACCTTATTGTAGTTAAAGTAATTCGAGATTACACCCAAAATATCAGCGACGCCAATAAAGTTGTTGGCATTGCGGTTAGTGTGGAAGTAACTAACAAAATGCTCAAAGATCTTGCACATGGATTTTATGACGACGATCCTGCCGGCATATGGCAGCCCGTTTCATTGGTTATTACAGACCCCGTTAAAATAGAAGACGTTTATATTAAACCCAATCTGGAAGGGGCTGTATTTGAAGCAACTGTAAAAAATAATTCCGGTCAGAAAAAAAGTTTTGATTTATCTACTAATATTCTTGATAAACAAACCAGCGAAGCGCTTTACAAGGGAGTATCACTAACAAAATGCAAACTTAATGCGGGCGAAGAAAAGATGTTTACTTTTTCAGTTAAAAATTTAAAACCGAAACTGTGGAGCCCTCGTACACCAAATCTTTATGATTTTACTTTTAGCCTCGTCAACAAGAAAAAAGAAATAGACCGGACTACAATATGTTCGGGTTTTAGAACTTTTAAGGCCAAGGAAGGCTATTTCTGGTTGAATGGCCGTAAATACTGGCTGCGGGGCGCCAATCAAACCCCGTTCGCCCTGGCTCCTAACAGCGCTGAACTTGCCGATACTTTCTTTAATTTTATGAAAGCCGGAAATATTGAAGTTACCAGAACGCATACATCACCCTACAATGAATTGTGGATGGATGCCGCAGACAGGGACGGCATAGGAATTAGTTTTGAGGGAACCTGGCCCTGGTTAATGCTTGGCAGTTCAATGCCCGATATGAAGTTAATAAATTTGTGGGCTGACGAATTTATCGACTTGTTGAAGAAGTACAGGAACCACCCGTCCCTTCTGTTTTGGACGGTGAATAACGAAATGAAGTTTTATGAGTTGGATCCGGACTTCGAAAGGACAAAACTGAAAATGAAAATTATTTCAGACGTTGTTAAAAGAATGCGTAAAGCAGATTCAACAAGGCCTATTTGCTTCGATTCGAATTACAGGCGCAACATAAAGAAATTTGGTAAGGACTTTTTTAATGATATTGATGATGGGGATATGGATGATGTACATGCTTATACAAATTGGTATGACAACTCAATATTCCAATTTTTTAATGGTGAATTTCAAAAACACAACCTAAATGAAGGCAGGCCTCTTATAAGCCAGGAAATGTCAACCGGGTACCCTGATAATGAAACCGGCCATGCCACCCGTTTTTATAACCTGGTGCATCAAAATCCGCAATCTTTAATTGGTAATTATTCTTATGAAAATTGCGACCCTGCATATTTCTTGAATGTAAATTCTTTTTTAACCGGTGAGCTGGCGGAAGCGTTACGCAGGTCGAATGATAGTTGCTCCGGTTTCCTTCATTTTGCTTTAATAAGCTGGTTTAGAAATGTTTATAATCCGCAAACAATAGAACCTTATCCTACATATTATGCTTTAAAAAGAGCAATGCAGCCGGTTTTGGTGAGCGCCGAAATTTGGGGACGAAATTTTTATGCCGGGCAAAAACTACCTGTACGAATTTGTATTGTAAATGATAACGACGATGGTGCAGATTTAAAGGCACTAACATTATCATGGGAACTTGTAACCGATAATGGGACAAAATTAACCGCTGGAAATGAAGCCGTACCTGAAGTAAAGTATTACTCACGCAAATGGATTACACCCGGAATAATGATTCCTGCAAGCTTGCCCGAAAGTAAAACCGGGTTTAACTTAATCCTGAAACTAACCCAAAATGGTAAAACTATTTCCGGGAATCAGTACCGGCTGCTTGCTGCAGCCGGGGAATGGAGCCGGCCATCGACTGTTATAAAGAAAAAAATAGTCTTGGTTGATTTCGAAAATATGAAAGCTGTTTTCGATTCATTGCAAATAACAACAACATCCAATTCATCTGTTAGCGATGCATTAAAAACACATGCTGATCTGTATGTATTTGCAGGTTTGGATCAAACAAAAAATTGTACAGCACAGGAGATAAAACAAATAAGAGAGTTTGTTGCCAAAGGCGGAAAAGTATTTTTAATTGATTCCGAAGGAGCAGTCAAAGAGATGTACCCTGAGTACATCAAGGGATGGATTGTACCTACCGAAGGCGATATTGCAAACATGGAAATACCGGAATCTCCGCTGTTTGATGGAATTGCGCCTATGGAATTGCGGTATTTTAACAATAACAAAAGGGAAATCCCAACGGTTTGCCATGTAGCCCTGACAACCAGCCGGAACCCAAATGTTGAGGAACTTGCTTCCCATATTAAAATTCATGGCTATATAAATGGAAATATGGAAAACCGTTCGAAATATATGCAGACAATTAAAGGGTTTCCTATTGTAAAAATTAAAGATAACGGTTCGTTGCTGATATCAACAATGTCATTGGAAAAGGCAGCAACCGATCCTATCGCAGGCAGGTTGTTATCTAATATTATTATAAATATGCTGGGTTATTGACGGCATATATATAATAGATATAAATTAGTCACTGAAGTTACGCAGATGTTAAATATTTTATAAAGTAACCAGAGATTTTAGATGTTTTCTCAAAAGAAATTCTTCTTAATGTTTCTTTGTGGTCTTAGTGTCTTAGTGGTAAAATGTTTTTGTTTTTAATTTAATATTCCTGGACCACTTAGAAATTCGGAATACAAAGACTCATTGATAACTTTTTAAACAATCTCCTACTTTAAACATCATTTGCGTAACTTCAGTTAATACTTGTTTCAATATTAATATTATCCTTTTGCGAAACTTCAGTTATTAATAAACAACAGCAACCGAATCTGTTAAAGGCGGTACTCTTACAAATATTTGCACCGTAACATAGTTACTGCCGCTTGCAATTTGATTACCTACGCCCTGCATAGTAATTCCGGTGGCTGTTCCTGCAGTTAAAATAGAATAGGCTCCATTTGCATCAGATACCATGCTGGCCGGAAGAGTATAATTAGCAAAAGAGTAACCGCCGCCGCCTGCCGATGAAGGTGTAGAATAATATTTATGAGCCATAGCTGCTATATTACTAAGATCGTTTACAACAGCATCCCTATTACCGGATACCTGTTCTGCACTTAATAAATTTATGGCGACAATTATAGCAAAACCGACTACTATAACACCAATAACAATTAACAGAAGCTGCTGCTGGCCCATCTAAAAATCCCTTCAATTTATTAACTGCATTTTGAAATATACGATAAGAGGGAATCAAATTAAACACTAGTGTAATACAATGTTTTATAATTAATTCGAGGTTGAACCCGGTTGGTTAACTTATATTAACTGAAGTTATGCAGATCTTAAAAATTTTATTAAGTTGCCCCTGGTTTTAACGGAACTTGGTCGTCACGATGCATCGGGATGAAATGTTTGTAGGACACTATAAAAGCCGGTCTTTTATAAAATATTAAAACATTACAAGTGCCTAATTATTGAAGAGCTGCAGAGCAGCGGCATGATTGTAGCAAAGGTGACATGGTGTCTTGTAGCTGCAGAGCAGCGGCATGCTTGTAGCAAAGCGGCATGATTGTAGCTGCTGCTTAACAGCCGGGGCTACAAAAAAAATAATTCATTTAAAATTATATC
>Ga0181520_10009851_pt1 | contig 13045 bp, 16 predicted proteins | sample PEATcosm2014_Bin_29_FD_132451 | JGI IMG/M metagenome (GOLD analysis project Ga0181520, IMG submission 132451) | Peatland microbial communities from MTU Mesocosm Facility, Houghton, MI, USA - PEATcosm2014_Bin02_30_metaG | ecosystem: Environmental > Terrestrial > Soil > Wetlands > Peat | place...
CGAGTCTCCGGCGCACTTCAGAAATCGCTCTTTGATGAATATAGAAAGGACCGACTCGGGCAGGTAGCTCGGTCATCCCAATAACAGGGACCGTGCCCCGTTCATCGCGCTCTTTGCGATGAGCGGGCCTGTGGGAATCGTAATCCCCCTCTCAAACCGCAAAGAACGCGTTTTGAATGGGGCACAGTCCTTCAAGGTAGAACTCAGAGTGAATAGATATGACCGGGCCACCTGCCCTTTTTTCTGGCGCAAGGATGGGAAGCAACGAAGCACTTGCGAGCGAGTCGTGAGCGTCCGCCTGGACAGCTAGTCCCCGCAGTTGTTACAACCCCAGAAACCCGCGCATAGCCTCGCTCACGGTCCGCATGGTGATTTCATCCACCTGCCCAATCCGCGCCCCCAGTTTCACGCGGGGTACAGCCGTGGCCTTGTCCACCATGATCTGAGAAGGAACGCGCAGTCCGGTCGATTCGCCCGCCTCTACGGTCACACGCACCAGAGGCGCGTCGTGCATTTCACTGGTCAGCGGCAGCACAATCACGGAAGGATGCAGATCAAAGGCGTCCGCCTGGACAATGAGCGCCGGACGCGGTTTGACGTAGTCGCCGGAGACGGCCACTGTCACCAGGTCGCCGCGCTTCATCGGTCGCCCTCGGAGAAACCGGCTTCCGGCGCGCTCACGTCCTGAATCCAGCGCATCACCTCGGCCTCATCCTCGCCGGCGGCAATCAGTTGCGACTGGCGGCGGGCCTCGGCGGCAAAGCGGCGCTGGCGCGCTTCCTCCACATAGCCGCGCATCAGCGCACGCAGCACCTCGGAGACGGGCCGGTCCTCCGCCTCCACCTGCGCCACAAACTCCGCCTTGAGCTGGGCGTCAATACGCAGATTTAGCGTCGTTTCCCTGGACAATGTGGTCGCGTGTTGCATTCACAACTCCTAAATACATAGTGTAATCACAACAGATAATTACGTAAAGTGCATCAATTGCGGTGGGGCCAGAGGCCTTCGGCGCGGGAAATTGAGGTTCGTGGTTCCCAGGTCCGAAAATCCGGAGCTGGCCACCCGCCGCTAAGCCGCCACGTACCGATCGATGGATATATTCTTCGAGTGCTCCCTGGCCTTGGATACGTCATAGGCGAGCTGCATGCGAAGGAGATGGTCCATCTCCGGTCCGAATGCTTTTTCAATGCGCAGCGCCATATCCGGTGTCAGCGCGGACTTGCCATTCAGAAGATCAGAGAGCGTCGCGCGGCGCACCTGCAAAATCTCCGCTGCCTTGGTCACGCTCAGGCCCAGCGCTTCGATGACTTCCATCTTGATCAGCTTGCCCGGATGGGGCGGGTTCTTCATCGGCATTTCGGCCTCCTCAGTGGTAGTCGATCAAGTCAATCTCGCTGGCTACATTGGCAACATCGTCATAACGGAAAACCAACAGCCAGTTTCCGGTAACGGTCAGGCTCCAAAACCCCTTCAGGTCGCCCTTGAGCGGATGCAGCTTCCAGCCGGGAAACTTGCCCAGTTGTTCCAGCGTCTCGGCGGTTTCGATGGCGAAGAGCAGATTGCTCAACTTACTGGCCATTGCAGCAGGCACGGAACGGGCATTTCCCTCTTCGTAGAACTGCCCCAGGCCTTTGTGGCGAAACCGGACCAGTTGCCTAGCGCCTCACCTACTCATAATGTACGGTTTTACCGTACAAGTCAAGGCACCTGCGGTGCGGCCAGCGGCCTTCGGCGTGGGGAATTGAGGTTCGTGGTTCCCAGGTCCGAAAATCCGGAGCTGGGGTATCATGCTAAATTTTTCTATCGTGCGGAACTTTTCCCTCTCTCACCGCATTACCGGTGATAGAGGGCAAGGGTGAGCCAATGGAAGACGCATTGCCGGGGTTCGTACTAGACTCGGAGAGTACGAGGCCCAGATTAATGGACGGCACGATTCGAAGACCCGGAGCGGCGAAACCCGCAGACGAGAGCAATGACGAAGAGCTGATGGTTGCCTACTCACATGGTTCCCAGGATGCCTTCGATGAATTGTTTTTGCGTTACAAGCAGCCGCTCTTCGGCTTTTTCCGGAGGCGCGTGGCCGATCCGGCGCAAGCCGAGGAACTGACGCAGGAATCCTTCATCGCAGTGATTCGAGCTTCCTCCCGTTACCAGCCCAGTGCCCTATTTCGCACCTATCTCTACGCCATCGGACTGAAGATTCTCGGCGCGCATCGGCGCAAGGCCGCCTTCCGCGCCTGCTTTACGGGAGCGCCGGATAATTACCAAGAGCCGGCGGCCCTGGGCAATCTAGAAACGGAATACGCGCTGCGCCAGGCCATGGGAAAACTAGAGCGGCTGGAGCGCGAGATCTTATTGCTGCGCGAGTTTGAACAACTGAGTTATGCGGAGATAGCTGAACTCCTTCATCTGCCGGTGAATACCGTGCGCTCGCGGCTTTTTCGCGCACGCATGGCCCTGCACAGACTGCTTGCCGCTTCCGCCCCATCCTCCAGCGCAGAACAAGCGAGAATCGAGGAACGCTCATGAATACCGCTGCCACCCATCCCGTAGCACCTGAGGAGATTATGGCCTTCTTTGATGGAGAACTTGACGCCGATCAAGCGCAAATAGTCGCCAATCATATAGACGGCTGCAGCGAATGCGCAAGCATCGCCGGGAAATTTCGCGGTTTGTCGAAATCACTTACGGGCTGGAGCATTTCTCCTGTTTCGCAAAAGCTAGAAGAGGCCGTATATGATTTTGCCTCCAAAATCTCTGCAAAAAGCAAGAGCCGCAAGGCTTCTGCGCCTTTCCGCTTCAGCATTTGGAATTGGAGGCTCTGGGCGTTTGGAGGCATGAGTGCCGTCACAGGAGTTTTGCTGTTAGTGGGCTTTCAAATTTTGAATATCTATCATTCCGATCGCGTTGAAAGCGAACATTCAATGGCTATGATGGTGAGCCAAAAAAGAGGGGAAGAATCCAGGAGCTTTGTCAAAGCGGAAAATAAACCTCAAGTGATGAATTCATTGGAGACGCCTTCGAGAGCGGACTTGCGGACATCTACCGGCGGTGGCGCACCGATGAGTGGTGCCGTCGGAGGCATCGTGTCCAATGCGGTTGCACCCCCAGCAGCGTCTGCTCCCATGATCGCACGCACGGCCTCGCTGACGATCACGGTGAAAGACCTTGCCGCCGCCCGCACCTCGCTCAACGCGATGCTTGTCCATCATCATGGATATTCAGCGGAACTCACGGTTGAATCTGCAGCCAACGCTCCTCGCAGTTTGACTGCCTCACTGCGGATTCCCGCTTCAGATCTATCCAATGCGATGGTCGATTTGAAGACTCTGGGTCATGTCGAGAAGGAATCGCAATCCGGCGAAGATGTCTCTCAGCAGCACGCTGATCTGGCGGAGCGCCTGAAGACCGCCCGCGAAACCGAAGAGCGCTTTCGTGGAATCTTGCAGCAGCGCACTGGAAACATCTCAGACGTTCTCGAAGTGGAAGAGTCCATCGCCCGCGTCCGCGGCGAGATCGAGAGCATGGAGGCCGAGCAGACGGGGCTGGAACATCGCGTGGATTTCGCCACCATCGATCTTGAACTAGTTGAGGAATACAAGGAGGAAATCGCTTCAGCTTCCACGGCCTTCTCTCTGCGCTTTCACAATGCATTTGTCGCCGGATATCGCAATGCGGTAGGAACGGTAGCGGGAATCTTCCTGTTTCTGGTGGAGTACGGCCTATCGATTCTGATCTGGCTGGCGATCATTGCTTTCCCCGCCATTTTTATCTGGCGGCGATATAGGAAGGCTCGTTCCAGAATGTAATGATGCCGATTTCCCAACCCTTGCGCCTTTTTTCTGGCGCAAGGGTGGGTTGCAACGAAACATCTGCGAGCGAGCAGCGAGCGTCCGCCTGGACGGCCAGTCCCCGCAGGTGGCTACTCCAGCGTTTTAATCGCCGGATACAGCTTGCGCCACTTGGCGTAGCCTTGCTTGTAGGCGGCGAGATCGGCGGGGTCGGGATCGATGCGCTGGGCGACTTCGATGCCTGCCGCGCAGGCTTCGTCCAGATTGGCCCAGTGACCTGCGCCGACGCCGGCCATCATGGCGCAGCCGAAGGCGCCGCCCTCTTCCGCGGTGAGGATTTCGACCGGCAGGCCGTACACTCCGGCCTGAATCTTGCGCCAGAGCGGTCCTTTGGTTCCGCCGCCGCTCAGGCGCACGGCGCTGACCGGAATGCCCAGTTCGGCAAAGAGCGTGAAGGTGTCTTCCAGCGAGTAGGTGACGCCCTCCAGCACCGCGCGGACAAAATGCCCGGCCGTGGTGGTGGTGCTGATGCCGGTGAAGGCCGCGCGGACCAGCGGGTCCAAATGCGGCGTGCGCTCGCCTTGCAGGTAGGGCGCGAACTCCAGCCCCTCACTGCATGCGGGAACCTTGGCGGCTGCGGCGGTCATCTCGTCGTAGTTCTGCCCGGCAAAGAATGTCTCCTTGAGCCAGCGCAGGCTCAAGCCTGCCGATTGCGTCACGCCCATCACGTGCCAGAGGCCGGGAACGGCGTGGCAGAAGGTGTGCAGACGGCCCTTGGGGTCGCGGGTCGGCTTGGCGGTGGCGGCAAAGACCACGCCCGAAGTGCCGATGGTGGCCGAGACCGAACCCGGCTGCAAGATGCCCATGCCCACCGCGCCCGCGCCCTGGTCGCCCGCTCCGGCAACGACCGGCGTTCCGGCGGCGAGGCCCGTCAGCCCGGCGGCTTTTTCGCTGATCCGCGCGCAGACTTCAGGCGACTCATAGACCTTGGGCAGCCAGCTCTCCGGAATCCCTGCCGCGTTGCAGACTTCCTTCGACCAGCAGCGGTTGGTCACATCCAGCATCAGCGTGCCGGAGGCCTCCTGCACGTCGATGGCGAACTCGCCCGTCAGCCTGTAGCGGACATAATCCTTGGGACACATGACGTGCTTGATCTTCGAGAAGATCTCCGGCTGATGCGTCTTGACCCAGAGCAGCTTGGTCAGCGTAAAGTTGGGCAGGGCCGGGTTGCAGGTCAGCTCGATCAGCTTTTCGTAGCCGATTTTCTCGGTGAGCCAATCGCACTCCGGCTGGGTGCGCGTGTCGCACCAGATCAACGCAGGCCGCAACACCGCGCCGTTTTCGTCCAGCATCACCGCGCCGTGCATCTGGCCGGTCAGGCCGAGGGCCGCAATCGGCTGGCGCGGCTCAGGCGCGGCCTTGATGGCTCCGCGAATCGCCTCTTGCGCCGCCCGCCACCAGTCTTCCGGCTGCTGCTCCGCCCAGCCCGGATGGGCCGTTGTAAAGGGCGCGTGCTCGCTTGACGCGCCGCTGATCAGTTTTCCGGCTCCATCCACAATCACGGCGCGCGTTCCGCCCGTGCCTACATCCATCCCCAGAAACCACATACCGTTTTCTCCCTTTCTGAAATGCTCAGTTCATTTATTGCGTATCGCTCCCAGGTTCCCTTAGTCCCTAGTGTCAAGACTGCATGAATTGGTAATCTGTCCTGGACAAGCGCGGACGAGGACGTCCGCGCTACAGCCGACCAGGAGGTCGGCGCTACATTCAGGAAATTACCAAATCAAGCGGTCACGCTATTAGTCCCTTAGTCCCTAGTCCCTTAGTCCCTTAGTCCCTATTCCCTTAGTCCCTTCACGCCCGCCCCGCAAACTCCCGCGTCTCGGTGAAGACCCTCACCTTTTCGCCCACCTCGATGTACAGCGGCGCCTTGATCTCCAGCCCAGTCTCTAGCCGCGCCAGCTTGGTTACGTTGCCGCTGGTGTCGCCGCGCGCGCCGCCTTCGGTGTAGACCACTTCCATCTCCACCTTCTCCGGCAGTTGCAGGCCAATGGGGTTGCCGTTGAACTTCTGCACCTGAATCAGCACGCCCTCGACGAGCAGTTCCAGCATAGTTCCCATCATCTCGCTGTTCAGGGTGAGCGTGTCAAAGCTCTCTTGATCCAGAAAGTGCGAACCCTCGCCGTCCGAATAAAGGTAGGTGGCCTCCACCAGTTCCAGATCCGGCTCCTTGAACTTTTCGCCGGCCTTGAAGGTCTTGTCAAAGACGGCGCGGGTGAGCAGGTTGCGCATCTTCAGCCGGACCAGCGTCTGGCCGCCGCGCGCGGTGGGCGTGGAAACCTCGGCTTCCATGCAGTAATAGGGAACATTCTCGTACTCAAAGCACATCTTGCGCTTGACGGTAATCGCTTCCAGCAGTGCGGCCATAATTTCCTCAATGAAAAATCATTTGCAGCCGGACGAGGCCCTTCAGGCGCGCACGGCTCCTTGACCATTATAGGGGGCGTCCTCAACTTGATAGAACGCCGATTAAACTTGGAAGCATCAGGCAGGTGGCACACCCGGTCATCTGGCAGGCGACGAACCGCAGGCAGCGCGTTTTTTCTAATCTCTGACCCCTCATTCTGGTCGTCGAATACACATAAATCGTGCTAACCTTACACATATGGAGGCGCATCCATGCGGACCAACATCGATATCGATGATGAGTTGATGCGCCAGGCGATGGCGGCCACCGGGACCACGACCAAGAAAGCGGCGGTCGAGGCCTGCCTGCGCAAGCTGGTCGCGGTCAAGGCGCATGAGTTGAAGGTCAAGGAAGTCTTCCGCCTGCAAGAGATTGAGCGCAAGAAAGCCGAGCAAGAGGGCCGTCTGGACGAGTGGCACGCGGAACTGGTAAAGAAGGGGAATTGGCCGGAGTATCCAATCGATGCGAACGAATATTGAAATCGACGACAAATTGATGGGCCGCGCCATGGCCTTGAGCGGTAAATCCACCAAGAAGTCTGTGGTCGAGGAGGCATTGCGCCTCGCTGTCCAGCTCAAGCGCCAGACAGAAGCCCTTCACCAGCTTTGGGGCATTGGTTGGGAGGGCAATCTTGCCGAGATGCGGGCTACTCGCTTCCCTGACTGGGATCAAGGTTGGAAATCAGAGCAGCAACTCCGCCGGAGATCCGTTGCATAAAGCGGCCCATATTGCCGAGTCAGGATAAAGCATGGTTATTGTCGACTCTTCGGTTTGGATTGACTTCCTGAATCAGAAGGTTACTCCGCAAACCAGTTGGCTCCGAGCGCCGCAAAATATCGGAACGATTGGTTTGACCTCCCTCGCGCTTACGGAGGTTCTTCAGGGGATTCGCTTTGACAGCCGTTTTGGCAATGCTGAGCAGTTCTTTGGCACGATGCCTGTTTTTGAGTCTACGACTCGATCATTGGCAGTTCAAGCAGCCGGTAACTATCGAGCGCTACGCAGAATTGGCATTACCATCCAAAGTACGATTGACTGTCTTATTGCGACCTTCTGTATTGAAAGCAACTACCGGCTCCTGCACAGTGACCGTGATTTCGACTATTTCGAGCAGTACCTGAATCTGTCTGTGCTCCATCCGCCTGTACTGCTAGTCCCTTAATCTGTAATAAGACCAGGGAATTATTTCCCAACCGAGGCTCCGATGCTGATCGATTCCCACGCCCACCTGGACAGTCCGCGCTACACCGACGACCGCGAGGCCATGCTGAAGCGCGCGTATGGGGCTGGCGTCGGCGCAATCTTGGCTATCGGCATTGGCGAAGAGGCCATCGGCATGGACGGCGCGCTCAGCGTCTGCCGCTCGTTCAACGGCCAGTCCAACATCCCACGCCTGTTTGCCAGCGCGGGCGTTTATCCGCACAACACGCATGAGATTGACGATGCGGTTTTGGCCAAGCTCGACGGCTTGCTGGCCGAGCCGGAGGTGATCGCCTGCGGCGAGATCGGCCTGGATTACTACCACGAGGGCGCGCCGCATGAAGTCCAGCGCGAAGGGCTCATCCGTCAGTTGGAAGTCGCCGCCCAGCGCCGCCGGCCCATCCTGATTCATTGCCGCCCGAAGGATGGCGCATCGGATGCTTGGGATGATCTGCTGGAGATACTGGAAGCCCACTGGCGCCCGACCGGCCTGGGCGGCATCATGCACTGCTTTGGCGCGGGGTACGAGCAGGCGCGCCGCTCGCTTGATCTGGGCTTTCTGATCTCCTTCGCCGGCAATCTGACCTACCCCAAAGCGCAACCCTTGCGTGATGTGGCCGCGCAGTTGCCGCTGAGTGGGCTGCTGGTGGAGACTGATGCGCCGTGGCTGGCTCCGGCATTGCAGCGCGGCAAGCGCAATGAGCCGGCCTATGTGGCGCAGACGGCCTCCGTGCTGGCTGGATTGCTGAAGGTCGAAGAGCAGCAGTTAGCCGTCGCTACGACGGAGAATTTCTGCCGGCTCTTTGTCCTGGGTGCTCTCTAAGCGGATTCTTCCGCGCGGCTCAGCACGCTCACCACGCCGGTGGTGATGCCATGCTCCTTGTCCACGATAGGCGCGGTGTTGATCTTCACGCGCAGCTCTTGACGGTTTCGGTCCATCATTCTGGCCATTCCGCGCATATTCTTGCTCAGCACCGTGACCAGGCCAACCTCGGGCTGCCGATTCATCGAGCGAGGGAAGAATGTCTCTTCAAACTCCTGGCCGATCAGCTCGTCGGCCTTCCACCCAAACAGCTCTTCGGTTGCCGGGTTGACGCCGCAGATGACGCCCAGAGTATCGGTGACAATCACCGCCTCGGGTATCGAATCAAAGACGCCTCTCAGCCACCGACTCGCCTTCTCCGCCTCCTGGCGCGCCGTCACCTCGTCCGTCACATCCACGTTCACCACGCGCATTCCGGTGGGCTTTCCCTCGGCATCGCGGATCAGATTGCGATGCAGATCATAGATGCGGAAGGCGTCGGCGCTGGTGTAAATGGAACGCCGCACAACTCCCGGATCGATGCCCGATTCCATGGCGGAGGCAAAGGCCGCAGCGCTCAACTCCTGCTCCTCGGTGGGCATCAGCTCCCAGGCCAGCTTGCCAATCAACTCACCCACATGGCTGGAGTGCATGTCGCGCGTGATGCGGTTGGCGCGGGTGACGGCTCCATGCGCATCCATCTCCACATAGGCAACCGGCAATTCCTCAATCGCGTCCGCAAGGCCAGGGTTATTCGCCGTCGGCAAAAGAGCGGGAGTCTGGTTCATCGGCTTCACCTTTTCTTCATGTTCTGCATGGAGAGTTTGTAAAGATCGTTGGCGCTTTTGAAGCGGTCAATGGGAGTCAGTTCAAAGGTGAGCGGAATGCGCAGCATAATCATGCGTCCGCCGATATTGACGTTGATGTCAGTGTTTTTTGCGGCAATGCGGCGCAGTTCGGCGTCCAGCAGATGTTCGTTGGCGCGGCCCAGCAAAATCGCCAGCAGCGAGGAGTCGCTCCAGTGAAAGATGGCGTCCTCGCTATGCAGTCCCGTCGTCAGGCAAGCCGAGACGGCCATCAGGCAATCCTCCACCGCCTCAGGGCCAAAGCGCTGACTCACCATTTCCATGCAACTAAGGCGGAAGATGGCCACATAGCCGACCTGGCCCCGCTCCATCACCTTGCGCAGATGCTCGACCGCCGCGCCGCCGCCCATCAGCCCCGCCGCATTGTCGTTCTCCGTCGAGGTGTCCGCCACATTCAGTGAAGAGATCTGGCCGGCCTTGTCGGCTGCGCTGCGCATCTCCAGAAACCCGTCCAGAAGGTCGCGATATTGTTTGATATCGTCGCCGGTTGAGAGCTTCTCAATATCTTCCGTGAGCGGCAGAGCGCTGACCAGATCCGGCTTTACGCCCAGCGCGGGAAGCAGCACCTTCACCAGCTTGCCTGTCAGCAGCCGCCAGTTCCTCTGCTGCTCACGCAGCGCATTCTCCACGCCAATCCGATAATTTTCAAACTCATGCAGGATGGCATGAACCACCTTCATTCGCTCGACATTATCCATGGTGTCGGGAATCTGCAAGCCCATGCGCGTCGCCGTGCCGCGAAAGGATGCGTACGTGGCGGCGTCAATGCGAGGCATGGCCTCCGCCACTCCTTCCACCAAAGCGGTCATGCACTGCGCTGAGTTGTCCGGTTCAACCTCTTCGGAGGTCGCGGACTGCGACTTGCCCCATCGAAGGTTCATAAAGAACCCTCCCATGCATCCTTATCGGCAGAAGACGCCGCTTCCATGAGACAAATCGCTTGGAAACCAACATCTTAATGAAAACAGCCGCGGATTTGGCTTCAAGCGCCGGATCTGCAATGGCTCTCTCACGCCGCACTGGAGTGTTCAGGAAGGAGTTTATAAAGATCATTGGGAGTTTGTAATACGCTGATTGGGAATACTTCAAAATCGAGCGGAACGCGAACCATGACTGTGTGGTTGTCCACCTGGATTGTGATGTCGCGATTGCTGTCGATGATCCTCTGAATCGCCGCCAAAATCGCCTTGTGCGAAGCCGAACTCTTGAGAATCGCCAGCAGGGAAGTGTCGCTCCAGTGATAGATCGTATCGTCGCTGCGCAGAGCGTGAGTGAGAAATGCGGCCACCGCCATCAAACTATCCTCGACTGCCTCATGTCCGAATCGCTCTTCAATCACGCCCATGCAGCCAAGCCGGAAGATGACCACATACCCCACCGAGTCCTTGTCCATGATTTCTTTAATCTGTTCAACAGCGACTCCGCCGCCGCGCAGCCCGGCTGCATTGTCGTTGGAGACTGCGCGGTTGGCCTCGCGCAGCGTTGAAGTTGACTCGGAAGGGTCTGCCTTGCCATTCAGACGAAGGAAATCGGCCAAAAGAATGCGATACGCCTGCGTCTCGGCGCCGTTCAAAAGACTCCCAATTCTTTGCAACAGCGGCGCGGCTTCGGCATTGGACGGATCAATGTTCAATAGCCCCAGCACGTAGCGAACCAGCATGGTGGTCAGGGCTCTCCATCCGTTCCGCCTCTCGCGGAATTCGTCATCGACGGCCTTGCGATAACGCTCGAATTCTCGAATGATCTCCTGAACCAGTTGCAGTTTGTCATCATCCGGCAGCCAGTCCGGAATCCGCAGCGCCAACCGGTTCATGTTCTCGCGGAACTCACGGTACGATTCCCCGCCAATGTCCGGCATATTTGAGGCCACGCCTTCGGTGAGCAAAGTCAGAAACCTGCCCGAAGTTTTGGTTCCAGGCTTCTTGGCCTCATCAGAACGAAGCTTGCGGAACCCGGTCATCGTGGAAAGACTCATTGCGTAAACCTCTGAAAATATGATCGGCAGGAGAATGATCTCCTTTAGGCCTTGTTTTTTCACGGGGATGAATGAATTCTTAATTCGCTTGCGGGCCGTGGCAAGACCGCGGCGAAGCTCGATTCATCTAGAGGCCTCTTCTCCTGTACACTAGTATGTTGAAAGCTATGAAAAACAAACTCCCAATCGGCATCCTCGGCGCGACCGGCATGGTCGGGCAACGCTACATCCAACTGCTGGAAAACCATCCCTGGTTCGAGATCACCTGGCTTGCCGCCAGTGATCGCTCATCGGGCAAGCCCTACGGCGAGGCCGCCAAGTGGCGTCTGGACTCCGTGCTGCCGGAGCGCATCGCCAAGATGATCGTCTCGCCAGCTGATCCTGAAGGCGCGCCCAAGATCGTCTTCTCATCGATCGACTCGCCTATCGCCCGCGAGCTGGAGCCAAAGTTCGCCGCCTCGGGCCGCGCCGTCATCTCCAACTCCAGCGCCTTCCGCATGGCTCCCAACGTGCCCTTGGTGCTGCCGGAAGTCAACGCCGAACACCTGCATCTGATCGAGGAGCAGAGCTGGCGCAAAGAGTCGGGCGGCTACATTGTCACCAACTCCAACTGCACAGTGATGGGTCCGGTGCTGGCCCTCAAGCCGATTCAGGATCGCTTCGGCATTACGCAGATCTTCGCCACCTCGATGCAAGCCGTCAGCGGTGCGGGCTATCCCGGCGTGCCCTCGATGGACATCTTGGACAACGTCATCCCTTACATCGGCAACGAAGAAGAGAAGATGGAAGAGGAGCTGCTGAAGCTGCTGGGCACGCTGGACGGCAATGTGGTTACGCCGCTTCCGGCGCGGATGAGCGCGAGTTGCAATCGCGTTGCGGTGGTGGACGGCCACACCGTCTGCGTCAGCGTCAAGCTGGACAAGCCGGCCACCCGCGAGGAGATACTGGCCGCCTGGGCCGACTTCCATCCGCTGGCCGGTCAGAACCTGCCCTTCGCTCCTGATCAGCCCGTGCAATGGGCGCCGCAGCCTGACCGCCCGCAGCCCCGCCTGGACCGCAATCGCGGCAACGGCATGGCTGTCACAGTGGGTCGCCTGCGTCCCTGCGGCCTGCTCGATTGGAAGTTCGTCGTCCTCTCGCACAACACCGTGCGCGGCGCTGCCGGAGCCACCATTCTGAATGCCGAATTGCTGGCCAGTTTGGGAAAACTTTAATAGTTCTCAGTTCACAGATCTCAGTTACCCGCCATTCAGTGATCAATTTTTGATTGAAGGGTATCAGTTTTTTGCATTAGGAAATGATATGCGTGGACCGGGAGGTCCACGCCACAGCCGACCAGGAGGTCGGCGCTACAGTTTGCTGCTCAGCGTGTCATCCATGCGGTTGGGAAACTGAGAACTGAGAACTGTGAACAGCATTTAGGAAACTCATATGAGCCTCGTAGTCATGAAGTTCGGCGGCACCTCAGTGGAAGACCCAGCCGCCATCCGTCGCACCGCGGCCATCGTCGCCGGGCGCGTGGCCAACGGCAAGCATCCGGTCGTTGTGGTCAGCGCCATGGCCAAGGTCACGGACGCGCTTTTGCGCGCCGCCGCCAGTAGTGAAAAAGGCGACCGCGAAGCAGCGCTCGCCGTCAGCGCCCAACTCCGCCTGCGCCACCACGAAACCGCCGCCGAGCTGGTCAAAGACCCCGCCTCCATCGCCGATCTGACCGTCTTCATCAACCAGAAGTTTGACTCGCTCGATGAAGTTCTGCGCGGCCTGGCGGCCATCCTCGAACTCACTCCGCGCATCAGCGACCTGATTGTCAGCTACGGCGAGCGCCTCTCCAGCCGCATCGTCGCCTCGGCCTTTGCCGAGCTGGACATTCGCGCCGTTGCCGTGGACGCCCGCGAAATCATTATCACCGACTCGCAATTCCAGAAGGCCGTGCCGCAGGATGCG
>Ga0181520_10009852_pt1 | contig 13044 bp, 10 predicted proteins | sample PEATcosm2014_Bin_29_FD_132451 | JGI IMG/M metagenome (GOLD analysis project Ga0181520, IMG submission 132451) | Peatland microbial communities from MTU Mesocosm Facility, Houghton, MI, USA - PEATcosm2014_Bin02_30_metaG | ecosystem: Environmental > Terrestrial > Soil > Wetlands > Peat | place...
AGCACCGAGTGGCTGCTCGCCAACCCAAACCACATGCATCAGCACACCCCCAACCTTCTTACCCTGGGTCATGAAGTCATTAGGCCACTTGAGCCCAACGTCATACGGCTTAAGGGCATCCAGAATGCCGAGGCTGACCGCCATAGTCAGTTGGTTGAGGCGAATAGATAGATCATCTTTATTAATGGCACCCAGATGCGCCGGCTTGAGAAGCAGTGTTATCATGAGTTGCCCTGGGTAGACCGACCATGCCCTGCCCTGACGTCCTTGGGCATGGGTGAATTGATCGGCAAGAAAGATTGCCCCATCGGGCGCCGTGAGGATGTGATCTTTGGCCCACGCCATTGAGTTGTCAGTCGTCTGAATTCGGTATAGCTTGCTTCCAATAGTCATGGAGCCCCCATGATAATGCAGTCGTATGACGATGCATTGGTTAACGAAGTCTGATTTTACTATCGCGGCGTGTTTCGCGTTCGATATCGCGCTCTTTGAGGTCGCGTTTCTTATCGACGGCCTTTTTGTGCTTGGCAAGACCGAGTTCAACTTTAACGTAGCCGCGGTCATTGAAATACATTTTTAACGGGACAACCGTTAACCCCTTGCGTGATATGGCACCAACCATGCGGTTAATTTCGCATCGGTGCAGGAGCAGGATGCGTGTGCGCCGAGCCGTATCCGCTTTGTTATAAGCATGGCTGTAGGGAGTAACAGATGCGTTGATGAGCGTTGCTTGCCCATCGTGAATGGTGGCGTATGCGTCGCTGATTGAGACCATTTTGGCGCGAATTGATTTAATTTCGTCGCCGGTCAGCGCGATGCCTGCCTCCATGGTTTCAAGGATCTCGTAGTCGTGAAAGGCACTTTTATTGGTGGTTATAATTTTCATGGTAATTGATTGGCTTGAGGGTTGGTTGATAGGGGTTGGGCAGCGGATCTAGCAAGGCGGCTAAAAACACGGTACATAATGGGGTAACTAACGAGAGCGGCGCATGTGCCCAATACCATGCCGCCAATAAAAAACGACCAGATGCAAATGCTGCCTGAACCAAATATTTTGGCAAGCGAAATGGTCCAGCCCGGATTGAAGCCCAATAAGGAGTGGACAAACCAGTAGCCGAAGGCATAATCAAACGTAAAGAAGGGAATCATTGTCCAGGGGTTGTTGATTGAGGTGCTGATAAACAGTGTTGGGAAATGAAGATCGAGTAGGTACTTGCTTCCCACCATCATAACGGTATGTCCCATAGGAAACGGGGAAAAGGCAATGAAGATGCCCACACAAAATGATTTGGTCAGACGCTCGGGACTACTGCCTGTAAGCAGGGCCTTTTTAAAGACGTCTTTGAATTTTGCTATGATAATCATACCGGATACAACTCCTCAGAGGCGGTTTTTTCTGGTACAAGTATAGCGTACTTAGTTGGTTTTTACGAAAGGAAGAGGATATGTGTAAATTTTGCCTCAAGAAAGCGGTTTTGACCGTTGTTATGCTGCTCGGCCCCGTAACCGGTTGGGCAACAGAGATTAAGGGGTGTTTTAAGCTTAAGAATAGCCTTGCCCGAGTGCCGGAATTTCGCATTCTTTTTAGGGGTAAGGAGACGGTGAGTAATAGCGAGGGCTTTTTCTCCATTCCACTTGATGAGCCATCGCATCTTGATAACTTTTATCTGCTGGTGTGCGAAAATGTACAGCAACATTTTGAGAAAAAAACAAACACCCTCAAAGATATGGGCATGCAGTCCAAGCGCAACTACCGCTGTTTTAACTTTTCACATTTTGGCAGTGTTTGGATGCGCAACGAGGTGCATCGAACGCCATCGACCATTGATTTGCAGGAACGTTGTGTGGTGGTGTTGCTTGATCCCAAAAATCTTGACGGCATCGAGCCCTGGGAGATCGATTTTCCTGGTAACATTATCAAGTTGCCACAACTGGTTCTCAAGCCAGGGCTGACGACACAAAAACTAGCACGTGAATCGGCAAGATCACTGCTCAATTCGTTGGATGAAACCACGTTCTTGGAGCCGGTTAAAGAGGAAGCGCAAAAGCTGCCGAATAATCCTAAGGTTAAGGTAACGCTTGCGCGTTAACTAACTTTTGGTATCGCTTGCATCACCTCATGTCGAGGCGATTGCTACGGCTTGACTGCGCCTTGAGTTTTTAAGTTTCAATGATGTTAAGCCGAATTGTGGTGTTGATGGCAAGTTGGATAAGGCGCTCATCGTGCTAGCCGAGGCGCTACTGACTGCAGCGCTGCTAGCTGCCGAGCTACTTATGATTGCACTGCTTGATGCCGAAAAAGTTGATGAAGCACTTCCTGTTGCGGCCGTTGCTGAAGTTGCCGCAGCTTCTGTTGAATCTTGCGTTGTTGCCGAGACAGACATTTTTTGTATGCTAGCCTCGGTTTTTCCATCTTTCTGATCAGATTTTTGGTCAGAAGCCATTGCGGAATCTTTGCTATCGTTCAGACGAAGGGTACTGAGCCGTTCGCCAGTTAATTCGAAAATGGTGAGTGGATTTAAATCCTCAAGGCCGAGAGCAAAAAATTTGTCCCAGCTCTTAATTTTAGCAAGGACTGCGAGGCTCTCTTTTAATGACTGGGCTCGCCATTCATTGGTAAGCTCGCTTATTTGTTTCAGGGCACACGATTTGCGTTGGCGTTGTGGGGGATTGGTAAAGTTGATGCTACATGTGTTAAAGAAGCCCGTGTAACGATCCCCGCCTTGTTTAGTGTAACGAATCCAGATGTGATAAGGGGCCTTTATATGTTCTTTTTCGTTAAGCCATTTACAGGCAGCCTCAAAAGACCTTTCAAATGATATGCGTTCTTCAAGAAAATATTCGCTATACCAATGCTCGTAAGTATCCCTGAACAATTTATATTGATCCAATATGCTTAATTCATCGCCACTTGCTAGGCATACAGCAATATCGCCGGCAATTAATATGAGATGAGCAATCATACTGCGTAATGTTTTCTCGAAAATTAGTCCCTCAACCGTTTTGCGGCTTCGCTTGACCATAGCGTTATTTCTAATGTAGCGATAAAAGCAGTACGGATCTTTTTGTGTTTCTATTTTAATCTGAATCCAGTCGAGGAATTTGGTTGACTGCCTGGAGTCAAGGTAGTCTTTAACACAGAGATCGACTGCCTTATAATCTTGATTTGCCAAATTAGTCTCTAATGATGTTAGGCACTGTTCAAGGGACTTCTGTTCTTGTTCGGCGCGTTGTAGGCGCTGTTCGGTACTTTCTCCTAAAAAATACAACATTGCACTGCATGACGTGGTGGTAAGTAGGGTCAGACTGATGAGGGCGGTGTGCATGCGGTTGATACGATGTGATGGATACATAGCGATCTCCTTTGCGTAATGGATTACTTGAAATCGTGTATGAAGTTGCTTGTATATCCGCAAGGTTACGCTTAATGCATACCGTGTTGTCAATGGTCTGACAAAAAAAGAGTGGTTTGCATTGGTGTGGGGGCGACTGCCTGATATTGGGTTTATTGTATGTGATGCTCAGCCTATTTGATTATGGTATAAAGTGACCGATAAAAGGCCGTTGCGGTTTTGATTGTTGATACCCAACGTTACGGGTGTACCATTGCTGTGCATATATTTGTCGATCCATCCTAAACTTAACGCGATGAAGTTGGCGGAGCCTTTGCTGAGCTTCTTGGTTACCATAATATGCGGGGAAAGCATACCAAAGTATCGCGTTTTTAAGATCATGGTAGATTTCGCTTATTACGCCAAGGTTAAAGTGAGCCATTGGATCCCCTTGTTGCGCAGCTAGCCAAAACCAGTCCCATGCTTGTTTATTATCGGGCTTAACACCATTACCACATAGATAACAGCAGCCGAGATTATATTGAGCCCCGCAATGCCCCTTTTGCGCTGCTGTTGTAAAGCAGGTTACAGCGGATGCTGCATTCTGCTCACAGCCATTGCCAAATAGATAACGGCAGCCTTGTTGAAAAGTATTCTCAGGGTCGTCGCTATTGGTACTCTCCTGTTTTTCGTCATCATCAGGTGCTGTTTGTTCCACCGTTGGTGCAACAACTTCCTGTTTTTGCTCTATGCTTGGCGCTGATACTTCTAGTTTTTGTTCATGTTTTTCGTTCCAGTTGGTAAGCCATTCTTGTGCGCTATGGTGTCCTTGGCTGGCTGCGAGCCCTATGTAAAATGCGGCAAGTAGCATGTCTTGTGGCATGCCGCCAATGCCGTCCTCATAACAACGTCCAAGTGCGTATTGTCCACGAGGGTCGCCCTGATCGGCGCTGTGTTGGAAATACTTAGCGGCCTCTTTATCCTTTTCAGCATTGCATCCAATTTTGTAATAATCGCTTGTATCATCTAGCATTGCCAGCGGTGATGGTTTAGTGGTTGTATCATCTAGCATTGCCAGCGGTGATGGTTTAGTGGTTGTGTCATCTAGTATTACCAGCGGTGATAGTTTAGTGATCATAGCATTTGTGTTGGCAGTGAGTAGTGCTAATGCCAGCAGGGCTGGGGTGCGTCTATTTTTTAGATTCAGTAAAAAGTTCATGATTACCTCCATATTACCTTCACATTGTTTTTTCTTGGCTCAAAGGCTACGTCGTCAATAAAAACATTGATTTTCTATTAAATTGACATCTTTTTTTCTCGAAAAATCTCCATTTTGGGAGCTTCCTCTTTGCTGTCTATCGTCCTTGCGTATTTGCTTTCCATTGCCCATGCGTTGGGGGTAAGTAGTGCTAGCGCTAGCAGGGCTAGGGTACGTTTAATTTTTAGGTTAGTGCGCATGTTTATAACGTCCTTCTATCATTGTACAATGGTGAGTAAGATTATCTGGTATAGCCTACTCGTCGTTAAATTTCCATCTTGTGCGCAACAGTGTCCTTGGTCGGCTGCGAGCTCCATGTAAAATGCAGCAAGTAGCATGTTCTTTGGTGATTTTAGGGCAATAGCTAAACAGGTCATTAGGTAATCTTGCTAGTAAGTTATAATCAAAAGAAAAGTATTCTAAGTCTGGGCAATGATGTACTAGGGCTGCTGGAAGTTGTGCAATTTTATTATCTCTTAAGTCAATGGTGTCGAGCTCTGGGTTTCTTGCAAATAATAGTTCCGAGACGGCCTCGAGTTCATTATGCGAAAAATTGACCTCAGAAAGTTCAGGGCAGTTGTGGAGTAGCTGTGGGTCAAGTTCGTGCAACACGTTATGACCAAGATAGAGTTCTGACAACTTTGGGCATGTATCAAAGGCATGGGCACTTATTGAGGCGAGTTTGTTTTCTGACAGATTAATTTTGACTAAATTGCGAAGGCCAGCGAATAGCCTTGCGGTGACGGTGGTAAGGTTGTTTTTGGCGAGATCAATAACGCGTAAGTTTGGGCAGTTGCTAAAAATATCATCAGGAAGCGACGTGAATTGATTTTCCGCTAACGAAATGTCTTCTAATTGGGTAAGCGCGTGTATTACCTTAGGATTAATTGAGCATAGTCGATTCTTGCAGAGATAAAGATGTTTGATTGGGTACTGATCATTAAGGAATATGAGTAGCGCATCAAAACCATTAAGTGATGCAAGATTGTACCCCGATAACCTTACGAAATCGGATTTAGAGCTCGCAGCGAAACAGTTGAGCATAATGGTATCAATAGGTAGGTTATCCAGAAATTTTGCTTCGTGTGAGATGGTATGCACATTGATCTGATTTTTTTGCCAATAACCATGCCGTATTAGCACTTTAAATAAGCTTTCGGGTAGCAGGTTGAATTGCGTACAGAGCTGGGCGAAAAGCATTGTTAGTTCTTGTTCGGATGGTTGCCTGTTAAGTGCTGGAAAATAAGGATTTAAAAAAGAATCAACTTTTGTTTTAAGGTAATCAAGAAGGGGTATGCCCATATTTATTTCCCTGTTGTCGGTTGGTAAATTTAGGTACCACTCAATAAAATCAAATTGCGGGTCAGTAGCCATTTGTTGATAAACAGAATCAAACATCTTTTGTACAAGTCCTTTTTTAAGGTCAGATTCTGGTAAACGTGTAAAAATGCCATCACGCGCCGGGTGTTTGCTATATGCTTCCCAGAGTAAGGTAACGAGTCGTTCTAGTAAGGTTTTTTGATCAACGGCGCCCCTAAAGTCGCAGCGTGAAGTATCGGCAGCACAAAGCTTTTCAAAGATTTGCAGTGCTTTGCGATCATGCTCATTGACGCACGGCAAGTAGAGACTTGCTACAAGGTCGTCGACCATAGCCGTATCAGGACGCCCATCCCAGGAGTTAGGTAAAGATCTGTCAAGGGCCTTGATACCTTGATGCTCTTCTTTATTATTGTCATCGCTGAGCATAGCGGAAATCATCGCGGCTGATGTATGAGGTTGTTGGTTCTTTGGCGTGGGTCGTAGTTCTCCATCTCCATACATTGCTTGTGCTAAAGTATTAGCTGCATCTAAATTATGAGTAAGGCTTGTGGATAATGAACAATTTGTATTTTGTAGGGCACTGATCAAAAGATTGACGCGATATGGTTGGTCTCTGTGTGCTTCTAGCTCTACTGCAATTTGTTCCATAAGTTCTTTGCGTAAATTGTGGCGCGATGTATAGATTGTTCGTGCTAGTTCCGTAAGTTGTGTGATCGTAGCTTCGTTAAATTCTGCACGGCAGCTTGGACATAGGTGGTAATACTTGTTGGGGCGATAGTAGAATTCATGAACACCCATAGCTTCTGTGACAACAAATGCGCCTCGTTGTACAAATGTTTTCACTAAACAGTTGGTGCATATGGTATGACCGCAGCTTAGGTCGATGTTGCGGGGGTTGGTATTAACAACGCGTTCACTGCATACCTGGCACTCTGGAGCGGTAGCAACTGCTAGTTCAGGGATTGTAAGATAGTCAGCAAGCTTGTGTATGAATGTTCCGTCAGATTGACTTAGCTTCTGCAGCAAAACGGTTAAGGCCTCAACGGTTGCTCGTGGGTAGTACTGTGTGTTTTTGTTCAGTGCTTTTTGTTGCGCCTGATAAATTGTCTCAAGGGCATCGCAAAATGCATTGAGCGTTGTAGCCGAGGGGAAGTTTAATGGGGTCTGCTTTTGCATATCTTCAATCCAGCCGGCAATCCCGTCCTTAAAGCCTTTAGCTGTTTCATAAAGCGCTGAGACCGAAAAGCGGTTTAACGGTACTTGTCTACTGGCCTTGTCGACAGCAGTTAGGGTAACCGTAGCTACTGGGGTAATGGTACTTTTTTCATCTACGTCCAAGCTACCGGAGCCATTGTCATCAACATCAAGGCCTGTAGTGGCCATACCGCTGGATTGGGTTGGAACGGTGCTGATTGAAGATGAAGAAGAGATCGCTTTGGGGGTAGAAGATGATGATGAGCTACTGCTGTAAGTACTTGGTGCCGCGTCAAGGGCGTCTTGCAGTTGTCCTGCAATTTCAGCATCTCTCCTCATTTGGGCTGCAGCGGCCATACGTTGAGCATAAGCACGTTCTTCTTCTGCACGGAGATTACGTTGTCGTTGTCGTTCAGCAACTACTTCATTGGAAGCAGCCTCTTTGCGATCCGGAGCTGCCTCTTTGCTATCGCGCATTGTCCATGCGTTTGTGGTGAGTAGTGCTAATGCCAGCAGTGCTGGGGTGCGTCTATTTTTTAGATTCAATAAAAAGTTCATGAATACCTCCATATTACCTTCACATTGTTTTTTCTTGGCTCAAAGACTACGTCGTCAATGGTACTCTCTTAAAAATACCAGATTATTAAAAAATTACAACCAGGCAAATAATTTAAACAAAAACATTGATTTTACATCAAATTGACATCTTTTTTCTCGAAAAATCTCCATTTTCCCAAAACACCAGCGTAACCCTATGCAATATGGTAAGCTGCGCTAAAAGGTCACCTGTTAGCTGATGAAAGGGCTTGCTGTGCCAACAATTGATCCTAAAGCACTATTTGTTGTCGATGGTTCTTACCTGCTGTATCGTTCCTTTTTTGCCATGCGGCCGCTTTATACCAGTACCGGCATCCCAACGCAGGCGACCTACGGCTTTTGCCGAGCGATTAAAAAGCTGATTGATGACTACAATCCAACCCACATTGTTATTGCCTGGGATGGTAAAACGAAGAGCCATCGCTCTGAGATTTATCCTGCGTACAAAGCGACGCGTTCAAAGCCGCCCAGCGATCTATTTGAACAAAAAGATTACATTTTAAAGTTTTTAGATGCCATCAAGATGGCGGGCGTTACCGTTGAGGGTTATGAAGGTGATGACGTCATTGCAGCCTTTGCGCACCGCTATGCCGACCGTCAGGTGGTCTTGGTCTGTCCCGATAAAGACATGTACCAACTTCTTTCCGACCACGTTGTCATCGTTGATCCCTTTAAGGAGCGGGTTATTGATGCCGCCACGTTTACGGCCGAGAACGGCTTTGGCCCTGAAAAGATCCCCTTTTACTACGCTCTGTTAGGCGACGCCTCCGATAACATTCCCGGCGTTGCCGGCATTGGCAAAAAGACGGCGCAGGAGCTGGTCATGCAGTTTGACTCACTTGATGACCTGTATGCCAATCTGAACCAGGTCAAACGTGAGCGCCTACGCACCATGCTTGCTGAGCAAAAAGATAACGCCTTCCTAAGCTATAAACTGTTCTGCCTCAACCCGCCCAAGATTGATACCACGCTGCGCGACCTGCAGTACAGCAAGAGCAATTGGCGAGGTGCCGTAGACCTTTTCCGCGAGCTTGAGTTCGGCAGCCTGTTAAAAGATATTGAAAAGAACTTTCCTGGTGCCACCGCCCAGCCGATTGGTCCCGAGCGCCAAACCGACCTGTTTGCCCTACCGGCCGCACCCGCCTGGGAGGCGATAGTTGTCGATACATTGCCAGTGCTTGATGATGTTATTGCGCAGCTTGCCAAAACCCGCTATTGCGCCATCGACACCGAGACCACGGGTCCCGAACCGGTGCTTGATGAGCTGGTTGGCATATCAATAGCGTTTGATACGCAGCGCGCCTACTACATTCCGGTCGGCCACACCACGGGTACGCAGTTGCCTCGAGCCGTGGTGATTGAGCGCCTTAAGCCGCTGCTTGAAGACCCTAAAACGACGGTTATCATGCACCACGCCAAGTTTGACCAGATGGTGCTGCTTAAAGTCGGCATTAACATGCCGCCGGTTGCCTTTGACACCATATTGGCTGCTAACCTGGTACGCAATGAGTGGCAAAAAATCAATCTCAAAGAGCTCTCGCTGTTTTACCTGCAAGAGCCTATGCAAAAGTACAAAGAGGTGGTTGGCAAGCAGTACAAAACGTTTGCTGAGGTACCAATTGCCAATGGGGCACCGTACGCCGCCCATGATGCGCTCCAGACCCTTAAATTAAAGCCAAAATTGGATATTGCCTTAGACAAAGAACCGGTGCTTAAAAAGATCTTTTACGACGTCGAAATGCCGTTGTACTACGTCCTGCTGCGTATGGAGTGGATGGGAATCACCATCGACCCTGAGGTCCTTAAAAAGACGGCAAAAGCAGTTGCAGCGGCATTGGTGGCCCTTGAAGAAAAGCTGTTTGCCGCACTTGAACAGTACCCGGGCTACAGCCAACTTTCGTTTAACGTCGGCTCACCTAAGCAGGTAGAGACGCTGTTGTTTGATGTGTTGAATCTACCGGTGGTCAAAAAGAGTGACAAAGGCTCCCGTTCGACGGACCAAGAGGTCCTTGAGGCGCTGAGTGCCCTGCACCCCGTCCCGGCATTGATCGTCAAACATCGTGAGCTATCAAAGCTTAAAAATACTTACCTCGATCCGCTGCCGTCATTTATCAATCCGGCTACGGGCAGGATCCACACCATTTACAGCCAGACGCAGGTTGCTACGGGGCGGCTTTCAAGCTCCGACCCTAATCTGCAGAACATCCCAGCCGCCGAAGGGTTTGGTATGGAGATCCGTTCGGCGTTCATTGCCCCGGCAGGCAAAGTCTTGATGTCAGCCGACTATTCACAGGTGGAGTTGCGTATTTTGGCCCATTTGTCACAAGACCCAACGCTTATCGACGTCTTTATCCACGACCGGGACATTCACGCCCAGACCGCGGCACAGCTGTTTGATGTGCCCCTTGATCAGGTCACCAACCAGCAGCGCCAGTTGGGAAAACGCATTAATTTCAGTATTATTTACGGCATGAGCCCCTTTGGCCTTGCCAAGGACTTAGGTATCAAGCAGGGGGAGGCCAAAGCGTATATCGAGAAGTACTTTGCCCAGTATCCAAAGGTTAATGCCTGGATGGAAAAGACCATGGAGGCGGCGGTACTTAAGGGATATGTAGAGACGGTTATGGGGCGTCGGCGCCTGATTCCTGAGCTAAGAGAGCGTAATAAGGCCATTTTTGAGGCCGGCAAGCGGGTGGCTATTAATAGCCCGGTCCAGGGAACGCAGGCCGAGATTATGAAGGTGGCCATGATCAATATTGACCGCTTATTGGTCGAAAAACTGCTTGAATCACGCATGATTTTGCAGATTCATGACGAAATTGTCATAGAAATCCCCTTTTCTGAGGTGGAAATTGTGCAAAATTTGGTTCGCCAGCAGATGGAGACTGTGGTAGATTGGGAGGTCCCTTTGAAGGTTTCGATCCGTACCGGCAAGGATTGGGCTGAAATTACAAAATAATTTTGACTTTCAAGCTAAAAAACGGCATGCTGAGAGCACGTTTTGGATTCTTGGAAAGATTTCAGTTGTTTAACCTTCCAATTACATGTTTAAACGTGGAAAAATTATAGGAATGTACTATGGCAACGAGTAAAAGTGGTGGCTCTACAGGTAATGGTCGTGACAGTATATCTAAACGTCTTGGTTGCAAGCGTTTTGACGGCCAGGTAGTTAATGCAGGCGAAGTGTTGGTTCGTCAACGCGGCACGCGTATTCATCCAGGTAAGGGTGTAATGCGTGGCGGTGATGATACCTTGTTTGCCGGTGTTGCTGGCCAAGTAAAGTATCGTTCAGGACTTAAAGGGAGAACGTTTGTTACGATATTGCAAATCGCCAAGTAATGTTATCTGGTAGTTTGTAATGCAGCGTAATAATCTGAAGCAGACGGAGAGATCATGGATGCAGTTCAAGCGACAAAGTATCGTTTCGACTTTTTAAAGTATCGTTATTTCTGGTTGGCCGTTTCGATTGGCTTTTTAGCGATCGGCGCGGTTATGTATGTTATGAAGGGTGGTTTCATCTACGATATCGACTTTACCGGCGGCGCCGAGATGCACGTTGCATACGAGCAGCCTGTTGATATTGGTAAGGTCCGTTCTGCAATGGCCTCCCGTGGCTGGGGCGATGCGGCTATTCAAAGCGTTGGAGCCACAAGTAAAGATTTTTTAATCACAGTCCCTAACCTAGGTGCAGACGGCGAGGCTCGTATCAAAACCGATTTGAACGAGAGTATTGCCGGTAACAAGGGTACAATCTCAGGCATTCAAATAGTCGGTGCTCAGGCGGGTAAAGACACCACGCAAAACGCAATTATTGCTGTTTTGGTGGCGCTGCTTATCCTCTTGTTGTACATTGCCATCCGTTTTGAGTGGCGTTTTGGTGTTGGCGCTATCGCCAGCTTGATTCACGACGTTTTAGCCGTTTTGGTCTTCCTGTTGCTGACGGGCGTGCCGATCTCCGTTGACGTCTTGGCAGCTGTGTTGTCGGTCTTAGGCTATTCGCTGCATGATACCATTGTGATTTTTAGCCGTATCCGCGACAACATGAAGGGTATGCAAGGGCTGAACGAATATGACATCGCCAACCTCAGTATTAACCAGACGTTGCGCCGAACCTTGTTGACCAGCTTTGCCACTATGCTTTCAGTACTTGCAATTCTGGTGCTTGGCGGCCATTCACTACGCGGCTTGTCGGCAGTGTTGTTGGTCGGTATCGTTGTAGGTACCTACTCCTCGATTTACATTGCAAGCCCTGTAATGTTGGCAATGAAGCGCAAAAAGAGCGCCTAATCCGCTAAAAAGTGCAAAAATCGTAGAAATATAACCTAATGTTGAAGATGACCTCTTTTCTGCTATGCTGAAAGAAAAGGAAAGAGGTCTTTCTTATTTCGTCTTCCCTTTTAGTCTCCTACCGATACCAAGAAATACGTGTTTAGATCCTACACTTTCAAGTTAGTTCTTATGCATATACGTCGTAAAAGGTGACCGTAATCGAATAACGCCTAACCCCTGACCTTCTAACGGAAAATCCAAAAAAACAATCAAAATTCAATAAAAAACCAAAAATATCGTAAATTCAAACGTAACATGTCTAACTATCTCTTTTGTGGGGAATGATGAACAGTAAAAATAACAATGGTCAACGTACTGACCAACCAGTCCAACAGCAAATCGATTCTGCTACGCCAGCGGCTGATGCAGGGAAAAATCAAGCTGTACCGCAACCAGTCGCCGCTCAGTCTTCACCCACCAAGGGTGTCGCTGAAGGACAGGCAGTTGAGTCGCCCAAGGCGAAGGTAAGTCTGCCACAAATGGCACCATCCCAGCCGTCAAGTGATCGACGCCCCTATCAACGAAGTCGTGATAACGGTGATCGTTATGCCGAGCGTCCACAGCGTTCTGCTCCATCATCCCATTATCAACAACGTCCCGAACGTCCCGTAAGACCACAGGTCGACCAAGGGGCATCGGATGTGATTGAGGATACGGTTCCTAGAGAGGCCGGCCCTCGCGCATCAATTAACGTCCAAGAGTTGAAAGAGATGAACATCACCAGCCTGATAGCCTATGCTCAAGAGCATGGGGTCAGTGATGTTGCTTCACTTAAAAAACAGGAAATTATCTTTAAAATTCTAGAGACGCAATCAGATCAACGCGTTGATATCTGGTGCGAAGGCATTTTGGAACGGTTACCCGATGGATTTGGGTTCTTGCGTTCCCCTAAGTTTAATTATGTGCCAGGTCCAGATGATATTTACGTCTCACCTGCCCACATCAAGCGGTTTGGTCTGCGTACCGGTGACGGTATCCTTGGCACCATCCGTAAACCTAAAGAGGGCGAAAAAT
>Ga0181520_10009858_pt1 | contig 13038 bp, 11 predicted proteins | sample PEATcosm2014_Bin_29_FD_132451 | JGI IMG/M metagenome (GOLD analysis project Ga0181520, IMG submission 132451) | Peatland microbial communities from MTU Mesocosm Facility, Houghton, MI, USA - PEATcosm2014_Bin02_30_metaG | ecosystem: Environmental > Terrestrial > Soil > Wetlands > Peat | place...
ATGCGGCCCAGCGTCTCCGGCCCGACCGGCACGGTGATCGGCGAGCCGGTATCGCGCACTTCCTGGCCGCGGACCAGACCTTCGGTCGAGTCCATGGCGACGGTGCGCACTTCGTTCTCGCCGAGAAGCTGCGCCACTTCCAGCACCAGACGCTTGCCCTGGTTGGTGGTTTCCAGCGCCGTCATGATGGTGGGCAGGTCATCGCGGGCAAAACGGACATCGACCACGGCGCCCATGACCTGGGTGACGATGCCGGTTTTTCTGTTGGTCATGAGAGCAGACTCCCTGTCACAGCGCTTCCGCGCCAGAGATGATTTCAATCAGTTCCTTGGTGATTTGCGACTGACGGCTGCGGTTATAGACAATCGTCAGGCGATTGATCATGTCTCCCGCATTGCGTGTCGCGTTATCCATCGCCGCCATGCGCGCGCCCTGTTCGGACGCCGCGCTTTCGAGAAGGGCGCGGAATAGCTGGACGGCGAGGTTGCGTGGCAACAGCTCGTCCAAAATGGCTTCCTCGGAAGGCTCGAACTCGGTCATCGCCTTCACCCCGGTTTCCTCCGCCTCGCCTTGCGGCAAGGGGAACGGGATGACCTGCTGGAAGGTCAGTTCCTGCGAGATGATCGACTTGAAGCGATTATAGACCAGGGTGCAGACGTCGAACTGGCCATCGGTGAACCGCGCCCGGATCGTCTCGGCGATGTGGACGGCCTCGCCATAGACCACGCCTTTGCGCCCGATATTGTCGAACACCTCGACATAAAGCGGAGCGAATTCGCGTTTCAGCTGGTCGCGCCCCTTGCGTCCGATGATCAGCAGCTTGGCGGTCTTGCCCTGGGCTTCGAGTTCCCGGATACGGGTCCTCACGGCGCGCACCACGTTGCCGTTGAAACCGCCGCACAAGCCGCGATCCGAGGTGACGGCGACCAGAAGATGCGTCTTGTCGGCACCGGTCCCGGCCAGCAGGGCCGGCGCGCTGGCCTGCCCGGCCAAGGCCTGGGCGAGAGCGCCCAACATCCGTTCCATGCGGGACGAATAGGGCCGTGCCGCCATCGCCGCCATCTGCGCCCGGCGCGATTTCGACGCCGCCACCATCTTCATGGCGGCGGTGATCTTCCGCGTCGACTTGACGGAATTGATGCGAACCCGCAGTTCCTTGAGATTGGCCATGGCCTAGAGCCTAATTCAGGAGAAAGCCTTGACGAATCCGTCGAGGAAGTTTTTCAGCTTGGTCTCCGTCGCCGGCGAGATCTGCTTGTCGGCGGCGATGGAGGTCAGAATGTCGGCGTGCTTGCTCTTCATCTCGGCCAGCATGGCCGCTTCGAAGCGCCCGATGTCGCCCACCGCCAGTTTGTCGAGATACCCGCGCACACCGGCATAGATCGACACCACCTCTTCCTCGGTCGCCATCGGCTGATACTGGCCCTGCTTCAGCAGTTCGGTCAGCCGGGCGCCGCGATTGAGCAGCTTCTGGGTGGCCGGATCGAGATCGGAGGAAAACTGGGCGAAGGCCGCCATTTCGCGGTACTGCGCGAGGTCGAGCTTGATCGAGCCGGCCACCTGTTTCATCGCCTTGATCTGGGCGGCGGAGCCGACGCGGGACACCGAGAGGCCGACATTCACCGCCGGACGGATGCCTTTGTAGAACAGCTCGGTCTCCAGGAAGATCTGGCCGTCGGTGATGGAAATGACGTTGGTCGGGATGTAGGCGGAGACGTCGTTGGCTTGCGTCTCGATCACCGGCAGCGCGGTCAGCGAGCCGGCCCCCGCCTTGTCGCCCATCTTGGCGGCGCGTTCGAGCAGACGTGAATGCAGATAGAAGACGTCGCCCGGATAGGCTTCGCGTCCCGGCGGACGGCGCAGCAACAGCGACATCTGGCGATAGGCGACGGCCTGCTTGGACAGATCGTCATACATGACCAGGGCGTGCATGCCGCCGTCGCGGAAGAATTCGCCCATCGTGCAGCCGGCATAGGGCGCCAGATATTGCAGCGGCGCCGGATCGGAGGCGGTGGCGGCGACGACGGTGGTGTATTCCATCGCCCCGCGATCGGTCAGCGTCTTGACCAACTGCGCCACGGTGGAGCGCTTCTGGCCGACGGCGACATAGATGCAGTAGAGCTTCTGCTTCTCGTCGGTGCCGTCGTTCCACCGCTTCTGATTGAGGATGGTGTCGATGAGAATGGCGGTCTTTCCGGTCTGACGGTCGCCGATGACCAGTTCGCGTTGGCCGCGACCGATCGGGATCAACGCGTCGATGGCTTTCAGGCCGGTCGACATCGGCTCATGCACCGATTTGCGCGGCACGATGCCGGGCGCCTTGATGTCGACGCGGGCGCGCCTGTCGGCAACGATCGGTCCCTTGCCGTCGATGGGATTGCCCAGCGCGTCGACGACGCGGCCCAGCAGCCCGCGGCCGACCGGCACATCGACGATGGCGCCGGTGCGTTTCACCGTGTCGCCTTCGCGGATGGTGCGGTCGTCGCCGAAAATCACCACGCCGACATTGTCGGATTCGAGGTTCAGCGCCATGCCTTTGATGCCGCCGTCGAATTCGACCATCTCGCCGGCCTCGACACTGTCGAGCCCGTAGACGCGTGCGATGCCGTCACCTACCGAAATCACCTGACCGACTTCGGCCACTTCGGCCGCCGTCCCAAAATTGGTGATTTTGTCCTTGAGGATCGAGGAGATCTCCGCCGTCCGGATTTCCATCATCCCTACCCTTTCAATGCGAGCGTCAAGTGTTGCAGCTTGGTTTTCAGCGAGCCGTCGATCATCCGCGAACCGATCTTGACCACCAGGCCGCCCAGCAGCGAGGGATCGACAGACGTGTTCAGGTTGATGTTTTGCCCAACGATCTTTTTCAGCGCCGTCGACAAGGCGCCGGTGCGCGGCTCGTCCAGCGGCTGGGCGGAAACCACGTCGACGGTGACCTCGCCCCGCTTGGCGGCGACCCGATCGAGAAAGGCCTCGATGATCGCGCCGAGGGCATGAAGGCGCCGATTGGCGGCGACGAGCCCGAGGAAATTGCGTGTCAGCCCATCGAAGCCCGCTTTGTCGGCGATGGCGACCAGCGCGGCGCTCGACTCCGCCCGGCCAACCACCGGACTTTCGAACAGGCGTCGCAGTTCGTCACTGCCGGCGATCAGGCCTTGCAGGCGTTTGAGGTCGGCCCCGACCGCGTCCATCACCGAGTGTTCCTCGGCAAGGTCGAAGAGGGCCGCAGAATAGCGTTCGGCGATCGCGCCACCGGCTTTGGACGACAAGTTTTTTAGTCCTCAGCTATTAAAAAGAAGGTATTGGGGACTTGGAGACTTCATTGATATTCAACAGTTTTTTTCTTAACGCCGACAATAGCCCCCTGGCGGCGCGTGGGTTAACTAGCACATCGGCCCAGGGCTGGCAAGCAAGCCGGCAGGCGCCTACGGCATACGTCGTATCTTCAAACTAAACCCCAGGAAGCTGACGGCCCGGCGGCGGCGTCCCTACTTGCGGATGACGGCGATGTCGCGCAGGACATCGACCTCGTATTGCGCCTGCTGCAAGCGGTGGCCGATGGCGTCGCCGATCGAGATGATGCCGACCAGGCGATCCTGGTCGACCACCGGCAAATGGCGGATGCGCCGTTCCGACATCGTCTCCAGCGCCTTCTTGACGGTTTCCGCCGGGGCGCAGGTGATCGCCGGGCTGGTCATGATGTTGCGCACCGACATGTCGAGCGCGCCCTTGCCATAGTCGGCAATGGCCCGGACGATGTCGCGCTCCGACACCATCCCGACAACCTGCCCTTTGGCGTCGCAGACGACCACCGCGCCGATCCGCTTGTTCGACACCAGAGTCGCCGTGTCGCTGACCGAATGGTCCGGGCGGATGGTGAAGACGTTGCTGCCCTTGTTCTTGAGGATCGCTTCGATGGTCATCGGACACCTTCCTCCGCTAATCGCCACCCGGCAATTCTACGCCATCTCGTCACAGAAAACTGTAGGGATCGACGTCGATTTGCACGCGAACGCCCGCCGGCGGCGGCACCGCGCCCAGCCATTTGCGCAGCAGCGACTGGACATTGACCGTCCGCGGCGCCTTGAGCAGCAGGCGGTGGCGGTGACGGCCGCGCAGCAGGGCCAGCGGCGCCGGGGCGGGACCGAGGAGGATCAGGTTGTCCTGGCGCGGGAACCCGGCCGCCAGCAAAGCGGCATGGCGCTCGGCGCGGGCGGCCTCGGGGCCGGACACGACGATGGCGACCAGCTTGCCGAAGGGCGGCATGCCGGCGGTCCGCCGGGCATCGGCCTCCACCGCGTAAAACCGCTCGGCGGCGCCGACGGCCAACGCCGCCATCACCTCGGCATCCGGCTGGTAGGTCTGCAGCAACACGCGCCCGGCATGGGCGGCGCGGCCGGCTCGGCCGGCGACCTGGCTCATCAGCTGAAAGGTGCGCTCGGCGGCGCGCAGATCGCCGCCGGCCAGACCAAGATCGGCATCCACCACGCCGACCAGGGTGAGCAGCGGAAAATGGTGGCCCTTGGCCGCCACTTGGGTGCCGACCAGGAGGTCGATGCCACCCGCCGTCATCCGCTCGACCAACGCCGCGGCGGCGCGCGGTCCGGGCAGGGTGTCGCTCGCCATGACCGCCAGACGCGCCGTCGGGAAACGGGCCTGCGCCTCCTCGGCCAGCCGTTCGACACCCGGACCGCAGGCGGCGAAACTGTCGGCGGCGGCGCATTGCGGGCAGGTTTCCGGCGAGAAGGATATATAGCCGCAGTGATGGCATTGCAGGCGTGGGCTCGCCCGGTGATCGACCAGCCAGGCGGTGCAGTTGGGACATTGCAGCCGGTGGCCGCAGGCGCGGCACACGGTCAGCGGCGCATAGCCGCGCCGATTGAGGAACAGCAGTACCTGCTCGCCGGCCGCCAGCGTCGCCTCCATCGCCGCCAGCAGCGGCGGCGACAGCCAGGACTGGCGCGGCGGCGGGTGGCGCCTGAGGTCGACCAGTTCGACCGCGGGCAACGTGGCGCCGCCATGACGGGAGGGGAGCTGCAGCCGCCGATACCGGCCGGCGGCGACATTGGTCTGGGTCTCCAGCGACGGCGTGGCGGATGCCAGAACCAGCGGGACGGCCTCGATGCGGGCGCGCACCACCGCCATGTCGCGGGCGTGGTAGATGACGCCGTCCTCCTGCTTGTAGGAGCCGTCATGCTCCTCGTCGACGACGATCAGACCGAGTCCGGCGAAGGGCAGGAACAAGGCGGAGCGGGCGCCGACGACGACCCGCGCGGTGCCGGCCGCCACCGCCCGCCAGCCGTCGCGCCGCTCGGCCGGCGACACTTCCGAGTGCCAGATCAACGGGCGCTCGCCGAAGCGCGCGGCGAAACGCGCCAGCCATTGCGCCGACAGGGCGATCTCCGGCAACAGCACGAGAACCTGCGACCCTTGCGCCAGGGCTGCTTCGACCGCCTCGAAATAGACTTCGGTCTTGCCGGAGCCGGTGACCCCTTCCAACAGGGTCACGGCGAAGCCGGCCCCCGGTTGGCCGCGCAACACGGCGGCGGCGGCGGCCTGGTCGTCTGACAGGACTGGCCGCGCCGCGGCGGCGGCGAGCGGCGGCGGCGGTCGCCGCCGCGACTTGGTCGATTCCAGGGCCGCAGGAACGCTCATCGCCATTTTGAGAACGGCGCCCGGCGGGCTCAGCGTGTAGGCGGCCACCCAATCGACCAGGCGGCGGGTCGCCTCGGGCAAAGAAGGCGCGTCGAGCCGGGCCAGCACCGACCGGCAGCGAGCCTCGTCCAAGCGGCCGTCGCCCGCCCCCCAGACAACGCCCAGAGCGCGGCGCTTTCCCAAGGGAACCCGCACGAAATCGCCCGCCGACAAAGTCTGTTCGGCATCCACCCGATAGTCATAAGGTCCCGCCAGGGGCAGGGGCAATAAAACCGCCACGCGATCACCAGGACCAAAAACCTTGCCTGCCGCCCCCATGGTCCCCCGTATCATCGAAAATACGCTCGCAGTCCTTTGCGAAGACTGGCATAAGTCGCATTAAACCAACCGAGGAGCCGCACGTCCATGGGTCGGAGCAGCGAGACCGCCAATCCACCAGCCGAACATCCGATCGGCGAGGAGCAGGTCGTCGAATATTTGCGCGCTCATCCCGACCTGTTGGCGCGGCGCCCGGAGCTGTTGGCCAAGATGACTCCGCCGTCGCGATTCTCCGGTGGCCCGGTGGTCGATCTTCAACATTACATGATCGGCCGGCTGTCTGACGAACTGGAAAGCATGCGCGGCTGCGCCGAACATCTGATCACCACCTCGCGCTCCAACATGTCGATCCAGAGCCGCACCCACGAAGCGGTGCTGGCCATCCTGAACGCCGGCGACGTCGAAGGTCTGCTGCGCGTGGTGGCCGAGGATGTTCCCGCCCTGCTGGGCGTCGACATCGCCATCATCGCTTTTGAAATGGACGGCCGTCCCCACCCCGCGACCATGCCGGTGCTGAAGGACGGACAGGTGGATGACAGCCTGGGGTCGGGCGACGTCATGCTGCGCTCGGCCTCGACCAGCGAACCGGCGATTTTCGGCGGCGCCGCCAGTCTGGTCCGCTCGTTCGCCCTGGCCCGCCTGGAGCCGGTCAACCGGCCGCGCGGCCTTCTCGCCCTGGGCTCGCGCAACGACCGCACCTTCAATTCCAGCCAGGGCACCGAGCTGCTGGCCTTCATGGCCCACGTCATCGAGGATTGTTTGTCGCGGTGGTGGCAGATCGGCTGATCGCCCTGTCGGCCGGCGCCGATCTCGCACCGGCGCTTGACGCCTGGATCGCCTGGCTGACCGACGAACGACGCGTTTCCCCCCACACCATCGACGGCTATCGGCGCGACGTCGGCGCGTTCCTCACCTTCCTCACCGATCATTTCGGTCATCTCCCTGATCTCGCCGATCTGGGTCGACTGACCCCCGCCGATTTTCGCGGCTTCGTCACCTGGCAGGTCGGGCGCGGGCTGGGGCGCACCTCGCTGGCGCGTGTTCTGTCGTCCTTGCGCAGCCTGTTTCGCCATCTCGACCGCGCCGGGCTGGTGCACAACCCGGCGCTGGCCACCGTGCGCGGCCCCAGGCCGCCGCGTTCGGTGCCCAAACCGCTGGCGGTCGAGGAGGCGATGGAAACCCTCGATCTGGCCGCCACCCTGCCCGACGAACCGTGGATTGCCGCGCGCGATGCCGCCTTGTTCACCCTGCTTTACGGCTGCGGTCTGCGGTTGGGCGAAGCCCTGGCCCTCGACTGCCGCGACCGCCCGCGCGGCGGCGCCATGATGATCACCGGCAAGGGCCGCAAGCAGCGCCTGGTGCCGCTGCTGCCGGTGGTGGTCGACGCCATCGACTCCTATCTGGCGATCCGCCCCCATGAATCGTCCGCCGACGATCCGCTGTTCGTCGGCGCGCGTGGCCAACGGCTCAATCCCGGCGTCGTCCAGCGCCAGATGCGCCGCCTGCGCGCCCTGCTCGGCCTGCCCGACTCCGCCACGCCGCACGCCCTGCGCCATTCCTTCGCCACCCATCTGCTGTCGGCCGGCGGCGATCTGCGGACCATCCAGGAATTGCTCGGCCACGCGTCGCTGTCGACCACCCAGCGCTATACCGAAATCGACGAGGCGCGGCTGATGTCGGTCTATGACAAGGCGCATCCGCGGGCGAAATGACCGGCGCGCCCGGACACGGCGACAAGCGTTTTTCGGTCGGGGGCCATACCATACCGCGCATGGTGTCCGCCGGGGACGACCGCTAGAGTGTGCGCTGCCACTCCGCACCACCCTGCAGCGAGAGGATTGATGTCGCTTAACATTTATTTGGCCGGTCCGGACGTGTTCTTGCCGGATGCCCGAGACATCGGTCGGCGCAAGCAGTCGCTTTGCCGCGCGCACGGTTTCAATGGCCTCTATCCGCTCGATGCGGACGACAGCAGCGGCGACGATGCCGCCCTGATCTTCAAGGCGAACTGCGCGCTGATGCGCCAGGCCGATATCGGGTTGTGCAATCTGACGCCGTTTCGCGGCCCCAGCGCCGACGCCGGCACCCTGGTCGAAGTCGGCTTTCTGTTCGCGCTCGGCAAGCCGGTCTACGGCTACACGACGACGGCGCTGAATTATCGCGACCGGGTCGAGAAAGACGGCTATGGCGTGGAGGATTTCGGTCTGTTCGACAATCTGATGATCGCGCGGGCCATCATCGAGTCGGGAGGCGCGGTGACCATGCTGGCCGAACCGCCCGATTCGTTCAAGCCGCCGCTCGCCGCCTTCGCCGCCTTCGCCGCCAGCCTGCGGTTGATCGCGGCGAAAGCATGAGATGACGACAGGCCCTAAAGGTGGATGGTCCGTCCCGCCACCGCCAGCGCCGCTTCCTTGACCGCTTCCGCCAGGCCGGGATGAGCATGGCAGGTTCGCGCGATATCCTCGGCCGCCGCGGCGAATTCCATGCCGAGCACCACCTCGCCGATCAGATCGCCCGCTGACGGACCAATGATGTGGCAACCGAGGACACGGTCGGTCTTGGCGTCGGCGAGGATCTTGACGAAGCCGTCGGTATCGCCGTTGGCGCGGGCCCGGCCGTTGGCGGTGAAGGGAAACTTGCCGGCCTTGTAGGCGACGCCGTCCGCCTTCAATTGTTCCTCGGTCTTGCCGACATGCGCCACTTCCGGCCAGGTGTAGACCACACTCGGGATGGCGTCGTAATTGACGTGGCCGGCCTGGCCGGCCAGAAGTTCGGCGACGGCCACCCCTTCGTCCTCCGCCTTGTGGGCCAGCATGGCGCCGCCGATGACGTCGCCGATGGCGTAGATCGACGCGACGCTGGTGCGGAAATGATTGTCCACCTTGACGAAGCCGCGCCCGTCCATTTCGACGCCCACCTCGCTGGCGCCGAGATTTCCGGTGTAGGGGCGGCGGCCGATCGCCACCAACACCATGTCGGCCGAAAGAGTCTGCGAATCGCCGCCCTTCGCCGGTTCCAAGGTCAGGACAACGCCGTCCTTGCCGTCGGTGGCGCCGGTCACCTTGGTGCCAAGACGGAAGGACAGTCCCTGGCGTTCGAGAATGCGCTGGGCATGCCTGGAAATCTCGGCGTCGTGCAAGGGCAGCGCGCGGTCGAGGAATTCGACGACGGTCACCTCGGCGCCGAGTCGGCACCACACCGATCCCAGTTCGAGGCCGATGACGCCGGCGCCGATCACCACCAGATGCTTCGGCACGGAGGTCAATTCGAGGGCGCCGGTCGAGGAAATGATGCGCTTCTCATCGATGGCGACGCCGGGTAGCGGCGTCACCTCCGACCCGGTGGCGATGATGATCGATTTGGCGGCAAGGACCTGGCCGTCGACGCTGACCTGGTTGGCGCCGGAGAGGCGGGCCTCGCCGACGATGTAGGCCACCTTGTTCTTCTTGAACAGGAACTCGATGCCCTTGGTGTTGTCGACAACGACCTTCTGCTTGCGCCGCATCATTTCCGGCAAATCGAGCCCGATGTCTTTCACCGCGATGCCGTGCTCGGCGAAATGAAGCCGCGCCTCGGCGTAAAGATGCGAGGACTGCAGCAGCGCCTTGGACGGAATGCAGCCGACATTGAGGCAGGTGCCGCCCGGCGGCCCGCGCTTGTCGATGCAGGCGACGGTAAGTCCAAGCTGCGCGGCGCGGATGGCCGCGACATAACCACCAGGTCCGCTGCCGATCACCACCACGTCGAAGGAAGAATCGCTCATCAAAATCCCTTTGGAGAAATCACGCGACGGCGCGAAGGGCGCTCTCACATATCCAATAAGATCCGCTGCGGGTCCTCGATGCACTCTTTCACCCGCACCAGGAACGACACCGCTTCGCGTCCGTCGATGATGCGGTGGTCGTAGGATAAGGCGAGATACATCATCGGGCGCGCCTCGATCCTGCCGTCGGGCAGGACCATCGGCCGCATCATCGTCTTATGCATGCCGAGAATGGCCGATTGCGGCGGGTTCAAGATCGGCGTGCTCATCAGCGAGCCGTAAACGCCGCCATTGGAGATGGTGAAGGTGCCGCCGGTCATGTCCTCGATGGCCAATTTGCCGTCGCGCGCCTTGCGGCCGTAGTCGCCGATGGCTTTTTCAATCTCGGCGAAGGACAGCTTGTCGGCGTCGCGCACCACCGGCACGACCAGCCCGTTTGGCGTGCCGACCGCCACCCCGATATCGTAGAAATTCTTGTAAACGAGGTCGTCGCCGTCGATTTCGCCATTGACCGACGGCCATTCCTTGAGCGCGGTGACGCAGGCTTTGACGAAGAACGACATGAAGCCGAGCTTGACCCCGTGCTTCTTCTCGAACGCGTCCTTGTACTGGTTGCGCGCCGCATTGAGCGCCGTCATGTCCACCTCGTTGAAGGTGGTCAGGCAGGCCGCGGTGTTCTGCGCCTCTTTCAGCCGCTCGGCGATGCGCTTTCTGAGGCGGGTCATGCGGACCCGTTTTTCCCGCGCATCGGGAACGCGCGGCGCCGCCGGGCGCGGCGACGGCGCGGGCGCGGGCGCCTCCAGCGTCGCCAGCACGTCGCCCTTGGTGACCCGCCCGTCCTTGCCGGTCCCCGCCACGCGGGCCGGATCGATCTGGTTCTCCGCCATCAACTTCTTCGCCGACGGCGCCGCGGGCAGCGTGTCCACTGTTGCCTTGGCCGGTACCGGGGCTGGCGCCGCGGCGGCGGGTTTGCGGGCGGGCTCCGGCTTGACCCCGGCCGCCCCATTGGCCCCGATCGACCCCAGCACGGCGCCGACGACCACACTGGCGCCGGTTTCGGCGGCGATGGCGGCAAGCGTGCCGGCGGCCGGGGCGTTGACCTCGATGGTCACCTTGTCGGTCTCCAACTCGACCACCGGTTCATCGGCGTCGACGGCGTCGCCCACCTGCTTGAACCACTTGGCGACGGTGGCCTCGGAGACGGACTCGCCCAGCGCGGGCACGACGATCTCGACACTCATGACGCGACCTCAGCTTTTTTCGGTTGTTTCGACTGCACCTGGGCCAGTCTGGTCATCCGCCGGAACGGCTGGAAGATGTCGTCGATCGGCGCGGTCAGGGCCTGTTCGACCAGCAAGGCCTGTTCCTGAACGTGGTGCTTGTGGTTGCCGGTGGCCGGCGCGGCCCCCGCTTTGCGGCCGGCATAAACCGGCCAGCGTTGTTTGACGCCCAATTCGTCGAGGATGTATTGCAGCCGGCGGTCGACGAACATCCAGCCGCCCATATTGGCCGTCTCCTCCTGGCACCACAGCAGCGTCGCCTTGCGATAGCGGGCGATATGCGCCGCCACCGTTTCCTTCGGCCAGGGATAGAGTTGTTCGATGCGGACGATCGCCACGTCGTCGATGCCGCGCCGGGCGCGTTCCTCGAATAGATCGTAGTAAACCTTGCCGGAGCACAGGATGACCCGCTTCACCTTGTCGTCGGCGACCAATTGTTCCGTTTCCGGAATGACCCGCTTGAAGCGCGAGCCGGTGCTCATCTGCGGCAGCGAACTCACCGCCAGCTTGTGGCGCAGCAGCGATTTCGGCGTCATGATGACCAGCGGCTTGCGGTAGTTGCGGCGCACCTGGCGGCGCAGGGCATGAAAGTAATTGGCCGGCGTGGTGATGTTGCACACCTGCCAATTGTCCTCGGCGCAGCCTTGCAGATAGCGCTCCAGGCGCCCCGAACTGTGCTCGGGCCCCTGGCCCTCCATGCCATGCGGCAACAGCAGAACCAGGCCCGACATGCGCAGCCATTTGGATTCGCCGGACGCGACGAACTGGTCGATGACCACTTGCGCGCCATTGGCGAAATCGCCGAATTGCGCCTCCCATAAGGTCAGGCCGGACGGCTCGGACAGCGAATAGCCGTATTCGAAGCCGAGCACCCCCGCCTCGGACAGCAGCGAATCGATCACTTCATAATTCGCCTGGCCGGGACGGATGTGGTTGAGCGGCACATAGCGGTCTTCGGTCTGCTGATCGACCAGCACCGAGTGACGTTGCGAAAAGGTGCCGCGACCGACATCCTGACCGGACAGACGCACCGTGGTGCCCTCGACCAGCAGGGTGCCGAAGGCCAAGGCCTCCGCCGTCGCCCAGTCGATGCCGGTTCCGCTGTCGATCATCTGGCGCTTGGCTTCGAGCTGGCGGACGATCTTGCGATTGATATCGACGCCGGGCGGCACCGCCGAGATGGCGCGCCCCACCTCCTCGAGCAGGGCCTGCGGCACGTCCGAGCCTTCGTCGCGCCACTCCTCCTCGTCGACCAGAACGCCCAATCCGGCCCACTTGCCCTCCAGCCAGTCCGCCTTGTTGACTTTGAAGGTGGCGCTCGCCTGGTATTCCGCCTCGAGCTGTTTCTGGAAATCGTCGTGGATGGAAGCCGCCTCGGCGGCGGTGATGACCCCTTCCGCCACCAGTTTTTCGGCATAAATTTTCCGCGTCGTCGGGTGCTCGGCGATCAGGCGGTACATCTTGGGTTGGGTGAAGGCCGGCTCGTCGGCTTCGTTATGGCCATGGCGGCGGTAGCACACCATGTCGAGGACGACGTCGGTCTTGAATTTCTGGCGAAACTCGATGGCGATGCGGGCGGCATGCACCACGGCCTCGGCATCGTCGCCGTTGACATGAAAAATCGGCGCCTGCACCGCCTTGGCGATGTCGGTGCAATAGGGCCCCGACCGCGAATAGCGCGGCGACGTGGTAAACCCGATCTGGTTGTTGACGACGAAGTGAACGGTGCCGCCGGTGGTGTAGCCTTCGAGCTGGCTCATGGCGAAGCATTCCATCACCACGCCCTGCCCGGCGAAGGCGGCGTCGCCGTGGATGAGGATACCCATCACCTCGGTCCGCTCGGTATCACCCCGCTGGGTCTGCTTGGCGCGCACCTTGCCCAACACCACCGGATCGACGGCTTCGAGATGGGAGGGGTTGGACGCCAACGTCACCGGGAGCCGTGCCCCCGAGTGCCCGACGAAGATGCCGCTGGCCCCCTTGTGGTATTTGACGTCTCCCGATCCCTGGACCGAGTCGGGG
>Ga0181520_10009861_pt1 | contig 13034 bp, 11 predicted proteins | sample PEATcosm2014_Bin_29_FD_132451 | JGI IMG/M metagenome (GOLD analysis project Ga0181520, IMG submission 132451) | Peatland microbial communities from MTU Mesocosm Facility, Houghton, MI, USA - PEATcosm2014_Bin02_30_metaG | ecosystem: Environmental > Terrestrial > Soil > Wetlands > Peat | place...
GATTTTGTATTAGGGCACGATTCAAAGGGTCATTGAAACTACTTAAGCTGCTGATCCTTCAATTGTCCAGATTTGCAGGATTAGCAGGATTTGAAAGGTTGGAAAAACAAACAAAGACAAATATCCGCCGTTCGGCGACCGCAATCGGGCTACGCCTGCCTCACGCGTTGTCATCCTGACGAATCGCATAGCGAGGCTGAAGGATCTGCCCTGAGAATTCAATTTCGCTTCCTCTCGCGAAGTGTCATCCCGAACGCGCAGCGGAGGGATCCGCGGGTGCTTTTGGCCGAATAGCCCTCATTCCCATCTTCCTGGGTGTCGCCGCGCGAGATGTATGACCGCGGCTGCTACCCATCACGCAATAAGGAACGCCAAACTGCGCCAATCCGGTAAAAACTTCCCGCCGCCGGATCCAATCCTCGGCGAACGCCGCCTATTTACTAATAGGTTACGAACGGCCCCACAATTGCTGGCAATTTCAGTGGGGAAGGACCGGCCACGGGCCTTGGGACGGTTGGAAGCGACCGGTGGCGGACACAGGGGCACCACCATGGATAAGCCAATCGTCCGTATTGAAAACTGGTCTGTCGTCGGCAGCGTCATCTACCATGGCTACCAAAACCTCGAGCCAGGACAGCGTCTCACCGGCGACGTGATGGGCCACACCAACCTTCGCAACGGCTCCATTTACACCTCCGCCATCCTCAACGTCGACCTCGGCAACCGCCTCGTCGAAACCCACAACAGCCTCTACCAGCTCGGCCAGGTCGATGAAGCCTACGCCCGCTGGATGTGGGAACAGGAAAGAGCCCGCGCCGCCTGATCAGCTAAGCGACCCGCTTCTTAGCGACCCGCTTCTAAGCGACTAAGCGACCCGCTTCTAAGCGACCCGCTTCTTAGCGACCCGCTTCTTAGCTAACCGTTTCTTAGCTAACCGTTTCTTAGCTAACCGCTTTTTAGCTACCCGCTTCTTAGCTACCCGCTTTTTAGCTACCCGGACTTTAGCTACGCTGCGCGCTAGCGCGCAGCGTGCTGCTCCTTCAAATTCGCCAGCAGAGCATCGATCTGCTCCTCCCGCTCCATCTTCGCGAACTTCTCCTCCACCGCATCGCCATCCATCAGCTCGCGCGAAGCCGCATTCTGCGCCTGCGCCCCGTCAATCTTCGACTTCATCCGCCGAATACTCGAGTCGCCTTCCTTCCGCGCAATCGTCTCCCGCGCCTGCTGCGCCCGCCCCACCACCCGCGCCCGCCGGCTCTCCGCGATCATCAGCTCGCACCGGCTCCGCGTCTCCTGGAGCTTCTGGTCCAGATTCCGCAAAGCCGTCTTCAGCGTCTCCACTTCCGTCTTCTGATCGTCGAGCTGCTGCTGAAATCCAGCCGCCATCCCCTTCGCACTCAGCGACCGCTCGAGAGCCGCCCTCGCCAGCCCATCGTCGCCCTTCCGTACCGCCAGCTCGGCCTTGCGCTTCCATTCCGCCTCGGCATCCTCGTGCTCCTTCCGCTTCTTCTCCAGCAGATGCTCGTCCGCCAGCGCTATCGCCACCTGCGTCTTCACCTGCATCAGTTGATTCTCCATGTCCAGCACCAGCTGCTTCAGCAGCTTCTCCGGATCCTCCGCCTTCTCGATCAGATCGTTCAGATTCGCCCTCAGCAACGTGCTTACCCGCTCCAGCAGTGACATATCCTTACCCTCCATTCCGAAATTTGCAGCCGGGTGGAGCGATTTCTTCCCCGCTCCACCCAGCCACTCCTAAGTCCTCTGTGCTCTCTGTGTCCTCTGTGGTGAAAGATGCTTCACTTCCCCTCCACCACCGGTCCCACAGCAGTCGTGCCGTTGCCGTTCCCATCGCCGCGCTTCCGCATGCCCGTGATGTTCGCCATCAGCTCGCGAATATCCATCCCCGAGAGCGCCTCAAAGAGAGCCGGCACCTGCGCCGCCATCTTCGCCATGTCCCCGGTGATCTTGTTCGCGCCCGCAGCATCCCCGCCCGTCGACACAATCGTGATCCGATCCACCTTCGACAGCGGTTCCGCCATTGCCCGCACCACATCCGGCATGTTCGTGATCAGCTTATCGACGACCGCCGCCTGGCTCCATTCCTGGTAAGCTTCGGCCTTCACGTTCATCGCCTTCGCCTCAGCCTCACCCTTCTGGAAGATGATCGAAGCCTCCGCTTCACCCTGCGTCCGGATGGCCGACGCCCGGCCCTCGGCCTCCATCGTCAGCCGCGTCTTCTCCGCAGCCGCCGTCACTTCGACGCGCTGCCGGTTGATCTCGGCCTCCTTCAGCACCGTGGCAATGAGCTCCTTCTCGTGCCGCAGAATCTCGGCCTCCTGCACCTTGATCTGCTGCTCTTTCTCGATCTGCTGCACCTTCACCAACTCCGCTACGACTTGTTGCTGTGTGATATTCGTCTGCAGCTCGTACGCCTTGTCCGCGGAAGCCTGCTGTTTCCGGCTCTGCTCCGAGAATTGCGCTTTCGAAATGTCGAGATCCCTCTGCGCCGCCGCCTGTTTCGCCAGCGACTGCGTCTCCGCCAGCACCCGCTCCTGATCCGCCGCCGCCTTCGCCACCGCAGCCTCCCGCGTCGCATTCGCGCGCCGAATCGCCGTGTCCCGCTCCGCTTCCGCCGTCGCAATATCCGCATCGCGCCGCATCCGCACAATGTCCGGCCGCCCCATATTCAGGATGTACTCGTTCTTGTCGCGCACCTCCTTAATCGTGAACGACACCACTTCGAGCCCCATCTTGCTCATGTCATCCGCGCACGTTCCTCGCATCCGATCGGCGACCATTTCGGGCTCCTTCACGATCTGCTCCACCGTCAGTTGCCCGATGATCCCCCGCAGATGGCCTTCCATCACCAGCCGGATCAGCCCCTCTCGCTGCGGTGGCGTCTTCGTCAAAAACTGCTCCGCCGCCGTCAGGATCGACTCCTGATCGCTGCGCACCTTAATCTGCGCGACCGCTTCGACCGTCACCGCGACGCCCTGCTTCGTGTAGAGATCCTGCTGCGGCGCCACATCGAACGACATCAGCTCGAGCGACAACTCCCGGCAGCTCTCCACCATCGGAAAAATAATCGTCCCGTGCCCCTTGATCACGCGGGGCCCGCGGAACCCAAACACGATCAGCGCCTCGTTCGGCCCTGCCTTGCGAAACATCCTGGCCAGCATGCCCATCAGAATGATGAACGCCAGCAGGCTCAGTCCAACAATCACAATCACTGTGTTCGTCATAACGCCCGATCCTTTCCATCGGGTCGGTTACTGCTATAGGTTGTGAGTTCCGGCAACGCTTTGCGAAGCACCGCCGGAGGCCTCGCCCTGTTCACCCGATAGTTCATCCCACGGGCGCACATACGCGATGCCCTGCTCGTAGCGCATCACCACCACTTCTGTTCCGCGCGCCATCGCTACGCCTGCTTCACTGCGCGCGGGTGCAAAGCGGCGAACACCGCCCTGCGAAAACTGAATCTCTCCTGTGCCGCCTTCCCGCAACGGCCCCGTCACCAAACCCAGCACTCCAACAATGTCCGTCTCCGCCGCGGTCAGCTCATGCTCATGCGGCAGCAACACCTTCACCAGGAACCAGAACAGAATCGCTCCGCCCGCCAACCCCGTAATCGAAGCCAGCGCCAGCACCACAAACAGCCCAAAGTCCCCGCTCCGCGCCAGCAGATATCCACACCCGCCAAACCAGCACAGAAACGCCGCCAGCGTGAACCCGTTCACCGGGCTGACGCTCGATTTTGTAACCGCACCACGCACATTTGGCACATGGACGTGCGAGTGCGCGTGCCCGAAGTGCATGTGCACATGCCCAAAATGAATGTGCGAGAACGCCCCCAAAGCGGACAAAACCGTCAGCGAAAGCCCCAGCGTGAAACAAATCAAATAGAAAGTGATCATTGCCTGGCCCCTTTCTTTCCGGGTGCCCCATTCAAGCCCGCCTTTGGCTTGAGTGGGTTCGCAGGTGCCCCATTCAAGCCTGTTGTTGGCTTGAGTGGGTTGGCCGCCCTTGTCTCGACTCTCTCCGAACCGCGCCCCCCACCCAGCACCTCAAACAGCCGATCCACCAAACCCGGCGTATCGATCACAGCATGGAGCAACAACAAACACCGCCGCGAATCCGCATGCCGAGCCACCGCTAGCAATGCCTGCTTCAGCTCCGCATCGCGCCGGAACCGCTCCGCCCCGCTCACCAGCCACAAATCCAGCTTGTCCTCGATCGCCCGCGCATCGCTCTGCAGTTCCGCGTGATACCCCTCCGGATCGTCCACCAGATATCCCGGATGCACCTTGAAAAACTTCGCCAGCACACCCCGCGACGTGTTCGTCAGGTGCGGCCGTGCTCCGCTTTCGATCTGCGACAGATAACTCTGGCTCAGCGCCGCGCCCGTCTCCGCCCTGAGCGCCCGCACCATCTCCTGCTGCGAAATCGCGCGCCCCAGTCCCCGAAGCTCTCCTTCGGTCTCCCGCAGATACTTCAGTTTTTCTCCAAGCTTCATGGCAATATTGCAGATCGCAATCAATCTATCGCAATCAGCAATAAAGTCAAGCAAAATCGGAAACGGCCTGAAAACAATGAGTTTTAAGCGTTTACGAGAGACTCGCTTCGACCACCACCGCCAGCTTCTTAGGAGCCACCTGCAAATAACTGGCCGTCACCAGATCCCGCACCTCATCCCAGCCCACCTTGCCGGGTGCCCCATTCAAGCCTTCTTTTGGCTTGAGTGGGCCTAACCGCAACCCCACCCATCCCCGCGGCCCAATGTACGCCGGCAAATAAAACTTCTTCGGATGCGCCTCAATCAGCTTCTTGTTCTCCCCCGGAAAAGCCCGAGCACACACCGACACAATTCCATCCCCATGATGGTCATTCAGAAAATAAGCAAACACCTTCTTCCGCACCGTGAACGAAGCATGCGACCCCATATCGGCACGCGCCGCCTCCGGCAGCGCCAAACAAATCGCCGCCACCCGCGTCAGCCGAGGCTCTTCCGTCGCCTTCATCGCGCTCCAGGCTCCCAGCTCCAGGCTCCCAGCTCCAGGCTCCCAGCTACAAGCTGATCTTCAACGCCGCAGCAAAATCCACCGCAGGCTTGTACCCCACCGGCAAAGTCACCCGCAAACCATCCGCCCCCTGCCGCCAGCGAACCTTCTCCCCCGTCCCCAACAACTCCACCCGCCCCACCTTCCCCGGCTCGGTCTTGCTCGCTGTCCCCAGCGAAGCCACAACAATCTCCGCCGCAGGCCAACCCAAAGCAATCGCGTAAACCGTCTTCCCATCCTTGCTCCGCGTGAACCGAATATCCTTCTCCCCCAGCTTGCTCACGCTGTCCCCCTGGAACGATCCCGCCTTAATCGAGTTCGGCCCCTCCCCATAGACCTTCCACGGCCGCGTCTCGTAAATCGCCTCGCCGTTCACGCTCATCCAGTCCGTGATCCGATCCACCACCGCCATCTCCTTGCTGTCGATCGTCCCGTCCGGCTTCCCCGGCACATTCAAAATGAACGTCCCGTTCTTGCTCACCGTGTCGATCAGCCAGTGGATCACGTCCCGCGGCTGCAAATAGCCCCCGTACTCGCCCGGCTTGTCGTAGAGCGCCCGATTGTAGTGCCAGTCCCCAATGCAGGTCTCCGACTGCCACGCGTACTCCATGATCTTGTCCGTCAGCCCCCGTTCGTAATCCGCCACCACCGACTTGGCCCACTTATCCGGCACCTCCTTGATGTTGATCACGCACTGCGCCGTGCCCCCGTGCGCCCGCATGCTCCGGTTGTAGTAGTACGCCCCGATATTCATCCCGCCCCAGCCCAGCGGAAACAGAGGATTGTCGAAGTACAGCAAATCCGGATCGTGCAGATCGATCAGGTCCCGCGTCCGGTCATAAAAATTCTTCACGTACGATGCATCCGGCAACGCATCATAGGGATGCTTCGGCGCATACACCCTCTGCGGATCGTACCCCTCCCACCATTGCCCCTTGCCATCGGCCAGCGTCTTCACCCCGTCGTACGGAACCCCCGCCAGCGGCCCGCTCTTGTCCGCCCCGTGCGCCGTCTGGAACCACCACCAGTTCCGCGCCTGATGCACCGTCACCCCCAGCCGCAGCCCCTGATCCCGCGCCGCCTTCGCCCACGTACCCACCACATCCCGATGCGGCCCCACATTCACTGCGTTCCACGGATGATGGCGCGAGTTCCAGCAATCCATCCCGTCATGATGGTTCGCCAGTGCGATAAAAAACTTTGCCCCCGCCTTCTTGTAGCGCGCGATCAGCTCCTCCGGCTCCCAGTTCAGCAGCGTCCACTGCGCGCACAGATCCTTGAACCCGAACCGCGACGGCGGCCCATAATGCTCCAGCTGATATTTGCTCTGACGATGATCCTGGATGTACATCTGCCGCGCATACCAGTCGCCGGCCTCGGGCACGCATTGCGGACTCCAGTGCGCCCAGATGCCAAACTTCGCGTCGCGATACCACTCCGGAGTCTCATACCCCAGCAGCGACTCCCACGTCGGCTTGAACGGACCCTCGCCTGCCAGGTTTTCCGTGAGCGGCGAGTTCATCGGCACTCCGTCCCAGGACCCGCCAGGAACCGGAAGCTCCGGCGGCTGCCCCCAGTCCGTCGGCTTCCAGTCCGCCTCGTTGAGCTTTGACCGAACGATCTTGCCGCCCTCCAGCACGTAGAACACGCGCTCGCTCGCCGGCGTGTTGCAGAACTCCGCATAGCTCTGCGTCAGCTGTCCAAACCCCCCCGCCAGGTCTGCCGCCTGCGCGCCCCTCGGCGCACCAGCCCCCAATAACTCTGTGGCCTCTGTGCTCTCTGTGGTGGAAACCGCAGCCCGCGGACCTGCTTTTTCCGCGCTCGCTCCCACCGCTGTCGCCGCCGCCGCCGCCGCTACCAACTTGCAGAATTCTCTCCGCCGCATTCAAACCCTCCCTGGAAGACCCATCGCAGTATAAGCGGAGATGGGCGAGTGCGCAGCGAGTTGCACCTCGGTCCGGGACACCTCACAGGCGCCGCATCGGACAACCCTCCACGGATATGCGAAGCGTTGGATCGCAGCGCTGCCCTCGGAACCTTGATCGCTGACCGTATCTTTGAAATTTGCGGCCTCATGGATCTGGCGACCCGCGCATCACCGAACAACAGAACTGACCGCTGACTCGTATCCGTCTTTTCTATCCCTACTCCCTATTCCCTACTCCCTGCCTCTCAGATCCCCGAATACCACGCGTACCCGCCCTCGGCCGCCGCCGACCCCAACCCTCTCCCAATCCCCTTCATCGAATCCACAGCAGTCAGCCGCATGACGTACTTCACGCTCTTGTACCCCAGCTGCCGCGGCACCCGCATGCGCAGCGGCCCGCCAAATCCCACCGGCAGATCGCCGTCGTTCATCCCCCACGTCAGCAGCGTCTGCGGATGCAGCGCGTCCGCCATGTCCAGGCTGTCCCACCCATCCTTTTCCATCGCCGTGTACACGATGTAGCGCACCTGCGGCAGCGTCCCCGCCTCGCGCAGCACCGCCTCGACCGGCGTCCCAATCCACTCCGCCACGTACGACCACCCCTCCTCGCACACCACTTCCGTGATCTGGCTCCGCGTCCCGAGCGCCCGCACGTCCGCCAACGTCAGCGTCAGCGGATGCGCCACCATCCCATCGACGGTCAGCGTCCAGTCCCTGAAGCCCACCGCCTGATGCCGCTTGAACTCGTCGTTGTGCGGCGCCACTTCATTCATGAACGGCGTCTTCGAAATCATCCCGCGCGGAAACTCCCGCGCCAGCGCATGCTTGCCGAGCACGCGCTGTGCCGCATACGTCAGCGTCTCGCCAGGTCCATAAATTCCGCCGCCATCCGGTGGGATCAACCCAAACCGCCGCGCCATGCGATCCGCCGCTGCCAGTCCCGCCACCCCCGCCATCGTCACCGCGCCGCCCGTGATCAATTTCCGCCGCGAAATCGAATTCATGCGTTCTCCTCCGCCGTCACCTTCCGGATCTCTAAACCACCAGGATCAATCACTCTCTGCGTCCTCCGTGACCTCTGTGGTGGACGTAGCCGCGCGTCCCGTAATCATCTCCCACATCAGAGCCCAGAACCCATTCAGCGCGATCATCACCACGTGCACCACCAGAAACACCACCAGCAAATCCGATACGAAGAAATGCAGCGTCCGCGCCGACTGCCGTCCCCCCAGCACATCCACAAAAAACGGAAACGCCGCGTTGAACCCCGGTGACAAGGCCAGCCCCGTCCAGATCACCGCCGGAAACAGCAGGAAGATCACCCCCAGATACACAGTCCGCTGCACCACGTTATAAGTCCGCACCCCATCACGATCCTTCACTCCTCGCAATGCCCGCCAGTACGCCGGCCAACTCCTCTCGCCTCGCACCGGCCACAAATCTTTCCGAAAATGCCCCGACCAGAACCCCGCAATCCCATACACCACGCCGGTGATCACCAGCAGCCACGCCGCCTCAAAGTGCAGATACCGGCTCCACCCATTCTCATCCGGCAGCACGTATCCATATCCCGTCGGAACCGTATCGCGCGAGGACGGCACATGGAACGAGAACAGCGGCTTCGTGTTCACGTTGCCTTGCTCGCCCCAGTAAAACCGCGGGTGCGACAGCACGATCAGGTAGCCCGTGATGGCCAGCGCCAGGAACGCAACCATCGTGAGCCAGTGCGTCACCCGCACCAGCGCACTATGCCGCGGAGTCGTCACTCTGGGTTCCGAAGCCGGTTGTGAAACGACAGTGGCCATAATGGGCGGAGAATAGCACAAACCGCTCATCCCAGGGCTGGTTTCCTGTCACATTCCAGCGCCCCGGCTACTCCGCGTGCAGCGCCTCGGTAGGATTCACCGAAGCTGCTCGTCGCGCCGGAAGAAAACTTGCCAGCAACGCCGCCGCGGCCAGCGTCAGCGCAACGCCGGCCAGTGTTGAGAGATCCCAGGTCTGCACGCGGAACAGCAAAGAGCGCAGCAGCGTCGTTGCCGCCAGCGAGCACAGCAGACCCGCCCCGATCCCCATAGCAGTAAGCCATCCCGCTTCGCGCAGAATGAGCCGGTACACCGTGGAGCGCTGCGCCCCCAGGGCCATGCGCACGCCGATCTCCCGCGTGCGCCGGCTGACCGAATAGGCGATGACCCCGTAAAGGCCCACGACGCTGAGCAGCAACGCGAGTGCGGCGAAACCACCGACGATCCAGGCTGAAGAGCGATGCAGCCAGGCCGATGGGGAGTCATGGAGGCGGCGGCTCATGGTACTGGGCTGGTAGGTGGCGAGCCCGGGATCGATGCCGTGGATGGCGGTGGCGACGATGGGCAACAGGGATTCTTCGTCCTGCGCAGTGCGGAGGATCACGGCGAAGTCGTTGGGCGGCGTTTGGGTGAAGGGTACGTAGAGGGCGGAGCGCGGGGCAGCGTCGAGCTGGCCTTCCTGAATATCGTTGACGATGCCAACGATGCGGATACGCTCTTTCGAATCACCGTCGGAGGAGACCTGCTGACCGATGGGATCCTGATCGGGGAAGAACTGTTTGGCAAACTGCCGGTTGATGACCCCGATGCGGGCTTTCGTGGCGTCGTCGTCTTCGGTGAAGAGCCGGCCACGGATAAGCTGGGCCTGAAGGGTGGAGAAGTAGCTGGCGCTCACGTCGCGAAACACGCCCTCGCGGAGACCGTCGTGATGGGGCTGGCCAACGACGGAAAGGACTTTCGTGCCGTCGCCGTCGCCGAGAGGCAGGTCGCTGGTAAAGGCTACGGAGCGGACACCGGGCAGGGTGGCGAGGCGGGCGTCGATTTGGCGCTCGAGGGCGATCAGGGCAGGATCTTTCGCGTAGGCGGGGGATTCGGCAGCGACCTGGAGCGTCGCGAGGTGGTCGGGGATGAGGCCGGTATCGGTGTGGAGGAGGCGGTAGAAGCTTTTGCCGAGCAGGCCTGCACTGACGAGGAGCACGACGGCCATGGTGAGTTCGACAACCACGAGATTGGAGCCGAAGCGGCGCCATACGGTGCCCGCGAAACCGCGGCCGCCGGAAGAAAGGTCGGTATGGAGGTCGGCCAGGGAAACGCGGAGCGCGGGCATGATCGAAAAGAGCGCCGCGGAAGCGACGGAGACGATGATGGCGAAGAGGACGACGCGGAAGTTGAGCCCGAGTTCGGCGAGGTACGGCATGGTCGCGAGTTGGTCTTTGGGGATGAAGCCGGTGGCGTAGCGCATGGCGAGGAAGGCGAGCGCGGTCCCGAGGATTCCGGCGGAGGAGGCGAGCACGACGCCTTCGGCAATGAAGAGGAGGGTGAGGCGGGCGCGCGATGCGCCCACGGCTCCGCGAACGGCGAACTCGCGGCGGCGGCTTTCCGAGCGGACGAGGAGGAGACTGGCGACGTTGACGGTGGCGATGAGGAGCAGGAGCGCGGCACCGGCGAGGAGGACGAGGAGAATGGGGCGGACATCGCCAACGATGAGGTCGATGGCGGGCATCATGAAGACGCCGCGGCCGCGATTGGAGTCAGGATACTGACGCTCGAGTTGCGCGACCACGGTTCGCATATCGGCGAAGGCGGCGGAGATGGAAACGCCGGGCTTGAGGCGGGCGACCCCGAAGGAGTTGTGGCAGCCACGAATTTTTGCGCAGTCGCCGTCGGCGCGTTCGGTCGTAAAGAAGTCGGCGGGTTCGGCGGGGACGAAATGGAAATCGCGCGGGAGGACACCGATGATGGTGTTGGGCTGGCCGTCAAGGACGACGGTCTGCCCGATCACGTCCGCGCGGCCGCCGAAGCGACGCTGCCATGCGGAATAGCTGAGGATCGTGGGGCGGGGTTGGCCCGGCTGATCTTCGTTGGGGCGGAAATCACGGCCGAGCGCGGGGGCAACACCGAGGGTGCGGAAGAACCCCGCACTGACGCGGACTCCGTCGGCTTTCTGGGTGCCGGTCGGGGTCTGGAGCATGAAGCCATCGGGCGCGTAAGTGTCGAGGGAGGAGAACACGGTGTTCTGGTTCTTCCAGTCGATGTAGTCCTTGTAAGAGAGATGAAAGCGAGGACCAAGGGAGTTGCTTTCGAAGAGGATCAGGAGGCGCGAGGGGTTTTGATAAGGCAGCGGTTGGATGAGGGCCGCATCGACGAAACTGAAGATGGCGACGCTGGCCGCGATGCCCAGGGTGAGGATGAGAATTGCGGTGGTTGCGAAGCCGGGATTTTTGCGGAGCTGGCGGATGGCGAAGCGAAGATCCTGGAGCAGCGAATCGGCGGTGGATTCCCAGCCCGCCGACCACACCTTGTGACGGACTGTCTCCGCGCTGCCGGCCTCGACGCGAGCGGCGCGCACGGCCTGCTCGCGGGTCATGCCGCTCCCCATTTTTGCGTCGATGGAGGCCTCGATGAAGCTCTCGAGTTCATCGTTGATTTCGGCGTTGCGGCGATTGCGGTGAAAAAGAGCGCGAATGCCGCCGATAAGGTTTCCGAACATGGCGGGTCCTCCTCTCAGGCTTCGAGAATGCGGTTGATAGCCGCGATCTGCCGTCCCCACTGCTGGCGCTCGTCTTTCAGTGCTCTGCGGCCGAGTTCCGTGAGCTGGTAATAGCGTGCCCGGCGGTTATTCTCCGTGGCGCGCCAATCGGCTTTGATCCGGCCGGCCCGTTCCATGCGGCTCAGCGCGGGCAGCAGCGACCCAGGATTGACCCGGAACACCCCGTGGCTGATCTGCTCGATGCGCAGCGCTATGCCGTAACCATGCATCGGCTCCGGCGCAAGGGTTTTCAGGACCAGCATTTCGAGCGTTCCTGAAACCAAATCGGCGGATTTGTTCGTCACCCGGCGGCTCTCCTCTCGACAATCAAGAGGTACAGGAGTCTCCTCTCGATTGTCAAGTGGAGCAAGCGAAAACCAGTCCGTCGGCCTCCCTCCGCCACGTATCATCCTGGCAAGGTAGGTCGTAGCAGCCGATCCCATGTTCCGCTCACTCAGCAGCGACTGGAGTTACGCCCTCCGCCAGTTTCGCGGCTCGCCAGGCTTCGCCGCCACTGCGATCGGGCGCCGCACTCGCCTGGCTCCTGCTTCGAATCGCCTTACCCCTCATCCCCCAGGATATTCCGCGCCTCGCCGAAATCGGTCTCAGTGGGCGCGTCCTCTGCTTTGCAGCCGCCGTTTCGCTGCTGTGTGCTGTGTTCACCAGCCTCTCACCGGCATGGAAGCTGACGCGCGTAGCTCCCATCGCCGCGTTGCGCGAACGAAGCCAGCACGCAACGCCAGGGCGGCGTTCGCGATGGTTGCAGAACTTGCTCGTCGTGGTGCAAACCACACTGGGCGTGGCTCAAAACCAAACGGCCTCCACCCATGAAGGCCGTTCTTCTGCTCGCACAGATACGCCTCCGACATTGCGCAACGAATAAACGAACCCCCTCCCCCCCAGCCACAAACCCTACCCTGGCAAATCGATCCATAACCCCCTGGTTCCAAATGGGTACGCGCCAACCCAAAGTTGTATAGCCCTGCCCGATTTCACCATGGATGATGCTCGCATGACCCGCATCAGCGTCACGGCGATAAGGTCCGCCGCGATCCTGGGATTCCTGTTGGGCGCGTCCCAGTTCGCGACCGCGCTCGGCCACGGCTCCGTCTTGTCCGGACACAGCACGTTCTACCTGCAGGACGCCCCGGCACAGGCGCCAGTCCAGTCGCCAGGCGCCGCCGCTCCCGCCCCAGCCAATTCCGTTCCGGCGGAAACCCAACCCGCTGCCGCCCCCGCCGAAGCCACGCTCTCTCCGGCCCCCGTTACCCCGAAGGTGGCTGCCGCATCGCGACCCAGGACCCACTCTGCAGCCCATCCACCCGTCGTTGTCGCCCCGCCCCCGCAGCCAGCCCCCGCATTCGAGGCTCCCTCCACCTCCACCCCGCAGATCCAGGCCAAGCCTCCCGCCGACCTGACCGTCATCCACCACCAACCCACCTGGATGCCGCCCGCCACCGGCCTCCTGGCTGTTATGCTCGTCGCCCTCGCCGCGACCA
>Ga0181520_10009863_pt1 | contig 13031 bp, 10 predicted proteins | sample PEATcosm2014_Bin_29_FD_132451 | JGI IMG/M metagenome (GOLD analysis project Ga0181520, IMG submission 132451) | Peatland microbial communities from MTU Mesocosm Facility, Houghton, MI, USA - PEATcosm2014_Bin02_30_metaG | ecosystem: Environmental > Terrestrial > Soil > Wetlands > Peat | place...
ACCGCGCCGAAGCGAAATCACCCCAATTTACTCATATGGGCGCACGGCAATGCGCATCCCACCCACAGTGACGCCGGTTGCCCAACATGCGCGGTTGCACACAACCCAGTCCCACGCCGCCCGTTGCGCAAATTAACATGTGCCTTGGTGAATAAAATGCGACGCTCCCCGCGGGATCGCCATGTATCCAATCACCGCATGATCGTCTGTGTTCGATCCGGCCCGACACTGACCATGCGGATCGGCGCCCCGATCAGTTGTTCCAGCCGCTTGACGTAACGCTGCGTTTCGGCCGGGAGTTCCTCGAATGTCCGGCAGCCGCTGATGTTGCCGCCCCAGCCGGGCAGAGTTTCGTAGATCGGCTCGACCGTTGCCAATGTATCCATGTCCGCCCGGAAATAATCCAGCCGCGAGCCCCCCGATCGATACCCGCTGCATATCTGCACGTGATCCAGCCCCGACAGCACGTCGAGTAATGTCAGCGCCACCGCCGTCACGCCGCACAGATCGACCGAATAGCGCACGGCCATGGCATCGAACCAGCCGCAGCGGCGCGGCCGGCGCGTGGTGGTGCCGTATTCGTTCCCGCGCTGGCGGATGTAGTTGCCGATGTCGTTGTCCTGCTCGGTCGGGAACGGGCCGCCGCCCACGCGCGTCGTGTAGGCTTTCATGATTCCGACGAAATTCGTGATGGAATTCGGCGGCGCGCCGCTGCCGGTGTACACGCCCAGCCCCGAACAATTGCTGCTGGTCACGAACGGATACGTCCCATGATCCACGTCCAGCAACACCGCGTGCGCCCCCTCGAACACCACCCGCTTGCCCGAGCGGATCAGTTCCTGCAACACATGCCCCGCATCCGTCACAAACGGCTGAATCCGCCGGCCGTGATCGCGATAAATCTCAAACACCGCCCGCCAATCCACCGGCGGGGCGTCGTACAAGACCTTCAACAGCTTGCTGCGCTCGGTGGCGATCCGCGAAATCTTTTCTTTCAGCCGCGCCTCATCCGCCAGATCGGCCACGCGAACGGCCGTCGCCCGCTGCATCTTGTCCGCATACGCCGGGCCGATGCCGCGGCGCGTGGTGCCGATGGCATTGCCGGCCGCTCCGGTTTCCCTGGCCGCGTCCTCGAGAATGTGCCACGGCATGACCAGGTGGGTCTTGTAGCTGATGAGCAGATTCTGCGGCGTGATGCTGAATCCCTTGGCCGTGAACTCGTCGATCTCCCGGAACAGCGCCCCCGGATCGAGCACCACGCCGTTGCCGATGATATTGACGACGCCGGGGCGGAAAATCCCGACCGGCAGCAGGTGGGTGGAATGTTTCTGCCCATTGATGACGACGGAATGCCCGGCGTTGGCCCCGCCGCAATAGCGCACGACGACATCCGCGCGTTCGGTGACGAAATCGACGATCTTCCCCTTGCCTTCGTCGCCCCATTGCAACCCGAGCACGGACGTATTGCCTTCAAGGAATGAACTCACAGTGTCCTTTCAGGCGGAAATTACGGACCAGACGGCCGAAGGTCAAGCGGGCTTCTCCGGCACGGTCCCGCATTCCGGACAGCGCAGCGGCGTGGCGCGCAGGTCATAGCCGCACTTCGCGCAGAAGCCCATTCGCGATCGGCGCTGGTGCTGCCGGCGGCGAATCCACAGGCCGGCCCAAGCGCCCGGGAAGATTGCGGCGACGACCACGACACTCCATACCGGGATTACCGCGATGACCCTGACGCCGATCCCATTGCGTCCTTGGTCGAACTTGAAGTCGCCGAAAATGAACTCGAAAAGGGAAACGTGGCTGTTGGCATAGGTGGCCGGTTCCAGCGCGAATCCCCGCCGATATCTTTCCACATCGCGCACATCTGCGTCATTGTTAATTGTAAACTGCCTTGGATCGACGTTGCCAACTCGCTCCCAGCCGACATCGATGTAGCCATGCTCCACCGTAAACCAGGCCGTGCGCCCGCTATACGAGGTGGACCCTGGTTTCCAATCAGCCCAGGTCGCTCTGTTGTACGTTGTGACCAGTGGTTGCATCGCCAGCAGAACTGCCCCCAGGAACAACAGGACCGACACCACGGCTATCACATTGAAGACCCATCGGCCAAGACGTTTCGCGATTGACATTTTTTTTCCGACCTCCACGTTTCCGCGCGTGAGGCGCGCTGCATCACTGGTCGGCCGGTTGGGTTGTCAGAATTTGTCTGGCGTGTTCGATCATCCACTGGGTGGTCTGGCGCTGGTTCATTGGGTGCGCGGCATCTGCCTCCTGGAGTTGCTGCTGCAACCGCTGGTTGGCCGCAAGGTCCAGCCAAGCCGTCAATTCATCAGCCTGCACTCGTTCGGTCATCGTCGGCGTGGTCGAATCGACCGGGCCGCGCTGGGCATCCGCTTTGGCGATCGGCTCGTTGTCGACCTCCAGGTAGGCCGGTTCGAGCCGGTCGGATTTACCGTCCCAGGCGAGGGCATAATTGCCGCGGTGCAGCAGGATGACGCCGGGCTTGCCTGCGCCCCTGGGGAGCACCGCCTCGATCCCGTTCATCAGATGAAGAACTGTGAGCGTCGTCACCTGCCCTTTGGAGATGTTCCATATGTGTACGTCGTCCAGACCGCAGCCATACATCCTATCACCTTGAAAATTCAGGCTGGTGACGTTGTCGGGAAAGAGCTTTTGAATGACGTTTCCATCGGATAGGGCCAGGCATTCCAGCAACATTGGCCCACCGCCGATCCAAACTTCCGCAGCCGAAGAATCATATGCCAAGGCGGTCACATCGACCGGTGGATACCGGTCCTCTTTTGCCCACTTGATGGTATGGCCGCCGCGATCGTCGATGGTCACGTCCAGGACCGCGCCGCGGGAATCGCCGATCAATAATTCGCTGGGGCTGGTCCATCGCAGCGCGGAGATTTTCTCCTCGCGCGGCCAGGGTGGGGCCCACGGAGTCCACGTCTGTCCGCCGTCTTGCGTCACCACAACGTTGTCGCCATCCGCAAAGCACCCCACCCGCGCCGACGCGAATGTGCATAATCCATTGGGAATATCCTTCAATTTCCTGAAGCCGTCGGCCGGGGAGCAGGCCGCGAGAGTCATCATTGAATTTGGAGTTTGGCCGTCCGCGTAGCTGATCAGACAGGTTCCGCCGTCGGCGCCGTTGATCCGCGCATCCTTCACGCCCGGCGGCAAAACCGCCACGATCTTCCATTTGAGCGGACCGCCGTCCATGGCATAGAGCGCGCCGTCGGATATTGCCAGGCCATGCTGGGCGTCGACATCGCACAGGTGCTCCACAAATTGATTGGTGGGCAACTCATGTGGCGGTCTCCTGGGCGCTGATTTGAGCTGGGCCGCCCTCTGGCGCATCGTGTCGATTCCCCATTGCTCGCTTTGGGCCTCCGTGAGGTTCTCGCGCAGGCGATTGTACCCGATAACCGCGTTGACGGTTTCAAAATCGCCCCGGCCCAGCACCGCGGCCAGGCGACGGACCTCTGCCGTCTGGTCCGGCGATGGCGTCGTGGTTGGCTGAGCCGCTGCGCAACCAAGAAGGCTACAGCAGGCGACGACGATGCATATCGGGTATTGCCGCATGGTTGCTCCATATTTCAACTGGCCCGTTGCCAATGTCAATGGAACAATATAAGCAATGACAAACTTATTGCAACGCCCGCCGCCGTGCGAAATTGCGGAGCGTGCTCGATTTTTCGGGCGAATGTATACCTCTGCGAGGCCACCTCTTAATCCCCTCTCCATGTACGCGGGGGGAGGTTTGGGTGGGGGTCGATTGCTATGGCGTCGGTCGCGGCTTCGAAATGGCGGTACCACTAGCGAAGAACCCCCACCTCTGTCCTCCCGCTGGGTACATGGGGAGGAGGAAAAGGTGGTTGCCCGGAAATTCGGGCACTCTCAAATTGCGGCCGTTTCCCCCAAAAGTAGAAAACGCCCGGCGATCCGATAGAATCTCCGGGCTCTGCATTCAGGAGCGTGCGGCGGGCCCGGCCGATGGTCGGCCGGGCATTTGGTGCATCGGCATTCAGCGACGGGACGTCTTACGCGGATCGTGCAAGCGATATTTCGCCACACGCTGGGAAGCGTGATATTCGGGATCGGCCTGATGGCCCTGGTCGGGGGCTACATCGCCATCGGGTCGGGGTGTCCGTCGGTGCGCGCCTATTTTGAGATGACGGACCTGGAATTCTTCAACGCCTGGCCGCTGAAGGTTCTCATGGGGCTGCTGGTGGCAAATCTGGCCGTGGTCACATGGACGCGAATTCCGCTGACCCCGCCGCGATATGGCGTCTGGTGCATCCACAGCGGCATCATCACCCTGGTCCTGGGAACCAGCCTCTATTACCACAACAAGATGGAAGGCCAGACACGCATCGGCCTTAAGCAGACCGTGGGGTGGTTCTACGACAATACCGAGCGCGCCCTGTACGTCAGTTCCATCGGCCTGGATTCCATGCAGGTGGCCGTGCATCCGCTGGATTCGCTTCCGCGATTCAACAGCTACAACGACGACCTGGGCAATGGATCAAAGCTGGATCGATCCGACCTGCGCGATATCGAGGTGTTTCAGTCAATGGACCCGCAGACCGGCCGGCCCAGGTTTCCGCGATTGGCCGATATGCTCCTGACTCCCCAGCCGGTGCGACTCGACGTGACCGGTTTCTGGCCGTATGCCACGGTCTCGACCGATTTCATCCCCGATCCGCGCGACGGGCAGACGGTGATCGAGTTGAGAATGGGCGATCCGCACGGCACGTCAGGCGATTCCGAGCACACGTTCTGGTTGTCGGCCGCTCAGGATCGCACGCGCAACACCATCTGGGATGAAACCGAACTGGAACATCGCATCGCGCTGGACAGCGATGAGCTGGACCACCTGAAAGCCGCCTACCGGGATATTCCCGCCAAGGTTCATCATCTGTCGATCACTACCGGCGATTCGGCCGCGCCGCTGGAAATGTACGTCGAGCCGGGCAAGAGCTATCCGGTCGGCGCCACCGGCTACACGATCGACGTCGAGGGTTACTATCCCTCCTGGCCGATGTTCGAAACGCACGAACAGGTAACGGCGCTATCGCTCAAAGTAACGCCGCCGGCCTCCTCGCTGGTACCGGCGTTTCGGCGCATGTTGCTTAACGGAAAAGACCTGCAAACGGATTTCGATCTGACCGATGCATCGGCCGGCCCGATGGGCAAGCGACAGACCCAGCCGCTGGACAAGAAGCTGGTGATTCTCTATCGGTTCGATGATCCAATGGGGCTCTTGCCGACGGCCGGGTCGGTGAAGCACACGTTCGTGACCGAAGGCAAGGACGTGCTGGTCGATCTGGTGACGTCGCTCAAGCGGGAATCGGAAGATCAGGGGAGCATGTTGCCGCGGCTGGTGACATCGATGGACGCAAGCGCGGGAGTGAAAGACCTGGGCGGCGGGGGGTCGATCGATCTGACGATGGGGGAACAGAAGATGTCGATCAGCGTGGCGCGGCGGGACGGCATGGCGCCGATCGATCGCGTGACCGAGACTCCGCTCGCGCATCGCACGCAGGCCGGCGGCGAATCCGGCGACTATCAGGTCGTTACCGTCAAAATCAGCACCGGTACGTGGTCGCGCGAGGTCGCCGTGCCCTATACCCAGTGGCCGCTGGACACCGTCGCCGAGTGGGACGGCCCGCTGGTCAGCATCCCCGGCACCGCCGTGCGATTGAAACTCGAACTGGGCAACATGTGCTGCCGGTTGCCGGCGGACATCACGCTGGATCAGTTCGAGCTGGTGCGGTATCCCGGCTCCGATCCGCGGGAAATGAACGGCCCGATGCGCGATTTCCGCAGCACTCTCACCATCCAGGACCGCGCCACCGGTCAATCCACCACCGACGTGGCGCACATGAACAGCCCCATCTATTTCGATGACGGCCGCTGGCTCTTCTTTCAAAGCGCCTGGGATCCCGACCAGCAGAAGTTCTCGATCATCGGCGTGGGAACTCGTCCGGCCGTCAACGTCATGCTCTGCGGCTGCGTCATGATATTCGCGGGGCTCATGTACGCGTTCTGGATCAAGCCGGTGATTATCGCCAACATGAAGGCCGCCGCCCTGGCCAGAGCCGCCGGCGAAAAAACCCGCCGCGAACCCGACAGATTGGTTGTGCCATGACTTATGTGACTTGCCCCTCCAGACTCATCTCTTGCGCCGCGATGCTGGCGGCGTGCGCGGCTTTGCTGTGCCGGCCCGCCCCCGCCCGCGCCGACGATTTCCTCGATCGCGTCGATCTCTCGCCCCTGCAAAGCGCCGCCTGCCAGAGCAACCAAACTCTCAAGACCCTCGACAGCATGGCTCGCCAAATGCTCGAGTTCATCACCAATCACGCCAGCCTCGACGGCCGGCCCTCGGTGGTCACTCTCTTCGACATGTCCCTTCGCCCCGATTTGTATCGCGATCGGCCTCTCATCCGCATCACCAGCGTCCCGTTGCGAAAGGATTTCCAGCAGCTCGATTCGATCGACACCGCCGAGAAGGACCGCATCGTCCGCGAAGGGACCGTCAGTCTGAATTTCTGGCGCAGGGCGGACGTGATGCAGTTGCACGACCAGATCATGGCCGCCGACACGCGCAAGGCGTCGGCGCTCCAGCAGGTCGACGAGGAGGCGGCCGCCCTGGCCACCCTGGTGCGCGACCGGTGGGATTTCCCGCCGCTGTCGCTGATCCCGCCGGGATCGGATTCACCGGCCACCGCGCCGTGGCGAGCGCTGCAGGATATCGTCGCGGCGGAGAATGATCTGATAACCGCCCGCGCGTCGGCGCCCGGCGGAATTCCCCCCGGCATGGCGGCGCCCTCGGAAATATCACTGGCCGGCTACGATTTGAAAACGCTTCAGCCCGTCCTGACCGAAGCCTACGATCTCTGCGACGCCTGGAGGAAAACGGACGCGGCCACGGTGAACCAGAAGGCGGCGCAACTGGCGGCCGATCTGCCGCTGGTGCGCCCGCAACTCTATCCCTCATCGATCAAACGTCAGGCGGAAGTCGTCTACAACCGGCTGGCGAAGCTCACCATTCCCGGCGCGATCATGTATCTGCTGGCGTTCGTGTTCTTCCTGATGGGCCTGCGCTCCGGACTCACCTGGATGCGCGCATGGGGACTGGGCCTCATGTCGCTGGCGCTGGCGATTCACGCCGGCGGAATCGCCATTCGCTGGTGGCTGGTCGGCGATGTCTTCCCTCCCATCAAAAACGAATTCGAAAGCGTCATGTTCTCCGCGTTCTTCGGCGCCGTCGTCGGTCTGATCCTCGAACTGCGAACCAGAAAATTCGGCGGATTGTTCGGCGCCGCCGCCAGCTTCGTCGGAATGCTCGCACTCCTGGCTCTGTTCGCCGCGCCCTACGTGGCCGGCCGCGATATCGGCGGCGAGATCGCTCCCGTCAACGGCGTGCTCATGAGCTACTGGCTCTACATCCACGTCACCATGGTCACCGCCAGCTACGCCCTCATCGCCATGGGCTTCGTCCTCAGCGCCTGGTGGCTCATCAAGTACGCCGGCCAGTATGGAACGCTGCGACCCTCGGCCTGGCGCCAGCCGCTCGCCGTCCCTCTCTCGACATCGCGCGGCGGCGCGCCAGCATCGCAACCGGCCTATCAATCTGGCTCGACGGCCGAGCAATTGGCTCCGCCATCGCCCGCATCCGCGGCCGCGCCGCCAATGCTCGCCGCGCTGGATCAATGCAACCTGGTCGTCTTGCTGCTGGCCTTTTGCATGCTCCTGCTGGGAATCGTGTTTGGCGCCATCTGGGCCGATCAATCCTGGGGCCGCCCCTGGGGTTGGGATCCCAAGGAAACCTTCGCCCTGGTCACATGGATCGTCTACCTGATCGTCGTCCATGTGCGCGTCGTGACCGTCGACAAGGCCTGGTGGACGGCCGTGCTCGGTGTGCTCGGCTTTTTTGTCATGCTTTTCAACTGGATCGGCGTGAACTTCTGGCTGGCCGGCCTGCACAGCTACGCATAACCCGCTTTTCAGTTGGCGTTTGAGCCATTCGATGGCAGAATGCGTTCCTATGGTTGAAGAGCGAGGTCAAATCAGCGGCGATCTCGACATCCGCGAGGAATACACGCTCTGGGGCTCCGTCGCCGGCGACGTCCGCGTCGGTGAAGGTGGAAAATTCTACCTGCGAGGTTCCATTTACGGCGATCTGACCATCGACTTCGGCGGCCGGGCCCATGTCTTCGGCCAGATCCAGGGAAACGTCGATGTCCGCCAGGGCGCCAAACTCATCATCAGCGGCGTGGTCGGCGGCAAAGCGGTCAACAACGGCGGCCGGCTCTACATCGACGAACTCGGCATCATCCGCGGCAAAGTCAAGACCATCAAAGGCGATACCCAAATCCACTCGTCGGCCCGGATCGAGTCGTAGATGATGAATCGCGCCCGCTGTCGTCGGCTCGGCTACGGCACGAACTCCACGAGCAGGCGCATGGTATCGATCTTCAGGCCGTCCTCGGCCATCGCTTTCTTTCCCGCGTCCGAATCCAGAAACGCCTGAAATTTCGCCATGTCCGGAATTTCCAGGATCAGGCCGGTCAAATCGAGATTCTTCGGGTCGCGAAAAGTCCGCGTCTTGATCCCCAGTTTCCCGAACAACTCCTGCCGGCTTCCCCTTCCCTTCCGCCAGGCCTCGGCCCAGCTATCACCGTTCTTCACCTCGTGGACAAGTATCGCCGTCGTCATCGCTCATGCCTCCATTGTTGCGCCCCACCATTATAAGGCCTCCGCCCGTTTCCGTAAGTCCCACCCGCGACACTCGCCGGCCGCCGGCCGAGAGTGCCCGAACTTCCGGGCAACCGTCTCTTCCTCCTCCCCATGTACTCAGGGGGAGGACGGAGGTGGGGGTTCTTCGCCAGTGGCTCTGCCAGGTCGAAGCCGCGACGAACGCCGCAGCGGGCAACCCCCACCCAACCCTCCCCCTGGGTACAGGGAGAGGGGAATAAAAGGCGGTCCCGCATGGATTTACACTCGCCCGGGAAATCGGGCACTCTCGCCGGCCGCCAAAGGCTCGAAGTCAGGTGAAGCTCGCGCCCAGAGCCCGCCATGCCCTTCAGCGAGGCTTCCGTATTGCAACGGACAAAAGACTCGCCACAACTCACCGGAGGTAACGCGGCCCGGCCGAATGTGGTAATATCGGCACGGCGTCGGCCATGGCGCAGAGCGGCCGGGCAGGCGGACACCAGGTCAAAAGGGTCGGGAGTCTTTGACGAGCTTGTTTGCATCAAAGAGTCCCGTCCCTGAGAATTCTCCGGTGCCAAGATGGAAGAAAGTGACCCCAGTCGGGAATTGAACGAGCCGGCGGGGCAGGTCGAGCCCGCCATGGGCTGTTCCTCTGCCGCGAAATCCTGCGAGACCGAGAAACCCGCAAGGTGCGGTGAATTCGAGGCCACCGTTGCAAACATAATGGCTGTCGTGATGGTTGTGGCCGGTGCGTCGGCCTATCGATGGGACGCCTCCGAACTCTTTTGGATGAACATCCTTCAGGTGCCCGCCGCGATATTCGCGATCCTGGCGCTTTACCGGGTCGTGGTCGGCCCTTGGAATGGATCGGCGATCCTGAGGAAGCTTGCGACGATTGCCGAGCTGGTTGTCTTCCTGCTGCTCATACGCTATTCGGGGAACTTCCCCGCGCCATGAGGCACCAAAGGTGCCGCGGGCGTCTTCTTTATGGGAATGGCCCGTATAGAAGGGACACGACCTTTTGGATCAGGGGTCGGAAGTCTTTGACGAGCCTGATTGCATGACAGGCTCCCGACCTTAGAATTCACCGGCCGAATCGGCGGAGGTCGCTATGCGTTCAAAGCGGTGGCTGGTGTGGATGGGCGTTCTTGTCCTTTGCGGGGCCGGGTCGATAATAGCGTTCTTGATGAATGTGCAATTCGGCGGATATGATTACTGGGGTTTTACGATACATAATGTTTCTAATGAAGATTTTTCACGTATGATCATTCTTTACGGCGTTAACAGGATTGAGACGGGGCAGATATCCCGCCCATCTGACAGATCATTTACGTTTCCCGGCGATGTGCCACGTGCTGCGGACTTCCAACTCACCAGCGCGGACGGTGCGAAAACAACGAGCGTCCATGTGCAAATACCGCGGCCACCGCCTTTAGATCGCAACAGCCCTTTCTATACCGGCATTCCGCGGGTTTATTTCATCATCCACAACGACCAAAACGTGGAGGTCTCCTTTAAGAATCCCCATTTTTCCGCTGGCGGGTAGAGAAGGTCGCGCCGCAAGAAGACTCATCCGCGTCCCATGTGGCAGCCCGGTAATTTCAATGGTCTTCGCGGACGCATTCGGCATCGGAGCGGACCAGTGCGGCCAAAGCGGTCACGACCCTTCCGGGAATGTTTGCCGGACGGAAGCGATTAAAAGGGACACGACTACGTAATTAGAACCGGGGCGGCGCGGCGTGCGAAATTGCGGGGACGAAACCCAATTGGGTCGTTTGAATTCTGGATTTTACGGCCGCACGGGATTTTGTCGGGCCGCGCAGGGTGACAAAAACGCGAAAAGTGTTACCTTCTGTTACCTTAACGAGTGTGCATGGGGGGCGAAGCGGGCTTGATCTCGGCGGAGGTAAATATGATCTGGCGGAAGACATGGGCGGCGGTGGCGGGATTTGCGCTTGCGGCGGGATTGGCCGGTGCGGCGGTGGCACAAGATGTGCCTTCACAACCTTACGTCTGGAAGAGCGTCACGCTGGGCGCGGGCGGTTACGTGCCGGGCGTCGAATTCAGCCCGGTGCAAAAGGGACTGATGTATTGCCGCACCGATATCGGCAGTTGCTACCGCTCCGTCGATTCGGGAAACACCTGGGTTCCCCTGGCGGACTGGACCGGCGTCTCGGATTACCAGGGCGGCGAAAGCCTTGCGCCCGATCCGGTTGATCCCAACGTGGTCTACATGGCCGCCGGCCTGAATCGCGGAGCCATCCTGCGTTCGCGCGATGGCGGCAAAACCTTCGACATCTTCCCTGTTACCTTCTCCATGGGCGGCAACAGCACCGGCCGTGGCGTTGGCGAACGACTGGGCGTCGATCCCAATTCCCCCAATATCCTCTACTTCGCTTCGCGCAACGACGGGCTGTGGGTCAGCACCGACTCGGCCGCAACGTGGAAGAAAGTGGACAGCTTCCCGGTCAAGGGCGCCGGCGGCGGACGCGGCGGTGGCGGCGGACGTGGCGCAGCGGCGCAACCTCCGCCGGCGACGCAACCCGGCGCCGCAACGCAGCCGGCCGCTCGCGGCGCCCGCGGCGGTGGTCCGGGCGGATTTGGCGGCGGCGGGGGCGGAGTCGGACTCAGCGTCGTCGTCTTCGATCCGTCCAGCAGCGCCAAGGGCCAGCCGTGTCAGACGATTTATGTCGGCAATACCGATCCCGGCAGCGCGGTTCTGTATCGTTCCAGCGATGGCGGCAAAACGTGGGCGGCCATCCCCGGCGAACCGGCCGGGCCCAATCTCAAAACCGCCAAGGCGGAACTCGATTCGACCGGAATGCTCTATATCGACGTGGCCACGGCGGTTGGTCCGAACAACGGCTCCGGCGGACAGGTTTGGAAGCTGAACACCAAGTCCGGCGTCTGGACGAACATCAGCCCCGTGCAGGATGAAGCCGGAGCGTTTGAAGGTTTGAGCCTCGATCGCCAGCATCCCGGGACGCTGATGGTTTCGACATTCAGCGGCCGGCCGGATGATGTGTGGCGATCCACTGATGGCGGGGCGACGTGGAAATCGGTCAACGCCCATTCCCTTCGCAGCGCCGGCATAACGCCGTATCTGACGCCACTGAACGAGGACCGCAATCATCCCGGCACGCCGGTGCTGGGTTGGTGGCTGACGGGGACGGCGATCGATCCATTCGATTCCGATCACGCGGTCTATACCACGGGCGCGACGATCTGGGGCACGCGCGATTTCACCAAAATGGACGCCGATCAGACCACGCATTGGGAGCCGGAAGTCAAGGGCATGGAGGAAACGGCCATCATCTGGCTGACCAGCCCGACGGACGGCCCGCATCTCATCAGCGGATTCGGCGATATTTCCAGCTATACGCACGATGACTTCAACGTCTCGCCGCCGATGAACCAGCCCAAGGACGGGACCAATTGCGATGCGATTGATTACGCGGGGAAGAATCCGAAAGTCGTGGTGAAGGAAGGCAATGGGCGCAACGGCTTTTCCTGGTCGGAGGATTCCGGACATACATGGACCGCATTGACGCCTCCCGGCGGCGCGGCGGCGGCCGGCGGCGCCCGCGCAGGCAGGGGCCCTGGCGGCGGAGGAACGGGCGACGGCGTGCAGAACCTTATCGTGTCGGCCGATGGCACGACGTTCATGCTGCTGTCGCCCACTGCGCAGATCACATCCGATCGCGGCAAGACGTGGACGCCGGTCAAGGGTTTGGAGGCCGGCGCTCGCGTGGTTTCGGACAAAGTCAACGGCCAGAAGTTCTACTCTTTGGACACGGCCAACAGGCAACTGTTGACCAGCACCGATGGGGGCGCGACGTTTACATCCACGCCGGGCCAGGGCCTTGTTGCGGTGGCCGCGGTGGGCCGGGCTGGCGGCCGTGGTTTCGGTGGCGGCGGCGCGCTGCGCCTTTGGGCCAACCCCGAAATCGAAGGCGATATCTGGGCGGTGGGTGGAGCGACGATGCTGCATTCCGCCGACGGCGGCAAAACGTTCAGCGCCATGACCAATCATCCGACCGTGAACGGATCGCCGGCCGGTCTGGATTTCGGATTCGGCAAAGCCGCGCCGGGCAAGACGTTCCCGGCGATCTACGTTGGCGGAGCACTCAATGGCCTGACCGCCATCTGGCGATCGGACGACATCGGCGCCACCTGGATTCGCATCAACGACGACCAGCACCAATATGGCACGCGCTATCGCTGCGTCACCGGCGACCCGCGCATCTACGGCCGAGTCTACGTCGGCACCGACGGCCGGGGCATTTTGTATGGGGATATCGCAC
>Ga0181520_10009865_pt1 | contig 13030 bp, 12 predicted proteins | sample PEATcosm2014_Bin_29_FD_132451 | JGI IMG/M metagenome (GOLD analysis project Ga0181520, IMG submission 132451) | Peatland microbial communities from MTU Mesocosm Facility, Houghton, MI, USA - PEATcosm2014_Bin02_30_metaG | ecosystem: Environmental > Terrestrial > Soil > Wetlands > Peat | place...
AGGCGATTTTTTCTATTAGAGGAAACCCCGGGCGAGGGCCATTGAAACCGGGCATACTATGGTTATCTCACGACCGAGCCCGGGGATGAATCAATCCCGGAGCGCAGCGGAGGCATGTTGCGTCAGACGTAGTTCAAAGGAAGCCCCGGGTGGAGCAGAGCGGAACCCGGGGAGGATGTCACTTATTCATGATCTATGGGGCTTGACAGTTCAATTTAATTTGAATACACTGCCCTCATGGTGAATAGAGTACAACTCCATCATCGGGTAAACAACTCCTAACCAAAGGGGCTGGTTTACTGTTCCTAGAGAAACAACAGAATCCTCCAAGAATCGACCCCTTTGCAAAGGGGTTTTGTATTTCTTGGGGATTTTTGTTTTTTAATGTTCGCAGTTCTTTGAAAGGAGGTGATGCCGATGCGATACAGGAGCATCCATCGCTCGTTCGGCGGCGTTGGTCCGCACGATGCATTCGTGGGGCGAAAGCACATTTTCGCCCCACTTAGAACCTATCTCGAAATATCCTCCGCCCGCGGCCCTGGCAGATTGCCGCAACACCAAGGAACGAGAACGAATATGGTCTCCGTAGCTCAATCGGAAGAGCGCTCCCTTGTGAAGGGAGTGGTTGCGGGTTCAAGTCCCGTCGGAGACCCCCAAGGCCGGTATTCAAAATAAATTAATGTATTCCCATCATGAGTTATCAAGGTAAGAAGAGAAAAAAGAGTCTTTTTAGCCAAATCAGATATCAGTTTGGTTTGGTTAAAATAGCTCTTTTACAATCAATTAAAAAGGTCGAAAGGAAGGACACTATGCGTCTTTATCAAATAAGTGCCGTTATGGCGTGGCTTCGTGATCGAGTGAGGATCATTCGCCCGAACAGCATCCGCGTGAGCACTTGGGTGGATGATTATATAAATCAGTGTGTGCTGGAAGGCAGACCTGTCGAGATACTCACCCAGTTCTGTATTTCTAAGGATCTCGAGGTTCGTTATTGGGGACAGGGGAACAGGTTTATTCCTACGAGAAAGGAGAGATTGCTTTTTGAAACGGAAATCCCGCGCATCGCATGCATGTTGCAGGAAAATGGCATCGCGTTTGATTGGTGGATCACGCTCAATCAGTCCTATCTCGATACGGGCAGGATAAGTGATGAACTCCGGCGTGCCTATAAAGAAATGATCACCGGACTTGCGGAACCGCTCATGCGACAGGGATGGCTTTTGTTTGCAGATTGGGAAAGCGACATTCTTATGAAGCGGCCCGAACCGAGCAAAGAAGTATTCGCGAACCTGGATCGTTTTGTAAAGACCGAAGCACTGGAGATTGAGATACAACGTCACGCATCGTGGGCACGCGAGGAAGCGGGTATAAACCAATCAGACGAGGAACTCCGCCGCGATGTGTATTTCCAGATTGCGTGTGAAGCCGAGGAAGGACGTTTTCTCTCGAATGATATGCCGTTCGGGGAATTCATCCTCATTCCGCTTGAAACTCCCGAACGCTACGATTTCTTTACACTCCTCGTTCCGGATTTCAAAAAGCGTATTGTCGCGGCACTCTCACCGTATCCTTGGCGACTGAAGGAAGTAAATTGAGTCTCATAAGGAAAGGAGGTCGGGGCGCGTGATATCGTGCCCCATTTTTTTTAACACGACAGCCCGTCTTATAAAGTCGTTTTTCCCTTTATCGTTGCCTCAGAAATTGCAGACGAGGTCTCGTTGGTAAGGATAACGACGGAGGTATGGCTGACGCCGAAATCCTTGGCAGCCAGCTTGCTTGGCATCCAGATGTCGATAGTATTTTTAAATCTGCGATTCATCCGATCCTCAACGACAAACACCTTATTCCCGAAAAGTCCGGGAATCTGGATCTTGGTTCCGAAGGGAAGGATGTTGCTCGCGACAACTCCATCGTAGACATGTTCGCCCGAGGCCGTAATAAAAGGATGGTCCGATGTTTCCTCGGGGACACTGGCATAGGCGGTTATCCTCATGCTGAGAGTTGTAATCACGTTTTGTTGTATTTCCGGGGGGATATTGATGTCGGCGCCCGCCTTTCCGACGAATCCAAAAAGGCCAAATCCGCCGATAAGGGTCGCTAAGGTCGCTGACAATAGGGTGTGTTTCATATAGTTTAATGAAAATCACTGCCACAGGCCTGTTTTCCAACAAAAAACCCCCTCCTCGGGGTATGCATAATCTTCTATTTGATTGGCCTAATCTTAGCCGATACCGGCAAAAAAGTCAATGAGGCAAAAAGGCGACGTTTTTGGGTGAAATATACCACCACCCAGGGGCTTATTTTTAAGCTCCTAGTCCCCAAGCTAGCTTTATTCAAGAAACCCTGTACTTTTCCGGGAAAATAGGTAATAATAAGCATTCAGAGAAGCAATCTGCAAAAACCTCTTTATGAAAAAAGCATTAAAAAAGTCCAAGCCAGCGAAGAAGAAAATAGCGAAAAAACCGGCAAAGATAAAAAAGGCTGGTAAGTTGAAGGTAGCGAAAAAACAAAAAAAGAGCACGAAAGTTAAGGTTTTGAAGAAAAAAGTTGACAAGGCGGCGCGTGCGGCCGCAAAGGGAAAGATAGAGAGCGGAGAGATCAATGAACTTATTGAACGGGGCAGGCCGCGGGGTTTTGTGACCGACAACGAGATTCTCTATTACTTTCCGAAGATCGAGGACAACGTGAAGCTTCTTGATGAAATCTATGACCGGCTTGAGAATGCCGGTATCAAGGTTATTGAGACGAGCGCCCTTATCGATTTTTCGAAAGATGAAAAAGAGGTCAATACGCTTGATGATTCCATGGATCTCGGCAACGATGTTCCGGACGCGGTACAGATGTATCTGAAAGAGATCGGCAAAACGGCGCTTCTCACGAAAGATGAAGAGCGTGATCTCGCAAAGCGGGCCGAGAAAGGGGACGAAGACGCGCGCCAGAAGTTGATGAAAGCAAACCTTCGGCTCGTGGTTTCCATCGCGAAGCGCTACGTGAATCGCACGCCGCATCTTTCGATCCTTGATCTTGTGCAGGAGGGAAATATCGGTTTGTCGCGTGCGGTTGAGAAGTTCGACTATCGGCGCGGCTTCAAATTTTCGACCTATGCAACGTGGTGGATCCGGCAGGCAATCACGCGCGCCTTGGCCGACCAATCACGCACGGTCCGCATTCCCGTGCACATGGTAGAGACGATTTCGAAGTATACGCAGGTGCGGCGCCAACTGATCCAGGAGCTTGGCCGCGATCCTTTGGCGGAAGAAGTCGCCGCAGAAATGGGCATTGACGTTGAGAAGGTTCGCCATATCCAAAAAATTTCGCAGGAAGTGCTTTCGATCGAGATGCCGGTCGGCGATGAAGACGATTCAACGCTGTCCGATTTCATCCCGGACGAAAAGAATCCTTCGCCCGCCCAATCGACGGCGCGCGCGATGATCCGCGACCTTATTAAGGAGATCATGATCGATCTCTCCGAGCGCGAACAGCAGATTCTGAAGATGCGCTTCGGCCTCGAGGATGGTGTGAGCCATACGCTCGAGGAGGTGGGTAAAGCGTTCGGCGTCACACGCGAGCGCATCCGCCAGATCGAAGCGAAAGCGCTCGACAAGATCCGCGAGCACGGAAAAGCAGCGGCTTTAGAAGGCTTCGAAAACCTCATATAGCTGTTTTCATCGACCCGCTCCGGCTCGCAAAATCCAACTCGCTCATAACGAGGAAATGCCACCCACCTCGGAAGCTCGGGGGTACCCGGCATTTCCTCTGTTTACTCATGGATTTTTAGCTCGCTTCCGCTTAGGTCGTTGAAAATAGCTATATTCGGTCGGGTGGTTAGGGAAAATGATTTGTTGTAAGATAAGCCAATGAATAAGAAAGCAAAAGATCTTTACTACGTTGCGGTCAAACTGTTTCTTAAGCGCGGCAGGAGCCTTTTTATTTTTCAGGACGGCTTTGGAAAATGGGATCTTCCCGGCGGGAGAATTCGATATGAGGAATTTCGGAAACCGCTCGAATCGGTCATTAAAAGAAAATTAAAAGAAGAGTTGGGAACTTCGATAAAATATCAGCTTGGTAAGCCGTTCGTTTTTATGCGTCATGAGCGGAAGGAAGTTATGCCGCATGGTCCTAAAACCGCAAGGATATTTGCAATTGGTTATCATGCGCAGTTTTTAGGCGGTGAGATCCGTCTTCCTGCGCATCATACCAAATACGAATGGGTGCCGATCAAAACTTTTAAACCAGAAAAATATTTCGAGAGTGGCTGGCTGGATGGATGGTGTAAAGACATTTCTCGCTCTTGAGAGAAAAAAGAAAAAATAAAACTGATGACTTTATCTGAAATTCGCAAAAGGTATTTGGAATTTTACAAAGCCCGTGGACACGTGATTATTCCGTCGGCGTCTTTGGTTCCGGAAAATGATCCGACGACCCTATTTACGGGAAGCGGCATGCAGCCTCTGGTGCCATATCTTTTGGGCGCGCCGCATCCGGAGGGCACGCGGCTTGTGAATTCGCAGAAAAGCTTTCGCGCCGAGGACATTGAAGAGGTCGGTGATAATCGCCATACGACGTTTTTTGAGATGCTTGGCAACTGGTCGCTCGGAGATTATTTTAAAGCTGAGCAACTACCGTGGGTTTTCGAGTTTTTGACCGATAAAGAGAAAGGCGCGGGCCTTGATCCGGAGCGGCTTTATGTGACGGTTTTTGCGGGTGATGAAACAACCGGCATTCCGCGCGACGAGGAATCGGTAGAAATTTGGAAAAAGTTGTTTACCGAAAAGGGAATTGACGCGAAGTATATTGAGCTTGGTTCAGAAGTTGCTGGAAGCGAAAAGGGCATGCAAGGCGGTCGCATCTTTTCGTATGACGTGAAGAAAAACTGGTGGAGCCGTTCGGGCGTGCCGGGCAAGATGCCGGCAGGCGAACCGGGCGGACCGGACTCGGAAATATTCTACGATTTCGATCCGAGCGGGAAAATACATACAGGTCCATTCGGTAGAATGTGTCACCCAAACTGCGATTGCGGGCGATTCATGGAAATCGGCAATTCGGTTTTCATGGAATACAAAAAAAACGAGGACGGTTCGTTCGAGAAATTAAAACAGCGCAATGTTGATTTCGGTGGAGGATTAGAACGCATCACAGCGGCAGCGAATGGAAATCCAGATATTTTTCAGATTGACGTTTTTGCGGCGATGGGTTTGCCGTTAGCTTCTTATTCTGCGCCCGAGGACGTTAGACATAAAAGGATTATTTTGGACCACCTGAGAGCTGCTGTTCACCTAATAGGTGATGGTATTGAACCGAGTAATAAGGAAAGAGGCTACATACTCCGCCGTGTTCTCCGAAGAGCTATTTTCCATGTAGTTGGTCTTACAAAAAAAGATGCGCTTATTCCTCTCGGGATGCAACCTCGAGCAGGATGGGATGAAAGGACATATCAGATTATCGGTGAAGTTGTGGGTCACGCCATGGAATTTTATCCGGACCTGCAGTCTAAGGAAAAAGAAATAAAAGAAGTTATCTTGAAGGAATGTGGAAAGTTCACGGATATCCTTAAATCGCGTTCTGAACTGGAAAAAACATTGCGAGTTTCAGCGTCGGATGGAATCGTGTCGGGTGATGCAGCGTTTGTTCTATTTTCAAGTCATGGATTGCCTATCGATTACATAAAAGACGAGGCTCAAAGGGAGGGGTTGAAGGTTGACCAAGAAGGATTTCAAAAAGCATTTAGGCAACACCAAGAGCTTTCCCGTACGGCTTCGGCTGGCACTTTTAAGGGCGGCCTTGCAGATCATTCTGAGAAGACGACACGGTTACACACGACACACCATCTATTACTCAAGGCATTGCAGATGGTCCTTGGGCCGCAGGTGAAACAGCGGGGGAGTAATATCACGAGCGAGCGCTTACGGATGGATTTTTCATACGACGGAAAGATGACGGATGGGCAGAAGAAAGAAGTTGAAAAAATCGTGAACGAAAAAATTGCGGAGGATTTGCCGGTCGTTCGTAGCGAACTTCCGCGCGAGGAAGCGGAAAAGCTCGGCGCGGAGCATGAATTTGGACAGAAATATCCCGATCGCGTCTCGGTCTATTCTGTCGGGCCAAAAGGCGCAAGCGTAGAAGACCCGCAATTCGATAAAGCATTTTCGATCGAATTCTGCGGCGGTCCGCACGTATCACATACGGGCGAGATAGGCCATTTCAAGATCCTCAAAGAAGAAGCAAGCTCCGCCGGCATCCGTCGAATCCGTGGAGTTATTGAATAGGTGCACCTGTGTGCAGGAAAAAGGAGTATGGCGTTGGAGTATAGCATTTTTTTATGCGCTCATTCGGTAGAATGAGCGCATATTTCTTTGTCTTAGAGGCCTGCGATTTTAACGATTTTGAAAAGCGTGTTACCATAAATTTATGGCAGAGTTTTTTTCTCATTCAAAAGAAAAATTTCTGATTTTGGATGTTGCGCCCCAGAGCGCGAGTGCGTTGTTTCTGGATTTCGACGAACATCGCGAGCTGATTTTAAAAAAAGTCATCGAAAACCTTGATCTTAAAAAGTTTCTGGCGGCGCAGGCCGGAAGTATTTTCCAGAAATCGTGGGAGGGCAACTATTTTTTCAATTCGCGGCGGCAGTTGGTGGTTCTTGCGGATGCGTCGCTTGCAACGACTATCCCGATCCCGTTGGATTTTAAACGCGATGCCGAGACCGCGGACAGCCCTGTAACGCAGGGCGAAGTGGAGGATTGGTTTGCCCGCGCCACAGCTAAAATATTCGCAGGATGCCGTCTTGAGGCGTCGCGGCGCCTCCGAACGAGCGATGTCGACACGGTTCTCGTGAACCAGCGGGTCGATCGGATCGCGATTGACGGCCGGGCAACCGTTGATCCCATCGGGCATTCCGGCAAAAAAATATCCTTTGTCATCGAACTTACCTTTGCGAATCGGGAACTTTCGGAACTTCTTATGCCGTTCTTCAATGCTCCTGGTGAATTTTTCTTTGCCGAGGCCCCGCAGGCGCGGCTTGCGGCCTTGGCACGGATACGATCCCTGCCGATTAATATCATAACCGTCCGCGACCGCAGCAGGTCATCGCTCTTTGTTTTTCAGGAAGCCGAACAAGGCTGCCCTGTCGTTTACCGCGAGCCGTTTTTGTGGGACGGCTTTGCGATTATTCGAAGTATCGCTGAGGATCTCGGCATCAGCGAGGGACTGGCCGAAGAAATCTATGACGCTTATATCCATGGCGCATTGTCCGACGCGGCGAAAAAGCATTTCGACGCATTCGCGGTTTTCCCGGTGAAACAATTTCTGCAGGCGATCGACAAGGCGAGCCTCCGCGGGCCGGTCTACGTTGATGCTCCGCGTGACTTGCCAGTCGCGCTTCCGTACCGCCGCCGCCATGCCGCCATTGAAGATATTCCCATCGAAGCGCTTCTTAAAAAGTTCGGCTTTTCCGCAGGCGATGGAACCTCGATTTCATCGCGCGTTGCGCTTCGGTATCTCGCGCCGTTCTTCGAACTGTATTTCGACAATAACCGGTCGGAGCTTAACGAACTTCTCAGGAAAAAATTGCACTGGCTGGCCTGATAAAGGATATTTTCTTGAGATACGCACTCGGATTATGCTATACTCTCTGTTATGGCTACCAAAAAAATAATTATCGACAGAGAAGATGGCGCCGGTGAGGTTGTTGACCGCATTCTTGGAGAACCGGATCACGCATTGATTCTCGTCGTGCCGCGCGGATCGACGCTTGGGAAATCAGCGAGAAATTTTACGCTTATCAAGCGTGAATCAGCCGACGCAGGAAAGGAGATTTCCGTGGAATCAGTCGATGAAAACATCTTGGCATTCGCAAAGAATGCCGGCATGTCCGTGAACCATCCGCTTCTCCGGGGGCGCAGCGCCTTGGGGGCATCGGGGATTTCCGATATCGTTCCGATCACGAATGGAAATGAGCGTAGCCGGGAAGACGATGATGGCAAACCGGTCCGTGACGCGGAAGAATTGCCGCGCAGCAGACGAACAGCATCGTTACGAAAACCTGCGGCAAAAAAGAATGTGAGAGCCGCTATAAACGAAGAAGATGAGGATAATACGGAGACTGACGATGGTGATGAGGATATAACAGGGGAAGGTATCTATCAGGAGGAGAAATCGTTCATCAAGGAAGAAGACCGCTTTTTTAAAAAACGGCAGATTCCTGCGGTCGAAGAAGCAGAAGCAGATGATGAATCGGGGGAAGATTTCCACCATCCCGGGAAGATGGGAAACTGGGTAGGATGGACAGCGGCAGGAATCATCGTGATCCTCGCGGCGCTTTACGGCGTGACGATTGTTTTTGGATCGGCAAAGATAGCGATTACGTTCCAAAAAACTCCGTGGAGCTATAACGGCAATTTCACTGCCGACAAATCAGTGTCGGCGATCAATGCTGGCCAGGGGGTCATTCCCGCACAGATCTTCTCGGTGCCCAAAAATGTCACCCAGCTTTTTCCAGCATCGGGACAGGAGAACGTGTCGCTCAAGGCCCAGGGAACGATCACGATCTATAACGCGTACAGTTCCTCTCCGCAGTCGCTCGTCGCCACGACGCGTTTCGTGACGCCCGACGGCAAGATATTCCGTTTGGTAAGCGCGGTCGTTGTTCCCGGTGCGGCGGTCACGAACGGACAGATCGTGCCGTCGTCGATCAACGCCCCAATCGCGGCGGATCAGCCCGGTCCCGACTATAATGTCAGTTCAACGCCGAAGCTCACTATTCCTGGTTTTCAGGGAACGCCGAAATACAACGCGTTCTACGGCGCAATCGCGAGCGGCACGAGCGGGGGATTTGTCGGCGAAAAAGCGGTTCCTACGGCTGATGACATCACTTCTGCGAAACAAAAAGTGACTGATACGCTGACATCGGATCTGCAGAATGGCCTCGCCGGAAGCTACACCAGTAATTTTAAAATCCTGGGCGGCGCGACCAATATTCAGATAACGAAACTGACCGTAAATACCTCGACGGATGCGAACGGTAATTTCAGCGTATTCGGCGAAGGGGCGCTCTCTGCGATCGGGTTCGATGAGACAGCCTTCAAGGCGTTTCTGCTTTCTCTAGCTCAATCGACCGAGGCAAGTTCCACCTTCAGCAGCCTTACTCTGAATTATGCAAGCGCGACGCCCGACTTTACGAATGGCAAGTTAGCGTTCTCCCTGAATGCGCAAGGTTCGCTCGAACCGCTGTTTTCCTCGGATGACTTTCGTGCGAGCGTCGCGGGCAAGGGAATTAGTGATGCAAAAAACGCCATTTCCTCCCTCTCCGATCTTCAGGAGGGAACCATTTCAGTATGGCCAGCATGGCTGTGGCAAATTCCTGCGAACCTGAACAGAATACAGATGACGGTAAACTAAGCGATACAAAAACAGAAACGTATGTTGAATTCGGACATAAAATTGGACCAAAGATTGTTCGACGAAGACATCGACGAGCGCCCGACGCGGGATGGCTACGGGGAGGGATTGATCATCGCAGGCAAGGCTGATTCGAATGTGGTTGCTCTTTGTGCCGATCTCGCAGAATCGACGCGCACGGAAGCGTTCGCGGAAAAATTTCCGAAACGGTTTTTTGAGATGGGCGTGGCGGAACAAAATATGGCGACGGTGGCGGCAGGGCTCGGCGTGAGCGGAAAGATTCCGTTCATCGCATCCTACGCGACTTTCTCGCCGGGCCGGAATTGGGAACAGATCCGGACGACGATCGCGTACAACAATGCGAACGTGAAGATTGCGGGACATCACGCGGGCATCTCGGTTGGTCCTGACGGCGCGACGCATCAGGCAACGGAAGATATCGCCATGATGCGCGCGATGCCCAATATGCGCGTCATCGTGCCGTGCGACGCCATTGAGGCACGTAAGGCGACCGTTGCTGCGGCGCAGATATGGGGTCCGGTCTATCTTCGCTTCCAGCGCGAAAAGACAAGGATCATGACGACCGAAGAGACGCCTTTTGTTCCCGGGAAAGCGGAAATTTTTTGGCAGTCGAAAAAGCCGGACGTTCTGATCGTCGCGTGCGGCGGTCTTTTGTACAATGCGCTCCTCGCCGCGCGCGAGCTCGAAAAGGAGAAAAAGATCGGTTCGATTGTTTTGAACTGCCACACTATAAAACCGCTCGATGAAAAAAAGATCGTCGAGCTTGCGAAGAAGACGGGTGCGGTTGTGACGGTCGAGGAACATCAAATAAGCGGGGGATTAGGTGGCGCCGTTGCGGAAACGCTCGCGCGAAATTATCCGATTCCTATCGAATTTATCGGCATGCAGGATACCTTCGGGGAGTCTGGAGCTCCTACCGCGCTTCTCGAGAAATATAGCATGGGCAAAGACAGCATCATGCGCGCCGTGAAAAAAGTTTTACGGAGAAAGTGAGGCTAATGTAGTGTTCTAATGTTCTAATGGGTTTTTGGGACATGAGATCGCTAGAACATTAGAACAATTACAACTCTTAAAATCAACATGAAAAAACATACCCTGATCTGCGTTGGCGATGTCGTGATGGATGCATTCATCGTCCTGGAGAAAGCTCGTGTGCACAAGCATCCCGATCGCGAACATCTCGAGATCTGCATGCCGTTCGCCGACAAAATTCCCTACGAATCACTGACGGTAATGCCGGCGGTCGGCAATGCCTCGAACGTCGCGGTCGGCGCTCGGCGCCTCGGCATTAATACGGCAATCCTTACGGCGGTCGGCAATGATTACTACGGGCGGCAGATTTTTGATTGGTATCGGAAGGAGAAAGTCGGCACAGAACTCGTCAAGATAAACGACGGCAAGCCGACCAACTATCATTTCGTCCTGAATTACGGACCGGAACGGACAATTCTCATCAAACACGAAGATTATCGCTACGACGATCCGGAGCGCCTCGATGGCGTCCCGTGGATTTATTTTTCCTCGATCGGCGCACATACACTCACTTTTCATGAAAAAATGGCGCAATATCTTGCGGTGCATCCGGATACCAAAATGGCGTTCAACCCGGGGACGTTTCAATTAAAATTCGGCCCAAAAAAATTGAAGAAGATCTACGAGCGTAGCTATGCGCTTTTCGTGAATCGCGAAGAGGCGGAGCTCATTCTCGGTGCGAAGCGTGACAATATCAAGGAATTACTCAGCGGGTTACGAAAACTTGGCCCCAAGGTTGTCGTGATCACTGACGGACCCTTCGGCGCTTATGCGTCGGATGATGATTCATGCTATTTTATGCCGCCCTATCCCGATCCAAGACCGCCGGTTTCCCGTACCGGCGCCGGCGATGCTTTTTCGACGGGATTTCTCTCGGGCTTGATTTATGGATTATCGGTTCCTGAAGCTTTGAAATGGGCGCCGATCGAATCCATGCATGTTGTGCAATATTTCGGCGCGCAAACCGGATTACTCACGAAACCCGAGATTCTCAAGCTTTTGAAAAAAGCACCGAAGAAGTATCAACCGAAGTTTATATAGAGATTTGGGAATTTTGATTCAGGATTCAGGAATAATTCATTCTTGAATCTCGAATCTTAAATCACGAATCAAATATGTTAAACTAACATGGCGATCCGTAAAAAAGCACCTCCGAAGCGTTCCGTAGAACTTTTGCATCATTTTCGCTGTTATGCATGCGGCAAGTGGTGGTCGGTTGGTGATGCTCCTTTGCGGAAGACACTTTGGTTCTGTCCGTGGTGCGGCATGAAAGAAATATATGCGGCCCAAAAGAAGTGAGAATGTTAGAATGTTCTAAGGTTGTAGTGTTATAGTGTCTTACAAATCCATTAGAACAATTACAACACTAAAACATTACAATATTGCAACATGAAAACATTCCGCGAAATTCTTGCTGACGCCGACGCCCGCCACGTGGCCGTGGGACACTTTAATATATCGGATCTCGCTGCGCTCAAAGGAATTTTTTCCGCCGCACAGGAGTTGAGCAAACGATTCGCGACGAGCGATTCGCGACGAGCGATTCCAGTCCTCATTGGCGTTTCAGAGGGAGAACGGGAGTTCATTGGCGTACGACAGGCGGCGGCGCTCGTGAAGAGCCTGCGAGATGAATATGACTATCCGATTTTTTTGAACGCCGATCATACGCATACTTTTGAAAAAGCAATCGAAGCGGCACAAGCGGGATTCGACGAAATTCTTTTTGACGGGTCAGGTTTGCCGATGGAAGAAAATATCGCCGAAACGAAAAGAGTAGTCGACGCGATTCGCGCAATCAACCCTGACATCGTGATGGAAGGCGAGATCGGCTACATCGGAACGTCATCCGAAATTATCGATAAGAAGCCGGAGAACCTCGCGCTTTCGACGCCGGAGGAAGCAGCGCAGTTTGTGCGAGAAACGGGTGTCGACGTGCTTGCTCCTGCCGTCGGTAACATGCATGGCCTCTTAAAGGAAATGGCGACGGGGGATATGCGAAAACATCTTGATATCGCGCTTATCGCGGAGATTAAAAAAGCGATCTCCGTCATTCCGGCGCAAGCCGGAATCCAGAGCGGTGGACATTGGATGACTCTTCATGGCGGTTCGGGTACCGCTGACGAAGATTTTAAAGCGGCGGTGGCGGCAGGTATGGATATTGTCCACGTTTCGAGCGAGCTCCGGCTTGCATGGCGCCGTGGTATCGAAGCCGGTCTTGCAGCAAATCCGAATGAGATCGCACCGTATAAGATTTTTCCCCAGGCGGTCGGCAATATCAAAGGAATCGTCGAAAACCGTCTAGCGCTTTTCAACAGTTTTTAGGCCCTATTTTATGGTCACTCTTAGTTATCCACAAGCCAGCTTGACGGGTGCGTTGAGTGGCGTAGACTGTAGGTAGTCCTTGCAAAAATTTCATAGATAGCAATACAAAAAATTTTTCTGGCATTTTTGCCGGGACTCCGAGTTAAGGAGCATTAAGTGTGTTTTTCCGGCGGTCAACATAGACGAAAAAGCTAGATAACATGGAGCTTTTTCGCCTGTATTGACCAGAAGTCATGCGTCGGCTTGTATGACTTCATGCAAA
>Ga0181520_10009866_pt1 | contig 13029 bp, 3 predicted proteins | sample PEATcosm2014_Bin_29_FD_132451 | JGI IMG/M metagenome (GOLD analysis project Ga0181520, IMG submission 132451) | Peatland microbial communities from MTU Mesocosm Facility, Houghton, MI, USA - PEATcosm2014_Bin02_30_metaG | ecosystem: Environmental > Terrestrial > Soil > Wetlands > Peat | place...
CAGCCATGTCCAGCCTGGAGGCCGCCCGTAGCCTCTTGGCCATGCCCTTCCCTCAGCGGCTGGTCACCCTTCGCAAGGCGGACGGCCTCACCCAGCAGGCCCTCGCCGACATCGCCGGGCTGAACGTGATCCAGATCCGGCGCTGGGAGACCAGCGCCTCTCAGCCCTCCTTGGAGGCCCTCAAGAAGCTGGCCAAGGCGCTACGTACAACGACAGACTTCCTGCTCTTCGACGACGCCGAGCGCGGCCCCGATGACGATCTCCGGCTCGAGTTCGAGGCCATGACCCGGCTCGACCCCGAGGAGCGCAAGGTGCTGAAGGCCGTGATCGACAGCGTCGTCCTCAAGCACGACGTCCGCCGGGCCGGCCTCACCCCCGCCATGGCGCGGTCAGCCTGAAATGAGCGGCTGAGGGGACCGGCCCCCTCCCCCGGCTATCCAGGATTCAGCTGGCTGCTCTCTCCGACGCCAGATCGTCGATCAGCGCCATCACCGCCGTCGTATCCACACCGATCTTGCGCGCCCGCAGGTACTCCAGCGTGGCCGCCTTCGTCTGTAGGAGCGCCTGCACGAAGAACCCCGGTACCTGATCGAAGGTCACCGACGCCGGGACCGCGGCATTCACGAGCAGGTGGCTCGTCTTGCGCGCATACCTCGCCGGAAACACACCCTCGAAGTCGGGGCTCGAGAAGGGTCCCGGAACCTTGAAGACGATGTTGATTCGTAGTCCCTCGTTCGGGTATCCCCCTCGACGCTCTCGAATGCCTCTCATCAGAGCCATAAACGCCTCGCGAACGAGCTCGTTCGAGGGCGTATTGCCCCCAACGACCAGCCCAAGCGACAGCAGGTCGGGGTGCTCCGGCGGCTCGAACTCGGGATCAGCCATCAACCACCACCACCGCTGAGTATCAGCGGAACGAGCTCCATGTTGTTGCCGTACTCGGTTCCCGCCCATGGCTCCAGATTCAGCGGCCCGCCAACACGCTCGGTGAGGATCCTCTCCATCGTGGCCATGTCCGCCCGCGAGCCCTGGGCGATGATGTCCATCACCTTGCCCTGCATGAACGTCTGCGTGTACCGCGCGGCGGGGTTGTTGGTGATGCCCCACTTGAGCAGGCTGCCGTCCTCATCGCTTAGTTGATACAGCGATGTCGTCGCCTGGCTTGCCATGGAGTTGCCATGAACCGCCGCATTCTCAGCGACAGTGCTCAGGTCCCCAGTAGCCTCTGTGGCGGTGGTCCCCCCGCCGGAGAATACCCGACTGAACAGCCCTGCGCCATACTCACTCAGGAAGCCGGCTCCAACACCGATACCAGCGGAGAGGGCCACCTCCCCTGGGTCGACCTGCCCTGTCGTCACATACTGGGTGAGCGCGCTGGTGACGGCTCCCGCCGCGCCAAAGCAAGCAACCGTGCCCAGTCCGGACGTCGCCAGGTCGCAGCCCGCGAACGTGACGAACCCTAAGGCGAGCCCGAGCAGCGCCGCGGGCGAACCTCCCGCGCCCGCACGCGGATCGACAAGGTTCCCGGCCCCATCCGGGCACAGGGTCACCCACGTGTTGATGTCCGTATCGCACCCGGCGTAGGGACCCGCAGTGTTCAGACCAGCGTTGCTGCCGGCCCCGTTGTCGTCCATGCGCAACATCCGGGCTTCCAGCCCGGCCTGCATCGTCGCAGTATGTTGGTCACTCTCATACTGGTCGTATTCAGTAGCCATCTCGTCGATGCCCTGCTCCTGCACCGCCACGGGCGTATTGGCGAGCAGGTTGGTGAGCACTTCCGCTCCTGCGTCAGCCTGTCTTGGGGTCTCGGCGTCGTTGTAGTTGCTGTAGTCGTTCGCCAGCTGGCTCTCGTAGTCGGAGGCCGCCTGGTCCGCCTCCGCCTGATCCGATGCCGCGCTCGCGTCGTGCACGCTGCCACAGCTACCCCCGTTGTCGCAGGCCACTCCGTGACCGTCAGGGTCCTTGAGGTTGACGGGATCGGCGTTGGCGTAAGCGTAGGTGTCAGCCGTCAGCGGATCGGCGCCGACTGATACGGCGCTGGCCGTCGACCCCGGATGGTAGGCGTCCGGGGTCGTGAAGGCTGCTGTGCTCGGGTCGTACGACCTGTTGCCGAACGTGTAATCGCCGGTCGTGGCGTCGCGCTGGGCGAACTGATAACCCAGCTCCGTCCACTGCGACGGTGTCGCCGGGACCGGCTCATCATATCCCGGTGACGGCGGGGCCATGCAGGGATCGCTGGCACTCGTCGGCTCCAGGGGCGAGCCGTAGATGTCGTAACTCAGAGTACACGTGAGGGCCGGGCCTCCGCCAGAGAGCCCGGCAACCGCCTCGACGACGGCGCCAACGTTCCCCTGTCCGTCATTGGTATAGGACTCGCTGTTGTAGGTAGTCACTGACTGCGAGCCGCTAGCATTCCACTCGAAGTCGATGGATTGCGATGGTGTGCCGGTCTGGTCGAGAAGCATCATGTAGTCGTTCTCGGAATAGCCACCCTGACCCCCGCCATTCTGTCCGGCTTCCCCTTCCTGGATCACACCAACGGCGCTTCCGGTTGTCGCATAGTGAGTGTCCCAGAAGCCGTTTGCGTCCGTCTCCGTGGCCTGGCGGCCCAGCGCGTCATATCCGTAGGTCGTGGTCTGACCAGCGGCCGCGGCACCGCAGGAGGCGGGCGGGCTGGCCAGGGTGGATGCGCTCAGGGTCTGATCAAAGCCATCGTACGTGTAGGTGGTGCAGCCGTCGCTCTCCAGCCGTCCGTCCGCATCGTACGTGTCGCTGGTGGCGGCGGTGGTCGTGGTCGGCTCGTAGGTCCCCGATCCAATCCCGCTGGTCGTCCAGGTAAGGGTGGTCTGGGTGCCGGTCTCCTGACTCAGGCTATCATTCGGATTGTAGGTGAAGGTCTCGGTCGGCGCGAAGCCGGCCGTGCTGATCGCCGTCGTGGGGCTCCACTGGGTGCGGTTGCCGTCGTGATCGTAAGAGATCGAGGTCCACGCCCCGTTCTCCGTTGGCTGCGACAGGCCCGCGCCCTCCTCTAACTCGTACTCGGCCACCCGCCCGTCGGGATAGTATCCGTACTGCATGATCGTGTCTTGCCCGATCGTGAGTGGCGTCGACGGGGGCGGCGACCCATACGCTGCTACAGAGGTGCTCTCTGAGGCCACCAGACGCCCATCACTGTCGTAGCTGTAGAGCCAAGCCCACTGCAGGGCGCTGGAGGGCGAGGACTTGGCTTGGCTGGTGGGGCCGCAGCTCGTGGTCGTGGCGCTCCAGAAGTTACACAGCCACACCTGCTGTACCGAGCCATCGGGGTTGTACGTGTAGCTCGTGGTGTACCCGTCCGTCTGTACCTGGGTGGCGAGCTGTCCATCCGGGGTGTAGCTGCGCGTCTCCACCCCACCGAAGGATTGCACTGTTGGGTTGTAATACTCCGTCGACGCGGAGCTCTGCAGGGTCACCGCATCCTCGGCGGCGTTGTAGGCGATCGCCTCGCTTTCGGTCTCCGGGGTGCCGTCGCGCGCGATGGTGAGGGTGGCGATGTTCCCCGCCCCGTCGTAGCTCAGCTCGGCGGTGTACCCGGCCATGTCGGGACCGCCATCGTCCGCGATCTGGGCATCCGAAGCCCCATCGTCGGTGCTGCGGAGGGTACCGTCGAGGTAGTAGGTCATCGTGTCGGTGGCGCCCCAGGTGGACCCCGCCGTAACGTCCGTGGCGGTGGTCTCGTTGCCGTCGGCGTCATAGGTGAAGACCTCGGGAGCCGTTGCTCCCGTGTCCGCGGAGGCTCCGTTTGCCTGTGTCCGCGGCGTCTCGCTCGCCTCCCGGCCGTCCAGATAGTAGGTGGTGCCGATCGTACCGCCGTCACACCCCGAGCTGGGAGGGCCACCCACCGGTCCGCAGGAGCCGGCGACCTGGTAGGTGTGCTGCGCGTTGATCTGACCAAACGCGCTGTAGCTGTCGTCGGTCTCCAAGCTCGCGCCGCCCGAACCGGGCGGCGTCACCGTGCTGCTCAGCAGGTTGTCCTCTGTATAGGTGTACGTCGTGGGGATGCCGCTGGGATTGGTGGCGTCCTCTGCCGTGGCGCTTGGCGAGGCGACCGAGAGGAGATTCCCAGCGGGATCGTATGTGTACGCAGTCACCTCGGCCGGCGTCGAGGCGCCTCCTGCCGGCGCGGACAGACTCTGCTTCCGACCGTCCACCGTGTACTGCGTGACCGTCGTGGCCCCATACGCGTCCGAGCTCGAGATCTGGTCGCCCGCAGCGTCGTAGGCGAACGTCTGCGTATCGGCAGGGTCGGGCGATGCCGTTCCCACACCGCTTCCGGCCAGGGGTAGCGGGAGGCTCTGGCTGGCAGGAGCCGTCGTAGTCAGGAGCAGGGAATCTGCGCTGTACGTGGAAACCGTCTGGGCTGTCGCCGGCTGTCCGCTCGCCGTGTCCGGGTTCGGCTCAGTCGTCACCAGGGAGTTTCCCTGGGCGTCGTAGACCGTCGTCGTCTGCACCGTCCCCGACCCCGTCGGGTTCGGCGACGTCACCGTGTCGACGAGCCCGTCTGCTGTGTAGGCGAAGCTCTCTTGGTCAGGAGATGACCAGGTGCCTCCGGCGGCGGGCAGCAGCTCGGTCACAACCTCGGCGTCCGCGTTGTACTGGACCGCGGTGATGCAGACACCGGTCGTCGCGTCGTATGCAGGCACGCCGCTGATGGTGGCGGCAGGACCCAGGCCTCCAGGGGCGACCGGAATGCTCGCAGTCACCGGACACTCTGCGGCCTGCGATGCCTGGCTCGGGAAGACCGTCGTCACACCCAGGGGGGTCGCGTTGGGGTCCGCGGTGTCGTAGCGCGGCACGTACTGCACGACAGGCCGGTCGTCCGCGTCGTAATCGGTGCGGACCATGTACTCGGGGTTGGGGGTGGTCGCGGAGCTCTGGAAGGCGTTGGCGCTGAACTCCGCGACCTGGTTGCCGTCGGCGTCGTAGCTCACCCCGCTATGGACGTCAGCTCCGCCCGTTGGGGTCCCGCTAGCGTTGACGAACAGGTCGGTGTAGCCGAGGGTCGGGCATGCGGAGGTTCCGGTCACCCCAAAGCTCGGGAAGTTGTTGAAGCAGACGTTCGGCGTTCCGGTTGTGTCCTCAGCGGCCTTCACCGTGTCCACCGCGCGGTTGTCGGCATCGTAGGAGACGATGTTGTCCAGCGCGCCGGCTGCCGTCACCGACTGGGGAGCCGCCCCGGAGGTCGGCGGCTGCGACGTCCAGATCCGGTTGCCCGACGGATCGTAGCCGTAGCTGGTGGTGTACTCAACGCTGGAGCTGTGCGGCACCGTGGTCGCCACCAGCTTGTCAAGGACGTTGTAGGTGTTGGTGGTGGTGAAACCATCGGCATTGGTCGTGCTCACCGCGTTGCCGTCGGCATCGTAGGCCGTGGTGACCATGCTGGACCTCGGGCTCCCTGTCACCGGTGCGTTGGCGGTATAGGTGGTGACGGTCGTCGGCAGGTCTGCGGGGTTGTACGCGGTGTAGGTGGAAAAGTAGTCAGTGGTGCCCGCTGCCCCGCAGCTCCCGGCCCCTTCGGTGAATTCCCGGGCAGGGCAGGCCTCGAGGACGTTGCCGTCACTGTCGTACACCTGGGCGCTTGTCAGCGTCCGGTAGGTGCCGTCCCAGCGAGGCGAGGTGGTCTCCAGGAGGCGATGGTCAGAGTCGTAGACGTTGGTGGTCATGGTCGGCTCGATCACGCCCACCAAGTCCGAGACCTCCGACGCGGGGGCCTGGACCTGGATGGCGTTGTCCTCGCCGTCGTAGGTGGTGGAGGTCGTGCAGATCACCTCTCCCCCGGCCGGCCAGGGAGCCGATGTCGAAGTCGTGCAGCCGGTCGGAACCGCGTCACTTCCCGCCGTCTCGTAGAGGGTGCCCCCCATAGCGTAGCGGCCCACGGTCTGGGTGATCTTCCGGTTCACCGCGTCATACGTGGCGGTTGCGATGTCACCGGCCGCATCGGTGCTCTGGACCAGGTTCCCGTACGCGTCATACGTATTGGTCGTGTGCGGACTGCCGCTCTCGGTCGCCTCGACCGGTTGCTGAACAGTCAGCACCTCGCCCGCGGCGTTGTACGTCGTGCACGTGTCGTACCGGCCAACCATCGGGCAGGCGGGATAGCCGACCCCACCCTGGTTGCCCCGCGGGCTCCTCACCCCGAGCTGGTTGCCATCGGCATCGAGCTGGTACGTGGCCGTATTGCCCAGCGCGTCGGTCTCACTCACGGGATACAGGCCCGGCGCTGCGGCGCAGGAGGTGGCGTAGAGGGTTTCGGTATAGCCGGGGGCGGCGGGCAAGCTGCACGTCCCCGGGTAGCTGCTCAGGGGAAGGCCGGCCTGGGCGGTGGCGTTCCGGTCCCAGGTCATGATCACCTGGCCCTCGGCGTCGTACCCGTAGGCCACGTACTCTCCGGTCGGGTCGGTAACGCCCTCCAGCCAGCCTCCCGCATGGGTGGTGCCCGACATGCCGGTAGCGGTGTCCGAGTAGTAGGTGTAGATGTAGGCGCTGCCGGTGAGGGCGCCGTCATCCTCGTCTGGCGTGGTCATGCTCGTCCGCTCCCCGTGCACGTCATATGCGTACGTGGTCACGGTCGGGTGGGACCCGTCCTTGGACGGGGCGGTCTGGGTGCAGAGCAGGCCGGTGTTGTCACCGGCCCCCGAGCAGGGCAGGGTCGAGCCGACGGGAATCCCCGCCCCGACCTGGGAGTTGATGTCCCGGGTGTAGGTGGTTTCATGCGCGGAGTAGCCCGAACCCACCGCGTTGCCGTCAGGGCTCAGGGTAGCGGTCTGGTCGCTGAGCACGAACAGCGTTGAGGAGTCGCGGCGCGGGCCGGTGCCCGAGTTCACCGATCCTGAGCCGGCGATCTGGTCGCTGAACGCGTTCACGGCGCCACTCGCCTCCACGTACTGGGCCTCGAATTGGTTAGTCGTGACGGCGGAGGGGGTGCCCGATTGATCTTCCACCAGCACCTGCCCCTCGTCGTCGTACTCGTAGGTGGTGACGCTGTTCGGGGTCTCGCCATTGTCCAGGCTCAGCTGAATGACCTCGCAGAGGTCCTCGTTGGGCCCCAGGTCGGGCTGTTGGCATCCGGTGTCCCAATCGAAGAGGGTGGTCTTCAACCACACACCGTTCGCCCCCTCAGAGACCGAACCCTCGTCCACTTCCTCGACGCGGCCGAGGGCGTCCACCTGGGCGAAGTGTTCCTCCTCCGTTCCGGTGACCGCATTCTGCACCGCCCCATTGGTGCCGTACGTGTACGCAGTCTCGGTCCCCAGCAGGTCGGTGACCTCGCTGATCTCCGCTGTGCCCCCGAAGGGGGACGCCTGGTACACGAAGGTCACCGAGTTGCCGTCCGGGTTCTGCGCGCTGCAGATCTGGGTGGCGCTCCCGCCACAGCCCCCGTACGTGTAGTGCAGCGATGTCCCGCTCGGGTTGAGGACGTTGATCAGGTCACCCGCCGCGTTGTCCTGGTACTCGGTCACCTCCCCGGCCGGGTCGGTGATGTTGACCTGAACACCGCCGCTCCATGTGGTGTAGCTGAAGGTGTAAGAACGGCTGCTGCCGCCCGTCTCCCCCACCCGGGTCAGCTGGGTCCCGCTGTAGATGAAGTCAACCCGATTGCCCAGGGCATCGCGCACGGAGAGCACCTCCCCGCTCGCGTTGTACTCCTCTCGCACCCCATCCGTCGTCAGGGTGGCGTAGCCCAGCACCGCAGCGGTCGACGAGGTGAGCCCGGTGCAGCCACCGGTGCTCGATTCAACGTAGCGCCACATGCTGGCGTGGACGCCCGTCTCAGCCGTGTACGTCTCGTCGACGCAGAGCTGGTTGTACCCGGCGCCGAGGACCAGGGTCGTGGGAACGAGCGGCCCGAGAGGACCGGTCGTGGAGCCCAGGGTGGTCACGTCGACGGGCGTCGCGAGCGAGCTCGGCTCGAAGACATCCCGCGCGCCGCTGTCAGTGATCAGGGTGATCGCCGCTCCACCGCTCACGCGCTCGCCAGTCGGGACCCGCAGCGCCACCCCGTCCAGATCGTCCCCCGCCGAGACGAAAGAGGTGATCCAGCCCAGGCCGACCGGCTGGGCGCCGGTCGACGTGGTCGCCCCGCTGTCGTACGCGCGCACGATCCTCAGGCTCAGGTTGCCGTGGAGCTGCATGGTCCCGCCGTCCTGCTGGCTGACCACCACGTTGCCGTTGGCGGCGTTGACCTCCGCGGTGCCCCCCGGGCCCAGCGCCGTGCTGACGAACGTCCACCACTGCTGGACGCCGAGGCCGCCGTCACAGATCGACCCCTGCGTCGATCCGAGCCCGCCGAGCCCCGTGCTGGCGTCGGTGACGGTCGCGGTCACGACCGGCTGGGTGCAGACGGAGTCGCTCCCGAGCGCCCGAACGGTCGCCACCACCGCCACCCCGGCGGAGGGGACGCTCAGCCCGGAGACCGTGATCTGGGACGGGCTGATGGTGCACGTCATCCCGGCTACGGCCGCGCAGCTCGTCCCTCCGACCGACACCGTGCCGCCGGTCGCGTCAAACCCGGTCTCCGAGAGTGGGACCGCGAGGTTCACCGTTTCGGGGCCTGCCGCCGCGGCCGCGGTCACCGTGGCGGTCGAGGTGGCGCTGGCTCCGCTGCTGTCCTTCACCGTCAGCGTTACCGTGTAGGTTCCGGCGACGGCGTAGGCGTGGGCGGCCGTCGCCCCCGCCTGCGGACCCACCGTCGTCCCGTCCCCGAAATTGAACGTGTAGCTGGAGACGCCAGTGGGGTCGGTCGAGCCGCCCCCGTCGGCGACCACCGCCAGCGGCGCCGTCCCCGAGGAGGGCACCACGCTGAGCGCCGCCGCCGGCTGGCCCACGTACTCGGTGACGGTCGCCGTTGACGTCAGTCCCGCGGTGTCCGTGACCGTGACCGTGGCCGCGTACACCCCACCCTTGGTGTAGCTATGGGTGGCGGTAGCGGTCGCCTGTGGACCGTCCGTCGTCCCGTCCCCGAAGTTGAACGTGTAGGTGGAGATGGCGTGGCTTCCCGCCGTCGACCCGGAGGCGCTGGCCGTCACCGCCAGGGTGGCGGCCCCGCTGCTGGGCGTCACCGACAGCGCCGCCGTCGGACCCCCCGTCACCGGCGCGGGCTTGAGGACTGCGACGATCGCGCCGTAGTAGCCGCTCACCGCCGACGCCATGGTCATCGATTGACCGACGGCCGACGAGGAGAGCATGTCCTCCAGAGCATTGGCCCATGCATAGTCGTCAACACCCTGCTCTCGGAGGGTGAAGCCGGTGCCCGCCGTGTAGCCGCTGCCGGGGTCCGTCTGGCCGCCGATCCCGATCACCAGCTCACCCGCGCCCCCGATCGCCGCCGTGGGCCCCGCGCTCAGCTTGGTGGTGTTGACGCCGCTGCCACCCACCATCTGGTCGAGCGGCGACGACGTCACCACCCCCGAGTACTCGGCGATGGTAAATGCGCTGTTGGTCCCCTTGACCGTGACCGTCACACTGCCCGCACCTGAGTCGGGGAAGTCCCAGAGCTCCACATGCCCGTTGCCGTAGGCCTCCGACTTCACCTTGGACCAGGCGCCGTTGACGTTGTCTGAGACGCCGGTCACCGGATCGGTGCCGGAGTCGTTGGTGGTGATCCCGATCACCAGCAGGTCACCCGCCGCCACCGCCTTCGGGAAGGCCTCGGTCTTTCCGTTGGACTGCGCCGCTCCCTGCACGAATGCCGGCGTCCCCTTGCCCCCCGATGCCGCAGCCACGGTGACCGTGGCGGTACCGGTTGCGCTGGCGCCGCTTTGGTCCTTCACGGTCAGCGTGACCGTGTAGGTACCGGCGCTGGCGTAGGTGTGGGCCGCCGTCGCCCCCGCCTGCGGGCCCACCGTCGTCCCGTCCCCGAAGTTGAACGTGTAGCTCGAGATGCCGATGGGGTCGGTCGAGCCGCCTCCATTGGCGACCACCGCGAGCGGCGCCGTCCCCGAGGACGGCAGCACGCTCAGCTCCGCCGCCGGCTGGCCCACGTATTCGATGGACGTCGCCGTCGACGTCAGTCCCGCGGTGTCCGTCACCGTGACCGTGGCCGCGTACACCCCACCCTTGGTGTAGCTGTGGGTGGCGGTAGCGGTCGCCTGTGGACCGACCGTCGTCCCGTCCCCGAAGTTGAACGTGTAGGTGGAGATGGCGTGGCTTCCCGCCGTCGACCCGGAGGCGCTGGCCGTCACCGCCAGGGTGGCGGCCCCGCTGCTGGGCGTCACCGACAACGCCGCGGTCGGCCCTCCCGTCACCGCACCACTCGGGGAGACAGTCGCCGTGATCGTCGCGGTCTGGCCCCTCGCGTACTGCGACGAGTCGAGGCTCAGGCTAACCTGCGGGGCTGGGCCAGGTGTCACGGCCGAGGTCTGCGACGCGGTCGCGCCGGATCCGTCCGCATTGGACGCTTCGACGCTGAAGGTGTAGGCGGTGCCGTTGGTGAGCCCGCTCATGATGGCGGAGGTCGCGGAGCCGCCGACGCTCGCCGTGGAGACGGCGGCACCTGCTCGGTAGGCGGTCACCGTGTATCCGGTGATGGCGGTGCCGTTCACAGCGGCTGGCTGCCAGCTGACGGTAGCTTCATCGTTGCCCCCGATCGCGGTCACCCCACCCGGCGCACCCGGCACCGAGGATGGCGCCACCAGTGTGGCCGGCGCGGATGCCACACCCGTTCCCATCGCATTCTGGGCGGCCACGGTGAAGGTGTATGCCCCCCCGTTAGTCAGCCCGCTGAGGGTCGCGGAGGTTGTACCGGCGGGCTCGCCCACCGCCGCCTGCGGCATGCCGTTGAGCGAGGGGACCACGGAGTAGCCGGTGATCGCGGACCCACCGTTGCTGGCCGGCGCAGTCCAGCTCACCGTCGCTCGCGAGGGGCCGGCCGCAGCGGTCACGCCCGTCGGGCTGCCCGGCGTCGTGGGCGTCACAAAGGTCGAGGCGGACGACCACGCGCTCCCGGAGTCGTACTGGTCACGACCCGCGACCTCCCAGTAGTAGGTGGCTCCAGCCTCGAGATCAGCCGACGGGACGGTCCACGACGGACTGGATTCCCACGGGCCGGTGACGACATAGGCGCCGAAATCATTGCGGGTGCTGAGCTGGAACTGGTAGCTGGTGCAGCCGGTGCAAGTACTCGCCTGCAGCGTCGCGCTCAGCGGCCCGCCCGTTCCGACAGGGATGTCCGACCCGCTCGCCGGCGACGACGGTGCCGGCGGTGAAGTGACGAGAATGGGGAAGTTGCCCGTGGACGCGCCGTACTGCGAGTACGTCTCGGTGAGCGCTCCCTCCCAAGGTGATGTCCAGGTGGCGACGACGTCGAACTCCAAGAGGTATGACCCCGCGGGAAGCCCCTCCGAGGCGAACGATGCGATGCTGGCGTTGACCCAGACTCCACCTCCGGGCGCCACGGCAATGGGGAGGGGCGTCTCGGCTCCCTGGGCGACCAGCTCGTCGGTCCCCGTCAGGTCGTACACGTGGTACGAGATCTCGGTATCGCTCGTCGACCACGTGTTGGGCGACTGGTTGACGACGTAGACGGGCATCGTGGTCGACGCCGTGTCCGAGACCCCGGGGAAGGGTTGGTTGCCGCTCTGCGCGGTGGGCGAGGGGTTCTGCGCGCTGTCCTGGAAACCCCAGTTGATCGGACCGGACACATTGAGCTCTATGGGTTGCGCCCACCCGTCCCCCCAACCCGATGGTTCGCCGTTTAGCTCATAGCCCATGACGTAGAGATACGGGTAGTAGGTCCAGTAGTACGTCTGGCCGTCCTGAAGGCAGCCGGCGGGAACCTGCCAGGATCCCGAAGTGTTGTTAGCGGCCAATCCGAAACACGTGGGAGAGCTGCTTCCCGTGCCCGAATTGAAGCTGGATGGGCTGGTGAAGACCTGGAAGTTGTACGCCGGTTGGCACATCCAATAGTCGCAGGGCTGTGGCGCAGTGAGCGTCGGTTCAAGGCCGGGATCGACGATGGTCGCTCCGTCCTGGGGCCACGGGAGGCTCGTGCTGCTTCCCGACGGCGGCGTGATGACGCTGTCGAGCTCGGCCGTCGCCGACCCGCTGCTCCGCCAGACGTCGCCGTGGACCGGAGCGGGGTGCGACGCCTGGTTGTCTCCGGTCGTCAGCAGGGAGTTCACCGCCCCCTCCGCCGCCCGAGCCACCCCATTCGGCCCCGGGCTTACAGGCGGGGAGGAGCGGAGAACTGGCACCACCTCGGCCGCGATGGCAATCACCACCGCAAGGCCAACCGCCGCCAGCCGCCTTCCGCGGGATCGACGCCCTCGCGCCGGACGCAGGTGAGCACGTGCACGCATGCACCGGTCCCTCTTCTGTTCCCAGATCCCTGCCCCTCACCCCTTCCCCGGTGCTCGCAGGCGGAGGCAACAGTAGGAGAAGGGAGAAGGGAATGTCAATGCGCGGCGCGACGGGACTGGCCATCGCCGCGAACGGGAGCCCCTCCGGCAGACGCCCGCACCCCGAGCGATACAGTCCCCAGGGGGTTCATCGGCCCGGACGTCTGAGCTGATGTGGGCCTGCCCCGATACGACGGACCACCATGATGTGGGGGCAACCCCACGAAGGAGGTCCAGATGGCCCGAAGGGAGCGTCGAAAGTTCACGGACGAGTTCAAGGCTGAGGTAGTCGCCTTGGTGCGTTCGTCGGGGAAGAGCATCGGGCAGATCAGCCGCGACCTCGACCTGACCGAGACGGCGGTCTGGGACAGGGTGCAGGGGGCCGGAGGTCGACGGGCGCACGCAGGACGGCCTGCGTACGCGAGCTCGTGAGGAGATCGCCCGGCTGCGCCGCTAGGTCCGTCTGCCCGAGGAGGAGCAGCGAGCCATGCTCAAGCAGCTGGCAGCTTTCACTCGCTAAGGCGATCCGGCGACTCCGTATCGATTCATCGAGGTGGGGAAGACTGTCGAGTCAAGCCTCAAGCCCGCCCCGTTGTGTCTCACTGAAGGGCAACGCCAGATTGCGCTCGTCTTGGGAGCGCCTGCGGACAACGCC
>Ga0181520_10009868_pt1 | contig 13026 bp, 12 predicted proteins | sample PEATcosm2014_Bin_29_FD_132451 | JGI IMG/M metagenome (GOLD analysis project Ga0181520, IMG submission 132451) | Peatland microbial communities from MTU Mesocosm Facility, Houghton, MI, USA - PEATcosm2014_Bin02_30_metaG | ecosystem: Environmental > Terrestrial > Soil > Wetlands > Peat | place...
CGCATGGTTTCAATCGATGAGGACGTGAAGACGGAAGAGGATTCCATGCCGCGCGAGATCGCGGATTGGTCTCCGAATCCGGAGCAGCTCTACACGCAGTCGGAGCTGAAGGATATCCTTGGAAAAACGATTCAAGGGCTGCCTCCAAGCTTCCGCACCGTGTTTGTGCTGCGCGATGTTGAGGGGCTATCGACCGAAGAGACCGCATCGGCTCTGGAGTTGAGCGTCCCGGCGGTAAAATCGAGATTGCTGCGCGCACGGTTGCAATTACGCGAGCGTCTCAACAAGTATTTCAAACGACGCAATGGAGACACCAGACCGTGAAATGCTCTGATTTCCTCAAAGAGCTAACTGATTACCTCGATAACACCATCGATCCTCACACCAAGGCCGAGCTCGAGGAACATTTACAGTGGTGCCACAACTGTTACGTCGTTTGTAACACCACTAAGAGCACGATCGAGATCTACCGCGACTCGACCCTCTACGAACTTCCGGACGAACTTCGCAGCCGGATCCACAACGCTATTGTTACGAAGTGCCAGTGTCATAAGAACGGAGCGGAGACCGCGGCCGTCAGCAATACCGAAAAGAAGCCAGACAAGTAACGGCTCCCGGCGTGAGCTGGCGAATGAAAAAGGCCCAGCGAATTGGGCCTTTCATCATTTCCGCTTGGAGTGCTTTTCCCTATCGGGCTTCCCGTGCTTTAGCCCATGCTTCTTTTTCTCGGGAGCCTTCTTCGCAGGCATCCTGCTGGCAAGTTTCTTTTCCGCCTTCGGCGCAAGCTTGGGCTTCGGTTTCCCGGCTTTGGCTGCGGGCTGGGGCGTCATCTTCTTGGCTGCCGGCTTGACGACGGGCTTTGCTTTCGCCACCGGCTTGGCTGTGGCCTTGGCTACAGGCTTCGCCCCTGGTACAGCAGATTTCTTGGCCGCTACCGGCTTCGCGGCGGCGTGTGCTGCCTTTGCCGGTTTCTTCACGTCGGGGAGTTTCTTTGGGGGAACGGGCACACTCTCCACCGCAACTTCGGCAGGCGCCGTGGGAGCTGTGTTTACAACCGCAGCCGCAGCTTCAACCTTAGCCGTGGCCTTTGCAGATGCCGAAGCTTTCTTGGCGGCTGCGCGTCCGCGGCGAACCGGTGTGGGCGAAGGCGGTGGCAGCGGCGGTTCAAAGGGCGCGAGAAATTTCGCAATCTCCGCCTCTGAGCGTAACTTGCCGTCCAGCAACAGAAGGAACGCTTCCTGCCAGATCTGGGGATACTCCGGAAGCTGCGGCGTAATCCGCAACTCAGCCATCTGCGTAAGTGGAATCTGTTCCTGCACCTGACGCCATTTGCCGAGGAAATTCTTGACCTTTTCATCGACCGTCTTATTGTGGCCGGTGACGTCCAGGTACAGCAGCGCCTCTGGTTTGGCGGAAGAAAGAATCTTCCAAGCATCGGAATTTAGCACGGCCTCTTTGGAGAGCAACTTCTTGGAAAGTTCTCTGGCGTCTTCGTCCAGATGCTTCCAGGAGGCGACAAACTCGCGATGAGGGATAAGCCGCTCGATGGTGGCAATGTCGGCATCGCTCAGCTTGAGAGTAAGAAAGTGCATGACCGCCGGCGCGGCGTCCACGTTGATGTTAAGATCCGCCATCGTGGCGCGCGTCTTAAGCAACTGAGCCAGCTCAGGCACGTCGGCCTTGGCCGCAGTCCACTTCGAACAGAGAACTGCGAGCCAGCCTTCTTTCTCCAGCGCCTGCATAACCGCGATCGGATTTTCCTCGTGGGCTATTTGTTCAATCTCGTAGCCGATGGCGCGGCTTCCGAGGAACTGAATGTAATCGCCCTCGCGCGCGGAATCGTAACGAGCACGGGTACGCTCTTCCATCTCCCATCCAAATCGCGTCGCAAAGCGCGTGGCGCGGATCAACCGCGAAGGATCTTCCAGAAAGGCATAACTGTGCAGGACACGGATCAGTCGCGCTTCGATATCGGCAGCGCCATTAAAAGGATCAAGTAGCAGACCGCGCGAACCATCGTTCAGCGAGAGCGCCATCGCGTTGAAAGTAAAGTCGCGGCGGCGAAGATCTTCGTTGATGGTAGCGGGGGTAACCTGCGGCGGGTTGCCGGGCTTATCAAATACCTCAGCCCGAGCCATGCTGATCTCCGCCCTTGTCCCTTGAAAGATGGCGTGAATTACATAGGAGGCCGAATCGACCATGTCCACGATTCCGCCCGCGCTTTCAATGTCGCGCTGAAGCTTGAGGGGGTTTCCTTGGACCGTGAAATCTAAGTCGCGAATGGGGAAACCGGTAAAAATGTCGCGGATCGCCCCCCCGGTCAAATAGATGTTCATACCGTGGGATCGGGCGATCTGCTGTACCAGGTTGACCGTCCGCATCTGCTCGGGCGACAACCGGCTCTCCATTGTGTAGATGTAATCGGCCATTGTATTTACGGCAACGAAATCAATTACTTAGATTCTATAAATTAGATTCTACTTGAAGTATATCCAACCCATGACCACGGAACGGATTGTGATTAACCCTTTTGCAGATAGCCACTTACAGCGAAGTGTCGCATTTCCGCTACAAACTCCAGACAATATCACAGACGCGACACACTTGGCTACTCTGAAACCGGGAAGCCGTTGAATCGCGAGGCGGATGGATGCCACGGCTGGCGGAGGTAACGGATCAACTACTCTGCGCATTTTGTCTCCCTCCTGAAGCGTGGGGGTGCGACAATCAGTTAACGCTCCGGGTTGTGGCCAGCGAATCTGGCCCCGTCTAATGGGATAGGTACATGGCATCCACGCACAAGAAAGTGATCGTCCGCAAGATGGACCGTGACAGCGTTCAGGGCTACGTTGCGGCCGGAGAGTTTCTTGTGGGCAACAAAGTGGAACTGCTGAACACCGCCGGAAATGTTGTGCTGATCGACCTGGCTGAGATCCGGGGAGTGTACTTTGTGCGGGACTTTGCGGATTCCAATTCATTGCAGCGAAAGACCTTTGCGACTCGGCCACGGGTCGAAGGACTCTGGGTGCGGCTGCGTTTCCGCGACGCCGAGACCTTAGAGGGATTGATGCCAAACGACTTGACGATGGTTCGCGCCGAGGGCTTCTTCCTGAATCCACCCGATACGCGAGGCAATGTACAGCGGATTTTTGTGCCTCGGACGGCGTTGTCAGAACTGACAGTGCTAGCGGTGATTGGTTCGGCGTCCCGGCGCAGGAGACAAGCGGCAGCGGATCAGCAGACGCCGCTCCTGTTTACTGAAATGCCGACGGAGTAGCTGTGGCACAGGGTGAATAGTCCCATTATGGAATGTTCGCACAGCTTCTTCTAGCGTCTAAGCTATTGCTCCTGTAGGCTAATCCTCAAGATGAGACTTTTTGAGATTGCCCAGATCCTGGGTGCGTCGCTGGAGAACGCACAGCCTGAGACAGAGATCACCGGCGTGGCTGGCATTGAAGAGGCCGGTCCGCAACAGGTCACCTTTATCTCCAATCCTAAGTATGCCGCCAAGGCGAAAACAACGCATGCGGCAGCTATTCTGGTAACCCCCGAATTTCCTGCCGACGGATGCCCGGTGCTTCGTCACGGCAATCCTTACCTGGCATTTGCCCGCACATTGGAGCTTTTCTACCAGGCTCCGAAGTACGAACCCGGGATTCATCCGACGGCGGTGATCGATCCGGCGGCACGGGTTGGGGCGAGGGCACACATTGGACCCTATGTCGTGATTGACGCCGGTGCGGTGATCGGCGATGACGCCGTGCTGTTGTCACACGTTGTGATCTATCGCGGAGCGCTAATTGGTGACAGGTTTTTTGCGCACGCCCACGCGCAGGTGCGCGAGTATTGCGAACTGGGCGACGACGTGACCCTGCAAAACGGGGTGGTGATCGGGGCCGACGGATTTGGTTTTGCCCGCGACGGCGCAAAGGGATGGCACAAGATCGTGCAATCGGGCATCACCCGGCTGGCTGACCGGGTGGAAGTGCAGGCGAACGCGTGCGTGGACCGCGCCAGCATTGGCGAAACCGTGATCGGCGCGGATACGAAAATCGACAACCTTGTAATGGTCGGACACGGATGCACGGTGGGTGAGCACTCAATGCTGTGTTCGCAGGTGGGATTGGGAGGCTCCTCACACGTGGGCAGCAACGTTATTCTTGCCGGGCAGGTTGGCGTAGCTGGGCACCTCAGCATTGGCGATGGTGCCATCGTAACGGCCCAGGCCGGAATTCCAGGCGATGTTGCTGCCGGAACAACCGTCAGCGGGTCTCCGGCAATCGAGAACCGCCAGTGGTTACTCGAGGTAGCGGTCTTTATCAAGCTTCCGGGACTGGCCAAGGCTGTCCGAAAGCTCAATCGCGGAGTGGACTAATGCCCTTAGTACGTGAAGCTCCTGTTTTGCATCCATGTAAGAGAGGCGTGGAGACAGCGGAATGGATGGGACCCATCAGACGAATCAATTCGAGGTCGTAGAAGGCGGCAAATTTGACGAGCAGCGGCCTATCTCCGTGCTGCTGTTGGACGACCGCGAAGAAAATCTGCTTGTGCGTTCCACCATTCTGCGCCAGAAGGGATATCACATCGTATGCGCCGCCACCATTCCGGAGGCAGAGAGCAAACTAAGCGATATTGATATTGCGGTGCTCGACTACCATCTGGGCGCGGGAACTTTTGGAACCGATGTGGCAAACACGCTGCGCGCGAAGCGTCCCGAGGTGCCAATTATCATTCTGTCGTCGACCTTGGAGCGTAAGTTTGGCGGCATTGCGGACATGCACTTGCTCAAGGGGAGCAGCTCCGTGGACGACCTGGTGCAGGCCCTGCGCAGCTTTGAGGCAAAGCGGCGAGGCCGTCCCGTGGTCGTGGATTCGCGCGACTTCTATTACTCACGCATCATCATGGCTATGGGCGATGACATGGTGATCGAGATCCTGGATCGCGACGGGAATTGGCAGTACGTAAACGACTACTTCGCGGCGCTCAGCCATCAGCGGCGGAGCTGGTACCCAGGGCGCAACATCTTCGATCATTTCCCGGAGATGCGCGATGAGTGGGGTGAAATCATCGGCACGGTTGCCGACACGCGTGAGACCTATATCGACCGCCGTAATCACCGCGCGATGCCGCATCTTCCGGCGGAGTCACAGCACTGGCAGTGGAACGTGCTGGTCTTCCCTATCAAGCTGCACGATGGGCAGGACGGTGTGGTCTTGAGCGCTCGGCTGGTAGAGAGAAAATAGCGGTGAACCGTTTGATCTGCGCAATGCGCCTTCCAGAGTAGAATGTCAGGAATGAAGCCCGCTGCTATGTTTCTTGCCTGCGTGACGGCCGTGGTAATGGCCGTCTCTGGCTGCAACTACCTCAAGCCGATTATGTATATCGACATTGTGAACCACTCCGGCAGCATGCTGCGGAACCTCGAGGTGAAGCATCCGACGGGAATCTTCGGACTGCCCGAGCTCCGGAACGAGCAGACCCACCGGCACATGGCCCCGCTCGGAGCTCCATGTAAGTTCAACCTTGATTTTGAAGATCCGGCGGGAAAGAAGTATTCCAGCAACTATGATTTCGGTGCGAAGTGTCCGTTGGAGATTGCCTTCGAGGTCGGGTCCGGGATGACGGTCAGTGCGAAGCAGGTTCGGCCTTAGGCAAATCGCGATACTGCTCCGGCAGTTTGCTATGGATCACGGTGCGAACCGCGGCGAGAAGCTGCTCCTTCCGTGTGAATTGGTGCGGGTCAACCGGCGAGTGGAAATACACCACGACCTCTCCAGGATGCATCGACATCCCTCCCTTGGGCCAAGCCTCATGAGTCCCCGTGATGGTGATCGGTACGACGGGAACGCCCGCGTCCAATGCCAGGTGGAACGGACCTTTTTTGAATGGCAGGAGCCGGCCATCAGGAGATCGCGTGCCCTCGGGAAACACCAGCATTCCCAATCCTGATCGCAACACGCAAACCGCGTCGCGCACGCTCTTTACGGCAGAGCGCCGGTCAGAGCGATCGATAGCCACAAAGCCTCCAGCGCGCATGGCGCGGCCGAAGAGTGGAATTCGAAAAAGCTCCAACTTGGCGATGATGGAAATGCGCCGCCCGAGCAGATGGGTGATGATCGGCGGGTCCAGGTTGGAGGCGTGATTGGACATGAAGAGATAGGCGCGTCCATCCTCCAACTTCTCGCGGCCCACGGCGCGGACGCGGATTCCGGCGAGGCGATAGCCCGCATTGGCCGCCCACAGTGAGAGGCTCCAAAGGCGGTCAATGCGGCCGGTGAGATACAGTGATGGGAAGCCTACCAGCGCCGCAGGAATTGAAAATAATACCCAGCACACTACGCAAAAGATAAGACGAATCACTGCCCCTCCGCCTCCGACTCACCACGCAAGAATGCCGTACGGCGGCTGCGGACGGCTGGCGTAATTCTGGGAAGATCCTCAAACTGATAGTCGTCGGTCTTGCGTGTGCCGAGTGGCAGATCGAGTTCGCGCGTCTCTCCGGTTGCGGAGCTGATCTTGAGATGCACGCTTCTCTTCGGATCGTGCTTTTGCAGCACTGCGTTGAAATCACCGGCAACGGACTTGCCGTCGGCCTCCAAAATCACGTCCCCTGGCAGCAGGTTGAGACGCGACGCGGCGGAGTTCTCATCGACGCGAATAACGGTCGTGGGTCTGCCCGGCGTTCGCGAGGTAGAAAAACCGGCATTCACCTGTTCGGACTGGCGGTGCGTCAGGGCGAGTCCAACGTAGGCGAAGAGCGAGTCGTATGGAAGCTCATCGGTCCCGGAGATGTAGCGCGAAAAGAAATCGCGGAAATCGTTTCCGGTTAGCACCTCCAACGCAAGGCGCACGCCCTCGGAATCGTCGAAGTAGGTTCCCTGCTGGGCATAGCGCCGGTTCATGTACTGGAAGAGATCGCGCAGACAGCGGCGTCCATGGGTCAGGCGGCGCATCTCAAGGTCGATGAGAAACCCGAGGATCTCACCCTTGGGATAGTAGGAGATGCTACGGTCTGGGCGATTATAGCTAGGATAAACGTCAAGCCATGTGTCCACACCGGACTCTTCCACCGACTGTGACAGCCGCGCGCTGCGCGCCTGCAACCCGGCGACCACCTGCGCCAGATGCACCAGCGAGCGCCTCTCGTCGGTGAGTCCGGCGCGCACCTGGAGAATGTCCGCGGCGGTGCTGGTAAGGCCTTCGCTGAACCAGAGGGCGCGCGAATACTGCTCGTGTGTGTAGTCAACCGGCTCCAGCGATTGCGGGCGGATGCGCTTGACGTTCCAGAGGTGAAAGAACTCGTGTGCCGAGACCGGTGCGGCGCTCTGCACATCCTGTTTCAAACGGTCTGCACCCACGTCAATGGCGGTGGAATAGGCGTGCTCCATGCCTCCGCCGCCCGAGCCATGCGCTACCAGGTAGAGAAACGTGTATTCGTCGTAAGGGCGGTCTTCCATCCACTCCACGCCAGCGGCGGTGATCTTGCGCAGCATGGACTGCAGTTGCTGCAGATCGACCTCAGCAGAGTCCACGACGACGTGGTAGGTAGCGCCGTCCTGGCTGAACGTACTCTCGTATAGCTTGCCAAAGATTGCCGGCGCATCCACCAGGCGGTCATAGCTGAGCGCACTGGCCGAGGCATTTGCGAGTTCCTCGGCGTTGCGCGCGCCGAAGACGCCGCCGTCGCGCATAGTCCAACCGGCGGGAGCATCGAGAATATGCAGAGAGACCGTGCGGCTGCGCTGGTCGGGACGATACACCAGCACCTCGGCCCAGTTGAAGAATCCGTATTGTGGATCGAGGCTGGCCCCGAACGGACCGGGATCATTCGTAGTGATGTCGTAGCTGAATGTGACGCACGGATGATCGCCGGAGGTGGAGAGAATCCAGGTAGTTTTGTCGCGCTTTTCGGCCTTCGCGTCACGCATGTCGCAGCGGTCGCAGAGCCACTCGGGCACGCCTTCATAGGCTTTGACGCAATTCACGTTGATGGCAAAATCGCGCACCTGATAGAGCGCATTCCAGACGGGAAGCTGGAACTCCGCCGCGGGCTGGTGCGTGACCGCATCGACGTGCACAATGTGCTCGGCAGCGCGCTTGAAGGAAACGCCGTAAGTGACGCCCTCGGCCGGACACCAGAATGCAGGCTCCTGTGCTGTCAACGTGCCGGCAAGGAACACCATACTCGCGATCAGCCGCCAATGATTCAGTTTACGCATGGTCACCTTGCGAGAAGTTCGATCGCCGCCGGAAGCTTCTCATAAATCCCGCCAAAGCCGCCATTGGAAAGAATCGCCACTACGTCTCCCGATACAAGCTCAGGAACAACGTTGCTTACAATGGCAGCGACGTCGGGGAGCTGCTGCGCCGCCACACCGCGAGCATTCAGTTCTGCAACCACCGCGTCGACGTCGAGCCGCTGCTCGGGTTTCAGCGCATCAGTGGTCTTGAAGAAAACGCTGGCGATCACCACCTGGTCGGCGAGCGCAAGGCTTTCCACTAGCTCATGCTGAAACACATTGCGCCGAAGCGTGTTGGAACGCGGCTCCAGAATGGCCCATAACCGGCGCCCGGCATAACGGGCCCGCAACGCACCCAGCGTGGCGTGAATGGCCGTGGGATGATGCGCAAAGTCATCGATGACCGTAATGCCAGCGATCTCGGCGCGTACCTCCAGGCGGCGCTTCACGGACAAAAAGCCGCGCAGCGCTTCCGCAATCGTTCCAGGCGGTATTCCGTACGAGTGTGCCAACGCTGCGGCCGCCGTGGCGTTGAGCACGTTGTACTCACCGGCCAGAGGAAACTCGAAGTCCGCAAAGTGCGCGCCACCGCGGCGCACCGTCCAACGTGTACTGGTGGCCCCATACTGCACATCCTCGATGTGCCAGAAGGACTCCGGTCGGAAGCCGTAGCGCTCCACCGGACAAAAAGCGCGCTCCACGCATTCGCTGACGTTCGTGCTGCCGTCCCAGGCAATGACGCGTCCACGGCGCGGAACCAGGTTGACCAGCCGCTTGAATGCAAACTTGACCGCATCAAGGTCGCGGTAGATGTCGGCGTGGTCAAACTCGACCGAAGTCAGAATCACCGAGTCGGGAAAGTAATGCAGGAACTTTGGTCCCTTGTCGAAGAAGGCGGTATCGTACTCATCGCCTTCAATGATGAACTCGCTGCCATCGGTGACGGCAAAGCTGGAACCGAAATTTTCCGCAATCCCTCCGACGAGGAACGATGGGTTGCGACCCGCGTGCTCAAAGATCCAGGCGGCCATGCTCGTGGTTGTGGTCTTGCCGTGCGTTCCTGCGATGACCAGCGAACTGTGACCGCGAATGAACTCCTGGTGGATCACCTCTGGCATGGAGACAAACGGCAACCGCTGATCAAGCAGGTACTCCAGTTCCGGATTGCCGCGCGAGATGGCGTTCCCTACCACCACCACATCGGGAGCCGGGGTCAGGTTCTGCTCGCTGAAAGGCTGCAAAACGGGAATTCCCAACGACTCAAGGAAGGTGGACATAGGCGGATAGGCAGCGCTGTCCGAGCCACGCACATCGACTCCGCGGGTCTTCAACATCCCGGCCAGCGAGGCCATGGCCGTGCCACAAATTCCAATCAGATGAATACTTCGAGCCTTCATGTGTGCAAAGCGTCCTTATCAATTCGCGAGCTGGGCGTCAACTCGCTTAACGTCGCGGGCTCCACGTGCAGGCGAACCCCGGACCCAGAACTTTCAAGCAGCGCCGGAACGCCAAAAGGTAGTGTGACGTTCCCTGACTCGACGTGGCCGGATGGAAATCCGATCACGATGGGGATGCCGAGGGCGCCCAGGATGCGGACGATCATCTGCGGCAGGGTTTCCTCTTCCGCCGAGGCTGGCGCGCAGCCGAGCATCGCCCCGAAGACGATGCCGCGAACTCCGTCAAACTTCCCGGCGAGCAAGAGATGCATCAGCATGCGATCGATGCGGAATGGCTTCTCGTTTACGTCTTCCAGGAAGAGAATCTTTTCCCCGCTTTCGATCTCCCACGGCGTGCCCAGTGAAGTCACCACCACGGAGAGACAGCCGCCTACGATGGGGGCGCGCGCCTGTCCCGCAACCAGCGTTTGCACATTGGAGCCAGAGGGATACACGAAGTCCAGGGCCTTGCCCGTAAGCGCGGCGATGAAAGAACCCTCGTCCACGCGTCCAATGGCGAAATCGGTGGCGGCCATCGGTCCGTGAAATGACACAATGCCGGCACGGTCAAGCGCGAGCAGCAATGAGGTGTTGTCGCTGTATCCGGCAAAGACCTTGGGCGCAGCCTTGAAGCTTTCGAAGTCGAGCAGCGGCAGCAGGTAGTTTGAGCCGTAGCCGCCGCGAGCACAGACGATGGCATCAACATCCGCACGCTGCCAGAGTTCTGTAAGCGATGCGGCACGCGCCTGTGCCGTGCCGGCAAAATCGCCATCGGGCGCAAGGACGGCGTGCGCTGTTTCCACCTGCCAGCCGCTCAGCGCGTGGAGCGCGTTGCAGCCCGTCACCAGAGCTGCGCGGTCAGCGCTGCTGGCAAGGCTGACCACGCCAACCTTACTGTGCGCTCCCAAGGCTGGCGGACGCTTGCCGGATTGAGGCTCTGAGTGCATCCCTCGATGTTAAACGAAAATGGCTAGACGAAGAATTCTCCACTGCAGATAAGGCTGGCGGAGCCTTCGAGCATCAGCGCGGCACCGGGCTTCCACTCAACCCGCTGCACTCCACCGGGCGCAACCACAACCAGCTTTTCCGCACACTTGCGCACGGCGATGGCAGCGGCCGCGGAAGCGGAGGTTCCGGTTCCAGAGGAAAGCGTCTCGCCTGCACCGCGTTCATAGATGCGAATCATAATGTCAGGCGCGCGCTTGAACTGCACCCATTCGACATTGATGCCTTCCGGGAAAAGATCGCCGCGGGCCTGAATCAGTTGCGAGTCCTCCCGCCAGTGGGCTGGAAAGTCCGTGACAAAGATGACAAAGTGCGGATTGCCCATCGAGACCGGAACCCCGGTATAACGCGCGTGCCCGAGGTCAACCTCAAATGGCCCATCCACTACGGGCGTACCCATGTCGGTAAGGAAATCGAAGCGGTTTACACTGCGGTCCTTGAGCAGGCAGCGCCTGGAGCCGGCATCGGTCGCAATCAGCAGATCCTCTGCCGCGCCACTGGCAACCAGGTGCGCGGCAACACAGCGCGTGCCGTTGCCGGAAAGCTCGGCAAAGGAGCCGTCCGCGTTGATCAGGTGAATTCGTGCGGCGTGGCCGGGCTCATCGCTGAGCCACTCAACCCCATCGGCGCCGACTCCGTTATGCCGGTCGCACAGAGCACGCGTCAGCGCCGGAGCATACACACCTTGGAACTCTTTGCGGACAATAAGAAAGTCGTTGCCGTAAGCGCTGGCCTTGACGAAGGGAATACGGGAAACCTGTGACAATGCTTACTCCTGGTCGTTCGAACTGTAAGAGATAATTTTGTGGCTGTCGAACTCATCGCGCAACTTTACCCGCAGGCGGCGATGCGTTTCAGCGTGCGCCTCCAGCGTAAACTCCAGCTGGCTTGCCGTTTGCACACCTGTCAGCTTCACGTCGAGGAGCCGGCTGGCCTTATCCGTGCGCGCCAGGTCCAGCAGCGAGTACAGTCCGCGGGTGTTTGAGGCCACGGCCTGATAAGCCGCTGCATGTGGACGCACGAAAACGTGTTGTTCCAGGATGCCGAGAACCAGCAATCCGAAGAGCACGAGGACCGTGGCCAAAGCGGCCGGAACCATCAGTCCCGCGCCGGCGCACATCCCGATTGCGGCGACAATGAAAATCGTCGCGGCGGTCGTCAGACCCTGCACCCCACCGCGCGAGTGCAGAATCGAACCAGCGCCGATGAAGCCAATTCCCGTGATGATTTGCGCGGCAATCCGTGTCTGGTCCTGTCCACTGCCGGCCAGTAATGCGGAGAGCATGGTGAACAATGCAGAGCCGAAGCACATGAACATATTGGTACGCAGTCCTGCGGGACGGCGCTTCATCTCCCGCTCTACGCCAATGATGCCGCCGAGCCCCGCAGCCACGCTCAGGCGCAGAATAACCGCTGCCACCGTGGTGGCCGCCGACGCCTGCAGCGTTTTGTCGAGGAATGCAAATACGTGGGGCATTTTGTTACGCCTCGAAAATCTCGCTGGATTGTAACACCCGGAATGCCGTACGAAAGAAAAAGGCCACGGCACGAACCGTGGCCTTCCGTCCAACTAGACGCTTCCGCTACTGGCGTGGAGCACGTGGCCCACGCGGACCGCGACGACGCCGGCGGCGGGGATCTCCTGCGCCCGCCGCTCCAGCCGTCGCAGGACGAGCCTCGTGGCTGGGAGCCTCATTCGGAGTGTCTTCGCGATTGAAGTTCGCGTCGTCACCATCTTCGTCTGCATCGTCGAAACCACCCTCGATGGTAACGGCCGAACCTTCCAGTGAGCGTTCCTGGACAGGCGCGGCTTCTGCCACGGGCGCAGGTGCGACGACGCCCTGGGCTTCGAGCTTGGCACGCTGTTCTTTCAGAATTGCCTTGCGGGAGAGCTTGATTCGATTGCCTTCGACGGAGAGGACCTTGACCAGAACCTGATCGCCTTCCTTCAATTCGTCCTTGATGTCTTTGATGCGGTGCTCGGCTACTTCACTGATGTGCAGCAGTCCGTCGGTGCCAGGAATGATTTCGACAAATGCGCCGAATTCCGCCAGGCGGGTCACGGTGCCGAGATACGTCCGGCCGATTTCCGGCACGGCCGTAATATCGCCGATCATCTGGAGCGCTTTTTCAGCGGCCGCCGCGTCGCTGGAGGCAACGCGAACCTGACCATTGTCTTCAACATCGATCTTTACGCCGGTGGCTTCCACAATACCGCGAATGACTTTACCGCCCGGTCCGATCAGTTCCCGGATCTTGTCGGTCGGAATCATCACGGTATAGAAGCGCGGAGCATGGCTGCTGACATTGCTGCGGCCAGTGGTGATCGACTCATACATCTTGTC
>Ga0181520_10009870_pt1 | contig 13026 bp, 9 predicted proteins | sample PEATcosm2014_Bin_29_FD_132451 | JGI IMG/M metagenome (GOLD analysis project Ga0181520, IMG submission 132451) | Peatland microbial communities from MTU Mesocosm Facility, Houghton, MI, USA - PEATcosm2014_Bin02_30_metaG | ecosystem: Environmental > Terrestrial > Soil > Wetlands > Peat | place...
GCCGAGCGGCGCTTTCAACTCGTGGGCGACGACCGAAATCGTCTGGAACCGCACCTGGCGTTTCTCTTCGGCGAGTTGCCGCGCGTGCCGCTGCAGGATCAGGTGCTTGGCGGATTTGCTCACCGCCGCCTTGAGTTCGGCGGGGGTGAACGGCTTGGCGAGAAAATCGAACGCGCCGCGTTTGGTCGCGGTGATCGCCGTTTCCAGCGACGCGTACGCCGTAATCATCACCACGAGGCAGTCGAGGTTTTTCTCGGCCACTTGCGCGAGCACGTCGAGGCCGGAGATGCCCGGCAGTTTGTGGTCGAGCAGCAGAATGTCGGCCGGCGTCGCGGCGAGCGCTTCGAGCGCCTCTTCGCCGCTGCCGGCCTGGCGGATCGTGAACGTCACCGGACCATCCACATCGGGCAAGGCGACGACGAAGCGTTCGAGCGCGCGGCAGACCGCCATGCGCATGCCCAATTCGTCGTCGACCACCAGGATGGTCAGGTGAATCATGAACTATATTCTCGCAGCAGCCGTTCGATTTCGCGTTTGAGTTGTTCGAAGCGCGCCGGCTTGGTCAACAGCGCGTCGGCCTTGAACCACGTGTGATTCTTGTCCGATGCGGCGTCGAATTCGATGCCCGTCTCGCTGCTCACCGCGGTGACCATGATCACCGGAATCTTCGGGTCGAGCTTCTTGATGCGATGGCACAGGACGAAACCGCCGTCCATGTTCTCCATCATCAGGTCGACCACCGCGACATCCGGCCGCAGACTGCGCAGCAGCTCCTCGCCCTCCGCTTCGCTCTCCGCCGTCGCGACCTTGTAGCCGGCGGCCTCGAGCTGCATCTGCATCAGGTTCAAATAATCGCGGTCGTCGTCGACCAGCATCACGGTCTTTTGCGTCTGTTCCATTGCCTTTCACCCTTTAGAAGGCCGAAAAGTCGGCTTTTGATTACCATCATTCGGCGCCGCCGGCCAGGGGCCGTTCGTCGCCGCTCGTCGCCGCGGGCCGCCGGCCCGCCCTGCCCCTTTGCCGTTGCGTCAATCCTGCGGCGATTGGCGCGGCAGCGTGACGGTGAACGTGGCGCCGGTCGGCCCGAGCGCCGGATCGGCGTTCGACTCGACCTGGATGTCGCCGCGGTGCATCTTGACGATGCCGTAACTGACCGCGAGCCCGAGTCCCGTGCCCTTGCCCATTTTCTTGGTCGTGAAAAAGGGCTCGAAAATCTTGCGCATGTTCTCTTTCGAGATTCCCGAACCGGTGTCGGCGACGATGAAGCGCACGTGCGCGTCGTCGCCGGTGACGCGCACCGTCACGCGGCCGCCGCTCTGTTCCATCGCCGCATAGCTGTTGCTGATCAGGTTGGTCAGCACCTGGCCGATCTGGTCTTTGTCCACTTCGGCGATCGGATCGGCGAGGTCGTATGCGGTCTGCGTCGTGATGCCCTCCGGCGGCGGCAACGCCGCGAGCGCGGCGTCGACGATCTCGTGGACGTTGGTCGGCAGCAGCGCCACGCGGTTCTGGCGCGCAAAATCGAGCAGGCCGGCGACGATCTTCTTGCAGCGGTCGGCCTGGCTGACGATCAACTGCAGGTCTTCCTTGAATTGCGCGTCGGTCGACGGGTCTTCCAGCAGGATGTGCGCGTACATCAGCACCACGCCCAGCGGGTTGTTCACCTCGTGCGCGATGCCGGCCGCCAATTGCCCCATGCTCGCCAGTTTTTCGGACTGCATCAGTTGCTGCTGCGTGCTGGCCAGTTGCTTGTTGGAAATGTCGAGATCGCGGACGGCGCGCCGCAGGTGCTCGATCGTGTAGGGCAGGCACATCTCGGTTTCCGCCAGGCCCTTGTAGATCGCCACCGCGTGCTCGCGGCAGGTGTCGTAACCGCACGCGCCGCAGTTCAGCTCGTCTTCCGGCTTCAGCTTGCCCATGCGGAAGAGGATCGCGTCCAGTTCGTCGTGCGTCGGCAAGATGGTCTGCTGGTCGTCGACCGAGAACTGGCGGCGCAGGTCGGAGTCGGCGAACATCGGGCTGTAAATCCAACTGTACAGGTATTGGTTGCGCTGCGGGTGCACGTACTTCCGCCGCAGATCGAGATCGGCGAACTTCGCCACGTTCGCGCGCCACTGGTCGAGGTCCATTTTCCGCAGCTTCTCCCGCGCATACTCGCTGACGCGCGCCCGCCGGCGGAACAACGGATGGTTGCAACTCATGCCCGGGCCCATGATGCAGCCGCTGCACGCCAGCACTTCCAACAGACGGGCGTTGAGGTCGCCGGAATCGAATTCGCGAATCGCCTCGGCGAAATCGCGCCGGCCGTCGGCGGCGACCACGTCGCCCGACAGCAGGTTTTCCTTGATGTCCGCCGCCTGCAGCATGCCGCGGCTGAGCGAGAACAGCATGCCGACGCCGCCCTGCGGCGGATCGAAATCGTCGGGCTCGATCGCTTCCGGTTTCAACCCCGCCTCGGCGAACATGTCGCGCAGTTCGATGAAACTGAGCACCGCGTCGACCTCGCTGGGCGCATTCTCCCCGGAGGCTTCGGTTTTCTTGGCGATGCAAGGGCCGACAAAGACCACTTTCAAACTCTTGCCGTGGATGCGGCGCAAGGCGCGGGCCGTCGCGACCATCGGCGAGACGATCGGGGCCAGCGAGCCGATCGAACCGGGGAAATAACGTTCGACGAAGCTGACGATCGCCGGACACGTCGTGGCGATGTATTGCTGCTGCTCGTCGGTTTCGAGCAGCTTCTGATAGCGGTCCGCCACCAGGTCCGCGCCGAACGCCACCTCGTTCACGTAATCGAAGCCGAGCGCGCGGAGCATGCCCACGAGCGTCCGCGGCTCGATATCGAAAAACTCGGCCGGGAAACTGGGCGCCAGGCAGACCGCCACCTGCTGGCCCAGATGGATCAGCCGGCGCACCTCGGTGTCCGAGCGGAGCACGCGTTTGGCGTGCTGGCTGCACACGCGCACGCAGTTGCCGCAGCCGATGCAGCGGTCCGGAATCACCTCCGCCTGCCCGCTCGACACCGAAATGGCCTTGGCCGGGCATTCGCGAACGCAGGTGAAGCATACGCGGCAGCGCTCACGAATGGTCGTGATGAGCTGGACCGGCACGGCCTGGTGCATGTGTTCTTTCATCGGATCCAGGAGCCGGAAGCCAGAAGCCGGAATAGCGCAACTCTGCTTCCGAGCTTGTTCCTTTCTTCATGCCCGCTCATTCGCGTCCCTTCATGCGGAGGAGCCGGAAGACGGACGACAGGCTTTCGCAAGTCTGCTTCCAACCCATCTCGCTCCTCCGCCGCATCTTTCTTCCGCACCTTCGTAAACGGCCTGCGCGGCCCAAGTGCGGCCAACTTCCGCCGACCGATTCTAACTGGTTTCTTCCTTTCCCCTCCTGGCTTCTTCCCCTACCAAATCACGTCCCTTTTCGCGTAATGCGTATGCAGCAGCTCGTGGCTCTTGTGGCCGAGCGGCTTGCCGAGGAATTCCTCGTACAGCCGCGCCACTTCCTTGTTGTGGTGCGACACGCGCAACGCGTCGTCGCGGTCGATCTGGTAGAGAGCCTTCATGCGCGCGCGAACGTTCTCGGTCTTCGCGCCCAGCGGTTGGCCGCCGCCGGCGATGCAGCCGCCGGGGCAAGTCATCACTTCGATGAAGTGCAAGTCTTTGCGGCCGGCCTTGATCTCTTCGAGCAGGCGCCGCGCGTTGCCCAGGCTGCTGACGACCGCGACGCCCAGATCGACGTCGCCGACCTGCACCCGCGCTTCCTTCACGCCCTTCAAGCCGCGCACCGCCTCGACTTTCAACTCCGCCATTTCACCGCCCGTGACCAGATAGTACGCCGAACGCAGCGCCGCTTCCATGACGCCGCCGGTGGCCCCGAACAGCTTGCCGGCGCTGCTGCGTTCGCCGAACGGCGTGTCGGCGCCCGACGGTTCGAGCGCATTGACGTCGAGGCCGTTCATGCGGATGAGTTGCGCCAGCTCGCGCGTCGTGAGCACGACGTCGATGTCGGGGATGCCGTTTTGCGTCATCTCGGGCCGGCCGCACTCGAACTTCTTGGCGGTGCACGGCATCACCGAGACGCTGAAAATCTTCCGCGGCTCGAGGCCCATGCGCTGGGCGAAGAAATTCTTGATCAGCGCGCCCATCATCTGCTGCGGGCTCTTGCACGTCGACAAATTCGGCGCGAATTCCGGATAGAACTGCTCGACGAATTTGATCCAACCCGGCGAGCACGAGGTGAACATCGGCAGCACGCCGCCGGTGGTCAGGCGCTGCACGAGTTCCGAGCCCTCTTCCATGATGGTCAGGTCGGCCGTGAAGCTGGTGTCGAAGACGCGCGCGAAGCCGAGGGTCCGCAGCGCGGCGGTCATCAGCCCGACCACGTCCTTGCCCGGTTTGACGCCGAGCAGTTCGCCCAGGGTGACCGACACGGCCGGCGCGTGCTGCACGACGACGTATTTTTCCGGGTCGGCGAGCGCGGCCATCACTTCTTTGATGCCGCTGCGTTCGGTGAGCGCGCCGGTCGGGCAGACGACGATGCACTGGCCGCAGTTGATGCAACTGCTGACGTTGAGCCCCTCGTTGAAGGCCGTGCCGACGATCGTTTTCGAACCGCGTTTCGTGAAGTCGATCGCCGCGACGCTCTGCACCTCTTCGCACACGCGCACGCATTTGCCGCAGAGTATGCACTTCGCCGGATCGCGCACCACCGACGGGCTCGACATGTCGATCTTGTAGTCGTTCTTCAGGCCCGCGTAATTGCGCTGCCGCACGCCCAGATCGGCGGCGAGGCTCTGCAACTGGCAATCGTTGTTGCGCGTGCAGTAGAGGCAGTCGTCCGGGTGGTTGGCCAGCAGCAGCTCGACGATCATCCGGCGGGCGGCGGTCGCGCGCGTCGAGTGCGTCTTGATTTTCAGGCCCGGGCCGACCGGCAGCGCGCAGGCCGGCGCCAGGGCCGGCCGCCCTTCGACCTCGACCACGCACATGCGGCAGGCGCCGCTGGGCGGCAGGCCGTCCATGTGGCAGAGAGTCGGCACCTGAATGCCGTTGCGGCGCAGGGTTTCCAGCAGAATTTCGCCCGGTTTGGCTTCGATGGTTTTGCCGTTTACTTCAATGGGTATCATGTGTTTCACCTCGCCTTAGCTCGCAACGACGGCGTTGAATTTGCAGGTGGAGACGCACGTGCCGCACCCGATGCACTTGTCCTGCACGATGTAATGCGGCGACTTGACGTTGCCCATGATGGCCTCGGCCGGGCACTTCTTGGCGCACGAATGGCAGCCGGTGCACGTCTCGGCGTTGATCGCGTAATTGAGCAGTTCGGTGCAGACCCCGGCCGGGCAATGCCGATCGAAGATGTGCGCCTCGTACTCGTCGCGGAACCAGCGCAGCGTGCTGAGCACCGGGTTGGGCGCGGTCTGGCCGAGGGCGCACAGGCTCGCGTCCTTGATCACGTCGCCGAGATCCTGCAGGTGCATCACGCCGCGGAAGCGTTCGAGGGCTTGCACGCCGGCCTCCATGCGCCGGCCGCGGGTGATCGCGCCGAGGATTTCCAGCATCCGCCGCGTGCCCTCGCGGCACGGAATGCACTTGCCGCAGCTTTCGCGTTGGATGAAATCCATGAAGAATTTGGCCACGTCGACCATGCAGTTGTCGTTGTCCATCACCACCAAGCCGCCCGAGCCCATGATCGCGCCGACCCGTTTCAACGACTCGTAGTCGATGTCGATGTCCAGGTGTTGGTCGGGAATGCAGCCGCCGGACGGCCCGCCGATCTGCACCGCCTTGAATGTCTTGCCCTCCGCGGGGCCGCCGCCGACGGCGAAGATGATCTGCCGCATCGTCGTGCCCATCGCCACTTCGACCAGGCCGGTGCGCCGCACCTTGCCGGACAGCGCAAACACCTTCGTGCCCTTGCTGCCCTTCGTGCCGATCGCGTTGAACCAGTTGGCGCCGTTGTTGATGATGGCCGCGATGTTCGCCAGCGTTTCGACGTTGTTGATGACGGTCGGCTTGCCGAACAGGCCCGACACCGCGGGGAACGGCGGCCGCGGCCGCGGCATGCCGCGCTTGCCCTCGACGCTGTGGATCAGCGCCGTCTCTTCGCCGCAGACGAACGCGCCGGCGCCCATCTTGATGACGACTTCGAGATTGAAGCCGCTGTCCAGGATGTTGCGGCCCAGCAGCCCGTATTCCGTCGCCTGCGCGATCGCCAGCTTCAGGTGCTTGATCGCCAGCGGATACTCGGCGCGAATGTAGACGTACGCTTTGGTCGCGCCGATGGCGTAGGCCGCGACGGCCATGCCCTCGAGCACGCGGTGCGGGTCGCCCTCGATCACCGCGCGGTCCATGAACGCGCCCGGGTCGCCCTCGTCGGCGTTGCAGATGATGTATTTCTTGCTCGCCGTCTGGTTGAGCGCGAACTTCCATTTTGTGCCGGCCGGGAACCCGGCGCCGCCGCGCCCGCGGATGCCGCTGCGTTCGACTTCGTCGCAAACCTGCGCCGGCGTCATTTCCTTAAGCGCCTTGGCCAGCGCCGCGTAGCCGCCGCGCGCGAGGTAGTCCTCGATGCGTTTGGGGTCGATCACGCCGCAATTGGCGAGCACCCAGCGCGTTTGCAGTTTGAGGAAATCGTGCTCGTCGAGGTACGGCGTTCCCACGTACGGCTCGAGGCCGACCTGGCGGAACTGACCGAGCAGATGCTTGGGGTCGAACACGCCCTGGAAAGCGCCGTCGAGCAGCGCGTTCACGTCGTCGGCCTTGACGCCGCCGAACGACACGCGGGTGCGGCCCGGCAGTTGCACGTCGACCATCGGCTCGGAGCTGCACATGCCGATGCAGGCGACCTCGACGATGTCGGCGTCGATGCTCTTCGCCGCCAGATATTCCCTGACCGCCGCCAGCGTCTTCCCGGCGCCCGCGCCGAGGCCGCAGGTGCCCAGGCCGATGAAGATGGCGGGCTTGTCGATTTTTTCGCGGCGCAGCCGGGCGGTCAGTTCGCGATATTTCTCGCCGCGGGCCGGATCGGTTCCGCACTTCGGCCCGGCTTGCAGGCAGGCGACGAGTTCCGGACACGGCTTTTCGGGCCGGTTCCAGCATTCACTGCCGAATTGCTGCATCAACAACTCACCCATTGGCGGCCTCCTTTCGGCGATAGGAGTCGAAGATCGGCTTGACGCCGTCGGCGGTCATGCCGGCGTAGAATTCGTCGTCGACGCGGATGACCGGCGCCAGGCCGCAGGCCCCCATGCAGGCGACGACTTCGAGGCTGAACAGGCCGTCGCGCGTCGTCTCGCCGGGTTCGATCTTCAGCGCGCGGCGCGCCGCGTCGAGCACGCTGAGCGAGCGCTTGACGTGGCAGGCGGTGCCGCGGCAGACCTGCACGATGTGCTTGCCCGGGGCGTGGAAGCGGAACTGGTTGTAGAACGTGGCGACGCCGTAGATCTTGCTGGCCGGCAGGTTCAGCGCGCGGCCGATCCGGATCACCACGTCGCGCGACAGGTAACCCTCGGCGTCCTGCACTTCCTGCAGGACCGGGATCAACGCGTCGCGGCCGGCGTTGGCATACTTTTTCAAGAGGTCCGCAACTTCGACTTTCATCGTCCTTTTGCTCCTTGTTCCTCGGCGCGCAGCCGTGAAAAATACGCGACCTTTTCCAGGGAAACGGTCATATCGACATCTTCGACATAGATTTGGGAAGGCGTGCGCAGGCGGATCGGCACGAAATTGAGCAGGCCGCGCACGCCGGCGTCGATCAATTGGTCGGCGACCTGCTGGGCCACGCTCGTCGGCGTCGCGATGATCGCCACGTGGATGCGTTTTTCTTTGATGACCTCCGCCAGGCGGGCCATCGGGTGCACCTGGCAGCCGTTGATCATCCGGTCGGTTTTGCTTTCGTTGGCGTCGAACGCGGCGACGATCGACAGCTTCGGCCGCCGGCCGCGGAAGTACGCCAGCAGCGCGCGGCCGAGATTGCCGACCCCGACCAGCGCGACGTTGCGCCCGTGGGGGTCGTCCAGGAAGTTGTCGATGCTTTCGATGAGCTGCGCGACCTGGTAGCCGTGCACCGGGCTGCCCGTGTAGTTGGTTTCCATCAAGTCGCGGCGGACCTGCGCCGGCGAGCAATTCGCCGCCGCCGCCAGCTCGTGCGAGAAAACCGTCTCGGCGCCTTCCTCGCGCAGATTGTCGAGCAGAAAACGGTAAAGGCTGAGCCGGCCGATTGCCCTGGCTGAAACCTTTTTCACGTCGTGTTCCCCCGTGTCCGATCTGTCCTTGCCGCGAAATTGCCGTTACAAAAAGAGCAGCGTTATTTTTTTCACAGCAAAAATACACGAAGGCGTGGAATAAATCAACAAAAATATTTAAAAAAATGCATGGCGCTGGACTATTCGGTTTTGGTTACTCTGGTACCGTTGCTTTCGCAGAGTTTTTTCGGCGGCGAGAGGCTTTTCCGAAGTGGCTGGCGCCTATTTGGATTGGGTAGTGCGCCCCGTGATGCCGGAGAAGAAAAATTTTTGCCGGAAAAGCAGGCACGCCGGCGGCTCTCCCCGCCGCTTCTGAGTCTGTGTCTGTTTCTGTTTCTATGTCTGCATCCGGCTCTGCCTCTGGTTCTCGTTCTCATTCTCGCTCTTACTCTTACTCTCTATCTAGCAACCCTTTTCGATCGGAAACTCGCGTTATCTCCCGTTTTGGTGAAACAATTCGATCGCCGGCCTCGGCCGGGTTTCCCGGACAGCCGACTGTAGTTTGCAACTAGCTGAAAAATAAATCGATTGTTCGATTCGGGCCGGATCCTGAACCGCCTCGAAGCGTTTCCGAAGTGGCTGGCGCCCTTTTGGATCGCCGCTTTTGGTGTTCGCCTTGACGTCGAACCGGCGGCGATGTGTAATGGGCTGGCAATCGTGCAGGTCCAATCCACAATGGGAGGCAGCTATGACGCGCTTATACTTATTGGCGGCCATCGCGGCCCTAATCGTTGCGTTGGCGTTGGCGTGCGGCGGCACGAGCAACAGCCCCCCCGACAACGGCGTTCCAGCATGCTTCGGCATGATCGGGTGCGGCAACCCCATCGGCGACGATGACACGGCCTTCGGCGACGATGATACGACCGATGACGACGATAATGATGACGCGTCGCCGGCTGCGGTTCTTACGGCCGCACTCGGTGTTTCGGGATAATCGGCCGCAGGTCAGTTTTTCGACGCGCGCCTCATGGCCAACAGGCGTTTCCGAAGTGGCTGGCGCCCATTTGGATTGGATCGCCCGCACCGCATCGTCGTCGATGTCGTCATCGGCATCCGTGTTGCTGTCGTCGTCGGCGGGGCTGACGTCGCCGTCAACCCGCGCCGACGATCTTTGTCACTTGTCGTTTCCAGGCAACTCCGAGGTTTAGTCCTTGAAGTTCGCGACGATCTGGCGTTGTTTGGCGTTCAGGCTCTTGAAGAAGGCGACTTTCGCGTCGACGAGCTGATCGTGGGACACGTTGATTTTGTTCTGAAACCAGGTCTTGAGCTCGTGGCCGATCTTGTCGAAATTCTGCGTCGGCTGCTTGCAGTCGTTCTTGAAAACATCGTGAGCGTGGTAATCGTAAGAGAACACGCCGTCCCAATAGGCCTTCACGGCTTCTTTCACCGTGTTAAGCTTCGCCTGCTGGTCTGTGCTCAGGTTCAAGGCCTTTCCGAGATTGTCCCAGTAGGCCAGATGATGAGCGATGGTCATCTGTTCGTGGTTCTCCGCGGCATAAGCCGTCATCGGCCCGATCGAGAAGATCGTGAGCAGCACGGCCAGCAACGCGATACGGGTAAATAATTTCATCGTTTCGTTCTCCTTGGTTAATGTTGCGAACTCGTACCTTTATATGTTAACAGGACGGCGATTGCAACCGTCCAAGTAACCTTCTTGTGGGGCGATTCGGGATACCAGGAACCGATCCCGAAGCGGCTGGCGCCGGCCTCCGACGCCGTTTCGACCGCTCTCAAAAATCCACCCCATGATGCCTTTCACAAAGCCGGCCGCCCGATGAAAACCGGCGGCGCGGACGCGGCGGTGCATTCCAGAATCACACTCATCCGCGCGGCGTCGCCATCGGCGGGCACGCACGTCTGGTTCAAGCATTCGTCCACTCCCGGGCACTGGGCGCAGGCGAGGCCGCCCGTGCCGCATTGTTCGTCGGTCGTTCCGGGCATGCACGTCGTCCCGGAGCAGCAGCCGTTCAGGCAGTCGGTCGAATTGCAAAACGCCACGCACTCCTGGTCGATGCACTCTTGCTGCGCCGAGCATAGGACGCAGGCGACGCCGCCTATCCCGCATTGGTCGTTGGCCGTTCCGGGCATGCACGTGGTCCCGTCGCAGCAGCCGCTCTGGCACGAACCCTCATTGCAAGGCGGCACGCACGTCTGGTTCACGCACGTGTCCGTCCCCGGGCATTGGACGCAGGCGGCGCCGCCCGTGCCGCATTGCTCATTGTTTGTGCCCGGCTGGCAAGCATGGTTTCCGTCGCAGCAGCCGTTCGGGCAGGTGCTCGAATTGCAGACGGTGTCGTCGTTGTCGTCATCGTCGTCGTCGGCGGTGCACGGATTTGGCGAGCAACTCGAGCCCGACCCTTGCCACGTTCCGGGGTATTGCATGCAGCCGTTATCTGTCAGATTTTCGCACTCGTTGCCCGTCGGCATGCAGCAGGCGCCGCACGGATATGCCGCACAACTCGTTCCCATTGCGAGCCACGCGCCATTGACTTGCTCACAACTGGAAGGGCTCAGATTTTCGCACCCGGCGGTCGGCAAGCAACAGGCGCCGGTCGTGTCATTGTCGTCGTCGTCGTTGTCGTCGTTGTCGTCGTTGTCGTCGTCGTCGGCGGTCACGCACGCGTGGTTGACGCACTCTTGGTACGTCTTGCATTCGGCGCAGGTCGCGCCGCCTTTGCCGCAATCCGCCTCCGAGGCGCCGGGCTGGCAGGCATGGTTCGCGTCGCAGCAGCCGTTCGGGCAACTCGACGCGTTGCACTTGCACTCGCCGCTGACGCACTCTTGTCCGGCGCGGCAGGCGACGCAGGCGGCGCCCTTCGCGCCGCACTCGGCGTTCGTGGTCGTTTTCACGCAGGCCGTCCCGTTGCAGCACCCGGTTGGGCAGTCGGCCGGAGCGCAGTACGCGACGCAGGCGTGATCGCTGCATTCATTGCTGCCGCTGCAAACGACGCAGGCGGCGCCGCCTTTGCCGCAATCCGCATTGGCCGTGCCGGGCATGCAGACTTTCCCGGCGCAGCAGCCGTTCGCGCAGGACTTCGCATTGCAAACGACTAGCGGAATCCGTTGCACCGTGGCCAGGAAGGATCCCGAATTGCCCGCGTAATTGTTGTCGTTGACCAACAACGTCAATTCCCCCGAGCAGGTCATCGCGCCGTTGAAGTTGGCGCCCACCTCGAAAACGCACGGGGCGCTATTGTCGCGGCGACGCGTGGCCTCGCCGACCTGGCCGGTCAACGCCCCGAGATGCCCCGCCGGATTCGGACAGCCTTGTCCGCAAAGGGCGGCCAGCCCGCCAGGCGGCACATGGGCGCCGTTGGCGCCCAGATTGACCGTGCCCGAGGCCGCGACGATCACGTCGTCGCCGGCCGCCACCTGCAGCCCCGTCGGCGCTCCGCCCGCCTGATTGGCCGGCACGTTGACCGTGGCCGTGTCATCGTCGCTCGCCGGCGAGGCGTCGTCGTCGACCGCCGCGTGGCTGCCGCCGCTGCTGCCGGAACTGCTGCAGGCCAGGGCGACGGCAACGAACAAAACCGCCATGGCCGCCAGAAAAGAGGAGCGTTTCATCGGTTTCTCCTTCGCTTGCGTCATCGCCCCGCGAGGAGCGCGGCTACTTGCCGTAATGCAAAATCACTCCGCCGTACGACGGGCCCGGAGCCAATCCCACGAACCACACGTCGGAGTCGGCCGACCCCCAAATGCCGTTCAAGGCCAGCGCGTCTCCGCTGGGCGGCGCGATCGGCGACCACGCCGAACCGCCGTTGCAGTAAAGGACCGCGCCCGACCCCGTGGTGAAGTCCCGGCCCGCCGCGTACACGCTGCTGTCGGATGTTCCCCAAACGGCTTGCAGGGAGATGTTGTCCGACGTGCCGGCGCTCATGCCGGCCCATCCGTCGACGCCGTAGCGATAGATCAGCGGCGAAGTCGCGCTCTCCGCGTAGCCCACGGCGAATGCCGTGGAGGAGCCCCAGTTGCCCCCGAATATCCCTTGAAATGCTCCGACGGTCTCCAGATTTCCCGTCCACGCCGCGCCGTCGAAGTGCATGACCATGCCGGTCGCGCCGCTGGCGCCGGCGGCGAACACATCCGACGGGGAGCCGCCCCACACGCCGAACAACGTCGGCTCGCTGCCGCTGCTGTTCGTCATCGGCGTCCAACCGCCGGCGGCGGACCCCTGTTGGAGATCCGCGTCATTCGTGGTGCTGTCGAAACCGACGAGAAACACATCCGACGTCGAGGCGCCCCACACGCCGTAATAGGTCACCGCGTCGGCCGTAGTCGTTGACGACCACGAACTTCCGTCATAGTGCCAGACGGCGCCGTTGAGCAAAATGCCGTCGGCGTCGAAGGCCGAACCGACGGCATATACGTCCGAGGCCGAGCTTCCCCAAACGCCGAAGAGCATCTCGCCATCCGGCGTCCTGTAGACTTTTGTAAATTGGGCGCCGTCGTAGTGAAAGACAACGCCTTCCTCCCCGACGTTCGGCTCCAGGCCGTCCATCGCGTAACCGCCGACGGCCCACACGTCGGTGGAAGAACTGCCCCAAACGCCCCAGAACACATACTCGGCAAAAACCGGCTCCGCCCAGGCCGGCGAAGTGTCGTTGTCGTTGTCGTCGTTGTCGTCGTTGTCATCATTGTCGTCGTTGTCGTTGTCGTCATCATCGGGCGCGCTGTCGTCGTTGTCGTTGTCGTCATCATCGGGCGCGCTGTCGTCGTTGTCGTCGTCGTTGTCGTCGTTGTCGTCGTCGTTGTCGTCGTTGTCGTCGTCGTCGTCGTTGTCGTCA
>Ga0181520_10009871_pt1 | contig 13025 bp, 13 predicted proteins | sample PEATcosm2014_Bin_29_FD_132451 | JGI IMG/M metagenome (GOLD analysis project Ga0181520, IMG submission 132451) | Peatland microbial communities from MTU Mesocosm Facility, Houghton, MI, USA - PEATcosm2014_Bin02_30_metaG | ecosystem: Environmental > Terrestrial > Soil > Wetlands > Peat | place...
CTTTGTAGATTCTGTATCATTACTTATTTGAGCCATATACTCCATTATTGGAATGTACGGAATAATTAAGACATCTTGTCCATAAAATGTGACTTTTCCTTCTTCGAATGTCATCTTTTTACTTAGTATCAACATCTCAAAAAAGTTCATTCTATATCACTAAATCGCTTTGATACGATTTCTGGAAACTTTTTTTTCAGGTATTCTATTGACCCCCAATAATAGACACATACATCATTACCTGAACATATGCAATTGACTTCTACTACATCGATATCAACATTGAATGTGCTCGTTAAAGATCCCGCAATTAGACCTTCCCAAAGAGGATCAGATAACTCTTTTACCCCTTTGTTTTTGAGATATAAATGTGAGGGAAGATTTTTAATATGCAAGAATCCGTAGCTTCCTTCTTTTTCTACTAATTGGTATTTTACTATGCCCCAGCCACCAAAATCGCAGTATTTGACCCATCTATCTAAAAAATCTTTGTAGGTTAGATGATATTCTTTACCCAAGGGTACTGCATCTCCAACAACAAAACTTTGTTTCATAACTTTATACAATTTTCTTGCTTGCACTTGATCCTCTTTTAGTTTAAGCAAGTAGTTACCTACAAAACTTATAGGGAGCATTGAAAGTCTTGCAGAATCTAAGATTATTTCGCCTTCTTTAATTGATACTTCTTTTGAAAGCGAGAACTTTTCAAACATATTCATATAGTCATCATAAAACAATTAATGGAAATGAAAGTTTAAATGTTTTTGCAACGTAAATTAGAATTGATGAACTGATTCAGTAACCGTAAGGCTTTTCTGCTGTGATGTCCTTAACCTTGCGGAAGTCTCTTGTGTTCATTGTTAGGAGCCTGTAGCGTAGGAGGAACTCTTATGGTTTTAGGGAACGGAATGCCTTACTAATCATAGGGCTTCTTTGTTGCCTTTGCCCTATGTCCCCATTCTGAACGTATCTTTTTGGTGTATTTGTAACCAGTTTCTTTTATCTTCCACATTCTAGCTGTCTGTTTGACGATATCCTTAGCCGATTTCTTTCTAGTCACTTTACCACCAGATAAACATCCAATGTTATTCGACTGCCCCCGTGTCTTAATCAACTATGTCCAAGCCGCTCTCTTCTTTTAGTGCGTTGTCAAATGTTGCAAGTCTCGTTATTCCGTTTGCTTTGCATACCTCAAGTATGCTGCAGTCTGTGAAACTTAAATCATGCTTCCCTTGCTTCCTGAATCTATCAAATGCGTTTGAGAAGATTTTTGGATCGGTATGTATCAATACTGCAGATTCAAGAAGCCTCTTTCCAGTTTCCACAGCCAATTGCAGATCTCTTGTCTGACTAAGTATTGTAGTCAGAGTCTCATCGAATACATAGTCAGTAATCACATATGAACCATATTTGTCTTCATCTATCTCTTTTACAATGGTAATTGCACTATTATGTGCCTGATCGCGCTTATTGGCATGGGCTATTAGGATACTGGAGTCAAGAAATATCATAGGCTAACCATATACTATCTTGTCTATCTCCTGGCTACTATTTTCTGTTCCAGGGCCCCAGTCCCAGGAAGGTAGATCTGAAAGCTTGCCCTTTGGCTTTGTCCTCTTCTTCTCTTTAAGCCAAGATTCCATTGCCTGGGTTAATGCGTCTCCCAATTTCATATTCTCCTCGACTGCCTTGGCTTTGAACTGCCTGAATATACTGTCTTGTAAGTTTCGTATTGTAATATTCATACAAATCACCAATGTATTACTTGTATGAATAGATATAAATGAGTTGCGTCATCTCTTGTACTGATAGTAGCTGGAGATTCTCTTGTAGCTGCTCTTTGCCAAAATAGGATCCTTTTCTGTTTGCCGCTCAAGCTCCTTTCCCTTGGTCTTGACTATGAAGCCGCATTCGCCGGTAGTTACCATGACCTCAGCCACATTCTTCCTTGAGGCGAGCTTTTCCGCATACCTGTGTACATCGGTGCATGCCTTGGGCCTTATAAAAAACAAACTGTAATGTTGGCCGTTCCTCCTTATCCGTCTCACTGTTTTTGTATCCATAGTCCACATCTGGTATTGTATCAGTCTTTACTTAAAAGACCTAAGTTTATACTAAAATATATGGTTTCAGTTGGGGTCTATTTATATTTTATTGGTATTTTCTTGCAAATTATGTAGTTTTTAATAGGTAATATATAAAGATTATTGGAGAATATACAGTATATGCCTTTTTATGATGAAATCATACAAGATAATACCATTATTTTGTATAAAATTTTATGTAATCTTCGGGTTTGAAGCTACAGCCGGCTAGCAGGACTTTCTGGAATTGAGACGTTTTAGGCATCGCCTGAAGGAAAAGGATTAAATAAGCAGCAACGGAAGAGATATCAGGCGAATCGGGTATGTGTGGAATCTGCTATGAAGGAATATAGGCTTCTATTGGCAATCTTTTCGGTTTTGATGGTCCTGAACCTAGCCCATGCAGGATACTGGTTCCAGTTTGGCGCGAGGGGAGGAGGCAGTTCGGAGTTCAACCAGGGCGCAAGCCTTAGCATACAGACCGTGACCCCTCAGAATGTCATAACCGGGGCTCCTGCCTTCTGGCTTGGAGAGGACCTGGCAAACGGTGCCTTCCTGCAGATGGGTTATCTGGTGGTCAACCAGTCTGGATCTTATCCCTCATACTGCGTTCAGTCCGGATGCACCCAGTACGAGGATGTTGCGGCAGGCCAGGCCGAGTGGTTTTACGAATACTTCCCGCAGCACTATTCCGGTTCGAACTTCCTTGGAGCGGTTGGGCCCGCAGGATCGGCAGGCGGTAATGACACTTTCAACACCTATGGCTTCTACTATAACGGCACCGGGTGGAATTTCATATTCAATGGAAATGTGGTGGGAAGCGTAGACCTGGGCAGCGGGAGTTCCGGCGTTCATTCGCCCGTGGCCTTTGGAGAGCTGGCGAACGCAAGCAACAACAAAACAACAATAAATCCAGTCATCATGCAAAACCTCTCGGTTTACAACAACAGCAGATTCACCCTTGTGCCGACCGGTTATTCCTACATCGGGTTTGGGACCGGCAGCCAGGAGAACACCCTGGTTCCCTATGGAACAGAGGAGCTTGACGGCAGGGTAAATTACTTCCAGGTCGGCTCCGGCCTGCCCATCCTCCAGAATGGAACCGAACTCTGGAGCGGAGGATACAATCTGGACATCAGTTCGGAGTACGGGAACATTGCAAGCAATACAAAACAGATAACCTATTCCAAGGTAACCGTACACGCTCCAAAGGTGGCAAATATCAGCAGCGGGAAAAGGGCCACTTTTGTGGATTGGCTGGGCAGCGGCTTTGGATCTTATTCCGGAGAGGCAAACAGCACCACCATCAGCATTGAGGGCAACATATCGGAGACAGCGCAGTGGCAGCTGCAGTATTACCTTGAGACCTCATCAGATTATGGAACTTCGACGGGAACCGGATGGTACAATGCAAATGCGTCCGTAGTATACGGCATAAATTCGAGCGTCATATACAAAAATGGGACGGCAAGGAACGTCTTTGAAGGATGGACAAACGGGACCGAGTCCAACAGCAGTGAGCTCACCCTCTCCGGGCCGATCCGGCTGGACGCTAGATGGCAGCAGCAGTACCTCATAAATGCGACATCTGATTATGGGAATGTCTCTGGAGGGGGCTGGAAGCCGGCTAACGTGATCGCCATGGTCTCGGTCTCTCCCAGGACAATACAGATAAACCAGACGAGCAGGCTGGCGTTTTATTCCTGGAGCGACGGCGAGCAGAACAGCAGCATAGCCTTTAACCTGAGCGGTCCGGTCTCAGTCCGGGCTGGCTTCAGGAAGCAGTACCTGTATGAGATACAGACCCTGGACGCATATAGAAACAGGATAGAGGCGGGCAGCCTTTATGTAAACGGGGTGCAGGTCAACAGCACCGCCTACCTCTTCAGGGGCCAGCGGTACAACGTCAGCAGAGTTTTCTACAATGGAGTCTGGATCCCAGTGAACGTAAGCTTCGAGGTGAATTCGAGCTCGATTACGCCCATAGCCCTGCCGGTGTACAACGTCGAGATCCTGACTAGGGACATCTTCGGGCTTCCGGTAAACGCCTCTGCAAACCTGCGCTTCTCGAACGGAACCCTGCTCAGCCTGAATACGGGAAATGAGGGAGACCTTGTGATCAATGACGTTCCCTACGGAGGCGCGAAGGGCACGGTGCATGACTTCGTATTCACGAGTTCGGCGGATGCGAGCGGCGGCGTGCCTGTCAGATTGATCTTCATAACACCGTTTGACCTCTTGGTATTCCTGCCGGTCATAGTAATTGCCCTCTTGATCTACGTCTTCGCGAGCAGGAAGATGCACGGCCAGAATAAGAGAAGGGATGATGCGGGAAGCGAGGAGGGGGCAGGGAAAGATGCCTGAGCATTGTTTTTTATTCCTTGATGTCCAAGTATTTTAGGATTGGATGAAGGCTGCGGTAGTAATAGCGCCAAAGGATTTTCGGGATGAGACCGTAGCCAAAGCCAAGATGATGTTTCAGAAGTGGGGGGTCACTCCAGTCATAGTGGGATTGGTACCCAGGGAATGTGTAGGAAGCCACGGCGCGGTCTACAAACCCGACATCAATCTGAACAAGGTCAGCTCCACGGATTTCGATGTCCTCTTCATAGTCGACGGAGAAGGCATCGAGACCTACAGGCTCTACGAGCTCATGCCGCTTCTCGACCTTATCAGGGCTTTCAACATGGACAGCAAGATAGTCGCTGTGGTGAACAACGCAGCCAAGACGATAGCGAAGGCCAACATAATCAGCGGCAGGAAGGTATCCATACCTAAGGACGCGGAGGTTGTGAACCTCGTGAAGCTTTACAAGGGGGTGGTGTCTGAGGAGGAGATGGAATGCGGCACAAACGTCATGAGCCTCAGCAACTACGCAAGGACCGACGAATTCGTGGGCGCGATACTAGACAGGCTTGGAGTGAGGTAGCTTCTTCAGGAAGATCTTCTTCTGCTCCCCGCATGCGCACCTGTAGACCATGCAGCCCTGGCTTGCCAGCCTGACGGTGCAGCTTATTCCAGGGACGAGGACGGAATTGCACTTCTTGCATATCCTGTTTTTCATCTCTGCGGTAAGCTTAACCTTGTAATGGGCGCTGATCTTCCTTGCGAGTGCCACGTACCTCTTTGCCAGTGTCTCGGAATCCTTTGTCTTGGCTTCAATCCCCTTCTCGGCTAGGCTGAAGAGCCGCTCCATCCTGTCAGCGGCAACCTCCTTTATAAGCTTGTCATCCTTCATAAAAACCCTTATAAATGTAATACGGCTTAGTTATATTTGAATCTATACATGGTGATTCTCACGGAAGGCTTTGTGTTGTTTGATACATATAAAACGGTGGTAAGGAACGCCAAGGACATCTCCCACTATGTCGAAGAGTCCATAATGAACATCTTCGGGATCATAGTCAAGATAAACCTTGCTGAGTACGACGGATTGAGCTCCAAGCAGATAGCGAGGGCGATCCTGCTGGAGAACGGCTTCCATGAGAAGGACATCAGCCATAAGCTCGACAGGTACATGGAGGACCTTCCCTACTCCTACGCCAACGTGGCCTGGAGCGATACCATAGAAGTGACAGAGGGCGCAGGGGAGCTCCTTGAGGAGCTCGAGAAGAGGGATGTGCTAGTGGGAATGGCCACTGGAGAGGCAGAGAAGGTAGCCAAGATGCGTTTGAATAAGGTCAAGATGGACCATTACTTCAAGTTCGGAGCCTATGGGGAAGAGGGTATGACATTCAGCGAGATCCTTGAAAAAGGGCTGAAGAAGGCTGAGGAAAACGGCTTCCAGAAGGAGGATGGTATCCTGATAGTATCTTCGCCCACCTCGGTGAGCATAGGAAAGAGCCTGGGAATAAGGACTGTCGGGGTGGAAACGAAAGGAGTCCAGGTGAAGGAGCTCAAGGCGGCCGGAGCCGACCTGGTCGTGAAGGACTTGAAGGAGAAGGAAAGGATAATTGACCTGATTTTTAGCTAGTCATAGTTTCTGATTAAGAAGCAAGCTTGATTTTGATGAAATCAATAAAGATTTCAGATTAGGTGTTAGTTGCGGTACGTTCACAGCTAGTGGAGCTCTTTGGTTTACGTTTTAAGAAGACTTTCTGCCATTCCTATGAAATTTTCGGCATCTTTTATTGCTTCTGTCGCATCAAGTTTAGAGCTGCTTTCGCCAGTATATTGTATCGAGTGCCTAGTAATTCGGTAGGAATCAAAAATGTCTAAGAACGCCACTAGGTCTTTTGAATTCTTATACTCCAATTTCAGTACCTGAATTAAGGCAAAGTGGCTTCTTTCTTTATAACCTGCTTTAAGCAATAACGCTTTTCCAGTATGAAACATCGAATTATACGCCAATAGGAATGCGACATCATAAAATTCTATTTTCATGTTGCCTTCGGCCCTTTTTAAGAAGTGCTTGGACAGCTCAATAGAACCCTTAATCTCCGCTTGGCTTGCTTTCCCTTTTCTTATGAGATCTTTATCGATAAGTTCTTGAATATTCATAATTTGGCACCGTATAATGAGATATTATTACGGATCACAGAATTATAAAAGTTGTTTTGTTTATTTGCAAGTTGTCTTAGTGCTCCTAGTGAAAAAACCTCTGTTTTTACTTCTTTACCTAGATTTATTTCCATAGATTTGAGTTTGCCTAAGTTTAGATTTTTATTCTGGGAAATTATTAGAAGGTCTATATCACTGTTTTTGTCATAGGTTCCGTCGGCATGACTTCCATATAATAGTAGGGACGTTATTTCAGGGTTTTCCTTCACAAATGAGTTAATGTATTTTTCTATGATTAGAAGGAAATATAGCCTCTTGAGTTCCATCGTCTTAAAGTTTGTTGCAAGTTTGTACAAGGCCATGTTTCCTATTTTTTCCTTTTCTAGGATTTGGTCTTGTTCGTAAAGTCTGAGATAAAATTGTGCGGTCTGAGGACTTATCTTAAGTTCCCTAGAAAGGCCCTTTAGATGTATCCTTTCGCCTTTCGCTAAAAAGAATTGGAGTACGGCCCATCCTTTGAACTTCTGCCATTCAGTTAGTAACATAATACGTCATACGTTAGTTTGATATATAATACTATCGTTTGATTTATTAGCATATGGTATTATTGGCAGGAAAAGGGAGTAGAAGCAAGCTTGATTTTGATGCGACTTCTTAAAAAGTTTTAAACCGGCGGACTATGGCCTTTTTGAGGCTTTAACAACTATTAGTTCATTTACTGTGGCACTAGGATATGACTCTTCAGAGGATCTGAGGCTATCATATTCATGGTTTGTTAGTACAAAAATTTTCCCATTGAGACCTAGCTCGTCAAGGATTAGAGACATTTGTTCCTTTGTGAAGAATATTTGCTCTATTGGAGACCATGATTTTTGGGTTATTGTGCCGTATTCTTTACCCTTTTGGCTTGGTATGGTTGGAATCGTAGGATCAAGTCCGTCGGAATGGAACGCGGTGATGATTATCTGGCCTCTAGAAACTCTTGTGCACTCTTTTAGTGCAGAAAACGCGTCGTTGCCTAGGAGATACAGCGTGTCAATCATGATTACAGTATCAAAAGAACCGTCTGCGAAAGGTAACTCCTTCGCATCGGCTAGAACTAGAGCACATTTTTCTTTCAGAGGATAAACGGATATTATTTTTCTTGCTTCTGCTAAAACATATCCTGAGATATCACATCCTACATATAGTTCTGCTAGTTGTGCTATGAAGTGGCTGTTTTCGATATAGTCAGATTTGGAGGACCTTCCGAATGAAGCGCCGCAGCCTATGTCGAGTACGTGTTTGCCTTCCAATTCTTTTGTCGTTATTATGCCGGAGCGCATTAATTTAGACAGGTAATAAGCAGGCCATATCTCGTCTGAGTGTAAGCTATCCCACATTACCCTTTTTTCGCTTACAGGATATGGTATAGTTTTCATACGCACACATGCTGTGTGGAGAATATGTTTTTTCAGATATAAAAAGGGAGTAGAAGCAAGCTTGATTTTGATGAAATCGGTAAAGATTTCAAATTAGGTGTTAGTTGCGGTGCGCTCACGGGTCGCTTGCGCTCCCTGTTTACACGCCCGCCCTATCAAGGTCATGTACTATGACCACCCTAAGTGTCTCGTTTCGGATGCGGCTTCGACCTTAGATGCTTTCAGGTCTTATCCGCTTAGCGCGTGGCTACCCGGCAATGCCATAACGACAACCGGTCCACTAGAGGCGCCTGAGCCCCGTTCCTCTCGTATTAAAAGCTCATTATCCTCTGACACTGACACTCCCAGTAGTTGCTACCGTACTGTCTCGCGACGTACTGAACTCAGCTCATGTAGGTTTTTAATGGACGAGCAGTCCAACCCTTGGTGGCTCCTGCACCACCAGGATAACCTAAGCCCATATCGGTGTATCAAACGGCGGGGTCGCTGTGAACGCTCACCCGCCACGAACCGGTTACCTCCAGAGTAACTTTTTTGACAGCATGGTGCCCCATTAAAAGAGCATCCAGAGTTCGTTAAGCCCGTGTTTCCACTCTGCATCTTCCGCTTTTCAAGATACAGTCAGCCCTGCATTTGCCTTTATGCTTTACAGAGGGTTCCCAACCCTCCTAAGCAGAGCATTGGTCACTTTCGTTTCATTATCGAAAGCAACCGCCCAGTCTAACTATCCACCTGCTGGTGTCCCATCGCTGGTAAGTAGCGTAAAAGGTAAAAAGTGGTGTTACATTGGTGCTCCTCGACCGCCAAAGCGATCGAATCGACGCTCCCACTTACGCTATGTAGTACCTTTCACGCAACAACAACAGGCTATAGTCAAGTTTCATGGAGACTTCGCTACCCACTGAGAGGACGTGGCATGTACACCACGTAGTAAGTTCACTGGGTCCTAAGTTGGGACAGTGGGACAATCGTTACGCCCTTCATGCAAGTCACCTATTAAGTGACGAGGTATTACGCTACCTAAAGAGAGTCAGAGTTACTCCCGCTCTTTGCTAGGGCTTTGTCCGGTTGAAACCGGGTTTCGCTGACTAGCGGTGAGCAGGCGTCACCCACTGTACTTAGCCTTACGGCTTTGCGGTGAGTTGTGTTTTTGATAAACAGTCGTCGTCCCCTTGTTAATGCTATCTGCACTTACTAAGCGCAGACATGGCTTTTCGAAAACTTACGCCACTATTTTGCCGATTTCCCTAACCTAGGTTCTCCCAACACGCCTTGGCCTTTTCAGCCAGCATCACTTGTACTAGATCTAGGTACGAGCTGGAACGATCGTTGCGTATTCCCTTTTCACTGGCTCAAGAATTCAGATATTTTAGTTCATTTAGCCGCATCTCCTCATAATGAGACTCCGCGGCCATTTGCACTTATTTTCAATCCTATCCTCAAGCGTCAGGAATACACCTTGTGTTGCCACTCCTACGTTCCAGGTGCATGAATATTGACATGCTTCCCTTTTGCGCGTTAGTCATTAGCTACGCGCTTAGGATCGACTAACTCCCAGCTGACAATCATTGCAAGGAAAACCTTGTGCTTCCGGCGTTATGGATTTTCACCATAATTTGCTGTTACTAATACCAGGATTTTCACTGCCGCATGGTCCATGCTTCCGCAGGGAAACACTTCGTGCCATGCGGCACGCCCTCCTACCCGTCTCTCGACGCCGCGGTCTCGGTACCTAGTTTAGCCCCGTCCATCTTCAGATAATACAGTCTCAATCGGTACGCTATTACGCGTTTTTTAAAGGATGGCTGCTTCTGAGCCTACCTCCCGACTGTCTAAGACCATACCGTCCTTCAATACACTTAACTAGGATTTGGGGACCTTAGCCGCGGTCACTCCCTTTCAAGTTTCGCTGCACTAGCTTACCCACTGCAGCCGACTCCCAGGGTCTACGCAGAACACGCATTCGGAGTTCGAGAAAAAGAAGGAACCTTTCGATTCCTGACCTTCTAATCGGTGCTCTACCTCGTGTTCAAGCTCGCCTGAGGCTATACTAAATATACTTCGGAGGGGACCCGATATTGCCATGTTCGATAGGTCTATCGCCCCTACCCGCAGCTCACCCAACAAGATATACTATGACAGGTTGCGGACCTCCATCGAGTACAACCCCGACTTCGTCCTGGCCGCGCGTAGATCACAATGGCTTCGGGTCGTACTGAAGTGACTTAGACATTTTCATATCCTGGGCCTCGTTGCCTGCGCCCATTCGCTTTCGCTTCGCCTTTCGGCTCGCCACTCCAATACACTCCCTGGCTCTTGCTTCGAGAAGAAGGACAAGACATTAGTCCGCACGCTTCGCTAGGGTCTTACGGCCTTCGCTTCTGCATGTTTCATTCCTTCCACGCCTTGTCTTCTCGTAACCACCTAGTTTCAGATCTTTTCGCTCCCACACGCGTGGGTGCTTTTCAGCTTTCGCTCGCGCTACTTGTTCGCTATCGGTCTCCAATCAATGTTTAGGGTTGGGGTTTAATGCCCCCGTGTTCACTTAAGATACTCAGCCTAAGTTACTCAAACACAACACAACTCAGGACAATTCGCCTACGAGGCTGTCACTCTCTTTGGCCGTTCTTTCCAGAACATTCGGCTCTCGTCCCGAGCCTAAAAGTTGCACCACATCTCCTTCCAATCGCTTAGAAGGATTCAGTTTGCCCTCTTCTGCTTTCATTCGCATTACTCGCAGAATCGCTTTCGCTTTCTTTTCCTGCGGGTACTAAGATATTTCAATTCCCCGCGTATGCATGCACCACTATTCATGGCGCAATAGACTATCCCAGGTTCAACGTCTGACATGCGACTACCCTGGGCTTATCGCAGCTTGCCACGGTCTTTATAGCGATTGGAGCCAAGCCATCCCCTAGGTGGCTTTAAAAATTTATGTATCAAGCTTGCTTCTACTCAAATCAATTGCCTATTGGCAATCTCACTGGACTGTGATAGCGCAGATGCTCTAGGTTATCATGAATTTCATCAAGCACTAGCTCTCAAAACATTGTTCCTCTAGGAGCAAGTGGTGGCCATCAAAGCACCAGCGATATATATGGCTAAAAAGGTTTATAAAGGTTGCTTGGGGAGTTGAGGGTTTGAGCACAAGTGGAATTGGGGCTGTTTTGGGCGTTCCGGATGGATTTCGCTGGAGGCAAGGCGGTTTTGCTAAGGTATTAAGTATACGACAGGGCTTTGCTGGGCCTGCTGGGGTGTTCCTTCCTGTGCAGATTGCGGTTGCTGTTGCGCTTCTGACTGAGCGGGCTGGGGTTGTTGGACTTGCGGAGCAGCAGGCTGCGGTGGCAGTAGTGGTTCCCATAGGCTTGCATCCTTAAGCTCCGCGAGCTTGCTTAGCAGCTCTATTATGTCCACTTCGTTTTCTGCGTAATATGAAAAGTGGACGTTAATGTTTTCTTTTACCTTTGACATCAGCATAAGCTGGAATTCTTGCCCGTCGCTTGAATTCCCATAGACGACCTTGAGTTCTTCAATGTCGGAAGTTTTTAATCTTAATTTAGTTGTTTTCTTGCCGAGTTTCTCTGCTATCGTGTCCATTCCCTCATTGATTTCGTTCTGGATCTGTTCCAAAGCGGTCCTGTCGCCTTCTTGAAGGCCTGGACTTACCACATTGCAAAGGGTAAAGAACCTAATGTTTTTTGCGTTTAGTTCGGCTATTGTTTCTTTATCTAGTTTATTGTGTTTCTTAAGGTGGTTCACGGCATCGATGATGTCATTGCGGACTTCGGACGCATTGTCTCTTATTATACTAATTTGTGTTGTGGTGGACCCTACAGACCAATTTGCCCAAGAAGAATCTAGTTTGTTTTCTCGAAGCATAGTTGTAATTTTGTCTTGTATATAATCTAAGAAAAAACCTGATCCGAATGATTCTACTTCAGTTTTTGTTAGGGCGAAACCGACGGCTATTTGCGCTGCTTTTTCTATTTCCCCATCAGATAGAAATTTTTCTATGGATTTGGATGCTTCCATTTTGAACTGATTTGTATATTTAGGATGATTAATAGATGCTAGAGTAGAAAAGACAGCTGCATAGAGTATCTGTCCGTCAGCAACTCGATTTTTCATCTTCCTGAAAAATTGTTCCTTGAGATAAGTTTCATGGAAGTTTTCTGCTATGTTTGCCGCTTCGTCCACCTTGCCTAGTTTGAGCATCTGCCTGACCGAATTATCCATTTCGAGGATCGCTTTTGCAAGAAACAGATCACTTATTTGGGTTTTTAGTAGGATAGGATCCAACTTGGGGATATCTTGAGTTAAGATTTGGTCCTTGAGAATTTTTGGACTTTTAAAGCTTAATACATGCGTTGGATGCCTAAATCCTTTCATGAATCTTATGGATCTTGATGTGCTTCTCTGTAGAAACGTAGTGTCTTCGAGAATAGAATCTATAGCGTCGACAGTTCTTTTTAGGTCTTGACTATTCAAGATATCCAAGACGTTCGAATCCAATATAGTGAGTGATGCGTCATCTTTCTTTCCTGAATGAGTGGTGCGTATACTATTAGCTATCGTCCGTCCTAGCTGTTCAAGCTTGACTTTATTACTAAATGTTAGATTGGTTCCGTTACTTTGTATCAGTTTATCTGCATCTTCAAGCGTAGCAATTATTGGAGCTGCTGTTTGGTTGTTTCCAAGACCTACGTCTCTTAGGAGTCTTGCAGCAGTTCGTGCATATCTTTCAATATGTTTTAGATTTCTATTGACTCTTCTGGTGTTTGTTTCAAAATTGCCTTGAAGTACAGTATCACTAAAGTTTCTGGAAGCGACGCCCAAGAGGGCTTCTCCTGTTCTGTATGCTGCCTTATCCACTTTTTTCTTTAGTGTCACATCAGGCACAATTATCCCAGATATTATTGTGTCTGCCCTCATTTATAAAGATAACTGAAAATCTGGCGTTGTCCAATAATTCAAAAGGTTCAGAGGACAACGTTTTCATTTTTCAAAAATATGGAAGTTC
>Ga0181520_10009872_pt1 | contig 13024 bp, 18 predicted proteins | sample PEATcosm2014_Bin_29_FD_132451 | JGI IMG/M metagenome (GOLD analysis project Ga0181520, IMG submission 132451) | Peatland microbial communities from MTU Mesocosm Facility, Houghton, MI, USA - PEATcosm2014_Bin02_30_metaG | ecosystem: Environmental > Terrestrial > Soil > Wetlands > Peat | place...
CATACCCGACAACACGAGCGCCGCCAAAAGACAGATGGCCAAGTTCACACGTTGTTTGTTGCTCAGTTTCATCGTTTATCCTCCAAGGTTGGGATGGGCTAAAACCATTGCTATTATTTCCGATTGCTTCAACGCCCGTTTCCAGACGCCGACGCAGGCGAGGGTTCCTATATATCTATAATTGTTACCGTCTGGGTCGTCTCCAATGTTCCACTTTCCGTTATTATCACAACTACCAACTGCGGCAATTGACACCGGAGTCTGAACTATCCCGTCTATATATAAATACGAATAATTATTGGAACGATTAAAAACTGCACATAGGTGATGCCATGTTGATAATGATACGGAAGATGATGAAAGTATGTACCCTCCATTCGTACCGTCTCCTATATAGGCAGATACTTGTCCACTAGCCTCCCACCGGAGCCACCATCTACCACCAGTCGTCCCTCTAGATGCCATAACATGAGGCACAGAAGAAAGCGAGCTAGTACAGTATGCCCATGCAGAAATACTGAAACTGGTCGCAGAGCCAAACGTTGTGGGCGTTCCAAGGTTTATGTAACCTCCTGCGCCGTTAAACCCCGCCCCCAACGCCTGTGCGCCGTTGAGCACAGGTCCCTGAGCACCTTGCGTGACGCCGCTAGGGACGAATAGGTAGACAACGCTGGCAGTGACGTTGGCTAAGACGGCCGTGCCGTAGGCTCCAGTACCTGCATTATATCCACCAATAAGGGCATTTTGGCTATTGCTGATCCAGCTAGGCGTAACAGGATTGGCAACTGGCGATCCTGCTGAAATATAATAATGACTGTTCGAAATACAGCAAAATAAATAATAACCATTTGATGAATTATACCAATACGGAACTCTGTTATACATCCCCGCCACGGTATATGTACCCGTGGCGTCCGGGGAAAGCGCTCCGCTCACGGTGACTTGATTGTAGTAGGTGGTGCCAGAGACAGCGCCGTTGTAGCGGCCCATGAAATCGAGCGCGACGCCCGCCATTGCGCCGGAGGTGACAGGCATTTCTCGCAACGGATAATACGCGAGCGGGCCGGTGTTCATAACCATACGGTAGGAAGCATCGAGCGGAAGGGGCATGGCGGCAAGCAGATCGGCGGCGGAGGCGATGGTGTAGCGGGGGGCTGGCTGCTCTTGCCAGTGGAAGCTAGGGTCAACGCGAAACGAAGAAGACGCGAACACAGACCCGCCCATCAACAGGGCGGCGGCGAGAAGGGCGATAAGTTTTCGCATGGGGCGTCTCCTTTTCTTAATGAGTCTATTATGTGGATTTGTGCCGCTGTTCATGCGGCCTCCGATACCGCTTTTTCGGCGGACCGCGCGAACGAAGGCATTTTGGTTTCGACGTAGCCGAGGCAAACGTGCAAACAATGAGGGTGATAAGGGGGCCTCGCCTCCAGTTTCGGGTATTGCTCCGACGTGCCGGAAATGCTGAAAATCTGGCCCTGGAACTCCTGACAATATTCGCAGGCGTTTGGATGCTCGCTGATTTGTACCAAGTCCACGCCGTACTGAAGCTGAAACCGGATACTGCCTTCCGTGACGGCCTCGCGCGTCCGGGTACGAGCCACCAGTTCGGCATAGTACCGCGGCTCGAATGTGGCTTTACCAGCCTTGACGCGGACGCCTTTGCCAAGCGCCTCTTCGAGGTCGGACTGAATCGACGTAGAAACCTCTTTCCGGGTTGCGCCCGTGGCAATGCCTTCCGCAACAACTTTGCTCATTTGCGCGTCTTCGATGGCGGTCTGCTGACTCAAGCGAAGTATGCGGTTCGCAATATGACCGAGGTCCTGATTGGCCCGCAGGAGATCGACGGTCATTTGGTCAGTGACCGCATTCACCGCTTCCGTGTGGATTTTGTTTCCCCAACTGACTCTTTCAATGTCCATCCCGGACTTTTCCAAGGCGTCGGCGGAGAGGTTCGCGCCGTACTGATACGCAGCAGGCATGATGCCGCGCGCGACTTCCTCGGCCTCAACGTTCAAGGCCGCCACGATAGCCTTGATTTGTTTCAGTTGCTCGCCATACCGGAAATTTTGGAACTCCGTCACAGACGCGCGGGCCAGTAGCCGTTCGAGTTTGGTCTGTGCCGCCGAATAGGTCCGGATAAGGGCCTGTATCCGCTCTTCGATAAGCGCGGGCGGATTAGGAATGTCTGAGTCACGGATTCCCATTACTGGCCTTTCATATTCAGGCGGCCTAAGACAAACCCAACCGCGGCAGATAAAATGACTTGCAGCCCGACTTTCACGAAATCGAGAACGGTGTTCCGCTGCATTGTCTGCGCTTGATGATGGTTTTGAATATGGTCTTGCAGATCTCTCTTGATAGATTGGATTTCCGAAGCCAGACCGACGCCGCCGATAGGCCCCTGTATCGCATTAAGTAACAGGTCCATCTTTTTTTCCAGACTGTCTAACTTATTCATAAGCGGACCATGTTCTGGACATGTTGCAGAATTTCTTTCACGCGCCGTGGCCATAGTCCACCTCGTGTTGTTCGAAGTCCGCGAGCGCCTTGATCATGGCGGCTGTCGCGAGTCGAAAGCTTCGCAATTGGTCTCTGAGAAACATATTGTCCGCGGTAATCCGCTTCAGTTCCGCGCGGAGACCGGAAATCTCGGAAGACGCCGCCGCATTGTCCGCCGCGGCCTTTTCTTGTTCGGCCTGATACATTTCCGCGTCGGTGGGCATCACAATGCTCCATCCGGAAAAGGCACTTGTTTCCACACTTTTCGATTACCAAGACAATAGGCACAAAGGCCCGTATTGAACCGATCATAGGTACGGAAATGGGAGACCCAATCCGTGGTCACTGGGCAATGAATCTGCGGAAACTCCACCAGCCGCCCGGAGCGCAGGGCATAGTTTGCAGCGTTAGCACACTGCCATATTTCTCCGTCTATATAGGTCAACCGTTGACAGTTACATTCGGCTGGCAGCGCATCCGGCAAGGGCTCTCGCGGAAGTTCCTTGAATTGACTGAACTGATCAACATGCACTTTGTCAGGCCCGAACGTCTGCAACTGTCTCAGTCCTTCGGGATACGCATTTGCGCTGGTGGTGTACAAGTGATCGATAAGGCCCTTCCGAAATAATTGGAAAATCACGTCATGGCGCACACAATTAGAAAGTACCCGCGTGTGTTGTGAGACGCCGGATTGACGAATTGCTGCGCACGCCTGCTCGAGGAGCGGCCACATGGTGGGCTCTCCACCCGTAAGCCCGATCCAGTTCAGTTTTAGGCCCCACCGTTTACAGGCATCCAAAAACTCGATAACTTGATCCATAGTCATATGATAATCCGGATGCGTCGCACGGATATTTTCCTGGGAACAGAACCGGCAGCGCATGTTACATTCGGCGGTGACGTGCCATTCCATAGCGCGCCAGGTATGCCACGGTTCATCCCATTGAGCGCGATATTTAGCGAGGCGCTGTTTTCCCAGTGCGTACCAGTACTCTGGGGAAATTCCCGTAGTAAGTTGACAGTCATATTTTCGGTAGTAGTAAAGCGGCTCTTGAATGACAGCCCACCGCGCACCGACCAGGCAGGCGCGCGAATCCCAGTCGCTATCGGTGCCAACTGAGAGGGTTTCATCGAATGGGCCGGTTAACTCATAGATTTCGCGTTTGGACACGATAGATCCGTTGCAGCACCCGCCGCGAGGACCGCCTGTCATGAACGATTCCGCATCCATTCCGACATAGGAATTTTTATCAATCACCATGCCTCCCTCGCGGCCCATGTACATACCAGACGAAACGCAATCCGCTGCTGGCAGTCCGCGGAGGCGAGCTACGCTTTTTTCGATTCGGCTTGGATTGTCCCAGTCGTCGGCATCAAGCCGCGCAATGTAACGGCCTGAGCAATGTTGAAGTGCGGTATTACGCGCGGCGGCCTCGCCTCTGTTTTTCAGATGTGAGTAGATTTTGACCCGATTGTCATGCGCGCCAAATGCGGCCGCTATCTGATTCGTGTCATCCGTGCTGGCGTCATCAACAACGACAACTTCGACGTTTCTATAGGTTTGTGTTAGGCATGACTGAATCGCTTGGTAAATGAACCGACCCGCATTGTAGGCGGGCATCATGATCGATACCAGTTCGTCATTGGAAATAGGTAGATGAAACTCGAACACTTCCACTGTTTCTCCTGCTGGTATTGGTGCATCAGTTATGGGATTGATAACAGCATTTGTGCGTCCTGCTTTCAAAAGCTCGGTGATTCTGTAGCTGTTTGCCAAATGTTGAGACAACGGGACCTCGTCTAGGCTCATTAACTCACCTCGATATGCAGCCCGCGTTTCCGCAGGCCATCTGAAAATTGCTCCATCAAATCGCCCACGATATAAGCGAAGCTCTCTTCTTTGGTCCTTCCGTGTTCCTCATTGGAGTCAGGGATGTGAACGTCAGAATTTTTGCCGCAACGCCTGAAAAACGCCAGAGCCGCGTGCGTCATTTCATGGGCCTGATTTGGGTATCCAACTGCGCATTTCCAGAACAAAATGTAGCCGAGTGAAGGCAATTTGTGAACGGACTTTTCGCCGATCATGCGCGTACTGGTGATCGGGCACACGCAGGCATCGAAGCCTTTCCGCATCATCTTGTCGCGGTCCGCTGTCCCGAGGGTCCCGTAAAAGCGAACCATCGCGGCCCTGGACCGGAAAAGGATGCAGGTAAAATAACGACTCTTGCCGTCCGGATAAACGCGAAATCGGGCCAGTTCTTGTTTCATAGCAAACCTTATCCTTTTGCCCTCGTTCTACAGAACATTGTCCGCGTTCTACAGAACATGGATAGAACACGGTAGACGGCGGTAGAACGGCGGTAGACGGCGGTAGACCGTGGTTACGCCGGACAGGACGGCTCGCCGTACTGCGCGCCGCTCTCGGCATAGCCGTCTGTCCGTTTGAAAGCGGTGTCCGGGCGCCCCAATTGGCCTTGTTCGCGCTCGCCGTGATCGGCGGTGCCGTTCTTGAACGGCGTATCGTCGCCGTGACCGGCCATTTCCTCTTTGGCTTCGTCCGCCATGATGTGCTCGATGTGATCGTCGCCCAGTTCGTTGGCGGCCTTTTCGGAATAGAAGACTTTACCCATGATGCGATCCTCTTTCTAGGAATCTCTGATTCCTGTTATTTTCCTGCGGCGGGTTTTCCGCCGTGTTTGAAATACTCGATTTGGGCGATGCGTTTCTTCACCGCCTTTTTGTTTTTGTACACGCCGAGGTCTTTGCCGGTGAACTTTGACCGGAGCTTGTAGCCGCCTTTGACCTTGGTCACAAACTTCTTGACCTTGACCGGCTTGTCATTCGGATCTTTGCTGATGCTCATGACTAGCGCCCTTTCATTTCTTGCCGAGCCGCTGTTGGGTACCTGTCGGCCCTTGCGTGGCCACCTGTTCGGCGAGATAGTCCTTGAACGGTTTGCCTTGCCGGTTTTTCCCGCTTGGGCTTTTGGGTGTCGGCTGAATTTTTCCGGTGGGCTCGGGCGTCTGTTTTGTTCTCACGCCGCCTACTGTTTTGCTCATTTTGGTTCCCTTTTCAGGCGTCTGCTAGCCTGGTATTGTGAAATCACCGGGCGTTCGCAGAGCGGTTGATAATCGAAGATGTTACAATATTCACGGGAGAGCGCGGAGATCTCCACGTTTGGCGTCTCACGTAGTGCCGCGTCCAAATTCTGTTGTTCCCAACGCGCCGGCCATTCTTCGCATTCATGAACCCATCGGTCGCACAATGCCTCGGTCGCCGTGTTGCATCGCAGAACGAGCGTTCCCGAGAGCAATTCATCTGTCACATGGCGATGATAGGCCACATCTCCCAGCATATTTCGAGAAGAAAAAAGAGCGGGGAAGGCCCTGAACCGCGCGTCCGCATCAACATAGACAATCGTTTCTCCTTCATGCTTGGAAACCATATCGCGCAAGAACCGGGCCTTGTACACGGTGTTCCGCTGCCAACTGCCAAGATCTTCAATGGCGGTCAGTTCGCAGCGGAGACCGAACCGATGCACGGATTGCTCCATGGCCAGCGCCTCGATTTCATAGCCGTTTCCGCGCGTGTAAAAACCGACAATGATCGGCATCGGGTCCGGTTTTGTCGGCATCGGCGCAAACGGAAAACAGCGTAGAGCCGAATTCGGGTTGCAGTTGTAGATTTGGACGCGCTGAAGGAGCGCAGCCGCGTAGGCGTTAAACTGCTCGATCATGCGCGGATACACGTTGTTCGGGTGCTGGCGCGGCCCGTAGCCGCCGTGGAAATGGACTTGCTTGCCCGTGGCCGGGTCCCCGTGCATGTCGAGGCCGAGCAGGTAAATTGGGTCTGCGCCCATGGCCGCCGCCAGCAAAAGCGCCCCCATGCCGGAATTGTTTGCGTCCGGGAAACCGTCTGTCAGACTTTTCGGCATCGCCGGTTGACCGGATCGGTCCACGTGCCACCATTCTTTGAGCGTGTCCCATTGCCGGTAAAAAACCTTCGTGGCTTTCAGGGCGCGCCATTTTTGGTGCGACTCATCTCCGTATTGGCCCGCATCGGCTTCGATGACAAAATCCTGGTCCATGGCAAACAGGATCGCCGGATCGATCACCTCATAGGCTTTGTTGACCCCGATGACGAGACGCCCCTCGAGTTCGGTCCAGTCAAATCCGCGAAGGCTTGGGCCGCCGCAAACAATAAAGACCGGCTGGCCGCGCCATGGGGCCGGGCTGAACAGTTCGCTTATGCAGCGAGGTCGCGCCGGGCCAGCGGCAGGAATGGCTTTCGCCGCGCGCTCCTTCTGAAGCATCGCACTGATATTTTTCCCCGCCTGAATATGATAGGCCAGAGGAAGTTCGTCGTTCATCGAATCACCTCAAAGGTCCGGTAATGGGGTTTCAGGTAATTTTGTAAGAGGGATTTCGCGGCGAAACAGATCGGGACCTGGCCAATACTCAGGCGATACCGTTCTTGTACCAGACCGGCGTCCCCGATATTTTGGGCTTGCGCGGCCATGCGGGCGTCGACGTCGGGGTCAATCAGCCGGAAAAGGGCCTGTTCACAGACCGCCATAATCATGGCGTCCGTCGGCACGATGAAATTGTTGGCGTCCACGGGGAACAGGTAATCGTTGCACGACAAAATATCTCGCTGGGCCCAAGCGAGGTAAGCGCCTTGCAAGGTGCAGCCCGTCCAGAGACCTTGTTCGGGCCGATTGGCAAAAAAGGCATTCGCCTGGTCAAGCGTGCCCCACGGCAGATCGGCCAATGTAGGCAACTGAGGCGCGACCGGCTTTTCGATGACCCAGTCATAGACGTAGACTGGGACGCCAAACATACCCCAATAGTCAATGCCGATTCCCGGAGATTGATCTTGGTTGTCGCGGATCGGTGTTCCTGTATCACCCATAACCTATCCTCGTCGGCGCGCTTCGTCCGGGCCCACGCCGCCATAGGACGGCCGCGGATTGTGCCCCACGCCTTTTTCCTGCAACATCTGCGTGATCTTTTTTGAGTGGCGGATATGGTCAATCTCTGTCGGCAACGGAATGGCGGCAAGTTGGTATTGCAAAACTTGCAACTCCGCCTTGGCGTTTTTCAAAGCTGCCTCGAGTTCCACAACTTCCGCCGTCTTCTGTTGAATGCTCAACATGATCGTTTCTTGGGACGGCGGCGCGTCTTCAACGACGGGCGGCGTGTCTTCAACGACGGCCTTTATTGGCTCAACCGACTCGCCTTTTGTTTTCTCGTTTGGGAATGCGAATTTCTGTTTACCGGCCATTGTTGCTCCTTGCGCGGGCGGCCCGCAGTCCGGACCGCCCGCATTTTTGGATTACTGAAACTGTCTAGCCGCGCGAGATGAGGCACGCCAGCATGACGCGCTTGCGTTCCCAGCTCCGGCTCCAGGTGGCTGCCTGGGCCAGCGTTGCGACGCTCGGGGAAGGCCCCTCACCGAGGGTGTACTCGAACCCTTGCGGATGCAGGATGTAATCGACGCGCGAGAAGATGGTCTCTTGGCCGCCGCCGTTACCACCCATCGGCGTTCTCCAGATCTCGAACGGGACCTTGGGTGTGCCCACGCCCATCGCCACAGCGCCGGGGCCGAACAAGTACGTGTAATACTTGGTGGGGCTTCCGGCCACGACGGTGGTTTTGTCATCGACAACGACGTCGATGCCCATGTACATCGGGATCGTCCACTTGCCTTCCGAATCGGGCCGGAAAGTGATCAAGTCGTTTTTGCGCATCGTGCCATAGACCAAGGAATGTACGCAGAGGGCTGTCAACTCGGTCTGTCGGTCGCCCATCGTCGATTGCGTGTCGATGAACGCGTGGCCATTGAAGAGGTTTGACGTACCGGACAGCCCGGAGATGTCGTTCACCATGTCGGAACTGTCGCTCGCGATGTTGTTGGCGATGATGCCCTGCAACGACGCCAGAATGCGGCGCTGTTGCTGAACCATCCAGTACCACGCGATCTTCGACTGGATGCCGGCCAGCGGATCGGCGCCGTTCAACTCGAACACGAGGTCCATGCTGGACCACGAGTTGTTGAGCGCGTGACGGACGGCGGTGTTTTTCATGCCGGCCAACGCCACGGGCGTGCTCTGGCTAGTCGGATCGTCGCTGCTGATGTTCGCGTCGTCTTCGGGCAGCGGGCCGAGATAACGGGGACTGATAAGGTAACCCCCGATTTTCGAGGTCAAAAAGTCATCCAGCATTTGGTCGCGGATTGCGACGCCGCTCTGGATGAAAGCGTTCAGCGTCAAGGAGTTTAGCACGATCTGTTCGGCAAACACCTCGGGCGCGATCACTAGATTTGAAAGCTGTGTAACGGCCATGACGGGCCATCCCTTCTACCGGCCCATGGCCGGTGAACAGAAACAACAGGGTTATCGCCGGGCGCCGGCGCGCGCGGCCTTTGCCGCGGCTTCCGCCGCCTGATTGATAGGGATCGCGGCGTCCCGCATGGCTTGTGCCAGTTCCGGGTTGTCGCGATACATTTCCTGCTGTTTCGTGATATTTTGCGTAGCCTTCACAAAGGGATTTTCCTTGATGCCGTCCCGCGGATATTTCCCGTTGCCGGGGCCGCCCGCGCCGGATGGACGGAGATAGTGGGCGTAGCTTTTTTCGCCTTGCACGGAGTCGAGGTACTTATCAATCGGGAGGTATTCCTCGACTGATTCCCCTTTCTCGTTTTTGCGGCGGAACAAAATCAGGTCGAGCACTTTACCGGTCGGTTTCCCGTCCGCGCCCATCTCGATTTCGCGCTTGTGGCTTTGCAAGGCCCGCGGGACAATATCTTCCGCCGGATTAATGAACCGGTCGCCGCAGGCGCCCAGGATACGGTTCGTGATCTGTTCGCGCAACCGAGCTTGACGTTCGGTTTCGAGGGCTTCCTGGGCTTCCGTGGCCGTTTTATTGGCCTTGGCGAGTTGCTCTTGGACCTGGGCGCCCGCCTCCTGAAGAGCGGTCTGCGCCTTCGTCTCGGCGGCGGCCTTGTCGGCCCGAGCCTGCTCGAGCATGCGCTCAAGTTCCGGGGTCCGGTTCTGCTGGGCTTCGAGCGCACGGATCTTTTCGTCCTGTTCCGCGATCTTTTTCTTTTCGCGCCCAACCCGCTCGCCAATGATGCGCTCCAGATCTGTTTGCTGGACCACGCCCTCGACTTCGAGTTCGTCCTCGCCCGCCTTGAACGGCTTGCCGTCGGCGTCAACCACTTTACCGTCTACCACTTTTACTTTCATGAGAGTTTCCCTTTGTGCCGCCGTTCAAGGCCGGCGTTTGCCTTCCGCGCCTCGATTTGCGCGTATGTCCGGCTGTCATCGGCCGCCGTGCGCCGTTTGCCTTATGCCGTGCCGGTTTCTTGCGGCGGCGTCCCCGTTTGGGGCGCTACCGTCGCGGCTACCGGTCCATGCACGTCCTGGGCCGGTCCCATGCTCCGTAAAGCCTTGAGCGTTTCGAGCGCCTCTTGTGTGCTCTTCTGCTCGAGGTCTTTCAGCTCTTGGTCAATATCAAAATCGGCGGGAAGAAGTTCGGCGTCTACCATGATCCGCAACAAGGTCCTTGGCATCAACATGCCGTCAGACACAAGCTGCGTCATCATGTTCACCATGGCCGAATCAATCATGGTGTCGTCAAAATCACGGTTGTACTGAACGCTCACAGCGGAACTTTGTTCTGAAGCATTGAGCAATGCCAGCATCGCGTGCCAGCATTTGAGTTCGCTTCGCTCGTAATCATGGCTAACCGATTTGAGCGAGGCCGTCAACATGCGTTTAGATTCCCGCTGCGTGTCCGCACTCTCGACCTGGCCGCTGTCCTTTTTCGACTGGGCCAGCATTGTGCTCATAACAGAGGCTTCGAGTCGGCTGATGGATTCACGGAGCGAGTTGAATCCAGTGCCGGTCGTTTCCAAGAGGCCGATAGAAGAGGACCGGCCTTCCTCGGACGGAATCCAAATTCCACGCGACACGTCCAAAACGACGGGCTCTTTCGGCGCTACAATCCACGGCGTCGGATGCGAAGAGAGGCGTTCAAACCAGTCGAGGTCGCTCATTTTGTTGTACTTGAGGAGCACGTGATCGAACACGGGCCGGCAAACCGGCCAACCGCACCAGTCGTATTCATCGTCGCGGATGCCGTAAAACGGGATGATCGGCACAAGGCCGGCCGGGTTGACGCCCTCATCAATCAGGTGCATTCCCTGGTCATAGACTTGCCAAATGTCCCGGCGCCAGACTACGTATTCAAACTGGGTAACGTGGACAATGCCGGGAAGTGGCCGCGTATCGGGCTTGATACGGCGAAGCACGACCCACATTGGCTGATACTGGCGGTCAAAGGCCCAGTCGATCACGTAATCGGCGGGGATTGACCGGAAATAGGGCCGATGACCCGCCAGTTCTTCATCGGCTTTTGAGACGTAAGCGGTTTTCGGGAGTTCTGGAAGGTCCACTTGCACGAACCGGATGCCGTCAATTTGGGCGTCACGGGCCACTTGAGTAAAAAACCCGTCCGTGCTTGTGCCGCGTCCATCGACATTATCCGCATACTGTTCGATAATCTGCGGTAACTCGCGATGGGGGGCTTTTTTAAAAAGAAGCGCCTGCCGCCAATTGATGATTTTCTGAATCAGATTGTCATAGCAAGCCCGTTGCCACCGCATATCGTACTTGATATTTGGCATCGGCGGCGTCAGCATTTTGCCGTCGTTATCGGTGAGTTCGGACTGCTCAGGGTAGAGATAGAGCGTCCGCTTCATCTTCACGGTATCTGCGCCTTCATAAAGGTCGCGCCCGCGCATCCGCTGAAACTGCGTCTTGAGATACGCGATGTTCAGTTGCGCGATGTTCGTAAAGACGTTTTTATCCGCCTGATTTGGGATTGTCTCGGCACTCATGAGGCCAGGATGCGGGAATGTACCAGGAAAGACGAAAGAGGTTCAGGCCCCTGTCAAACCCCAAAAACAGAAAAGCCCCGCCACGCGCGGGGTTGCGCGGCGGGGCAAAGGGAATTAAAACCAGTTACAGGTCAACTCTGGTATCAATTGCGCCTTCGTCTACCTGGAAAAACCCAAGCTGGCCTTTCCAGGGGATGGGCTTTGCGAATAGCTTGGGATCGCGGACATAAAGTCCGAGACAACCTTCCTCATGCCATGTGCTTGTAACTACGCGCATCAGGTCCCATAGCTCGACTGAGCCGAGGATCGCGCCATAGAAGGCAAATTCGCCATGTAACAGCGACCTGTATTCCAGCTCCGGATGCCATTTCTCGCAAATATACGCGAGTGACTCTTCGTCGTGATCCGGTGTCTTGCTTGAGTGAATCAGCAACCGCCGCGGCAGCGTTTGTCGGAACGTCTCGATTCGCTTCGGCGACCAGTTCCAGCAACGGTTCTCCACGTTTTTTGACCCGAACAGGAGCCGGGCCCAGGGCTGTTTGACCGAAAGACAGATCATTGTACAGCCTCCTCCTTTGCGCGCCAGCCGTGCATCCGTAGGCCGTTGCGGAGCGCCGTGGGCGAGAAAAAGCCGTAGAGTTTGGTCATGGCTATTCCTCCAGCGCCAGCGCGATCAAGCGCGGAAAATCTATATCCGCCGTCGCCGCCAACGCCGTCGCCGCCGTCGCCGTCAACGCCGTCGTCGCCACCGCCACCGTCAACGCCGTCGCCGCCGCCGCCCGCGGAGCCTCCGCCGCCGCCGCCGCCCGCGCCGCCCCCGCCGCCCGCGCCGCCTCCGCCGCCCACTCCGGCGCCGCCAACGCCGCCGCCGCCCACTCCGCCGCCTCCGCCGCCCGCGTCGCCGCCCGCGTCGCCCACGCCGCCGCCAACGCCGCCGATCTATCGTTACCAGTCCACCATTTTCGTGCCCATTGCAGCCATGTCGCCGACTGCGGGACCTGGGCCGCACACAAAATGGCGAATTTTACCTGCTGCTCCATCGTGATACTGGGAAGCGCGATTTCGCGTACCGTTGTAACCGAGGTCCAGCCTTCTTTCAGGCCGGAATCGGTTTTGCACTCGCCGGAGCACTCGCATTCCCAGAGGCGCGGCCAGGCAAAATTGGCGTGGATCGGATTGAGCAACACTGCCAGTGCGGGTATGGCGTAAACGTGTATCCATCCAGGACCGCACAATTCGCCGGTGCCGTCTGCCGTGTATGTCACGTTTTCGCCCCATTGGGTCTGGTTAAAAGTCTGGCCATTTTTGTCTGTCAGTTTGTACCGGATCATGTCGCGTCCTCCTTTTTCTCCTCGCTTCGGGCCAGCCGCTCCCGGAGCGCCCTCCTTACCCACTGGGCCAGCGACTCGTCGTCGCGTTCTGCCCGGGTCCGGGCCGCCTTGATGAGATCCGCCGGGAACCGCATCGAGACTTGAACGTTATTGCGTGTTTTCATATCCACATTTCTCCTTGCCCTCGCGGGCGTTGCGCCGGGCTGGCCGCCGGCCTGCGGTTTACGGGGGCCCGAAGGCCCCTGGCTCGCCTATTCTTCGTCGGGCGCCGGCGCCGCGCGCGGCAGCCCGAA
>Ga0181520_10009873_pt1 | contig 13024 bp, 14 predicted proteins | sample PEATcosm2014_Bin_29_FD_132451 | JGI IMG/M metagenome (GOLD analysis project Ga0181520, IMG submission 132451) | Peatland microbial communities from MTU Mesocosm Facility, Houghton, MI, USA - PEATcosm2014_Bin02_30_metaG | ecosystem: Environmental > Terrestrial > Soil > Wetlands > Peat | place...
CAAAGGCCTTCATCATCTGAGCGGCTATCGCTTTCGCCATCAGCGGCGGGACTGAATTGCCGATCTGGCGGAAGGCTGGATTCATCGTCCCGCAGAACACGAAGCCGTCGGGGAATGACTGAAGTCGCGCTGCTTCGCGAACTGAAATGGTCCGGGCTTGGCCACTGTCGTAATGAATGTGGCTGTAGCTGTCTTTGCCAAGATGCGCCATCAGGGTACGCGCTGGCTGCTCGCGCCACATCTTCCGCCATTTGTTCGGAAACTTGCCAGCGTCATACGGTGGCACGATGGAATCGCGCAGACGCTTGTACTCTGCCGAAGCTTCGCGGATTACCTTACCCTTGCTGCGCAGGGCCGCGAGGCGCTCGATCAACATATCGTTCGCGTGACGCCACGCTTCGGGATACTGATCGCCGGGATCTAGCCTCGCAAACAGCTCATAGTCACGCGGCAGGTAGCGGATGACATGATCGGTTAATACCTCGCGCGCCTCAAAGCCTGGCCAAATCCGCATCAGCCGCGCATATTCTGAAACTCTACGGCGACGATCATAAGAGGCCGGCTGATCAAATCGTCGTGCGCCGCGTCTCAGCTCGCCTGACTTCAACATCGCCCTGGCATCAATAGGAGGAAGGTCACCGATGGCCTGCTCGGCAGTCACCGCAGGGGGCAGATCCGTTTTGGCTTCAGGCGGCACTACGTAATCGAAGGCCTCAGCAAAAAGCCCTTCGCCGTTCATGAGCTTGAGGGCCACTGACCTAGATCCTTCATAGCCGGGCGGCAGATCGACCCAGTGTGTCGGTTGCGGGAAAGTCACGTCATGTTCAAGTTCCCTTCGATACCCGATGAGAAACATGCGTTCGCGCATCTGAGGAACACCGTAGAACGCCGCATTGAGCAGCGTGTAACGTGCAACATACCCCTTCTCTTCCAGAACCTCGCAAATCTCCTCCGCGATATTCTGCCCGCCGTGATTCAGCACGTCCGGAACATTCTCCATCAGGATTGCGAGCGGCTGAAAGGCCTCGACATAGCGCAGATACTCCAGGTAGAGTCTCGCCCTCGGATCGTGCTTGAAAGCTTCGGGATGGGCATCGATCTCGCGGAGTTTTGAACGACCGACACGGGCAAAGGCTTGGCAGGGTGGTCCGCCGACAAGGACGTCAATCGCCAAGTCTACCGGGCCAAGTTCAAGATCAGCGGCGAGTGCTTCCGGTGTCAATGTGGTGATGTCGCGCGCCTTGCTCTGCGCCGCATCGCTCATGTGGAAATTGCGACCGTGCGAGGCTGCGGCATCAGGATCGACCTCAACAGCCGCAGCGATCTTGAAGCCTGATGCGTGGAAGCCAAGAGACAGGCCACCGCAGCCGGCAAAAAGATCCAAAACGCGAGGACGCGCACCCGCTGCGATCCTGGCGATCTTCTTGCGAATGATGTGGCTGGAGTCTTTCATCACCCTTCCCTATCCTCGCGGTACGAACAACGGCCATTTTTCGGCGACGTACTTCTCCGCTGCCTCGCGAACTACCCACGCCAGGGATACTCTCTTTTCTTTAGCGATCGTTTCAAGAATTTCGTAAATATCCGGAGGGAAACTGATTGACGCACGGACGGCTATCGCGGTCTGAGCCTTCATCTGCTTCTTGTTCTTCTTGTCGCCCTTTTTAGGGTTCATCCAGCGACGGACCTCTCTTGTGTTCACCACATTACACCAGATCGGTGAGCAATCGGAGCTATCTCGGGCTGTGGGAAAATGGTCCCAGATCGCCGGGACTCATCCAGTTCGTGGAGCAAATCCGCGATCATTCGTGCCCGCACTTAGAGCCACACCGACTTTCAGTGAACTCAGAGATTCTCAGGTCGACGGAACGAATAGATTACCATCATGCCTAAGCCGCTGCTGATGGATTGGTCGCGATTCTGAGGCGACTCATTCCTATAGGCTCGTTCACGCTGCCCTTCCAGGGCAGGAGCGACTTCGTGTAGAGTCAACGGCTAAAGAGGCTTTAAAGATGGCAGACACGATCACCGACGGCTGGGATCCGCTGGTTCAGGGAAAAGACGACCCGGATCTCCTGGTTACTGCACAAAAGCGCGAGATCAGCAACATTCTGAGAAGCTATACCGGATACAACGACCTCTTCTCAGAACTCATACAGAACACCCTGGACGCGGTTGAGAAAAGGATGGCAGAGCACGAGAGCACCTATGTTCCGCGAATATGGATCAACATAAACCTGGACCAGAACTATGTCGCGTTGACCGATAACGGGTGCGGGATGACTGGGTCTCAATTTCGGCAGTTCCTCCGACCGAACTTCTCTTTCAAAGGCGGGACTTCATCCCGCGGCAATAAAGGGGTAGGCGCAACCTATCTGGGGTACGGCTTCAATCATTTGGAGGTTGCTACGAAGTTGGGCGGCGAAATCCATTCTGCGGCTCTGGCAAACGGGCGCGAGTGGCTAGAGGATACTGGCGGAACAGTGAGTCGGCCAATGATGAAACCGACCACGCCGCCTCCAGAGCCGTTTTCGGCAATCGATAGAGGAACCTCAGTTATTCTGCGCCTCACCGGCAAATATATCCGTCCGCGTGACTTTTCGTACTACAACGCAACGACTGCTCAGCAATGGCTTCCGATTCTCAGGGCGTTTACTCCGTTGGGAGGAATCTACCTCTGTGGCGACAAAGCTCCCCAAATTCAGATAAACGTCGACGTGATTCATGGCGGCCAAGTAACGACTGAGAAGATCAGTCAACCTGAGTATCTCTGGCCGCATACTGTCCTTGGGAAGACAGAAGACATTCGAAGTTTCCTTGCCGATCAGGCAGCTCGGGCGGCAAAAGGATTAGACGTGTCGAAGGTTCCCGCGAAGTTCAGCAACCTGAATGGGTTGTGGGGAGTTTGGTCGAGCGATGAACTGCTCGCGGATAAGAGCATAGTGAAACCGCGGCTGACAGAGGCTCAGCTCAAGCTTTGCAAGGACCTTGGAGTTCAGCTCTACGTCTTCATGGGTTTCTCTACCGAACTCTGGGACCAGTACAACGACACCAAACTGAATCTTCGCAAGGGATTCAGAATTCTGCGCGGTGGGTTGCAGCTCGCGACGAGACATATGCCGCAGGGCGCACCGATTACCATACCTCTGACCCAAAACATCGGCTATCAGAACATTACGCATGTGGTGGTGCAGTACCAAAATGCTGAGCCGGATCTGGGGCGCAAGGGATTTCAGCCGGAACACGCGAGACTGGCTGAGCGGCTGGCCGTCAGCAGCGTCACGGCATTCAAGAAATTCTATGGTCGTCTTCTGCGCAAGAGTACAGGCGCACCGGCCCTACTCCAGGAGATGAAGCTGAGTCAATGGATTGATGAACAAAAGGAACACGAAAAACAGTTTCCGCTGACCATAAAAGGGAAAGGGCTCTTTCTTCCGACAGAAGAGTTGCCTATCCGTTCTCTCCCTATCGTTGAACAAGACGTGGTGGCGGTCTTTAATCAAATGCTGTCGTCAGGAGTCATCAGGGGGATCCAGCTGCTGTCGTCGAGTCAGTACAATCAGTATGACGGCTTGTTTCGGCTGCGGCTGGAGCCTCCGTTCGACAAATACATTCGATCCGCCGATAACCCGCTTGGGGTTGATGAAGAGATCTTCGCTGGCGTAAAGGACGTGATGGAATCTCCTGTCAGCGTACTTGAGTACAAGTACAGCATGGATTCCCTAATCGAGGAATTTGGAACGACTGACAAGAAACCAGACGACATCAGCTTAGCTGTCGTCTGGGAGCTTGGTGAGACATGGAAAACTTACTTCGACATTGTTTCACTTCTTGACGATGACAATGTCCATCATCGTGAATTCCACGGAGTGACCCATATTTTCACACATTCTGTGTCGGCCGCTTCTGCTTTCCCTGTCATAGTGCTTAAAGACCTCGTGTCGTACTTGCAAGACCCAGGAGCGGAAAGCCAGAGACAGCGAAAGCTATATTCCAATTCTGACTAGAGCGATCCCGACTCGCGCGATTGTGCTCTGCATGTTTCACGGCGTCGTCGTAGCATCGCGAAGGTCGAGGGCTTCCGATACACGGTCGCCGGGGTGGTCACAAAGGCTGCCTGCACCTCTGGAACACCCGATCCGTCCTGACAGCCCTTCCTCACTCAAGTCCCGCCAGGCGGCGCGTCCTGACAGCATACGGGACCAGCTTCCTCTCCGCCTCAACTCGCGAGGGCTTTCGCTTTTTCCGGCGCAACTTCAGAAATCAAACCGCGGAGCGCGTTCAGGATGTCGGGATGATGCTTGCTGAGATGGCGTTCAACCCTACCGTTCTCCAACAGGCGTTCAATATATCTGCACGACATCTTAAGAATAAGGATGTCCGTTCCGTAGGAATCCTCAACCGCCTTGAGGTCTCTGAGCAGGAGGTCCGTTTCCTGCTCGAACATCACTCGGGCACCAGCCGATTTCGCATCAATCTTCCGAGAGGTTGGTACGTCTACCAGGAACTCGGAAGGGGTGACTTCGAGAAGCGCCTTAGCAAAGAGGACTGTGTAGGTCCCACCGGCTAACATGTACTCCGCCGATTCAATCTGCCTAACGGGCTTCATCTTCCTCAGCACGGCAAAAGCGTCCGCCGTCATGTGACTGTTTCGCAGCAGCTCGATGGCCTCGGGGCAAATCCCGTCCAGCATGTCCCGCTTCTTCCTGATGCTCCCGACGTCAACATTCAATGCCGCAGCAATGCGTTCTTCGCTGACACCGTTCTTGAGCGCCTTAAGAATCATAAAATGTTGCGCGACCGGAGGCGCATGGTTAACTCGTTTGTTGTAGGTATAGGCTTCGTCGTCCGTCGCAAAAATCGCACGAACCTCTGCGACGCCACTTCGCTTGAGAATGTCCAGCCGCACGTGCCCGTCGAGTAGGAGGTACTCATTGGGCCCCTTCGGAAAAACCACGAGGGGCTCAATCAGTCCGACATGTTCGAGCGACGCAGAAATTTGGAGGTATATTGCGCTTTTCCGGTAAGAAGGCAGAATCTCCCTTTGAGCCACGATGCTTTCAACAGGAAGCACGACGACTTGCTGGTTGAACGCCGCTTTGACTTTGGGCATGGGCACTGGACGCTCCTTATCTATTTGAGTCGCATCGCGAGCTGCTGAGGAATGTCAGACAGGCTTTCGGCCCGCAGAAGGGTGATGAAATGTTCGTCCGCGAAGAGCGAGCGCAGTGCCGAGGTGAGCCAAAGAAGGCGCTCCTTTGTGGCGTTCGCTTTTCTTACAAGGTTTCTCTGCTCTCTGGTTCTCTGCTGGTATTCGCGCACGAGTCTGTCGCTAGTCAGCTTCCGACGAGACTGGTGGTCTTTCCCCACCTGTCTCTGCTTTTCTATACGTTGGGCTACGATGCGCTTCGCGGCCGTGAGTTTCGATCCGCGCAGATCGCCCTTCTCATACGCTTCGGACAACGCCCGTTGTACCTCACGGTCGTTTCCGCTGGCAATTTCGACGGCAACACTGATCGGCATGCGACCAGCCTCGACAGCACGAATCAGCAATTCTTCGCCATGCTCCACGAGGCGAACAATCCCGTGGATGTATGTGCGATCCAGACCTAGCTTCTTTGCGATTTCGTCAGTCTTATAGTTCCGTTGTCGGAGGATTCGCAGTTCCGCAAGGAGAGCCCTGGTTGAAGGGGGACGCCGGGCGATATTCTCGACCAGGCTCATTAGGAATTGCTCTTCGCGTGACGCATCGATCACGACGGCCGGAATCGTAGTCTCGCCAAGCGCGAGACAGGCCTCCATGCGTCCTTGTCCGCAGACAAGGTCGTACCGGGTTCCGTCAGCATCGAGGTCGCGGCGAGAGACCAAAATTGGCTTTTTCAGTCCGACAGCCCGGATGCTCGCAACGACCAGCTGAAATTTGATCTTGTTCCGCGAACGGGGGTTTGCTACCCGAATTTCTCCAATGGGAATACGCTCGATCTCTTTTTCTGTCACGCGGCCTCCTCTATAGCGACACGGCGAGCCATGCTGATAAGGAAATTTAGGTTTTCAAATCGATGTACGTCCAGCACGATGCCGTTATCGGGGGCGAGTCGGAGTCTGTCAGCCAGAGCGTCCATGCTGGGGAGAAGGTAGTAATCTAAGATTTCCTGATTTTCTGGTTTCAGCCGTGCGGCAATTGTCACATCTGGATTGAGAGAATTCTCCAGCCTGATAAGCCATCTATAGTTTCCGGCCGCAGTCGCACGGCATCGTGCCAGGACCAGAGAAGCGGTGAATTCCTCGTTGATTGTCAGGAGGTCTGAAGCAGGATTGCGTTTTACCCTGGCTCCGTTCTCACGCAGTTGGTCAGTGATTGAGGCATACTGCTGACGATGGAGTTCGCGTAACACCCGGTTGGTCTCGACATATCGATAGTCGCGGAACGGCGTGTAGCCAATGAGTTCATAGGCGCGGACGAGACTGCCGAAACGGTGCCGGTAGACCGCGCTCGACGGCATGTCTTCTGTTTCGTCAATAAGAATGCCTGAAAGAGTGCCAAACCGCGACAGCAGTTTCTTCAGACAGTCAAGCAGTTGGTCTTCCGTGAAATGCTGATGGCGACTCGCAACGATCGCGAGGGCCTCTGCAAACTGCTCCAGCGTGACAATCGGCCTAAATGCATCTTCGCGCCGGACCCAAATCTCTGGCGGGTTCTTAACCCTCTTTCGCTTGAGCTTGAACGATCTTCGGTTGTACACGTTCGCTCCGGCGTATTTCGGATTGGTAAGGACCTGATGCACCGTACCGCGTGTCCAAGGCCTTCCGAGATCAGTGAGGACGCCGCGTGCGTTCAGCCACAACGCAATTTCCTTTTCCGTCCGACGGTCTCTGGTGAAGCGATCATAGACTTCCTTGACGACTCCGATCTCATCCTCAGGGCCGGGCACCAAAATGACCCGGTCTGTCTGAATGCTCTTGTGTTCGCCGGGGAGGAGGAGCCCTTTGGGATTTCGCTCGCGATCCACTAGCTGCCGCCGAAGGCCGTACCCCGCCGGACCGCCTTGGCGGAATCCGAGTTCGATCAGCCTGCATTGGCCGGCAAACACCTTGACCGACAGTTCGCGACTGTACTCCCCGGCCATGGTGCGCTTAATGGTCTTGAGCAGAGACGAAGACAGGCTGCCGTCGTTCTCAAACTGCTCGGCACAGTAGTGCACACGGATATTCGCCCGCTTGCAGATGTATTCGTAATAGGCGCTCTCGTCCGCGTCTTGGAACCGGCCCCAACGACTCACGTCGTAGACTAAGATGTCGGTGTAGTCCGCACGCCCGCTTTCGACGTCCCGCAGCAACTCGCGCAGACCGTCCCTGCCTTCTAGGTTTAGTCCACTTCTGGCGGCATCGGAGTACGTTCTGATAACTTCCATGCGACGAGCCTCAGCATAGCGACGCATGGTGTCCGCTTGGTTTTCAGTTGAGTACTGCTGATGCTCAGTGGACATGCGCACGTACTGCGCTGCCCGCACAGGCCCCGGCGTCGCGGTTTGTGCATGCTCTCGCATGAACCTCGCCAAAGAGACGGTAGGATGTGGGAAACGATCCTCGGGGGGCTGGGAGAATCGCCAAGTTGTTCAACAGAATACACGAAATTGGCGAAGCGTGGCTATCAACGAAAAGTTTCGGTAGTGGGTTTGTATCTTTTCCACAGGTCGCTAGTTTCCGGCGAGTGCTTTCAGAATGAGCGCCCTATCGGCACTCCGACATTGTGACTCTCGGGTAGCAGGTCGCAGAGTTGTTCGATGCTCCAAACATGGTCACAAATGCCAGCTTCCATCACCGGGGTAACACGCAAGGTGGAATGCACTCGGCAAAAGTTATAGTACACATCACTTAACGCGGCTCAGTTCAGGCTTTCTCGGCGGGGTCCTCTGTCCGCCCCCTTGAATTGCAGTAATCGTAAGCCCGGAAAGCAAGTATTCAAGTTCAGCGGTCGGTAACATTAGCTCACCTGCGATTCTTGCTCTGTTGTATCCATCGTCATACAAGGAGGCAAGAAGTGCTTTCAGAACTACCGACGACTCGCGCGGAATTGGATTTGGCTCACGAGCTTTCCCGTATTTTGCGATTTGCATGTATAACGCGCGAAAATGCCAATCACTCACCAAGCGCAAATCGTGCAAACGATAGGCCAGTGCCGCCACGGAAACACCCCAACGACGCTTTAGCCTAACCAGGATGTCGAAGGTTGGAAATCTAGGGGCAACGGGATGTACGCTCCCTCGCGGCATTAAGAATGCTGATGCGAACTGGTTCGCTTGTTTTTCAGCCTCGATTCCTTGGGGAGACCCGTGTCTATGAAGCACCAGATGCCCTAATTCGTGCGCCGCATCGTAACGGCTATGTTCTGCGGTTTTGTTGGTATTCAAGAAAACAAACGGTGTATTACCTTTCCACATGGAGTAGGCATCGACCTGTCTCGCGTCCACGGCCAATGAGTAAACTCGCACTCCCTTGGACTCAAGAAGCTGAACCATGTTCCTGACCGCGAGGACGCCGAGACCCCACTGACGCCGTACAACTTCAGCTGCCGTCTCTGGATCGGGTTCGCGCCCAAGATCAGGAATATCCGCCGGGGGAAGATCGAACCTTTTATCCAGCCAAGAGTTGAAAAACAACCCAAGCGTGGCTTGGCTTTGCGCCATATCTCGCTGCGCGGCAGTCATGGTTTTCATGGAGCGGAAGCTGCCGCTCTCAATGCTGGGCTCGTCCAGATCGTCTCCCATGAAGAACTCGCGGGGAAATCCCGTCACTCGGACGATCTGCGCGATGGCATCCTCGACCGGCTTCATGACTCCAGCTTCCCACGCCTCAACAGACTTTCGGGTAACGCCAACTTTCTTAGCAAATGCCAGCTTGCTCAACCCCTTGCGTTTTCGCGCGACGCTAAGGCGAGTCCGATTAAACGCGCTGCGATGATCAGAGTTTTCTGATTTGAACGGTAATTTCAGGAGATTGGCCCCCATCGTCGTTTCCTGAATTTGGATTGTCTGGACTTCCACTGTCTACGTTGCCTCGGTCAAATGGAATCGGCGGAAGAATGATTCGGTCATGCCAGTCGTCGATATAGCCATCATCGCCCATGTCCTTAGGGAGTGACAATTCACTACGTAGTTCCCCCTTCTCGAAATCCCGATAGGTTAAGAAAATCCATAATGAACGCCCCGGCACCTTCGCGGCCTCAGCCATCGCCGCTCGTTGTGCGGCCACGAACTCAAACTCAATCTGCTCGTTGTTTGACTGTATCGCCTCAGCCGTCATCCTGCCCTTCGGGGAGCGAGTGGAAGGGGTTTCGTCGGTTCCTGTGTGCTGATCTCCGGACAGTGCCGTGATTGCTATACTCTCGTCCTCATTGAGCGTGAGCGGCTGGTTGTGTTCGTCCTTGGCCTTCCAGCGCGGCACAAGCTGATCTCTCAGTGAGCGGTTGCCTTCGGCCCATCCAAACATCGCCGGAAAAATGCGCGGATAGTGAGGGCCGCAGCTAAAGTAAGCTGCAAGGTGCTCCCTTCCGGCTCTATCCAGTACATCGAGTGTTAAGCCAAGTTCCGCGAGACGCTGCGCAAGGCTTCGCGGTCTAGGACTCGGAAGCGGAGAATTCATTTGGTGCTCCCTTTCGTTGGATTTGAAAAACTTACCAAAATCCTACCACAAATGCGGGAGGAAAAAGGTAAGTTTTCATTTCCAGCAGGCCGCGATACCTTTCTTAGCAATGGCCTTCCGTTTGGCGGCTGGTCCGAGCGGTTGACGCGTTCCTTCAGCTTCATCTAGGCTTCCTCCACGCCTGCGACCTTCTGTGCTGGAGATTCACGCCCGATACGTTCATCCGATAGACGAGCATCTTGGCGCTCACGCCGTACTGGCGGCAGGCGGACTCGTCGCTGAGACCGATTGCTTTGATATGCAGCAAGACCTCCCGCGGTAGTAGCAGGCACCCTGCAAACCAGTTTGCCTCCTCCTCCTGCGAGTTGTCATGTGTTCGCAGGGCAAGATCAGCACTTGGGTCCAGGAACAGCATAGTAGGTTTGTGCCCAAGAAAGATGTGGGCGAGCTCGTGCATCAGGTCGCTGTTCTGGCGGGCCGCCGAGTGCGCCGGGTTGTACACGACAAGCGGCCGTCGCTTACCGGGAATCGTGATTGCCGACCAGCAATCTGAGTGCTGTCCCAGCAGCCTGCGCCGGACATCCTCGGGCAACTCCGTCAGTGCGGCGGGCTCAATCACCTCCACCCGGAGTTCTCGAGCGAGAACAAAGGGGGACAGTGCGTCTGTGGGCGCAAGACCTTGGTGCGTCCGCACCTTGACCGCGGTTTCTTCGCACCACGATTTGAAGCCGCGCCTGAACATTACTCCATCGCGGCGGCGTGCTTCTGGGCCGCAAGGATCAACTTTGCCAAGTCCTTCGCGGCACTCGGGGTTTGCTGGGCGTCGGCCTTGAAGTGAACATGTGCAGCCAGCGTCACCGCCGGGGCTGGTGCGTGCCCGGAGACCTTCTTCCCTCCCTGCAAAATCTCCGAAGGGTCCAAACCTAGCTTGTCGCAAATCTTCGAGAAGGTTTCCAAATCGGGCAGCTTACCGTTTTCTATCCGCGACAGCGTGGCAGGACTGATCCCCAGCCGCTTAGCGAACTCACGGATTCCCTCATCGCCCCGCCGCTCCAGCAGGAGGTTGCCGAGCTTCAGAATACTCATGTCTCACCTGAGAGAAAAAGATTGACTGGTGCAACACCGCAGGGTACCATCGTTGCATGTTCGCAAATCTGTTGCGGACATAAGACATTATCACAGTTACGGAGGACACAATGTCAGAAGTCCAGCAAGCGCAGCCGGAGAGTAAAGAGCACAGCCACGGGCACAAGGTGCCGGTGACCATCGACAACCGAACCGTTGAGATTGAAGCCCGCGAATGGGTGGTCTCGCGGCTAAAGATCGCCTTGGGCGTTGACCCTTCCCGAGACCTTGAGCAAGTCGTGGATGGCAAGCTGGTGCCGTTGGACAACGACGCCAGAATTCGCATCCACGGCCATGAAGTCTTCGTCAGCCATGTGCACGGCGGCGGCTCGTCCCATGGCGACCGAGGGTGATCTGCGGGAGCTTGACCAGCTTTGCGGCGGAGCCAAGGAGTACACGGAGTTCGGGCTGAACTATGTCCTGCTCCCGCAGTTGCGGCTTCCGAGCGGCTGCACGCCCGCCGTGCTCGATGCGCTGTTGTGCCTGAGTCCGCGTGATGGCTATCCGACCCGGCTGTACTTCGCGCAACAGGTCACCAGCAAGAACGGCCTCAACTGGAACGCCCAGAACGTAGCGATTCTACAGAGGAGTTGGTTCGCGTACTCGTGGAACTATGTCGCCACCGGACGCCCGATCGAGGTGCTGGCGCAACACCTGAAAGCACTGCGATGAATGTGCATTTCAAACTCACCGCGGCCTTGCTGGAGGACGCCATCGCCGACCTCAGGCGACCGCACCCGTTCGCAGCAGAACGGGCAGGGTTCATCGGCTGCAAAGCGGCTGCGTGCCGCGGCGGAGCTCTGGTGCTCGCGCACACCTACATTCCGCTGCCAGACGACTGGTACCTCGATGACCCTCGGTTCGGATGCGTGTTCAGTGCCGACGCCATGCGGGCGGCCATGCAGTTCGCCCTCACGAACGACGCCAGCATGTTTCACGTCCATCTGCACGACTATCGGGGAGTCCCGTGGTTCAGTCGGCCCGACCTGCGAGAATCGAGCAAATTCGTCCCGGACTTCTGGAACGTTAAGCCTGATTTGCCACACGGCACTCTCGTGCTTAGCGCCGATGCGGCGGCTGGCCTGTGCTGGTATCCGCGCCAGAAGAGCCCTCTCAGGATTTCGCGGATAACTGCCCTCGGCTTTCCAACTCGGTTCGTGGGGAGAGTCGAGTGAGCGGCATCTACAGTCGCCAGAGTTTTCTCGGCAAGGACAGCGCAACGCTGTTCCGGGAGATAAGAACAGGTGTCGTCGGCCTGGGTGGTGGCGGCTCGCACATCGCCCAGCAGTTGGCACACATCGGCGTGGGCAGGCTTGCCATTTTCGATCCAGACTTCGCCGACTTTCCAAACCTGAACCGCACAGTGGGCATGACCTTCGCGGATGCAGTTTCGAAGAGCCCCAAAGTGGTTGTCGCCGAGCGGATGATCAAGAGCATCAACCCGGACGCCGAGGTCTGGTCCATTCAGGATGACTGGCAGAGCGACTTCCAAGCACTGCGGGCATGTGACATTGTCTTTGGGTGCATCGATGGCTTCAGCGGGCGGGCGCAGCTTGAGGAAAGCTGCCGAAGGGCGATGATCCCGCTCATCGACATTGGCATGGACGTGCATAAGGACGATCCGTACTCCATCTCGGGGCAAGTAGTCGTGTCGATGCCCGGACGGCCATGCTTCAGATGCGTAGGATTCATCAGACAGAAAGACCTCGATGACGAAGGTCGCCGCTATGGGGAAGCTGGCGGGAACCCACAAGTCGTTTGGGCGAACGGTACGCTCGCCTCCACGGCAGTGGGCCTGTTCGTCCAAATGGTAACGCCCTGGTGCCGAATCCGCCCCGGCAGTGCATTCGTTGGGTACGACGGCGACGGCTTCACTTTGGAACACGACATGCGGCTCACCGTCACCGGCAAGAACCCCTGCGAACATTTCGAGAGAATAGCCGACCTGGGCGATCCATTTTGGAAGGCGTGATCAGAAACCGGAGGGCAGGCACATCGCTGAGGCGCGATCATGCGCTAGGGGCGGCGGAGTTCTGTCGGACCACCACGCGCTGGGTGCATGGGTGCAACTGAGTTCGCACTCTAGATTCGTAAGCGATACCAGACCAATGAGTTAGTTGTTGACTCTACTGAATTCGGGACCAGGGGGTCGGAGGTTCAAATCCTCTCTCCCCGACCAATTTTTTCCTTGGTTTAGGCGATCGCCTTCGTTGTCGCTACCCTGACAGATATTCCGCTGCTTCGGCAATATTACGAC
>Ga0181520_10009874_pt1 | contig 13024 bp, 16 predicted proteins | sample PEATcosm2014_Bin_29_FD_132451 | JGI IMG/M metagenome (GOLD analysis project Ga0181520, IMG submission 132451) | Peatland microbial communities from MTU Mesocosm Facility, Houghton, MI, USA - PEATcosm2014_Bin02_30_metaG | ecosystem: Environmental > Terrestrial > Soil > Wetlands > Peat | place...
TTGCCAGCAGGCCACGCGGGCCGTTTATTATCAGCCGCAGGTCCAGGCGCGGATGGTTTGTGACGCGCTCGATTTCAGCGGGCCAATCACCATCATCTCGAACGCCTGCGCCTCCGGCGGCAATGCCATCGGCCATGCTTGGGATTTGATTCGTTTTGGCCAAGCCGAGCGCGTGGTCGCCGGCGGTTATGACGCGCTTGGCGAAATGGTTTTTTCTGGTTTTGATTCCTTGCAGGCGCTCTCGCCGACGGTCTGCCGTCCATTTGATGCGCGACGCGATGGTCTGGCGCTCGGTGAAGGCGCGGCGGTCGTCACGCTTGAAACCCTTGTGAGCGCGCGACGGCGCGGCGCTGAAATTCTGGGCGAAATCACCGGTTATGGCACGTCCATTGACCAGCACCATCTCACCCAGCCGCATCCGCAGGGCGGCACCACGTTGATGGTCATGAAGCAGGCTTGCGCGAGCGCGGGCATCACGCCGGCCGAAATTGATTACATCAACGCCCACGGCACCGGCACCGTGCTCAACGACGCTTCGGAAGCGTTCGCGATCAGCGAATGGGCGGGCCGCCGCGCCGCCACCCTGCCGGTCAGTTCCACGAAAGCCAGCGTCGGACATCTGCTCGGCGGCGCGGGCGCGGTCGAGGCGGTGGTTTGCCTCATGACTTTGCGCGAACAATGGCTGCCGCCGGAAATTGAATTTGAAACGCCCGATCCGGCCTGCAAATTTCCGATTGTCAACAAGCCGCAGGACGCGCGCGTGAACGCCGTGCTGTCCAACTCGTTTGGTTTTGGCGGCGTGAACGCGGCGTTGATTTTCAGGAGGTGGGCATGAGCCGGATTTTTGTCGCGGGAATTGGCGCGGTATCTCCCGCCGGCTGGAAAGTCGCGGCCTTGCGCGGCGCGCTGGACAAAGGCGAGCCGCTTCCGGTTCAAGCGCTGCCGCGGCCCGGCTGGGAAAAACCACTCCTGGCGCGGCTGGTGCCGAACCCGCCAGTGCGTCCGGAATTTTTGGCGCATCCACGGCTGCGACGAACCAGCCCAATCACGCACTACGCCGCATCAGCCGCGCTCGAAGCTGCGGCCGGCCTGCGCTCGAAGCCTGACGCGAATAATTTCCGGCTGGGCATCGTCGTCTGCCTGCAATCCGGCTGCGTGCAATACTCCTGCCGTTTTTACGACGAGACATTGAAGAATCCGGCCACGGCCAGTCCGTTGGTTTTCCCCGAAACGGTTTATGCCGCGCCAGCGAGCCATGTCGCCGCGCTGCTGGAAAATGTGGCGCTCGCTTATTCGCTAGTCGGCGATCCGTCCGCGTTTTTGCAAGGCGTCGCGCTCGGCGTCCAATGGCTGGAAGAAAATCGCGTGGATGCCTGTCTCGTCATCGGCGCGGAAGAAACCAACTGGATCACGGCGGATGCGCTGTGGCATCTGGACCGGCGCGCCACCGTCACCGCCGGTGCCGGCGCTTTGTGCCTGTGCCGCGATCCAAAATTATCGGCCGGCATCGAACTGGCGGTCATCACCGACGCGCACACATTTTCCGCGCGGCAAAGTCGGACGCAAGCGGCGCAAGCCATGCGCCGCCAACTCGGCAAAAATTCCCCCGGTGAACTGCTTTGCGACGGCATCGGGGACAGCCCGCGAACCGGCGCGGCGGAACTTGCGGCGTGGCGCGATTGGGCCGGGCCGCGCGTCAGCCCGAAACGCATTTTGGGCGAAGGATTGATGGCCGCCGCCGCCTGGCAATGCGTGGCCGCGTGCGACGCGGTGGCCGGCGGAAAATTCGCCGCCGCCAATGCCAGCCTGGTTGGCTCCAATCAGCAGGCCATCGGCGCGCGATTCACGGCAGTGGCACAGGCATCTTGCCTGTGAGTTTCTGTTGGAACAAACCCTGTGGGAATCACACAGGCAGGATGCCTGCGCCACTATTTATTTGTCCGCCGCCGCAGTCAAGGGCAACATCCGGCCATGAGCGAGCGTGTCATTTTGATCACCGGAGCCAATGGCGGTCTGGGCCGGGCCATCGCGCACAATTTTCTCCAAGAGTCACCCGCCACCATCGTCTGGCTCGGCGTTCGCTCCGGGCGTGAACACGCCGACAAACTCGCGCGGGAAAATCCCGACCGCTGTTTCTGCGTCACGTTGGATGTCACCGCGCCGGAATCCTGGCAGGCGGCAGTCAAAGAAATTTTGTCGCGGCACCAGCGCCTCGACGTGCTGGTCAACAACGCCGGCGGCCACGAAGATGCGTTGCTCGCCACCATGCCGCCGGAATCCTGGCGGCGAATTCTGGCGGCAAATCTCGACGGCGTTTTCCACGGTTGTCAGGCTGTGTTGCCGACGATGATCAGCCAGCGCGGCGGACGAATTGTCAATGTGGCTTCATTAAGCGCGCTGCTCGCGCCGGCGGGACAGGCGAATTACGCGGCGGCCAAGGCCGGAGTGGTTGCGTTGACCCAATCGCTCGCGAAGGAAGTGGCCCGCATCGGCATCACGGTCAATGCCGTGTGTCCCGGTTTCGTGGAGACGGAAGCGCTGGCCAATCTGGCCGGAGAGGAACGAAAAGCAGCGCAAATGAAAATTCCCATGCGCCGGTTTGGCCGGCCCGAGGAAGTGGCGGCGGCGGTTCGTTTTCTGGCAAGCGCTGAAGCCAGTTACATCACCGGCTCGGTTCTCAAAGTTGACGGCGGGATTTTATAAGAGGCAATTTTAATGGCTGCTGAAATGATGCCAGTCGAAGACCAGCCGCGCGGCACGCCGCCGTTGCCCGAACCTGCTCCCGGGCCTGCGCCCGGAAAAGTCATCATTATCGGTGCCGGCATCGCCGGTCTTTCGTGCGGCTGCTATCTCCAGATGAACGGCATCCAGACGGAAATTCTGGAGGCGAGCCTGCTGCCGGGTGGATTATGCACGGCATGGCACCGCGGGCCGTATGTTTTTGACGGCTGCCTCCGCTGGTTGATGGGAGCACATCCGCCATCGGCCTTCCACCAGGTCTGGATGGAACTGGGCGCGATCGCCGGGCGAAAAGTTTTTGTCCACGACGAAATACTCCGGATCGAAGGCGCCGGCGGCAAAACCCTCTCCGTGCCCGCCGACCTGGACAAACTCGCCCGCGAGTTCAAACGCATCGCGCCCGAAGACAGCGGCCTGATTGACAAGCTGGTGCGGGACGCGCGCCGCTGCGCGCCGCTGGAACCGCCGCTGGAAAACGCGGTGGAATTGATGACGCTTTTCGAGAAAATGAAACTGGGGCTGCGTTATCTGCCAATGGTGCCAGCCATTTTCCGCTATAAAAATGTCCCGATCACCGCCTATGTCTCCCGCTACAAAAATGAATTCTTGCGTGAGGCGCTGCAGCTCATCGTCGGCAGCGAAGACATGTCGGCATTGGTACTGGTGATGCTGCTGGCGTTCCGAACACGAAAAAACACCGGCTTCGTCGCCGGCGGCTCGTGGGATTTTGCGATGGCCATCGCGGACCGTTACACCCGGCTGGGCGGCACCGCGAGGTATAAAACCAGGGTGACTTCGATAAAAGTTGAAAACAACCGGGCCGTGGGCGTGGAATGCGCCGATGGAACGGTCGTTCCCGCTTCAATTGTCGTCTCATGCGCGGACGGCTACACGACGATTTTCAAGATGCTGGACGGCCGTTTTGCAGACAAAAAAATCCGCGACCTCTACGAGAATTGCAAAACGTTTCCGGCCATCATCCAGGTTTCGCTGGGCATCAGGACAATTTTTCCCGAAGCGCCGCACACGCTCAACCTGCCGCTGCCCCAACCGCTACGCGTGGACGACCAGACAAAACACGACCGTCTGGAAGTCGAAACCTTTGGTTCCGAGTCGGCGCTCTGCCCGGAAGGCACCACCGTCATGACGGTCAGGCTGCCGACCAGTTACGAATTCTGGACGGAATTAAAAAAGAACGACCCCGGCCGTTACCGCGCCGAAAAAGGCAGAGTCATCCGGGAAATCATCGCCATCCTTGAAAAACGGTTTCCCGGCCTGGCGCAGCACATCGAGCGTTCCGACATCGCGACGCCCGCCACGTTTGTGCGTTACACCGGCAACTGGCAGGGCAGCTACGAAGGCTGGCTGCCGACGCCGCGCATCCTGGGCCGCCGCATTTCCTGCACGCTGCCGGGGCTTAAAGATTTCTACATGGCCGGCCATTGGGTGGTCGCGGGCGGCGGCCTGCCGTCGGCGGCGATTTCCGGCCGGTATGTCGCGCAAATGATCTGCGCCCGGAGCGGAAGAGTTTTTGCGGCCACCAGACCGTAAAATGGGGTTGACTTCAGTATGCCGCCGGACGCCCGCGGCCATTCGTGTAAAACTCGAACTCGAAGAGGAAATCCTTTTTCTCCGGACCTCGAATCCATGCCGCAATCCGATATTCCGTTTGTGGTTCCAGGACCAAATCGGGCGGACAGGCATAAATCCTTTCGCAGGCGCATTTGTCGGGAAACGAAATTGGATCAAGGAAAGTCAGATGCACTCCGTGCGTTTCCACCGGATTGTGATTTCCCCGTTCGATTGACGCGCGGGCAAAATGCGGAATTTTTTCAATCGTCACCTCGAGCGGAGCCTCCATGCCCGGTTGAGCCAGTTGCGGCGACCAAATCCGCAGGAAAACATCACCCGCCGACAGCAATTTATAATCCCGGTCGAACGGGTCGCGCACGATTCCGGCCAGCGCCTGTTCCTTTTGAGTTACCCATTCGGCGCCATTTTCCTCCGCGCGATAATCGCGCATCCCCGGAAAGCCGTCAAACTGCCGGGCCGCCCGGTCGCTCGAAGTGTCGCGGGTCGGAGCAAAGTTGCTCAATACAATTCCGTCCGAATTGATGTCGTCCAGCGCGCCGTGAGTGCTGCCGTAGTTCTCAAGCCGGCTGCCTTCTTTGACCAGCCATCCGGCATTGACATGCTGATTGTCCAGACTGATGAGAATGGTCGCGGGATTGAGAGTGATGCTCGTGAGGCCGCGGACAATTCGCTCCAGCGCCAGCGGATAACGGTTGGTCATGGTCGCGACCATCCAGTCGTCGGACGTGGCAAAACCATCGGTGCCAAGCAGGTTCTTTTGCTGGAGCGCCGCAACCACCGGACGATAATTGAGCGGGTCGCCTTCTTCGGTTGCATACCGGAAGGCGTTCTTCGCGGGATTCCATTCAATCATGGCCCGTTCGCCCTTCGAGTTCATGACCAGAAAGCGATTGGTCTGAAGCCGCGCCGCCAGCACGTCCACGCCTTCCAGATGCGCGATCTGCCGTGCGAGCCTTTCGGTTTCGGCGGGCGCATTGTGGATTTCAACCCAGTCCTCAATTCCGGCCGTCGGCAGGACAACGTCATTTGAATTCACAATGGACTGTGTGATTTTGTATCCGGCTTTTTCCAGAAAAGCTTGAATCTTGACGCGATGGCCGGCACCGGCGTGGTTGTGTCCGTGATCCGAGAGCATCAGGATTTGCAAATCGCGCCCCTCTTCCGTTTTGTAACGGGCGCGCAAATCCTGAAGTTGTTTGTCCAGCAGGCAGAGCAGGGAAAAAATATCGCGGTCCAGATGCTGGGCATCGTCCGATGCGCGGAGGTAGGCATAGTAATCGGCGTTTGTGCTCCGCGTGTCCCAAAAGTTTTTGACCATGGCGTGCATTTCGTATTCGAATGTTTGGGCTGAATAAATGTAACCCATTGAACGGAGAAACCCGCTTTCCACCTGCCAGTCCATTTGCCGCTCGTGCTCCACGGTGGTGGTGACACCGTTGTGGGAAATGAGCGCATTTGCCGCGGCGCTGAAATAAGTGCGCTGATAACCGGGCAGCGGGCGATTCCCAAAAATGTCGGTCCACGCGACGTCGCTGGTGGACGGAAACGTCGAGATCATGCGGCTGGCTGGAAAATATCCCTCGCTGGAACTGAAGGCCTGGCGATGCAACACACTTCCCCAAATGTTTGTGTAGGTGACGCCGGCTTGCAATGCCGTCATGTCACGGTAGGCGATTCCATCCAGCGCGATGACCAGCCGCCGGGGGAGCGCGACGCCAGTTGAAGGCAGGACCTGAAATGCCAGCAAAACGAGAAAGACAAACCGATTCATGCTTTTGTTCAGACAAACCGGCCAAAGCCCGGATCAAAAAAACCTAGGCAAGCTTAACGGATCCGACCGGAAGTGTCGAAACCGAAAATCACAAACCGAAAATCACAGCTTGTCAATGCATCCGGTAAAAACGAAGTGCTTGAACAAGCCAGCGCTGTCATTTAGCTTCACACACGCATTCAGCGCATTGCATATTGATGAAACCAAGAGACATATTTGGCCTGGCGATCCGGCTTCTGGGCCTTTTTTTCCTCTATCTTGGCTTGAGAGCCGTGACACCGCTGCTCGACTTGGGCGCAATCGAGACGGCCGGCAGAAGCGACCTCATCAACGCGATTTTACCCATTGTCTTCAACCTCGCCGTCGCTTGGTGGCTGCTGGGCGGCGGACTGTTGATGCGACGGGCATATCCCGATACGTCGAAAATTTCGGGCCATTCCCATCCGCAGGCGGAGCGGGCAATACCGGCGACCAGTTCAACGGAGTCGCAAGAATTGACAGGCATGGCCAGAGCCGAAAAAAAGCTCGCGTCGCTGGTGGAAAAACCGAAGAATGACCGCGCAACACAACCTTGAACAGCCCCCGTCCAATTTTGTAATGGATAACACAGCAGCGATCAAACAGGACATCAAGCGATTGATGGTCGAGAACCTCATGCTCCAAATCAGCGCCGACGAAATCGGCGACGACCAGCCGTTGTTCGGCCCCGGCAGCGTGGGTTTGGATTCAGTGGATGCCCTGCAACTGGTGGTGGCCCTGGACAAGACGTATGGACTCAAGATTGCCGATCCCGAAGTTGCGCGACAAGTCTTGCAAACAGTCAACACCATCGCCTCGGCAATTCAAGAACACCAGTCCCCGCCCAAATAAGCCTTCCGGTTGAGGATCTGCTTGAGCCGCGGCCGGCCTTTCATGCTGGCGCCGGATTCGGCTCCGTCCATCAGACCGGCCTGGGCTTCACAAGCAGCAACACGATCCCGATGACGAGAGCAACCGCTCCGACTGCCGGTGAAATAAAATAGCTGACGGTGGTCTCAAAGTGCATTCCGAGGAATTCGACCGGCTCTCCCGGGGTCTTGAAGGTGATGCCAGAGTAAGCGAGCACCACAATGCCCAAGGCGATCAGAACGACCGCAACGATGTTTTTGGTGTTCATGTTGAATTTACAATTAAATTTCCACGGCTAAAGCGCCGGTTTCCTGCCGGAGATGATTCGAAGCAAAACCGCCAAAATGGCGAGGAAGAGCAGGATGTGAATCAAGTTGCCGGCGGTGCCGGTCACCATTCCCAACGCCCATAAAACAATCAGTATCACCGCAATCGTGTATAACATAAATTTTCTTTGGATTGGTTTGCTGGCCGGCGCGTTTTCGCGCCAGCCAACGATAAGTTGACGGTTTAGCTGGCCGCCACGGGCGCAGCGATGGTCATGTTGTTGATCACGCTGGTCACGCCGTTGATGTCGGTGGCGAGCTTGGTGACGAGGCTCTTTTCGGCATCGTTCTTGGCAATGCCGGTCAAGGTGACCACGCCATCCGTTGTCGTGACTCCGGTATGCAGGGCGCTGGTCGAGTGATGCGAGAACAACGACGACTTGACTTCAGCCGTGATGGAGGCGTCATCAATCTTGTCGCCGACGGTGGCGTCCGGCGTTGCCGGCGTCTTGGCAATCGTCATCTCGTTGTTGACCGATTTGACGTTGTCAATGTCCTTGGCGTATTCGGTGGTGAGTTCCTTTTGCGCCATGCTGCTCGCTTCACCCTGCAGGGTGACAACGCCGTCTTTCGTATAAACGGAAGTTCCAGTGGCGCTCACGTTGCGATGGAACAGGAGCGTTGTTTTCACTTTCGTGGTGATCCAGGTGTCTGAATGTTCAGCGGGTTGTTCACCGTTGATCACGAGTTCATTGTCCACGCTCTTGACGTCGGGCAGGCTCGCCACGGTGTTTTCGGCCATGGATTTATGCGACGCATCGGCCACCGTGCCGGTCAGGGTGACGACGCCCTGGTTGGACTCAACCTTGATTGAATCGTCCTTGAGGTAGGTTTTGAACGTGTAAGACTTCGCGGCGGATGACTCGATGCGGCCGTCCGTGTCGGCGGCGCGAAGGGATGTGCTGGTGACTAACAGGGCGCCCGTTGCCGCCAGGAGCGCGAGCGCGTAGGTTGTTTTCGTTTTCATTTTGTTTTTTCTTTTGGTTATTGGTTGTTGGTTTTTGACACTTGAAGCAAGCTAGGTGAGGAGCCGGTCCTTCGCCATGGGGTGTAACCCTACCGGTTCAAGGCGCGATTTTGTCGCTCACCCACTGGCGCGCCGTATTGATGCCGTCCTTCGTCGCGTCGTAAGCTTTCGAGAACCCGGCTTTGACACTGTCCCAGGTGGACTCGGTGGCGTTTTTGGCGTCGTCCAGTTGTTTGTTCAACTGCGCCGCCTGGTCGCGCAATGCCTGAAGCTTGGGCTTGGCCCCGGCCTTGACTGCGTCGCTGGAGCTGTCAATCTTGGCGGAGAGCTGGTCCAAATCCTTGTTGAGCGCATCCAATTGGGCCTGCATGGCTGTGACGAATTCAGCCTTCTGCGCGAAGGTGTAATCCTTCATGTCCTGCGCGGCCTGCTTGGTTTCGGTTTGAACCTTCTCAATCTGTTGAGTCGTGCTTTGCTGCTTCCCGCATCCCACCGCAAAAGCGGCGATGGAAAGGACGGTGATGGCCCATGTTTTGTTTTTCATAATTGTGATTTCGGTTGATTTGTCTGGATGACGGATTGCGTCCCGCACCCAATTTTGGTTTCGTTGCAAATGTAACGCTACGCCGTCCCGCGGCACCTTGCCATCAGGTGTAACCAGAATATGATTCGAGGCCCGGTCCAGCCGGGGACCGGTCAAACCGACGGGAATCGGGAACGGGCAGATCCAATTCACCCGCCGCGCGCTAAACTTAACGAACAACCCGGTCAAAACGACGAACAGCGCGAACATTTTAACGAACGACACATATTTGAATCGTGCCTCCCCACGCTGGCTGCCACTTGTTTAACGGGCTGTCAACCTTGCGGCACGGGGAGTTGTTCGAGGTTCGCGCCTTCACGCTGCTGGATGGTGGCTTCGACGCGCGGCACATACATTTGTGTTTCGGCTGGCAGATGTCCGGCGATGCCGTCGTAACTGTCCGTTTTGTAGCGGTCCAGAAGTTTCTGCACCCTGCCTTCACCGGCGTTGTAGGCCGCCAGGGCCAGCCGCCAGTCCTTGAAACGGTCGTGAAGATATTTCAGATACTGCGCGGACGCGGTCGCGCTTGGTTCCGGCTGATAACGCTGGTCGCGCGGCCACAGGGAAAGACCAAACCTTTTGGCCGTGTCCGGCATCAATTGAAACATTCCCGCCGCCCCCGCCGGACTCAAGGCGCGCCGGTCAAATCCCGATTCCACCTCCGCCACCCAGACCAGTTCCGGCGGAATCTTTTGCGCGGCGAAAACCGGCTTCAACTCCGGCACATATTCATTTGCCGATGCCGGCCACGGACTGACGGAAACTTTTTTCACCCAAAGTTCGCGTTCCTTTTGCGGCGGAGGGTTGGGAACCGGCTGGGGCGGCTGGTTGGTTTCAACCGCCGGTGGCGGAATCGTGAGCCGGATTTCGTCCGCGACATCCAGATAAGCCATCCGCGCCTTGAGCCACGCGGCGAACGGCCGGGTTTCCTCGCGGTTTTCCAGCAACGGCAGAACGGCTTGGGCCGTCTGCCGCAACGCCGCCATGTCCACCACGTAGTCGCCTTGGAAGCGCTGCTGCGCGTCACGGAAAAATTGCCGCACCACGGGGTCGTCCACATCGGGAAGCGCGTTGAGAACGTTCGTGTCGAGATTGTCCCGCGCCCATTGTTGCGCGCCCTGGATGAGGTCCGGGAGTGTGACCGTGTCGTCCTGCGCCCGCGCCACCAGCAAGCCTGCCGGAAGCAACGCAAGAATGAACAGGGCGCGTTTCATGTTGGACATCGAATCAAGGCAGCCTCAATTTTTCGTCAACACCCGGCTTCCCCTGCGCGGTTTCGATCAACTCCCGGACGCGGCGCGCGTCCGCCTTCCGATGACCGTGGCTGGCCAGCGGGTCGGTGCCGCCGGTGGATTCAATCAAAATGTCCGACCAGATGATTCCCGTCTTGATGTGGACGGATGCAACCTTCGTGATGCTGATGCTGATCTCGTCGCGGCTGAACCACGACCGTTTATGCCGGGTGACCGCCTTGTCCGTCACCTCGATAATCGTGGGGAACAGAAAATTGCCGCGCGTCAGCCGGCTCGCTTGAAATGTTTCCGAAGGCATGGCGGCGGTGGGCGTGTAAATCGGAGTTTCAGCCCTGTGCGGCTGGTTCAATTTTTGCCAGGAAACCATCTCCACCGCCAGCACGATTGTCTCCCGCGGGCGTGGCGACCGTGTTGCCCAGGCGGGACTCCAGCAGTTTCGTGACAATTTGACGGCATTCCTCGCGCCGCCGGTCCAACTTCACGCGAAAGGCCACGCCAAGTCCCGCAAAAGCCACGAGGCTGATCAACGATCCCAGACCCAGGGCATAAATAAGATTCACGATGGATTGCGGCGCGTTGTCGGGAAAGTTGACCACCAAAATCGTCCCATAGCCCAGGGCAGCCACCGCCATCACAGCCAACATGGCCATGAGCCAAGCCGCGCGCCACGCGCAGTGCGCGTCGCGCTGAATCCGAACGATCTCATCCATCAGTTCCTGCCGCCGGGCGCTACCGTCGTAACGGATGCATTCCCTTAGAAACTCCGTGTGTTTTTTGTGGTCACTCATCATCGCTCAAGTAGCAGCATCCATGCCACCGCTTACCGTTTTTCAACATCTGTGTCAACCATGCTACGCCGCCGCCCGGCTTGCCGCCATGGGGTATAACCCTACCGCGGGTCATTCATGGCCATCTCCAAAAAGCCCATTGATCCAACGGACAGGACCTGGATTTTAGAATGAAAAAGCGCCGGCAGACTTCCGCCGGCGCCGCGAGGGGAACAATGATTAAAAGGCAAACCGCACACCGAGCCGGGCGAAGCCATAATACCTGGCTTCATCTGGCAGCACGCCGCGGGCGTCAACAAACACGCCCACATGCGGGGTGAAGCGGTATTCGATGCCCCCGCCAGCCTGGGCAAACCATTCTTTGAGCGCATCAAACTGGCGTCCGCCGCCGCCAAAGACGTAGGGGGCGAATCCACTCTGGCCCAGCGGGAGGCGCAGGGTCAAATTGGCCGAGGCGTTGTCTATGAAGGTTCCCGTCGTGTTTTCAGAATAGGCCTCGGCGCTGATGCCGATGTTTTGGGTGAAGAAATAATTGATCCCCGCTCCGGCGCCCAGACGGGTGTTGTGCCGGATCCTCGCATTGGAAGGATGATCAATGGTGTATTTCCCTATGGAAGCGGTCCCGAACCCGTCCAGTGACAATTCATTGGCCCGGAAAAGGTCTTCCTGAACGGTCTGGTTGTTGACTGTGGTGTCCTGGCCCAAGACTGACGTTGCGGCCAGCATCAGGATTGTTCCGCCGATGGTTAATTTGTTTTTCATGCAATTATTTTGTGTTTTTGTTTTTAACATTGGCGGCACATTACAGCCTTGGCTGGATTGCATCCATGGGGTGTAACCCTACCGCGCATCTCGGATGGTGTTCCCGGAATAATTTGTCCTCCCGCTGCGGACAAATGAGCCGGCCTGCGTCCATGGGGTGTTCACCCCATATACAAGTTGAATCAATTATCCGATATTTGCATTGGATTCCAGGGATGCTGTTGAGAAATCAACGTCCCGGAGAGTTCCGCCGAAGCCAGCATGACAACATGAAACAAAAATTAACCGGGTTGTCCCAACGATATGTCACGACGTTGCGCAAACACCTGAAGGCGGGGCCGCGCGCCAGTCTGCAACCGGCGTTGGGACTGGGATGCCGGGCGGTCGCTCTCGGTCTGGAGACGCTGGATCTGGCCCGGATTCACGAGCGGGCCGTCACGACGCTGGAACTATCCAGCCTCAAAAATGGGTTCCTCAAGCGGGCGGAGATTTTTTTTTCCGAGGCCATCATTCCGATTGTCGAGACGCACCGCGCCGCGCGGCAAAGCAAGATTCAACTGAACCAGTTGAACGAGGCGCTGGGCCGGCGCACGGCGGAACTGGCCGTCACCCACCGCCAGTTGAAACGCGGCATCCTCCGGCGCAAGAGCGTGGAAGCCGCCCTCAAAAAAAGCGGCGAACATTACACCAAACTGTTGAAGGATTCCCTGCAACTTCAGGAAGGATTGCGGCAACTGACGCATCAGGTTCTCGCGGGGCAGGAGGATGAACGCAGGAAGATCAGCCGTGAACTTCAGAATGAAATCGCGCAGACATTGCTGGGCATCAATGTCCGGCTGTTGACGTTGAAGCAGGAGGCGCGGACCAACACCAAGGGTCTCAAGAATGAAATCGCCAGCACGCAGCGGCTCGTGCTAAAATCGGCCAAGTCCGTGCGGCGGGTCGCCCGTGAATATAGAAACGCATGAAACGCGAACTTTTCAATTTGTCACGACGCTATCAGGAAGCGTTGCGGGCGCACTTGAAACAGGGCCGCTCGGCCAGCCCGGAATCGGCGCGCGGCGTGGGCAGCAAGGCCCTGGCCGCCGGGCTGGAGACGCTGGATCTGGCCAAGCTCCACGAGCAAACCCTTGTCACGGAAGTGTTGCCGGGCTGCCCGGCCGGCAAACGCGCCGCGCTCATCAAACAGGCGGGGGCTTTCTTTGCCGTGGCCATCGCTCCCATCCTGAAAACGCATCACAGCGCGCAGGAGGCCGAAGTCCACCTTAAAAAATTCATCGAAGCGTTGAGCCAGCGCACGGTGGAACTGGCCGCCTCGAACCTGGAGTTGAAACAGGAAATCCTCCAGCGCAAA
>Ga0181520_10009875_pt1 | contig 13023 bp, 9 predicted proteins | sample PEATcosm2014_Bin_29_FD_132451 | JGI IMG/M metagenome (GOLD analysis project Ga0181520, IMG submission 132451) | Peatland microbial communities from MTU Mesocosm Facility, Houghton, MI, USA - PEATcosm2014_Bin02_30_metaG | ecosystem: Environmental > Terrestrial > Soil > Wetlands > Peat | place...
CATCGCTGATGCGATAGCCGATGCTGGAGTGAATCTTGTCATTGGGCGAAAGGACGACCGCCGCAGACAGATACTGTGTGGGAGCATCGGTGAAGTCCCGCGCAGACCAGGACGAGAGCACCGTCGTCGAACCGCGGGCAAAGACGCCGGGGCAGAGTGTCGCCGTGGCCGAGGGAACGGCGCCGGGCAAAAATGTGTTCGACCCGGTGTTCGGCGAACCGTTCAGATAACAGATGTTGGTCGCCGTGTAGACATCGCTGTAGGAGTAACTGAAGTCCAGCCCATAATGTTCATTGGGCGAGAAATCCGCGCTCAGGCTTCCAACTCGGCTGTAATCGATGTGATTGAGCGGGCCGTCGATGGGTGCCGTGCCCGTGTTGTTGGTATTGTTGTGCCGCTCCAGATCGTTATAGGCAGCGGATACCGTTGCCCAAGTCTTTGGCCGGTAGAGCGTGTGCACCCGATAGTGCCGGGTCTGACGCGGGCCAACCGGAGTGAAGGCATTGTCGGCATAGAGCGCCTCGGCCGAGCCGTTGATGCTCCAATTGGGCACGGGGCGGAAGGCGGCGTTCAGAATCACTCCGTTTTCGTTGATGGTGACCACGGAGCTGGACGCACCGGTGGCCGCGCCCTGCACGATGCTGTGGGTTCCGTAACGATAGGTGAGCGAGAGCGAACTACGCGGCGTGATCTCCCAGCTTCCGGTCAGGTTATTGGTAAAGAACTTCTGGCCAAAGTAGCCCGCCAGCGGCGTGCCGACAGCAGGGCTGCCTTCAAAGGAGGAGGCACCCGTCGCCGCGGACACACTGATTAGCGTCGGTGTATTGATGCTGGCGTTGCCGAAGGAAGCAGCCGTGTCGGTTAGAGTCTTCAAAGTGGTTCCGGTCAAGATATCAGCCGTGCCCGGTTGGTGAACATTGGAGAACTCCAGTTGGTCGGAGAGGCTGACGTTGCTGGAAGCCTTCCAGACGATGCCCCAGTCGGCCGCCACAACCCGGCGCTGGGCGCTCGCCGCGCCGGTATAGGTAAGCGAACGGACGCCATAGTAGCCCGCCGGCGTGGTGCCGGTGGCCTTGACAGCCGTCTCACTCAGCCCCTGGTAGCTGTCGTAGTAGTTGGGCAGGTTCATATTCGCTTTTGTATAGCGAATATCTCCGTTCATGGCGAGATTGCGGATGCTTGAGCTTTGCAGGCGGAGGCTCTCGGTGGGGGTCAGAATGCGCGTCGGCTGGGAGCGCAGGTAGTTGGTCACCGCCGAACAGTACGGGCTGATGACCGGCGCCGCGCTGCCGTTCTCCGAGGCCGTGAAAGCCGGACTCGTGCCCAGCGCATAGGTGTCGCAGGAATCTTTGAGAGGCGTCAGGCTGTCATAGTTGTTCAGCGCCACAGGCGTTCCATCCGCCTCCTGCGCAATCATTGCGCCGGGATTCAGAGTGAAGTACGAATCGGCCTTGTAGTGGGTGATCTGCTCTTCAAAGGTCAGCTTGGTGCCACGCACGGGCTTCCAATCGATTCCGCCCGTAAAGTCGTCGGTGCTGTTGCGCTGGAATTCTTCGAGGATCGCTGTGCCGGTGGCGAATTGGTAACCGCTGGGACTCAGGCTCGGCCCCTGGAAGATGTTTTGCGCATACGCCAGATGAAAGGTCACCTTGGAGAGTGGCAGGAGGGTCAGATCGGTGTCGGTCATGCGGCGCACGGTGTTGAACATCACCGTCGACTGCAAGACCTGCGGCCAGGCAAGCGGAGTGCCCGGCGTGGCAGCCGGTCCGACGGCGATTGTCTGCCCGCCGGGAATATTCGGGTTGCCCAGCAGGTCGTAGTCAAAGTACTGCCGATCACGGCGGAAGACGCCGGAAAATTCATAGAGCTTGCCCTTCTCGAAGCTCAAACGGGCAAAGGTGTTCGGATCGCCGCCAAAGCCGTTGCCGACCGCGTGCAGTGAATCGACCAGGGAGTGCGTGTTGCCCGGCAACGCGCGCAGTTCAAAGGTTTCGCCGAGCACGCGCGGCCCGGATTGCGTGTTGACCAGCGTGTCGTACATGGCTCCACTGCCGGAGAGGCCAACGACGTGCCCGCCAACATCCACCGTCTGATGGGCCGTGTATCCTTCCGGAACGGCCATCTTGTCACCCGGCGCTGGAAGCTGGGCGGCGGCTATGCCTGTCATCGTCAGAAAAAGAGCGACGGCAACGCTTCCGGCTGCGCGCCGGATCATTGCGGGAGAGAGCTGTTGATTGGACAGCCTTGAAAAACAGCTTATCTTCGTCATAGGAAGCCTCACTTCAAAAAAAAACGCGCTTTGATTCACATCAAAACCCTTTGGTCTTTGCCCATCCCGCACCGGAAGCAGGCCGCGACCCGCGAGGCGATCCGAGGGTGCGGCCAGACTCCAGAACATTTACCTGAGAAACGCCTGATTCATGTTGGATCCATGAATGTAGGTGTGGCAGCTGATGCAGGGGTTCAGCTCGGCCGACCCTGCGTTCATGCCGTGAACCGTGCCCGCCGCGACAGGGCTGTGGCACTGATTGCACAACGTATTGATGCTTGGCGAATTGAGCAGCCGAGCATTCTGCGATCCATGCGGTGTGTGGCATCCCAGGCAACCCTCCGCCTTGACCGCCGCGTGCTCATACACAAATGGTCCACGGGTCTCCGTGTGGCACTTGGTGCAGACCGCGTTCTGGTCGGCCGTCGACTTCACGTTGTTTTTCCCGAAGGTGCCGTGCACATCATGGCAGTCATTGCAGGTAATCAGTCCTTCATTCACCTTGTGGTGGAAGGGCATGGCAAAGGCCGGCTTCACGTCGTTATGGCACTGGAAGCAGAGCTTGGGCTCTTCGGCCTTGAGCAGATGCTCCTGACCGCCGCCGGCATGAATGCTATGGCAGCCGATGCAGCTCACATTCGCCTTGGCGTGCGGAGAACGATCAAAGTCGGGATGGGTTCCCGCGTGGCAGCCCTGGCACTTGGCGTCCACCTCTTTGGCCGAGGCCTTGGCGGGGTTGAAGATCTTTGTGATGTCGCCGCCGCCCTCCACATGGGCCTTGCCCGCGCCGTGGCAGTTCTCGCAGGTTACGCCTTTGCTGCCGTGCAACAGGGCCATCTTGGTGTGCGGGTTGGTGTCAAACTTTTTGGCCACTTCTTCATGGCAGGTGGCGCAAGTCTCGGATCCGACAAAATCCGAAGGCAGGGCGGGCGCCGCCTCCTTGGCAGGAGCCGCGGGTTGATCTCCCGGCGCCTGGGCTCTCAGTGCCGGGACGCACAGCACGCCCACACACACCAGCAACATAAAACAGGCTTGCAGCACCGGTCTCTTTCCCGGAACCGCACGGATTACAGGCTCTTCTCTGAACATGAAAATACCGCCTTGGATGCTCTTATAGCAGCTTTGTTCAACAATCTTACCGCCTCCATCAATTAATTGCGACAATTTCCCTTCATGGGAATTACGCATCGATGGAAGGAATTCCGGTCTTGCTTCCACAAAGGCTGCGCTGTGCGGAGCATCACTTCATGACCGGAAGATTACGGGTTCGTCATCTTTGTTGCGGTGACGCACATCACACTCCATTTGTACACTGATAGAGCCGTTGGTTTCCAGCTTTAAAGTGATATGCACTTCAACTTCGGTCTGCCGGGTGGCGGCAAGTTGAATGGAAGAAAATGTGCCGGGAGATTTTGAATCGGCGTGGTCATGGATTCCGGGTACTGGACTATGCAGGCACGTGAGGCCCATCACATCCAATGCCGCTCCTGCTCCGGCAAACTCTTTTCAGGCAAGACTTTCTTCCCTGGAGGCACGCAGCGCTCTTCTCCTTCTTTCCTGGGACCGGCCCGCGCATAGGCGTTCGAGGCCCCGGTGATTGGGAGGGACTAGCCAGTGGCGGACGGGAAACAACTATGTCGGAGACAGGGAACTCGGTAGCAGCGCAACCGCGACAAAAGCACATCTCTCGCCAGGTTCCGGTGGGGTGCGCGGTCTGCGGCAATCGCCGTCCTGGCTGGTTCTGCTCTTTGGGCAGTGCCGTTCTGGCCGATCTTGAGCTGGTCACGAGCACCATCTCCTTGCCTGCGCAGTCTCATCTTTTCTCTCAAGGAGAGGATGCGAGCTGCCTTTACATGATCTGCGGCGGCTATCTCAAACTCACCGCCGGGCCGCACAAGGACCGGCAAATGATTGTCCGAGTGGCTGGCCCCGGCTCCATGCTTGGCCTCTACGCGGTTCTTTCGCACGGCCTCTACGAGGTCTCCGCGGAGACATTGACCGCTGCGCAGTTGCGTCCGGTCGAGCGCGAGAACTTTCTCGCATTTTTGCGCAGCCACAAGGAGGCGCAGATGCGCGCCGTCCAATGCATCTGCCAGGAGTATCGCTTCGCCTTGCAGGATGCCTGCCGCATCGCGCTGGCCGAGACCGTCGCCGCCCGCCTGGGGCGTCTGCTGCTTGAATTGGCACACCAGATCGGCGAGCATCTGAATGGTGGCGGCTACCGCTTTCCGCTGCTGCTGACCCATGAGGAGATGGCCTCCATGGCCTCGACTACCCGCGAAACCGTCACCCGCACCCTGGGTCAGTTCCGCAAGGAAGGCTGGATCTCCATCGAGGATTCTCTCATCACGCTGCATGAGCCGGAGCGGCTGCAAACGCTGACCTGATGTTTTTGTTGCTTCTTATTCACGCTTTCTAATGCGCGCCTGCCAAGTCCAAGAGTTATGATCGTCACAGGGATCAGGGATCAAGGATCAGAATCTTCCCGAATCAAGCCGAAAACGCAAAACAGCATTTGCTGCCTCTGATCTATGACCGTGGTCCTCTGAAGTGGAGTTCATTGTGCCTAAGATCCGTTTTGCAACTTTTTGTTTTGCATTCCTGCTCTTGTCTTTGCCTGTTGTTGCGCAGAATCCGGCCTCCGCGCCAATTGCTGTCGCCTCCACGGATATTACCGAGGTTCAGCAGTTCCAGAAGCTTGAGGACGCCTGGGACAACGCCATCAATCAGCGCGATCAGTATGCCCTGGAGTTGGTGCTTTCGCCCTTGTTCGTTGATGTTTCCGCCGGCGGCGACATTACCACGCGCAATCAGCAACTGGCCCTGCTGATCACCGGCGATGACAAGACCCTTCACCTTGAACAGAAGGTAATTACTGTCCGCATGATGGGCGACACGGCGGTGGCCTACGGCACCTATATCCTTCATCGCAAGCCCGGCGGCATCGCGCCCGTCGAGGAGAAAGGCGTTTTTACCCATATTTATGGTCATGCGCGCGGCGGCTGGATGTGTATCAGTTCCCAGCGCACCCGCCTTCCCGAAGAACCCAACGGAAAGTCCAAGAGGTCTACCGCCGATATGCCCTTTCACTTCCCTTTGCTCTTCGGCAAGGGTGACAAGGATAAGTAGAGCGGCAGAATGAGGCCTGTCTATGCAGGTTCGGCGGTTACGCAAGAAGCTCACCCATCTTTAAACTTTGTGTTCGCCGGCCCGCGTTAGGTTGCAGCTTCCTGCCCCTCATGCTCTGTTCTTGTCAGCCGATAATCTTTTTGAGCGTCTCAGCCGGGCCATCCATCAGAGTCTACCTAAAGATTCAGCGCCGCTAGGACGACGGAGGTTGTCCTGGTGAAACACACTTCACTTATCATGCGTGTCGTCGTTTCAATGCTCCTGCTGGTCTCCGTCTTGTGTTGTATCTTTGGAGCCTTTACCTGGTATTACTTCTCCGCGCGGATTAGTCGCGAGGCAGAACAAGAGGCGGGACGTGAATCCGCCAATGTCCTGGGACGCATTGCGGTGATTGACAAGCTCTCACGCGCGCAAGTGGAGACCGGGATGCGCATCCTTCAAGAACAAGGGAAGCGGCTGGGTGCTCCGTCGCTGAAGGGTACAACCACCGTGGCCGGCAAGATCGTGCCCAATCTGTATTTGGGCAGCGAATCACAGGCCTTGAATTTTGCCTTGGTGGACAGGGTCAAGGAACTGGCCGGCGGAACAGCCACACTCTTTGTGTGGGATGGAAGCAACTTTGTTCGCGTAACTACCAACGTCTTGAAGCCGGACGGATCGCGCGCCGTGGGTACGCTCCTTGATTCCAAGGGCAAGGCCTTTGCGGCTCTCCGCCAAGGGCAACCCTTCGTCGGCGTGGTGGAGATTTTGGGCTCGCCCTACACCACCAGCTACGTGCCGATGCTGGACGCGGATGGCAAACTGGCTGGTGCCTGGTACACTGGTTACCGGCTGGATTCGATCTCAGAGCTGGGTAAAAGCATCGAAGGCGCCACCATTCTGGAAGACGGATTTGTGGCGCTGATCAAACCTTCCGGCGTGGCTCTCTATCACGGAGCGCGCATTGACTCAGAAAAACTGGATGCCTTGCGCAAGCAGCCTCAAGGCTGGGTGATGCATGAGGAGAGCTATCCAGTCTGGGGCTATACGGTGCTGACCGCCTATCCGGAGAGGGACGCATCGCAGCGTGTACTGAAGATGATGGCCGTTATGATCTTTGAGACAGTTGTTCTGGTTGGGTTGATTCTGATTCTGCTCTTTATTTTGCTACAGCGGCTGGTTTTGCGCCCGGTGCGCGACCTGACAGACCGTTTGGACAATGCGGATCTGAATATGCTGATCAAAGCCGATCACGAAGACGAGATTGGCGCACTGGCGGCCAGCTTCAACCAGTTTGTTCTGCGACTGCGGCCTGCGCTCTTGCAGGTGCGCGATAGTTCAGAGGCAACGACGGCCAAGTCCGCAGAGATTCGCGCCATCTCGCAGAGCGCCGTGGCCCGCATGAACGAGCAGCGCGAGAGTGCGGTGAATGCCTCCAGCGCCATCGCTCAACTTTCGCGCGAGATCGGCAGCACATCGAGCCACACGGATGAAGCCAGCGAACACGCCCGCGCCGCCGCCGTGGCCGCTCGCCAGGGCGATGAACAGGTTGCCGCTGCCGTCCATTTAATTCAACAACTCTCCCACCAGACTCAACAGAGCGCCAACGACATCACCAACCTCAAGGATCGAACCAAGCAGATCGGAAGCATTGTTGGGGTGATTGGAGAGATTGCTTCAGGCACCAATCTGCTGGCTCTCAACGCATCCATCGAAGCGGCGCGCGCCGGAGAGCATGGGCGCGGTTTCGCGGTGGTGGCGGGCGAAGTGCGCAGCCTGGCCGAGCGCACCGCTCAAGCCACCCGCCAAGTGGCCGATTTGGTGAGCGGCATTGAGCAAGAAACCAGTGATGCAGTCAGCGGCATTCTCAACGCCAGCCAACAGGCAACCCAAAGCGCCCAGGCCCTCTCTTCCCTGGGAGGAACATTTGGTCAAATCTCCAGGATGGTGCAGGAAGTGGAGCAGCGCGTGGGACAGATTGACCAGGCAGCTCACCAAGAGGCCCTTCAGGCGCAAGCGGTGAGCGAGACCATGTGCGCGATGGAAGCCAGTGCAAAAGACAACGCCCAGGGCACCGAGCAAGTGCTGGCAGCAACCGGCCAACTGCTGGAGACGGCCAACACTCTGGAAAGCATGATGCAACAATTCCAACTGCGCGAGCTGCCGCAGGATTGCGCAGCCTGAAGAATCACTCCGCCCGCTCTCGTCGCGCCGCTTGCAGCCGAATCGATACATGAACCAGCCCCAACGCTGCCGGGGTCACCCCGGAGATGCGGCTGGCCTGGCCGATGGTCATTGGACCCACCCGCTCCAGCTTCTCTCGCATCTCCCGCGAAAGACCACTGATCGCACTATAATCCAGCCAATTTGGAATCAGAACCTCTTCCGCAGCTTTCAATTTGGCGATGGATTTCTTCTGCTGCTCCAGGTAGCCGGCAAACTTGATCTCCGTCTCCACGGCGCGGGCCTCGTTGCGCGCCCGGCTGCTCCTCAGCGTTCTATCTTCCTCTGTAGTTCTATCTTCCTCTAGAAATAAGCTGTCATCCTGAGCGGAGCCGTTCGCGTTCTTTGCAAACGGCGCAGTCGGGGTCCCCAGCGACAGGTCTTCGTCGCTGGGGTGAGGAGTCGAAGGACCTGCGTTTGCCTCTGCGGCCCAATCCGCCAACAATGGAAGAGATCTCAGCTCCTCCCGCACCGCCGCCAACACCGCTTCAATCCCCACCTCAGGCCGCTTCAGCAGTTGCGCCCACGTCAATCCCGCGGTAGCGGTCAGCTCCTCCAACCCCGCCGCCGCCAGCGTTGCCGGATTCACTTTGGCGGCAACCAAAAAATGCATCAGTGCCGCGCACCGCTCTTGCTTGCGCTCATACTCTGCCCAGGCCTCGTCGCCAATCAACCCTAGCCGCCGCCCATGCGGGGTAAGGCGCCGGTCGGCATTGTCGATGCGCAGATGCAGCCGGAACTCTGCCCGCGAAGTAAACATCCTGTATGGTTCGTTGATTCCCTTCGAAATCAGATCGTCGATCAGCACGCCAATGTAGCCTTCGCTGCGATCCATGGTGAACGGCGGCTCGCCCATCAACATGAGCGCCGCATTGATCCCAGCCATGATTCCTTGTCCGGCAGCCTCCTCATAGCCGCTCGTCCCGTTAATCTGTCCGGCCAGATATAGCCCGTCCATGCTCTTTACGCGCAGCGTGCGGTCCAGCTCCGTGGCGTCAATGCTGTCGTACTCGATGGCATAGCCCGGTCGCAGCATCTCCGCCTGGTCCAGCCCGGGAATCGAGCGGACAATCTCAAATTGCACCTCCATCGGCAGCGAGGTGGACATTCCGTTGATATAGACCTCGTGCGTGTGCAGCCCCTCCGGCTCAAGGAAGAATTGATGCTGCGTCTTGTCCGGGAATTTAACGATCTTGTCTTCGATCGACGGGCAATAGCGCGGCCCGATTCCCTCAATCTGCCCCGAATACATCGCCGAGCGATGCACATTTTCGCGGATAATGCGGAGCGTCTCCGGCGTGGTGAAGGCAATATGGCAACTGATCTGCGGCTGAACAATCTTTTTAGTCCGGAAGCTGAATGGTGTCGGCTCGGCGTCTCCCCGCTGCTCTTCGAATTGCTCCCAGCGGATCGTCCGCCCATCCAGCCTGGGCGGCGTTCCGGTCTTCAGGCGGCACGTCCGCAAACCCAGCGCGCGCAGCGCTTCGCCCAGCAATACACTGGCCGGCTCACCGCTGCGCCCCGCCGGGTACTGCTGCTCACCACAGTGGATCAGCCCATTCAGAAATGTGCCGGTGGTGATGATGGTCGCCCCGGCCAGCATCTGCCGCCCGTCGCGCAGCTTCAGACCGAGAACCCGCCTGCGCCTCGCAAAAAAACTGTCATCCTGAGCGGAGCCGTTCGCGTTCTCTGCGAATGGCGCAGTCGAAGGACCCGCGTCGTCTGATCCCTGATCCCTGATCCCTGATCCCTGATCGAGTACCAGCCCGACAACCTCCGCCTGCCGAATATGCAGCCCCGGCTGCGACTCCAGCACCTCGCGCATCTTCACTCGATACAACTGCTTGTCGCACTGCGCCCTGGGACTCCACACCGCCGGTCCGCGCGAGGCATTCAGCAGCCGGAATTGAATCCCCACCGCGTCCGCCACCTCGCCCATCACCCCGCCCAGCGCGTCCACCTCGCGCACCAGATGTCCCTTGGCCACGCCGCCAATCGCCGGATTGCAGCTCATCTGCGCAATCAGATCCAGGTTCATGGTGATGAGCGCGGTCTTCATACCCATGCGCGCCGCCGCCATCGCCGCCTCGCAACCGGCGTGCCCCGCGCCAACCACTACCACATCGTATTGTTCAGTGAATGCCATTCAGCTCCAAAAGAAAGCAACAAGGTTATTCTACGGATTCTCTGTCGCCCGCGCACCACACGCCGCCGCTCCTCTATAATGATGCCGTCTGAATAATTCCACGGAAATTGAAGGTAAAGGCGAAATGGCATTCTGCTCATGCGGCCAATGCACGGAGGAAGGGACTACACTCTGCCCGCGTTGCGAGGCTCTGCACATCCTCGGCCTGGGAATGGAGGCTGTGGACAGTGAAGTCAGAAGCACGTATCGCCTGCTCTCCAAAGCATGGCAGCCGGAGAATTTTGCGGACGACCCCAGGCTAAAGGACTCCGCCGAAGTCAAGCTGAAGGACATTCAATCTGCCTTCGAGTTTCTGACTTTGACCTCCACGGATCGAGGCGGAGCCCAGCGGCCCGTCTATCTTTCCACCCGGCTGGCCGCCGCTGCAACGGTGCCGGAGCCGGTCTCTGAATTGCGTGTAGCCTTTGGCCATATCGCCGCGCCGTCGGTGACTCAGCCCAGTCAGGCTCAAGCAACTGCTTTTCGTCCAGCGGTTGCTCCAGCCGAAGAACCTTCGCAAACACTTCAGACGAACGGGATTTTTTGGCAGAAATACAAGATTCCATTGGCAGTTTTGGCCGCAATTGCCGCCCTGGCAATCCTGCTGCTGGTTTGGACGGCGTCGAGTTCAAACCCTCAAGCTGATGATTCAGCGGCCACAGCCCATACTCCGAGTGCGAAGGTCAAACACAAGAACCCTTTGATAGGGCTGCTTGCATTTGTGTTGGACGCAGTTGACCCCCAGCCTGCCTCGCAGATCTCTAAAAGTTCACCCCTGGCCTCGCAGACTGCAACGTTCAGCGCGCAAGGCTCAACCCCGGAAGCCGTCACGCCTGACGAACCCTCCGCGCCGGCGGACGCGAAGAATCCGTCGCCGGGAAAGAGCCGAGCCGAGGCCCATGGAACTCACCCCGGCAAAGCCCACGGCGCTTTGCCGGAGGGATTCAAGCTCAAGCCCTATATTACCGTCGGTTCCACCCGCGCAGAGGTGATTGCACTTGAGGGAAATCCTACTGCTTCCTCGGAGAACAAGCTCGTCTACGGCAGGTCGGAGTTGATTCTCAGATACGGCGCGGTGGTCAGTTGGCGGATCGACCGCGTCACCTCGCCGCTGCGCGTCAAGCTCTGGCCGCGCGTCTTTGTTGATCCCTATCTGGATTTCTTCACCGTCGGCTCTACCAAGGACGAAGTTATCAAAGTGCAAGGAACCCCAACGGCATTCACCGAAGATCAGTTCGAGTACGGCGGCTCGATTATCTATTTCAGCAACAACCGCGTGGTCCGCTGGAAGAGCGATCCGGCCTCCGCCATCCTCTGGGCGAGATAAGATACCCAACCTCTGTCTAAAGACCTGCATTCGCCCTTTATGACTTGGCGCCGGCAGGTCGACGGAAAAGGCCGACAAAACAAGAAGCCGTCCCCCTTGCAAAATTCCGTGGTCCTGTAAGGGGGTTGGCATGAGGTATGCTATCATCGACCCAATGTTCAAGCACCAAATCACGCTGCGCAGAATGTGGCGCGATCTTATTATCAATAGTCTCGCCGCCTCTCCTCTGCTCCTGGCCCGGCTGCGCAGGTCTATCTATCGCGCCTATGGCATGAACCTGGGGATAGGTACTTTCATCTCGCCGCGCTGCTTTTTCGGAAACTATCAGTTGAGCATCGGTGACGGCTGCTTTGTCAACTACGATTGCGTTTTTGATAATCACGAGGGTCCGATTACTATTGGGACCGGCTGTACCATCGCCATGCAGGTTTTCTTCTGCACATCCACACATCAAATCGGAGTGCAGTCATGCCGCGCCGGCGCTGTAACCGGCAAGCCAATCATCGTCGGCAACGGTTGCTGGATTGGCGCGCGCGCCATGATTCTTCCCGGTGTTGAGATCGGATCGGGCACCATCGTCGGGGCCGGATCTGTGGTAACTAAAAACTGCGAACCGAACTGCATTTATGGCGGAACTCCGGCCCGACTGATTCGCAAGTTATCGGCGGAATAAGTCTTCTGGTCGCAACTCTCTGCTATTTACGGATAACTATCTCAATAAAACAAATACTTCCGCCAGCGATCATCTCCGCGGCCCAGCATGCGCATAATCTGTCGGCTGGTGTGCAGTGAGAAGGCGCGCGGCTCGCGCAGCAGAATCATGTCGTCCATTTCATTGAGCAGCCGGTTGCCTTTCTGGTGATTGCACTCCGGGCAGCAGGCCACCAGATTCTCCCAGGTCGAACTGCCGCCGCGCGAACGCGGAATCACGTGATCCAGCGTCAGATCGCCGGGAGGCAGCACCTCGCCGCAATACTGGCAGGTGTTGCGGTCGCGCAGCAGAATATTTTTGCGCGAGAGGGCGCGCGACTGGTACGGGATGCGACGGTACTCCAGCAACCGGATCACCGAAGGCATGGGGATGCGGCTGCGCTGCGCGTGAAGCGTCAGCCCGTGCTCCTCCTCGGTGCGCGCAATGCCCTTGAGCACCAGCACCAGCGCCCGCCGCGCGCCGCAGATGTTGATCGGCTCATAGGAGGCGTTCAGCACCAGCACCGGCATCTGCAAGATTTGAGTCGGCTGGGTCGTGGCTTGTTCCCCGGCCAGGGCCGTGGCCCGAGCGATGGATTTCTGCTTGCGCGCGTGAATCATGGCTTTTCCCAGCGACATCCTTGATCCCCTTATGAAAAAAATGGTTGGCCGTGCGATGAAAGTTGAAGCTCTTCTTGCAGTCTTTCGGCCGACGCATCGCCGGTCAGTCTCGTGTTGCCCTCCATTCCGTCGAAGAGCGAGGAAGTAACCCGGCGACCGTCGCGCAGAGTGCCGGCACGTGCCAGTGTGGCCACCCAAACCGAAGCCGCTCCCGCGCGGAGCAGTTCCTGAGAGGCGGCGCGCACGGTTGCGCCGGTGGTCAGAATGTCGTCAATCAGCAGGATGTGCTTGAGCCGCACTGCCTCGGAATTGGAGACCGTAAAAGCGCCGCGCACATTCAGCCGGCGCTGGTGTTGGGTCAGACCGGCCTGGCTCTCGGTGGCCCGCAGCCGCATCAGAGTTGAGGAAGCCAGCGTCAGTCGCCACTCAGGATGCGTTTTGCGCAGAACAGCCAACGCCGCCGCAGCCAGCGAACGCGCCTGGTTGAAGCCGCGATCGGCAAACTTCGAGCGATGCAGCGGCACCGGAATCACTAGCATCTCGGAGGGCGCCTGGCCGACCAATTGGCTGATTGCCTCGGCCAACATTCGGCCCAGACCA
>Ga0181520_10009877_pt1 | contig 13021 bp, 11 predicted proteins | sample PEATcosm2014_Bin_29_FD_132451 | JGI IMG/M metagenome (GOLD analysis project Ga0181520, IMG submission 132451) | Peatland microbial communities from MTU Mesocosm Facility, Houghton, MI, USA - PEATcosm2014_Bin02_30_metaG | ecosystem: Environmental > Terrestrial > Soil > Wetlands > Peat | place...
AGCCGGTCATAGGCCTCGTAGTACTCTCCCTCGTCATGGTCCCAGACTACTGCCCGGTCAAGGGTAAGCGTGGGGTGCATCCCGAGGCCGAGAAGATGGTACTGTGTGGGAAAAACCCGGTAAAACTTTTCTATGCCGGAAAAGATCTGGGCCTCAAGCGCTGCAGGACCGGAGGCCGGCGTGCGCGGGACAAACTCGATCACGGTCTTCTGGAGCTCTTTTCCCAGGTTTACTTCACCAAACCGGATCTCGCTCTCGAACCGCCCGCAGATCGCCTTTATGATCTGGTCGGAGACCGGGAGCGCTGTAAAGTGCGCATCGTTGATCGAGTACTCGTGCTCTGTTCCGACAGTCATACCGGGGGGTGTTCCCGTGGAATAACCGCCACGAGATCGGTCTCGGGTTCCTCGATCCGGTTGATCGCCTCGATCTCTTCTTTGGGGAGGCCGTAAACAAGCCGGACAATATTCTCTGCCGCCCGTTCGTACTGCTGGTGGTACGCCGCAGGTTGTTCCTTAAGGAGCGGGACAATCGGGCATATGGATGCCTGTTTTAAAAAGATCCGGATGGTGTCGTTTACCACATCGAAGGTAAAAGGACCGGCCCGGCAGGTCTCGGGCTTGATCGCATGGCAGGTGCATTTGTGATCCACCATGAGGATACAGGTATTGTCCTTGTGGGTCCGGAGCCGGAAATATCCTTCCTTCCGCTCAAACGATGCTGTCGGGATGCCGGCAGCAATCAGGGCACGGTACCGTTCCTGCGAAACCGGGGGATGTGCCTCATCGCAACAGTGTCCCCCGCAGGCCATACAGATAGCTTCGGCACGAAGCAGCCAGTCTTCGGTCATAATAGATCACGCCGCAAAAAGGTGGCCGATGATCTGCTCGTAGATCTGCGGGTAGCAGGCATCCTCGCCGCTCTCAAGCGACGGGTTGTCGTTTACCTCAATCACGCAGGCATCGCCGTTGTTGTTCTTGATATCCACGCCGTACAGGCCGTTCCCTATGGCATTACCCGCCTCAATCCCGAGTTGCACCACGTGGGGCGGGACAGCTGCTTCGGGCATGCTTTCCACCCCGCAGTACACAATATGGCCGTTGACTGAGGCCTGGATCTTGAAGGTCACCGAGGGGATCGTGTACTTGCAGGCATACAGGAGTTTCCCGTCAAGGACTCCCACCCTCCAGTCGTATTTGCTCTCCACGAACTGCTGGACCACGATCCGGTCCGACATCTTGATGAAGCGCCGCGCAACCCGGAAGAACTCGGCGATATCGCTCACCTTCTCCACCCGCTGCGAGAACGAGGTCGAGGGTTCCTTGAGGATGAGCGGTGTTCCCAGTGTATCGAAGAGCTCGGTAACCTTTTCGACCGTGAGATCGGTTTTTGGCAGGAATACCGTTCTTGGGAGCGCGACGTTCATCCTGATGAGATGGGAGTACATGTTGATTTTGTCCCCGCAGACCTGGATGGAGTTTGCATCGTCTATTACCGGAATCCCATGGAATTCCGCCATCCGGGCCGCCACGTAGGTGATGTTCTTGGGATCGGTCCGGGCCCGGATAAAAAGGGCATCCATTTTCGGGATCTTGTTGATATCTACGGGAAAAAGGAACTCCGCGTTGTGCCCCATGGCTTCCGCCACGTCCCGGCAGTGGATCAGGGCAGTAAGCTGCTCGGCGTTGGAGAGGGTTTTCCGGTCCACAAAGATGCCAAGCCGGCTCATAGGAACACCTGGTGATCGCGGTACGCCGCAAGGAATGCCCGCTCTCCCGGGGAGAGGCGCGTGTACCGCGTGGGGGCGAGCGAGGAGAGAGCGCAGGTGTCGCTGTTCCGGACAAAGACCATGTTCACAAGCGGGATGGAGAAGAGCCCGTAGAGGTTCTCCGCATAGCCGGCGATTGCCGCACACCTGTCCGTAGTCTTCCCAAAGACTGCCGTGCAGGTGCAGATCGCTGCATCATCGTCGATCTTCTGGTAGCAGAAGGGGTACTTGCCCCGGTTGGTGATGTGCTTGATCACATTCTTTGACTGGTCGCTGTCCCGTACCACCGCATAATCGGTAGCCGTGGCAAAGTAGTTGATGCCGTACAGGATGGCCGGCAGGGGAACGTACGCCTGCGAAATCCCCCATTCTGCTACCGGGATACCGGCACGTTTTGCGCGCTCAAGGCAGACCGGTACAACGAATGCATCAAGAACATCGCGGCTGGAGGGGCGGATTGCCTCGCCTGCCTGCTCGCGGGCAAGAATGGTGTAGTAAGCCTCGGATTTGTATGAGTAGTCCTCGGCAATTACATGACAGGCACTGTCCCGCTGGATCACCGCAAGGGAGTCCCGCACCATGGCGTGATCCTTCCGGTGCAGGACATGTGCCGCTGCCCGCTTTTTTACCACCGGGCGGGGAAACGCGCCTGATGCTGTGCCCGCGGTTTTGGAAAGGATACTGCCCCCGGATTCAGGCATAGCCCTGGCCTCTGCCGAAGCGTCCCACCTATCGTTCATCTGCAGATCAGCTCGTGTGTTACCCTCGCTGATCGTCCCCGGGGGCCGGGTAGTTCCGGTACGGCATGGCAGGACCGGGCAAAAGACAGATTACAAATCATACGCGCCACGGTTACCCTGCAGCGCTCTATAGAAAAAGAAGGAGAAAACGAGACCCGTTTATCCTCTTTTTCATCGTCATCGTTGCTGACACAGACGGTCATGTTCAACACTAATCCGGCACACGTGACCGGATTTATTCTCTTTTCTTCTATAAGCAGAGGCCGTATAATGTATCTTTGGGTGTTCCACCCTGCATTTATGATTACGGGTCATAGCCCGGGCCGGGACCAGAGAAGACGCGCAGGTCGCACGGTTATTTCCGTACCGTATATCCCCGTTCGGTCAGGACCCGGATCACCAGATCGTCCCACCGGTTATCGTCCGGCTCGTGCACCGGATCGATGCATTCTGTAAAGATACGGGTCACAAACGGATCCTCCGAGCAGAGGTAGCGCGAGAACATGATCCGCCCGGCCCTCCTTCCGGTCCGGGAAAGGATCAGCATCCTCCAGCATCCATAGTCCCGGCAGATATCAGGCCGGGTCAGGTGCACGGTACAGAATGCCTTTTCGGAACCGGGCTGGTGCCGGAAGAACGGGCATGCCTCGGGGAGTTTGTCAAAGATGGCCCGGTCATCGTACAGGGCCTGCTTATCCGGGTCCACCACAACAACGTTGGACTCGTTTGTGTAACGGTTAAAGACCACAAACGTATAGTTTCCGCGATCCTCGGTTATGCTGTGCACCAGCCCAAGGTGGCTGCAGCATTCCCCGCACTGCTGGCAGTCAAAAACCATTGTCCCGGTCCTCTACCGGACATAGAACGCCCCGCGTTTTAATGGCACTGGTGCAGGGGAAGGTTAAAAAAACACTGCTTTTGCCGGAAATTGCCAAGATTAATACCGGTCCCGCACATATACGTACCATCGCATGGAGATTCTTTCGATTCTCTTAACCATCGCCGGGCTCTGCCTTTTTGAGACGATCACAAGCATTGACAATGCCATTATCAATGCCGAGGTTCTCTCCACCATGTCGCAAAAGGCACGACGGTGGTTCCTGATTTGGGGTCTCCTTTTTGCCGTCTTTGTGATCCGGGGCGTGCTGCCCTGGCTGATTGTCTGGGCCTCAGCACCCTCGCTTGGGCCGGTTGGCGCACTCACCGCAACCTTTTCTAGCGACCCCGCGGTTGTTGCCGCAATCGCCCAGGCCGCCCCGATCCTTCTTGTGGGCGGCGGGACATTCCTTATCTTCCTCTTTTTACACTGGATCTTTTTAGAGGAGAAGGAGTACGGGATCTGCGGCGAGCGTTATATCGCTACAAAAGGTGTCTGGTTCTTTGCCGTGGTCTCAATCTTCCTTGCCGGCCTTGTCTGGCTTGCCATAAGCAAAAATCCCATGATGGCCTTTGGTGCGGTTGTGGGCTCCTCGGCATTTTTCATTGTGCACGGGTTCCGGCAGAATGCAGAGGAGCATGAGAGAAAAATGGTCTCAGGCGATCTCTCCGATATCAGCAAGATCTTTTACCTGGAGATCATCGATGCCACATTCTCCATCGACGGGGTCATGGGAGCCTTCGCGTTTACCATGGCAGTCCCGCTCATCATCATAGGTAACGGGATTGGTGCCCTGATTGTCCGGGAACTGACCGTAAGGAACGTGGACACAATCCGGAATTACCGGTACCTGAAAAACGGGGCCATGTATTCCATCCTCATTTTGGGCATCATCATGATCCTGGATGGCTTTGGCGCCCGGATCCCCGAATATGTATCCCCGATCGCCACTTTTGGCATTGTCGGGTATTTCCTGTACCGCTCCATCCGGGCAGCCCCGCCGGCCGGTACTATGTAAACCAAGGATCCTTCTTCTTTTTCTTGAGAGGAATCACCGCGACCCGTAGGATCGGACATGGTCACGGACACGGCGATAGGGTTCGGAGAGGGGGTTGTGGTCATCGTACATCCGCATGTCGTTGCGGTTGTACTGCTGCCTGTCTTTTCCCACAGGGCAGACCTTGATGCAGCACCCGCACGGGGACAGGTACCGGTCCCGGAGTTCTTCCGACCGGCATGCACAGGCATGCTTATCGGTAAGGTGTGCCGGGTAACCGCCGCTTTTTACAGCCGATACGGGGCAGGCGGATACACAACGCCCGCAACGGATGCAGAGGGATTCCTCTAAAACCGGGTCACCGGGGATTTCGGCTGAGGTGAGAATGGAAGCAAACCTGACCCGGGGGCCGTACTGGGGGGTAAGGAGCATGTTGTTCTCCCCGAATGTGCCAAGACCCGCGCAGAAAGCCGCATGCCGGTGGGAAAAGAAAGCTGCCGGGTTCTCCTTTAGGACCTTAATCGACCCGTACCCGTCGCGGGGGATCCAGACCGAGGGGTAACCTTTCTCAGTCAGGAATGTGGCAAGGCGGTACGCACAGGCATCAAGAGTCTCGTTAACCACATGGTACAGCTCGTGGTACCAGATGGACGGTGCAGTGTCCACGATCGGGAGGCTGACCGGGAATCCGATCACGATCACACTTTTTGTCCCGGGAACAAGGGATGCCGGCCGGAATGCCTCCGGCACCCAGGGTTCGAACAGGGGATTGTTCCAGCGCTCTGCCGGGGCAAACCCGACAAGCGGGATATCCATGCCACCGGTTTTCCTGAGGATCTGGCGCCGGAGGAGCGAGCTCATGGATCACGTGTTGCACGGGGAAGGTAAAGAGAGTTTGTTCCCGGGCAAAGAATATGCCCGGCAAGATCCGGGCAAAAAATCCCGGACATCCCCTTATCACGAGAGGGATATATGCCGGGGGACAGGACAAGAAGGGCAAGCGGCATTTATTCGCCGGTGACCGTACACACAATGGTTCGTTTTCTGCCTGCATTTACATCAAGCTCAAGAAGGACAATCTGCTGCCATGTCCCGCAGCAGGGAGCCCCGCCTGAAACCGGGATTGTAAGAGACGGGCCCACAAGCGCGGCTTTTACATGCGAGCGCCCGTTGCCATCCCCCCACTTCGTGTTATGGGCATAGTCTGCAGTATCGGGCGCAAGAACACAGAGTGCCCGGCCGAGATCCGCTAGCACGCCGGGTTCGTACTCGATCGTGGTCAGTGCTGCAGTAGAGTGCTGCACGAAAAGATGTACAAGGCCGTCCTGTATCCCGCTCTCACAAACAACAGCAGCTACCTGCGGCGTGATATTGATTATCTCTCCTTCACGCCGGGGGGTAACGGATATAATCTTACGGAACATGGGGGGCTCCATTTTTTTTAGAACGTTCAGGCAGTAACCGCAAGCGAGTTAACCACAACCTGGGTCTGCTGGTCGGAGATATAGATGATCCAGATCCCTGGGGGAATGCCGGTTATTCCCCCGGTTCCTTTCCCTGATATCACGGCACTGAAATTATCCGTGTCCCAGAACTGCGATCCATCGTAATAAATGATCACAGTCCCCCCATCAGCCCATGGCTTTCCGGTTGTGACCGGGGAAGGTGCGACGGGAATCTTTTCACCATCGGGAGACTCAAGGGTAACAAAGACCCCGGGTGATGATGCAGGACCGGATGCGTTGGCCAGGGCAACCGGATCGCCCTGCAAATGGTACAGGATGATCACACTTTTGTCGGGAACCGGTGTTGAAACTTTTGCCTGGACGGCAAATACCGGGGGCTTCTGGAGAAAGGTGGTGACAAATACCCCAGAAACGGCAATGATAAGGACAACCGAAATACCGATCAGGAGGATGAGCAGAAAAATCCCGTATGCTTCAGTCAGGGCGCGGTCACGGCACGGGAGGGGCAAAGGATCAGATCCGTAAACCATCCTTGGAAGAACCAGCTAAAAAAAGGTTCTCATTGGAATGAGCAGGAGACCCGTAAAAAAAGATTATTCCGGAGATACAGGTGCGGGGGGTTCAGGGTCAGTCTCCACACCCGGTTCCGGGGTGACTATGGCAACGCCGATAACCTTGTCTTTCTCATCAAGACGCATGATCTTGACACCTTTGGCGCCACGGCCGGTGATCCGGATAGAGTTGACCGATGTCCGGATAACGACACCCGATGCGGTCATGACAAAGATCTCATCGGTATCCGCGACCGCACGCGAGTGTATCACGACATCCCGCTCGACCTGCATGTTCTTGACACCCATTGTTGCCCTGCCGTGACCGCGGAAGTCGTCGAACTCGGTCCTCTTGCCAAACCCGGCATCGGTGATGGACAGGAGGTGATCTTTCTCCACGAGCGTCAGTGCGACAATAGTATCGTTGCCCCGCAGCCGCATGCCGATAACACCGGAAGCACCGCGGCCCACGATCCTCACAGTGTCCTCGTGGAACCGGAGGCCGTACCCGAACCGGGTCGAAAGCACGACTTCTTTGGTGTTGTCGGTCGTGATCACATCGACCAGCTTGTCGTTTTCCCTGAGACGGATAGCATTGGTCCCGGTTGAACGCGGGAACGAGAATTCATCCTGCGGGATCTTGATGACCTGCCCGAGCTGCGTTGCGAACAACAGGTAGCGGTCTTTCCTGAACTCCCGGATCGGGATGACCGTTGTAACGACCTCGTCTTTCAGGTTAAGGAGGTTAACGATCGGCTTGCCTTTTGCAATGCGGGAGCTTTCGGGGATCTGGTAGACCTTGAGCCAGTAGACCCGGCCGATGTTCGTGAAACAGAGAAGGTAATCCTTCATCCCCGCCGCAAAGACAGAGCTCACGACATCGTCCTCTTTTGTGGTCATCCCGGTGATGCCATGGCCTCCCCTGCGCTGCTTGCGGTAGGTGTCAAGGTCCATGCGCTTGATGTAGTTGGCAGTGGTGATCGAGACAAGAACCGTCTTGTCTTCGATTAAGTCCTCAGTGGAAAGATCGCTTGCGTCAAGGGTAATCTCCGTTCTCCTCGCATCGCCGAATTTGAGTGCAATCTCGGAAGTCTCGCGCCGGATTTCATCTTTGATGTTTTCTTCGCTTGCGAGGATCGTTTCGAGCTTGAGGATCTCCGCCTCGAGGGTTGATTTTTCATCAACGATCTTCTGCTGTTCAAGCGCCGCGAGGCGGCGCAGCTGCATCTGGAGAATTGCGTTTGCCTGGAGTTCATCCAGTCCAAACCCGGAGATGAGCGCAATGCGTGCGTTGTCCACGGTATCAGAACCGCGGATCGCCGCGATGATCTTATCGATGCTCGCAAGCGCCGTGAGGAGACCATTTAAGATATGGACCCGCTCCTGGCACTTTTTAAGATCAAACTCCGACCTGCGCCGGATAACCTCGATGCGATGATGCACAAAGTTCCCGAGCAGGGCCGGCAGGCTGAGGAGCTTGGGGGTACCGTCCACAATCGCGAGGTTATATGCCGAGAAACCAGACTCAAGGGCGGTGAACCGGTACAGGTTGTTGAGGATGACCGCCGAGATCGTGCCCTTGCGGAGCTCGAAGACAACCCGGATCCCGTCCTTGTCGGACTCATCGCGGATGTCGCTGATCCCGTCGAGTTTCTTATCCTTGACCATGTCGGCGATGGCCGTGATCCACTGGGCCTTGTTGACCTGGTACGGGAGCTCGGTGACGATAATCCGGTCGCCCCGGTTTCCGCCCTCGGATTCCTCTATTTCAGCAACGCCGCGGACTACGATCCGGCCCTGGCCGGTGGCGTAGATATTCTTCACGCCGTCAACACCCATCAGGATGCCGCCGGTCGGGAAATCCGGGCCCGGCATGATCTTCAGGAGTTCTTCGACCGGGACGGAGGGTTCATCGAGGAACCGGTTGACCGCTGCGCAGACCTCGCGGAGGTTGTGCGGCGGCATCTTCGTGGCCATCCCGACCGCAATCCCATCCGTCCCGTTGACGAGGAGGTTGGGGATCTTCGAGGGGAGTACCGTTGGCTCCTTCAACGACTCATCGTAGTTGGGAACGAATTCCACCGTCTCCTTATCGAGATCCTCAAGGAGCGCCTCGGCGTACGGGAAGAGCCTTACTTCGGTGTACCTGCTCGCTGCTGCGGCATCCCCATCCACTGAACCGAAGTTTCCCTGCCCCTGCACGAGCGGGTGCCGGTAGGAAAACGGCTGGGCCATCTTGACGATGGTGTCGTAGATGGATGCGTCACCGTGCGGGTGGTACTTACCCATCACGTCACCGACCACCCTCGCGCTCTTTTTCGTGGGCTTGTCGCTCGTGTTGCCCATGTCCCACATCGCGTAAAGCGATCGGCGGTGGACCGGTTTGAGGCCATCGCGGACATCAGGAATGGCACGCTGGATGATGACCGACATCGCGTAGTTGATGAACGATGTCTTCATCTCCTGCTCGATGCTGATCGGTTCTGTCTTATGGGTCTCGGGGGTGCCTGCAGGCGGGACTTCAGATGTCAAGGTTCGTTACCTCCTTTGCATGGCGCATGATGAAATTCTTTCGTATCTCCACATCCTTCCCCATCAGGGTCTTGAACATCTCGTCTGCCTCGTACGCGTCCTCGATCGAGACCTTGAGGAAAATCCGGTTCTCGGGGTCCATGGTCGTGTCCCAGAGCTGCTGGGCATTCATCTCACCAAGACCCTTGTACCGCTGGATGGAGACTCCCTTATCTCCCATGGCGGCTGAAACTTTTTGCATCTCAGCCTCTTTGTACACGTATTTTTCCTCCTTTCCTTTCGCAATCCTGAAAAGAGGCGGCTGGGCGATGTACACGTACCCGAGCTCGATAAGTTTCCTCATGTACCGGTAGAAAAACGTGAGGAGAAGAGTCCGGATATGCGCCCCGTCGACATCGGCATCGGTCATGATGACGATGCGGTGGTACCGGGCGCGTTCGGGATCGAATTTCTCGCCAATCCCGGTGCCGATAGCGTTAATCAGTGTCTGAATCTCGGCATTTTTCAGGATCTGGTGTTCGCCTGCTTTTTCTACGTTGAGGATCTTACCCCGGAGGGGGAGAATGGCCTGGAACTTGCGGTCGCGGCCCTGCTTGGCACTGCCGCCTGCAGAGTCACCTTCCACGATATAGATCTCGCTCTTTGCGGGGTCGCGCTCGGAACAGTCCGAGAGCTTCCCGGGCAGGCCGGCAGATTCAAGCGAGCTCTTGCGCCGTGCAAGATCACGGGCATTCCTCGCTGCTTCACGGGCCTTTGCTGCGGATAGTGCCTTCTCGACGATGATCTTGAGCACGCCCGGATTTTCGTCGAAGTACTCGGTAAGTGCAGCATAAACGAGTGAATCGACAATACCTTTCACGCTGCTGTTCCCGAGGCGCATCTTGGTCTGGCCTTCGAACTGGGGGTTGGCCATCTTGACCGAGACGACCGAGGTCAGGCCTTCGCGGACATCTTCGCCCCTGAGCGTAACCTGGGCATTCTCCTTGATGATGCCGTTTCTCTTTGCAACAACGTTGATACCCCGGGTGATAGCGCTCCGGAATCCTTCGAGATGGGTGCCACCCTCACGGGTGTTGACCGAGTTGACATAGGTATAGAGTTTCTCGTCGTACCCTGTCGTGTACTGCATCGCGACTTCGAGGTCGAGCTTGTTTTCAGCGTCTTTTTTGGTGATGTAGATGGGATTCGGGTGAAGGACTTCGTTGCCTTCATTTAGGTATTTCACGAACTCGGAAAGCCCGCCCGCATAACAGTACGTCGCCGAGTCCCCGGTCCGCTCATCAGTGATAATAATGGTGAGCCCGGCGTTAAGGAACGCAAGTTCCCGGAGCCGGTGGGCGAGGACGTCATAGTCGAAAGTGGTGGTCTCGAAGATCGAAGCATCAGGGACGAAGTGGATCCGGGTGCCGGTCAGCTTGTTGCCGAGGGTTGCGAGGAGCGATGCCCGGTCTTCCTGTTCGTTGCCCGTGGGATAGTGGGCGGCCGTTGTGAGATCGAGCTGGCCGGTGACCGTGCCGGGAGGTGTGACAGGAACCTGACCCGGGATAGCGCCCGAAGAAACCGCAAGCGCCGGGGAAGCTCTGGCAAACGGTGCCGGTTCGCCATACCACTGCTGGTACCGTGCAAGAAGTTCGGCAAGGGTCTCTTCCCGGGTCGTGAGGGGCAACGTGGTTTTTCCTTGCGAAAACCGGATCTCGTAGATATTGCCGGCCCGGTACACCCGGGCGGAGAGCCAGTTCGAGAGGGCATTCACCACGGAGACACCAACACCGTGGAGACCACCTGAGACCTGATAGGTCTCCTTGTCGAATTTTCCGCCTGCATGGAGTACGGTCAGAACGACTTCGAGGGCACTCTTGTGGTTCTTCTCCATCGTGTCAACGGGTATCCCCCGGCCATTGTCCTCGACCATGAGCGACCCGTCTTTATTGATGACAACGCAGATGCGGTTGCAGAAGCCGGCCAGTGCCTCATCGATGGAGTTGTCCACGACTTCATACACAAGGTGATGGAGCCCCCGGGTATCAGTGCTCCCGATATACATGGCAGGGCGCTCCCGAACCGGCTGCAGACCTTCCAGTACCGTGATGTGGGATGCATCGTAAGTATCAGTCAAGAAAAACCTCCCGTGGAAAATTCATTAAAAAAATTCCTTAAGATTATCACAATAATTATTGGTTCTCCGGCATTAAAATCCTGCTTGTCATAAAATCAGGCGTGGGAACCTGTATAGCCACCAGTTTTTTCTATAAAAAGGTTTTTAGGAAAACCGGTACCCCTCTTTGGGTACACGTATCTCAAAACAGAGCATTGCCGGATCGCCGGTCTCTTTGATCCCTATCCCGGTTATATCAAGAATTTCCCGGATAAAGAAAAGGTTTGGGCCGGTGGTTTTTGCAGGTGCCCAGACAAACAGGGATTCCTTCTGGACCGCCGGGATACCGGTTCCCGTTTTCTCCAGGGAAATGACAAGACCTCTTTCGTTTTCCTGAAAAGAGATCCTCACTGGTTCTGCAATCCCGCCGGAGGCGTAGAGATATTCCATCAGGTGGGTAAGCCCCTTTTCAAGAAGAGGATCCGCAAGGATTTCCAGCCGGTCCATTCCCGTTGTACGAGTAAGGAGGATCGGGGGAATATGGGAGATGGCATAGAGCAGCACTTCGTTAAAGTTCTGCCATCGCGGGGCATGCAGCCCCAGTTTCTGGTAATTCTCTGCAAGTTCGATATGGTTCTGGATCTCCCCGGTTGTATCCCGGAGCTTATCCAGGATTGCAGTCTCCTCAGGATGTTTTGCGATCTGCCGGAGCACATCAAGATATGCCCGGACAATAAAGATCTGGCTCTTGACATCGGTACGGGCCAGGGAGTTTATGAGGTTAAGTTTTTCTGGGTAGCTACAAGCTCCCGCTCGTACCGGATCCGCTCGCTGATGTCGCGGGCTACAATGACCCCGTATATCTGCCGGTCAAACGTTACAAAACGTATCAGGATCTCCGCCGGGATCACCTTATCCTGTGAGGTAAAAAGATCGGTCTCGATCTTTTCCTGGGCACGGGTGGCAGCTGCCTGGGCAAACACCTTCCGGAACTGCTCTCGTTTTGTCAAAGCCACAAGGGAAAAGATATCCATGTCCCGCAGCTGTGCAATGGTGTAGCCCAGCTGGACAGTACAGGCATGATTGGCATCCACGCACCGGTTCCCGGGGGTCTGTACTACAAGGATCATCTCATTGGTTTCATCGATTAGGGCCCGGAACCGTTCAAGGTCTGCAAGCCGCTGCTGGAGGAGGGGATAGTAACTTTTGTGAAGCGAGGTCTCCCCCATCCCGATGATCCGCTCCCGCAGGGCGGTACGATCCCGCCCGGGATCAGAGTGCGGATTCATAGAGCACCCGGATCTCTTCAAGGGCAGGGTCCCGGGGATTGGTGGCCATACACGCATCTTTTATTGCATTGTCGGCAAGCAGCGGGATCGTGAATTTTGTTACGCCGAGGTCGGCCAGCGTCTCCGTGATCCCCAGTGCTGCGCGCAACCGGCGGATCTCCCCTGTGATCGCCGGGAGGCGCTTTTCTTCCGGCAGGGAACGAACCGCAATTCCCATAGCCTCACCGATATCCAGGTACCGTTCCCGCGCCGATGAGTAGTTATAGGCAATGACCGTGTCGAGCAGCAGGGCATTGCATTTTCCATGGGGCAGGTCAAGGTACCCGCCCAGGCTGTGCGCCATCGCGTGCACCGCCCCGAGGCTTGCGTTGGAGAAGGCAAGGCCGGCATACATACTCGCAAGCATGGTCTCTTCGCGGAGAGAGAGATCGCAGGGGGAGGCTACGGCATTTTCAAGACTCCGGCAGATCCTCCGGATCGCCTCAAGGGCGTAAAGATCGGTCAGCGGCGAGCTCGCGTTAGAGACATAGGCTTCGATGGCATGGACAAGAACATCAAGGCCGGTGTTTGTTGCCGTAAGATCCGGGGGAAGGGTGAGCAGGGGTTCAGGATCGATAAGGGCGGCATCGGGAACAAGTGCCTTGGAGATAATGGCGATCTTGACCCTGCGTACAGGATCAGAAATAATGGCAAACTGCGAGACATC
>Ga0181520_10009879_pt1 | contig 13020 bp, 13 predicted proteins | sample PEATcosm2014_Bin_29_FD_132451 | JGI IMG/M metagenome (GOLD analysis project Ga0181520, IMG submission 132451) | Peatland microbial communities from MTU Mesocosm Facility, Houghton, MI, USA - PEATcosm2014_Bin02_30_metaG | ecosystem: Environmental > Terrestrial > Soil > Wetlands > Peat | place...
CACTGCCCTCAATGACTCCTCTGAATACGCGGTACTGGAGGAATTCGCAGGACTCCTGCCCGGTAAAAAAGCCTTTGTCACATTTAACGGCCGCACTTTTGACATCCCTTTCATCAGCGGAAGGATGTCATATTACGGAGGCCCCGATACTCCCTGCGATATCACGCAAATGCACAACTTTGATATCCTCCATTTTTCAAGGTGCTGCTACAGGCGCGAGTTTGATTCATACAGCTTAAAGGCAATGGAGGCGCAGGTGCTCGGCAAGGAACGCGAGGGCGATATTGACGGCGCGGAAGTTCAGGTCTATTTTGAAAATTTCGTTAATACACAAAATCCGGAATATATTGAGCCTATCATCTACCACAACCGTGAGGACATTTACGCCATGGTCCAGATAATGGAAAGGCTTTTTGACAGATGGATAAAATAGAAAAACTTATATCTTCGGTAAAGAATGAAAAGTTCTACAACGGCCAGATTCTCGGCGTCATTAAGGTTCCAAAAACATACGCGCGTTTTTCCGAAAGCATTGATTTCTCCCCCGCAATCGGAAAATATCTAAAATCACAGGGTATAAAGGGCCTTTATTCCCACCAGGCGCAGGCAGTCTCGCTCATCAGAAATGGAAAGAACGTTATAATAACAACTCCCACCGCGTCCGGGAAAACCCTTGGCTTCAATATACCTGTTCTTGAGAGGATAGAAAAGGAAAGCAACACCAGGGCGCTTTACATATATCCCGCGAAGGCTCTTTCAAACGACCAGCTTAACGTGCTTAATGAAATGAAAAACTCCTCGGGCATTTCCCTTGAATGCGGCATATATGACGGCGACACCGAGTCCGGGCTGAAAAAATACCTCAGGGAAAACGCCAATATAATAATCACAAACCCCTATGAGCTCCACCAGGTTCTTGCATACCACCCAAAATGGAAAAAATTCTATTCCAATTTAAAATATATAGTTATAGACGAGGCGCACAGGTATAAAGGAATCTTCGGTTCAAACATCGCCTTTCTGCTGCGCCGCTTAAAGAGGATATTGAAAATTCACGGGGCCGCCCCGCAATTTATATCCTCCACAGCCTCGATTGCAAACCCGGTTGAATTCATGGAAAAACTCACCGGAGAAAAATTTGAGGCCGTTTCGGAAAACGGAGCCCCGTCCGGAGAAAAACATCTCACGCTATGGGATCCTTCCTTTTTTCCGGAAAAATCCGTAAACACCCAGACCAAAGACCTGCTTTTATACGCGGCAAAAAATGATTTTCAGACACTGGTTTTTGTATCTTCCCGCCGCCTCTCCGAGCTTATCCGGAAATGGTCCAACCAGGAAGACTCTTCCGTTGAAATACTTTCATACCGGGCCGGATATTCCGCGGAAATGAGAAGGGATATTGAGGGCAAACTTAAATCCGGGGCTATAAAAGGAGTGGTCTCCACAAACGCCCTTGAGCTCGGAATCGACATCGGCATGCTTGATGTGATAATAATATCGGGCTATCCCGGCACAATTTCTTCTTTCTGGCAGCAGGCCGGCCGCGCCGGAAGAAAGATGCAGGATTCGGCTGTCTTCTTTCTCCCACAGGAGGATGCGCTTCAAAAATACATATTAAAACATCCGGAAATACTCCTGTCTCAAAAATTCGAGAATGCCATCATATCAATTGACAACCCGAACATCATTGCCGGCCATGTGCTCTGCGCCATATCAGAGGCGCCGGCCGAAGACGCAAAAATATTTGATGATATTGAAACCGGGCCGTTCGTTGAAACCCTCATAGACCAGGGTGTAGTGACAAAAACGCCGCGCGGGCTTGTTTACGCAGGTTCAAAAAGGCCGCAGGATGTAGTCGGGCTCGACGACATCGGCGGCGGTTCCATAAAGATAAAGGTTGACGGCAGGATACTTGAGGAAATAACCGTCACGCGCGCATATGACGAGGCCCATAAAGGAGCGGTGCACATTTTTAACGGCGAAACTTATGTTATAAAAGAGCTCAACCTCGAAGAAGGCTGCGCTATTGCGGTAAAAGAGGAAGTGGACCATTACACCGACACAATGAAGGACGAGGATGTAAAAATATTGAAGGTAAAGAAAACAAAGCGTTTCGGCAGTTTTGATCTCAGTTTCGGCGATGTCTCTGTCACCGAAACCTACAAAGCTTACAGGACAAAAAAATCAGGCAAAGTTATTTCCACCGACCCGCTGCTGCTGCCTCCGCTTACTTTTGCCACCGAGGCTCTCTGGGTTACCCTTGACCATTCGATAAACCAGGCGGTAAAAAATGATCCCGGACTTGATTTTGACGGCGCGATCCACGCCGCCGAACACGCGCTTATCGCCCTGTCGCCGCTGTGGGCAATGTGCGACCGCAACGACATCGGGGGAAGGTCCTATCCTGTTTACGAGGATGGAAATTCGAGTATATTTATTTATGACGGCTACAGCGGCGGTATCGGGATAGCGGAAAAACTTTTTGATATTTTCCCTTCGCTCGTTTCCAACACTATCGCGCTTGTCTCCGGATGCGAATGCGAGAACGGCTGCCCGTACTGCGTATATTCCCCGAAATGCGGAAACGCCAATAATCCGATAGATAAAAGGGGGGCAATAGTTTTGCTTAAAGAGCTTATATGAAATTTAAAAGTTAAAACTCAAAACCAAGAATTACAACTATTAACCCTTAAAATTAAATGCAATTCTGTTATATATATAATTGCTTTTAATTTCCGTGTTTTAAATTGCACTTTTTGGTTTTGACTTTTAAATTTTAAATTTATCAAATCATATATCTTGCGATAGACATCCCCGTTGCCAGGAGTAATGACAGGAAAAGATATATATATACGGCGTAGCGCACATCGGAAAACATCTCGAACCTGAATTTGAGCCTTGCGTTTAATACCTTGTCCAGGAATACGGGTATCAGCGCCACCAGCAGCGTGCCGCTTGCCGCGAAAATTATCCATGTCTTGAATATTTCCAGCTGCAGCCCCGGATCCATTTCCGGCATAAGCGGATAAATTACGAACACGCAAAGGCTAATAAGGCCGGCCGTGCACAGCGGCAATATAAGGAAAAGATAGAGGCGCCTTAACAGTTTTTTATTTGATTTTTTTGAGTCAACTATTGAATCGGCGGAACCCGACCTTGTAAGCACCTTGTACTGCTTGAGAAATATATTCGTGGCCCAGACTTCAAACCTTATAAATGTGCCGGAAACCTCGCGCCATATGTAAAAAGCGTAAACAAGGGCCCATATGGCAAGCCACAGATATTCCCTGTTTATTATGGCGGAATGGATAAAAATTACGGTGGCGATAGAGACGCAGAATGCGAGGACCGTGTCGACCTGGGTCAGATAAACAGAGAGTTTTTCGCAGTAGCGGTAAAATACATACTGGCTCATTATGTCCTCAAGTTCCTGTTTCTGTTTGGCAAGGGTTTTTACCAGCATTTCATCCTGGCCGTAAATAGCGGCATCTTCGGTATAGCGGTCTATCCTTTCCGTTATCCTGTCGTAATATCCCCAGAACCCGTCCTTTAAATGGTCGAATACACCCATTATTATTTCATATATCATAAGGAACATGAGCCACAACAAAAAGAAATATACGGCCAAGCGCTACACCCGCCTTTTAACTTTTTACCATGATATTTATTTGCACGGTACGTCGTACAACGAGCGCAGGTAATTTACGGCCTTTTCCCTTTCCTGCTTTGTAGATTTTTCCATATAGCACACCGCCACCGCGACCGTGCCTATCCCGTGGCAGCCTTTTGTCCAGCAGACCATATTTTTGGATGTTGTGGCGTGAGTGCGCACCGTTTCCGATTCCTGCACGTCAAGCAGGTAAAACCTCGCGTCAACTTTGATATCCTTACAGAGCACAATATAAACTCCGGCCTTTTCAAACATCTGCCTGGCAGACTGATACGGCCCCTCAAAATCATAAGTCCCGAATTTTATGCTCATTTAACCCCGCTTTTTAAGGCGCTGTATCTGCGCCTTATTTTACTTTTCCCCTTAAAAATATCGCCATCCTGGAATCGGTCGTTTTCATATGTATAAGGAACCAGTCCGCCACCTTTTTGCTCGCCGCGTATACGTCTTTTTTATCCGAACGTCCGCCGGAAAAGTTCTCCCTGACTTCCGCCATGTCCGCCAGTATTTTATCGTGATTTTTTTTATGGTCGGCGTATTCGGGGTACATGTAAAGCGTCATATAGCCCTCTTCTGTCTTGAAGTGTTCGTCAGAATATACCTCGAAATATTTTATTGCCTCTTCTATTTCTTCCATTCCTTTATCCGCTTCCACCGCGCCGGCAATGTCATTTAATTTTCTGACCATTTTTCTGTGCTGTACGTCTATCTCTCCGATGCCGACCGACAGGTCCGGGGTCCATTCCAGGTACATTTTATTCTCCTCTTGTTCTATTCTTCCTTGAATTTTTTTATGAGCCTGTAGCCCGTAAACGGCATGTCCGATACTTCCACGGACGAAACCTGATAACCGTTTTTTACGTCATCATTAAGTGTTATTTTCTGGTATGTCTGGCCGCCTTCGCTTATCGCCGTATAAAAAATGGTAATATCCCTGGAGCCGCCCTCGGTAAAATATGAATCCGCCCTGGTGCCCTCAAACTTCCCGTATTTTGTCAGGAATAATTGCGCGGTTTTTACAAGTTTTTCCTCGCCAAAATTATCCTTAAAAAATTTATCCGTCATTAGATAGGCCCTGTCATAATCGCGCGAAGCGTATAAAAGGCTTAAGAATTCATCGGCTGTTTCACGGGCCTTGGCCGGGTTATGAAAGTAAATAATGCCGCAACCGGCCGTTAAAATTATCAGCGCTGCCGCAATGAAGGCGCGCCTCACTGGCCGGACCAAATATCCCTCTTAAGCTTATCTTTTCCCTTGCCGGCTATTATCCACATTTTTCCCTGATATTGCACTGCCGCAGCTCCGCTCCTGCCCCCAAAATCCGCCTTGGCTGTGGTTGATACCCAGTAATAACCGTTGACGCTCCACCATATTTCAGGGGGATATTCACCCGCTGCGTTTTCCCCTCCTGTTACCCAAATCCTGTCTTTATATACGAATGCGTCAAAATTCCTGCGCGGCGAAAATCCCGCGGTCGGCGTCACCTGTTTCCAGTCAACGCCGTTTTCAGAGGACCATACGTCGTTTACGAGTGTGCTGTTCTGAAGCGTGCCCCCGAGTATCCATAATTTCCCGGCAAAATTCAGCAGCTTATGCCCGGACCTGGGGGCAAACCCCTTGTCGCCGTTGTCCTTTAATTTTACCCATGTTTTGGCATCCTTAAGGTTCAGGGACCATATGTCGTTGAATGACGCCTTATCGTCCGCGCCGCCGGCAATAATAAGGGCATCCTTCCATATTGTACTTCCCGCGGATGCCCTTGCGGTATAGGTAGAGAGCGCCGGAACTGCCGTAAGAGTAACCCCGCTTATGCACCATGTGTCGTTATAGAATATATTCTTCCCGGCTCCGCCGGTAATGTAAATTTTATCATTATAAGATTCAGTGTTGAAAAGTTCCCTTGCCGCGGGCATTGCTTTTGCCGTAAGGCTCACCCAGCTTTCGCAGTCCTGCGTGTACCATATATCGCTTACGCATCCGGAAATATCCCTGCCAGCGATGACATAAAGGCTGCCGCCGCCGGATGCCGCGCCAAAATTCATCCTCGGCGAAAAATCACAATACCTCTCCCCGATGGCAAATGTTTTCATTTCCGGCGTGGCAGTGGGAGTGGGATAAAGGTCTGAAGGCGATGTGGCCGCGGCCGGTGAGCCGGCCTTGCTGCATCCCCATACTGTGACTAATACCGCTATAATGGCAATAATGTCTTTTTTCATTGTGGTTTATTATATATTGGCGGAAAGGATTTGTCAAAATGTATTGCTTGCCCGGTAATACTGTTTATCCTACTCGAATCTGAAGCCCTGCTCTTTCATAAGGCTCACGGTTATATCCACTACCTCGGCGTCATAGAGCCTTCCCCTGCCGGCTGATATTTCATCAAGCGCTTTGTCTATTCCAAAAGCCGGGCGGTATGGCCTGGCGAAAGTAATCGCCTCAACAACGTCGGCAACGCTTATAATCCTGGATTCAAGATATATTCTCTCGTCTTTCAGGCCGTATGGATAGCCCGACCCGTCAAGCCTTTCGTGGTGCTGCAGTATTATATCGGCTATGGGCCACGGGAAATCAATGGTTTTTAAAACTTCATATCCAGCCTCGGGATGCTGCTTGATGATATCATATTCGTCGGCGGTGAGCGGGCCCGCTTTGTTTAAAATGGAGCCGGAAACGAAAATTTTTCCTATGTCATGTATAAGCGCCGAAATATAAACACAGTTAATCTGCTCCGGCGGGAGCCCCATCTGCGCCGCAATCGCGCGCGCCAGCTGGGCCGTCCTGTGCTGGTGGCCCACGGTATAAAGATCCTTTTTTTCAACCAGTTTTTCCATAGCGTTTATAATGCCGTCCATTACTTTTTTGACGGCGTTAAAACTCTGGCTCAGGTCCTCTTCCATTTTTTTCCTTTTTGTTATATCCCTTACCACCGCTATTAAATATTCCTTGCCCGAGATCATATCCTTTTTAAGGCTGACTTCAACCCACTGGTCCGCCCCCTTCACCCTGTCAGAGCACTCAAAAATATGGATATTATCATGGCTCAAAGAGCCGTTGTTCTTTGATAAAATATCCTCAATCGCGGCGTCTTCTTTCGGGGAAATAAAGAGCCTTAACCCCTTTTCCTTGAGAATTTCAAAAGAGCATCCCTTCATCTCGTACGCTTTTTTATTGGCGTCCACAATATCCCCGGTCTCCGGGTCGACTATTATAATTCCGTCATTTACAGCGTTAAAGATTGCGCGGTAATTTTCCTCTGTTTTTTTGAGCCTCACTTCGGTGAGCCTGCTTTTGCTGATATCGTGCATCATATTAAGGACGGCTGAAGGCTTTTTGTTTTCCCCCATTATCACCGAGCTGTTTATCTCGGCCGTAAAACGCGTCCCGTCGGCTCGCAGCATTGTGTATTCCATGCGGCTCAAAAAGCCTTCCTTAATTACCCTTTTTAAATTAAGCAGCGCTTCCTGCCTGCATTCAGGTGATATGAAAATAATGGAACTTTTTCCCTTAAGTAGCCTGGAATCCTCAACCCCGAAAAGGGCCGCCGCGTGCTCCGATGCGAATACAATATTGGAGTCAAGATCGGTTATTTCAATGGCATCGCCGGTTGTAATAAGAAGTTTTTCATAGAATTCCATGGAGTTTTTTACGGAAAAAGCGGACGGCCTCTGGATTTTTTTGTTTTTAGCCGGTTTTTTTGACCTTTTAATTATTTTTCTTTTTTTCATTTCACATTCCAGCAGCCGTTAAAAACGGTTTTTTTGTGAAGGCTATTTTCACTTTTATTATAAAGAATTTTTCCGGCAATGTAAAGTATTATGTTAAGTGTGTCTTTCTCATGGGGCCGCTTTATCCTATGGTTACAAAATTTCTTCCCTCATTTTTACTGCTGTACATCAGAATGTCGGACCTCTTTACAATAGCAGCCGCGTCATCGCCGCGTTTTGCCATGGTTGCGCCCACCGATATGGTCACATTAAATTCCCCGCTGCCTGAATTAATATGCGAATTTGCCACAAGCTTCCTGAGTTTTTCGGCTATGGCGTACAGGGCCTTATTGTCCACATTTGATATAGTGGCCACAAATTCCTCGCCGCCCCATCTTCCCACAAAATCCTCTTCCCTGAGATTATTAAGGATTGTCCTTGCCACAACTTTCAGGGTCCTGTCGCCTATGTCATGGCCGTATGTGTCGTTTACATCTTTGAACTTGTCAATGTCAATAAAAAGCAGCCCGAATTCGCCTGCCCATGCGTACCTGTCCATTTCTTCAAGCTTCGCCCCTATTTTTATCTCGCTGTAGCGCCTGTTTCCGACGCCCGTGAGTTCGTCAATAAAAGCAAGTTTTTCCAGTTTTTCTATTTTCTGAAAAGCGCTTACCTTCGCGGAATTGTCGGAAAACATCTCTATAGCGCCTATTACTTTTCCTTCAGTGTCCTTGACCGGGGATATCCTTGTCACGACCGGCACCCTGTAGCCTTCCTTATGTTTTAAAAACACCTGCTCTTCCACGAGCCTTTTTTCTTTCATGGCCCTGACAGCAGGGCATGTGTCTGTTTTGCAGAGGGATTCCCCTTTTTCATTGGTGTGCATAAGGATGTTGTTCCAGCAGTGGCTGCCTATAACTTCCGCGGCTTTATAGCCGGTAATTTTCTCGGCCGCCGTGTTCCAGTAGGTTATTTTTCTTTCCCAGTCGCAGAAATATATACCCTCGTACATATTGTCCATTATGTACTTGAAAAAATCATCGCTGTAATACTGTTTTTTATCTTTTTCTTCCATACTCACCGGGCCTTTTATTGAAGTATACAACAAATAAAGCAAAGGTTCAACGCCGGACATTTAAGCGCCATGCCTATCCGGCGCTTTGCGGCCCGCCGGCTATCGCGTCCCTGCAATATAGGCAATCAACGGCAGCGCATCTTGTTATTTCCGGTTTTAACTGAATTATCCGCGCGGCAAGCACGAGCGCCTTTCTGGCATGTATGGCGCGCCATTGGCTTTCCCCGCATCTGATGGCCCTTTCCATCGGCCTGAAATACTGGTTAAATGATATAAAGCCGTCGGAACATCCCCCGCTTTCACATTCAATGACTCCGCCGCCCGCGGCAGGGGAACATCTCCTGAACATATTCCTTCCCGCCATCTGCTCGGCAAGATGCAGCAGGGTGAGTTTGTTTAATTCCACACCGGCAAGAAGCACATATCCCTCAAAAAGAGCAAGCTCCCTCAACGGCGCGTAAACATCCATCGGTTGCTGTCCGGATATTATTTCCGCGGCAAAAGGGCCTGCCGCCGTAAACGAGCATAGCGGATGGTTTCCCCTGACCCGGCCCTTCCTTTTAAGAAGTTCCGCGGGGATTGCCCCCATGTTCGCGTCAATTTCATCCGACGCAGTGGAATATGTTTTTCCGTTGCCGTATTCTTTCCACGGAAAATCGGAATAATTAATGCCGTTTTGCGGCGGCCTTAATCCCGCCGGCGGCTCTGTCATGAACGCCCCGAAAGAAAATGTCGGGGCCATGATGGTGCATCCGTTTTCAAGAAAAGCGTCGATTACGTCCGCGGCGCCGTTTTTTATCCTCCCGAAGGACCTCATTGAAGCGTGGACGCAGACCGTTTTTCCCGCAAGTCCGGAGGATTTTACGCAGTGGCCGATCTCTTTTTTTGATATTTCCATATTATTTCCCGCCGGCGCGTTTCAAAAAAGATTTTTCCCTCATACCGGCCCTTTTAATTATATTTTCCTTTGAAAGCTCTTTTAAAGCGTCAAGCCCCACCCAGCGCGCGGTTTTGTCTTTTGAAACTGAAAGTTCCTTTGCCAGATTAAGCGCCTGTTTATAATACCTTGTGCCGCTTTTACCAATGTTGCGCAGGGCCCAGTTTACGGCTTTTTTTACAAAATTTCTCCGGTCGGAAGCGTTCTTCTTTATGGCAGAAAGCATTTTTTCAACGTCATTATCGGTTATTCCCAGCCTGAACCAGGCGAGCACCGCCATCATTGTAAATCCTGCGCGTTTTATGAATTCCCCTTCCCGGCCGGCCCATTCAATTGATTTTTTTACGGCGCTATCCGTCCTGGAAAAAAGGTTGTCGCAGACCTGGTCGCAGATATCCCAGGAATCAAAGTCATTAACCCATTCCTCCATCTGGGAGTCCGCCACCTTATCCTTTTCGTCTATCATTGAAGCCATAATCCTGGCTTCATGTATTCCGGTTTTCCACAACAAAAGCGCTGTTTCATGGCACGCCCCTGTTTCTTTTGCGAAGGCGCGCAGTTCAGGAATGGCTATGCCCAGAGCATTGCCGGTTTTTATGCCGAAGAGTCCCATTTTGGATTTGTTTTTCTTTGAGCCCATGGAATCAAGCTTTTTGAGGATATTGTTTATATTCAAGCGGCACCGCTTTTTTTATTTTATGGGGATTAGAATATGAAAAGAAGATCCTTTGTTCTCGCCTTCGGACTGTACAAATATTACGCCTCCGTGGGCGGCCGCGATATTTTTCGCTATTACAAGCCCCAGGCCGACTCCCGCGTGGCTCTCAATTTTTTTCTGACCCGGAGCGAAGAAAAGGTCAAAAATTTTTTCCTTTTCATCCGGCTGTATCCCCGCGCCGCTGTCCTTTACAGATATCAAAACGCAATCCACTGAAGCGGAAAGCCCGCGCGCGTATTCCGGGGCGCCCTGCAGGCCGCCGGACGCGGGCGCCGCGGAGACGGTTATAGTCGAATTTTCGGGGGAAAATTTTATGGAATTTATTATAAGGTTCATAAGAGCCTGCGAAATCCTGTGCGGATCCGCGTTTACGGGAATAAGCCCGACGCCCTGCTCGGCCTTTATTATTATCGACTTTTCCCTGGCAAGCCCCGACAAATCGCCTACGTTCCTGTTTATTATATCGGTGATGGAGCATTCTTTTTTCACCACGGTAAAGCTTCCGGATTCAATTTCCGACACATCAATAAGGTCGTCCAGCAGAGAAAATATCTTCTGGGTGTTGTTTTTTACTATCTCGATAAATCCCTCATCCCCGCCTGTCCCCGCGAAAGAAGCCGCGCTTTTTATGGCCGTGGCCGGGATAAGAAGTTCGTGAAAAACCATAAGGATAAAATTATATTTTACGCTGTCGAGTTCTTTAAGTTCCGCCTGTTTTATTTCAAGCTGCCGTACAAGCCTGAAACGCTCTATGGCGTATATAATCGAGCGCTTTAAAAGGTCGGCGTCCGTGCGCCCCTTAAGAAGGTAATCCTGCGCCCCTTCTTTAAGGGATTTAATGGCCGTCATCTCATCATCCATGCCGGTCAATATGACTATGGGCACCTGCTTTGCCTTGTCCCTCACGCGGTTCAGCGTGTAAATGCCGTTGGAATCTCCCAGGCTTAAGTCAAGCAGTATCACGTCCGGTACGTCCTTTTCTATCTCCTTTAATCCGTTCAGGAGAGAATCGGCGACACTGAGATAAAACGGGGAATCCCTTACCTCGGACAATATTTCCCATATAAGCCTGACATCTCCGGGGTTGTCCTCAATCAAAAGGACCTTAATATGATTCTTGCCCATGTCCCCTCATTTATTCTTTGATGTTTTTATTATGGTGAACCAAAAATCCTCAATTGACTGTATTGTAACAACGAATTTATCCAGATCAATGGGTTTTGTTATGTAACAATTTGCGTGATTTTTATAGGCGTTGGCGATATCTTCGGCGGAATTGGACGAAGTCAGTACAATGACCGGTATCGATTTTAGCGAATCGTCCCCTTTTATTTCCTTTAATACCTCAATTCCGTCTTTTCTGGGAAGCTTCAGGTCCAGAAGTATAATATCCGGCGTTACCGCGGTTTTATAATTCTCCCTTTTCAGCAGGTAATTGACGGCTTCTTCCCCGTCTTTTACCACATTAATATTATAATCCTTGCGCCCTTCCTTTAATGTTTCTACAATAAGGCGAATATCCCCCGGATTGTCTTCTACCAGAAGGACCTCTAACAAGACTGAAGCGCCTGGAAACATCTTTTTCTCCTTATATTTTATACATTTAATATATAACAAAAAAACAAAAATATCAATCCAAAAGCCCCGCCCCTTACGCAGGCGGGAGCTTTACAATGGCCAGCCAGAAATTTTCAATGGACATTACTATCTTTATGAATTCATCCAGCCCGACAGGTTTTGTCACAAAACAGTTCGCGTGCAGGTCATATGATTTCATTATATCTTTTTCGGAATCAGATGTGGAAAGAATAACGACCGGTATGCGTTTTAAATCCGGGTCCTGCCTGAGTTCCTCCAGCACCTCAAAACCGTTTTTCCGCGGAAGGTTCAGGTCTAACAGTATGACATCCGGTTTTTCCGCCGACGCGTACTCCCCTGTTTTCTTGAGCATTGCCATGGCCTCCATGCCGTCCCTTGCAACGCTCAGATTATTGGCCACCTTAAAATCCTTAAAAGTTTCCCTGATGAGCCTTACATCCGCCGGATTGTCCTCAACAAGAAGTATTTCCACACGGTCGGTGCCTGTTATCGTCATATCCATTTTTTCCTCCTGTATCACTTGTTTTTAACGTCCGGTATAAAAAAATAAAAATCCGCGCCTTCGCCTTCCTTTGATTCCAGCCAGATTGAGCCTCCGAACGACTCCACTATCTTTTTGCATATGGCAAGCCCTATCCCGGTTCCGGGGTATTCACCCTTGCCGTGGAGGCGCTGAAATATTACAAATATTTTTTCGTAGTACTGGCTGTCGATTCCGATGCCATGGTCGGAAAACTTGAACGTCCACCCGCCGGGTTTTCTTTCCGCGGTAATAATTATTTCCGGCGCTTCCCCTTTTTTCGCGAATTTCACCGAATTGCTGATAAGATTCTGGGCCAGCTGAACCAGTTGTGTCATGTCGGCCATAATGCTCGGCAGTCCGGAAAAACTTACCGACGCATTAGTTTCCGCAATCACGGTTTCCATGTTTTTCATAACAGTACTGATGACGTCATCCATAGCCACCAGTGTATATTCTTTTTTATGTGTCCCCAGCCTTGAATAAGCCAGGAGATCCCTTATAAGCTGCTGCATCCTGCCCGCGCCTTCCACGGTAAACGCTATAAAATCATCAGCGTCGCTGCCAAGCTTACCCTCATAACGTTTTTTCAACAACTGCACATAGCTTGAAATTACCCGCAAAGGCTCCTGCAGGTCATGGGAGGCGACATAAGCGAACTGTTCAAGTTCCGCGTTGGACCTCTCCAGTTCATTTATGGTGCTGCGCAGCTTTTCTTCGGTATCTTTAAGGTTTGATATATCCGCCTGGGTGATAAAATCAGCCTGCCGCCCCTCGTATAATATGGACCTGACGTA
>Ga0181520_10009881_pt1 | contig 13018 bp, 10 predicted proteins | sample PEATcosm2014_Bin_29_FD_132451 | JGI IMG/M metagenome (GOLD analysis project Ga0181520, IMG submission 132451) | Peatland microbial communities from MTU Mesocosm Facility, Houghton, MI, USA - PEATcosm2014_Bin02_30_metaG | ecosystem: Environmental > Terrestrial > Soil > Wetlands > Peat | place...
ACAGGTCCTGCGCTTTTGCAGGGGTGCGGATACCGCCGCCAACAATAAGAGGAATTGACATATTTTGTTTCACTTTGGCTATCATGTTTTCAGTAAGCGTTAAAATGGCGCCACTGCTGGCATCCATATAAATAAGTTTCAGCCCGAGCATTTCGCCTGCCATGGCAGTACAAACAGCAATGTCGTCTTTATCAGCAGGAATAGGAGTAGAGTTGCTCATATATAATGCAGCTGTTGGTTTTCCGCTTTCAATAAGCATATAACCCGTAGGTATAACTTCCAGTTTACTGGCTTTAAGATAAGGTGCAGCAATAACATGTTTGCCTATCAGCATTTCGGCGTTCCTTCCTGAAATAAGGGAGAGCAAAAGCAAAGCATCGGCATTTTTATTTATCTGCATGGTATTGCCGGGGAACAATACAACGGGGACATTACACTTTTCCTTAATTGTTTTGATGGTAGTATCAAGATTATCATCCCTAAGCAGGCTGCCTCCCACAAAAAAGAAATCCACAATATTATTTGAGGCAAGCTCAATGATATTTAAAAGCTGTTTTTGTTTTATCTTGTCCGGATCAATAAGGACAGCGAACTTCTTTGTTTTCTTTCCTTTTTTCCCGACAATGGTCTGATAAATAGTCATGGTTTTTTTCTTTCGTGTAGCATTACAAATTTACATGGATTTTAGCAATCCGCAGTATATACTAGCATATAATCCTGCATCTTTTCATAATAGAGTTTGTATTCCTGAGTAAAATCATTTATGCTGATAGTTCCGGTAATAAAACCTGTTTCGCTATATACAAAAGGATTAAGCAAGATATTCTCCTGGAATAATAACTCTTGTTTCCCATAAAGTTTATAAAGCGCTTCCTTGGCTCCCCAACAAACATATAGCGAATCTGTATTGTTTTCAGGTGGAATATTTTTCAATTCTTTTTCAGAAAGAAATTTGTGAGTTATCTTATGTATCCGTGGAAGTGTCTTTTCAATATCTATTCCTACAGGAGAATTTTTATTTACAATTGCCGCTGAATATTTCCCTGCATGAGAAACGGACAGATGATGTGAATTATACTGCAGGTAAGGTTTCCCGAATTCATCATAAATCACATGAGAATATTCCTCGGTAGAAATCAATTCTTTAAGCAGGTTCCTGTAACTTAACCAATGCAGTTTTCTAAGATCATTGCTAAATCCTTTAAATAATGTATTTTCTTCTTCATTAAGATGAACATTGGAAAACAATTCATCAACGGTTTCTGTAATTTCCCACAAACCAACTATTGCACTTTCACTAATATGTCTTTTAAGAATAATCCCCATTGATTATGATTGTAAAGCAAAGATACTATTTCATATATAATCTGAATAAATTATGATTTTTATCAGTATTGTGACTTCTATTAGCAAATCAGGTATTTTTACTTAGATAATTGTTGCTATTTATGTTGTATTTTTACTTTGCAAAACAGTTTTTTAAACATAAAACCATGAAACCTTATTTGAAAATTTTATTGATGATGTTGCTGCTATTCATAACAACATTTTCATTAAAAGCACAGAATAACTTTCTTAAAATTATTGATGAAGGTAAAGCAGAAATTGGATTAGGAGCCGTTGAAACCCCTACAGGGGATTATGTTATTGTCGGCACTGCCGGTGATTCCACTAATGCAACTGGTAATTGGGATGGGTATATTGTGAAAATAAATTCTTATGGTGATACCTTGTGGACAAGAACTTACGGTGGTTATGGAACGGATACATACAGTTCGGTTATCTGTAAAGGGAATAATTATATTGTTGTAGGAAGCGAGTTTGTTTTTGGATTGTCATGGCAGGGATGGCTGGTTGAATATGATGAGAACGGGAACAGAATAGCTGAGAAATTATTTGGAGGCAATGCATATAAGGCTGATGGATTTGCGGATATTATTGCAACAACTGATGGTGGATATATGGTGTCGGGAACCACCAATTCATTTGGCACAGACAGCACAAGTGATATATGGATACTTAAATTGGACTCAGCATTTGATACGATTTGGACAAAACATTACGACCTTGGTGTTATTGAAGGAACACAGAGTTATAATGATAATGGCGGGCATATTATTCCTTTCAAGAATAATGAATATATGTTCACTTCAGGAACATGTACCAGCGGATGTAATGGTTCTGACCCTCATTCATTTGCAACTTATTTTGTAATTGATTCTGTGGGAAATATTATCAAACTTGTATCTTTTAAAGAAGGGATCAAAACTGTTTTTGCCTGTGTGCGACCTACCAATGACGGAGGCGCTATTCTTTGCGGTGCAATAAGTTTAAAAGATACCGCAATTTTTGCGGGGATGAGAAGTGAAAATATGTGGGTGGTAAAGCTTGATTCAAATGCAGATACAATATGGACAAAAGAAATAGGAAAGACTGGTGTTTACGACGGAGGATTCAGTATTTTCCAGACAAGTGATGGAGGTTATTTCCTTGATTCATATTCGGAACAAGGTGATTGCCCCGGTTTTGATGTTGATAATGTTTGGCTGCTTAAATTAAACAGTACAGGCGATACTACATGGGTCAGGAAATGGGGAAAAGAAAGAAATGATGATACATGGTGGGCAATTCCAACTTCCGACGGAGGTTGTCTGGCGGTAGGTTCCACAAATGCTAATTCTATTCCTGTCGTAGCTGCTATTCCTGGCAATTCCAATTTATTAATTATTAAAACTGATGCCAATGGAAACTTTTCATCAACTGGCAAAGAATTCAGTGAAAATGAAAGCCTTGGAATATACCCTAATCCTGCTGCTAATTATTTAACCATTGATACGAGAGATTTACAAAGCAAGAATTACAATATACGGATATATGATGATGTTGGTGATTTGGTTTTAGAAAAGTGTTTGTCTGATAGTAAAACGACTTTAAATATTTCATCATTGCCAGTCGGGATGTATGTTGCTGAAATAAAAACAGAAAAAGGAGTAATGGTGAAGAAATTTGTAAAAGACTAAAAAACAAATTATATGTTTAACCATCAATCTATATGACCTATGAAAAGATTAATTTTTACTTTCTTCTTTCTTTTTTTATCATTTCTGCTTAGTGCGCAGGGAAAAGAATTGAACCGCCTTGGACAAACTCCCGGAGGATTTGGCTGGCATGTTAATTACGACAGCGCCTCAAAACGTTTATTTGTGGGTTGCGGAACCAGCGTATGGATTTATGATGCATCGAATACTACAAGCGCACAAACCATTAAGGTCATTGCAAAACGGCCTCTTTTAGGAACTATCAACGACCTCAGCCTGTCAGGAAATATTCTGTTTGCAGCTGCTACGCATGACGGTGTTTATGCTTTGGATGCAACATCCGATTCATTAACGGTAATTGCTCATTACCTGATGCCGAATGATTCGGGTGCTTATCACATGTGGCGAACACATGATACGCTTTACGTTGCTAACAGCCAAAAAGTGAATGTGCTGAAATATTCACTGGGCAGTTTTACACCTATCACTACTTTTGGGATTACCGGAGCTTATTGTGTTACAGGGAAAGGAAATTATATTGCTGTCGGAAGCCAAAGTCTTTCTAAAGGAACCATTGCTGTTTACAACAAAAATAATCTTGCAACACCATTTTTCACATGGCAGTATAACAAGATATGGGATGTGCAGAATTTGCAGTTTGCCGACCGGAGAAATGATGTGCTGTATATTTGCGGAGGACCCGAAGACCTGTTTTTTTCAAAAAGCAATCTTTTTGCCATACAGTTTACGGGTTCTTCGGTTACAGCAATTGATTCTTTTACGGTTTCAGGAGGGATATTGAATTATGCGCAAATGGATATAATTAATTTGGATTCCAGGAATGATACTTTGTTTGTTGCAACGACGGCTGCATTTAACAGTACAACTTTTCCATATTGCTATGCTGCCATTATTGATGCTTCACATTTTCCCGCCGATACTCTTCATCAGATAGGTTTCTATGTGCCCGGTCTTTGGCATTTTGATGTGGCACTGATGAAAGGCACTCCCTATGTTGCAACATCTTCCGAATGGCTTGGAGTGTGTATTAACAATATATCGCATTTGCAGCCCGGCGATACTTTGGGATTCCTTGAAACAGGAGGATATGGCATTAAGAGCCAGATCAAACATGATACGCTTTGGGTGGCACAGGACCGCTATGGGCTGGCTGCTTATAAATTAGACAGCTTATATTACAGGAATGGTTACATGCGCAAATCAATGATATTTCATGTGTTCAGGCAATTTGTAACGGACTTCGATTTTATTAATGATACATTAATTGTAATGACTAGTTCTTATGGCGATATATATAATATCAAACCATGGCTTAGTGGTCATGCCCCAGTTTTGGCAGACAGTCTTGGAAAAGGTTCTATTGAAAGCGTCAGAACAATTCATACCAATACAGGGATAAGAGTTATTGCAGGATGGAACAATACATTATCTCCTCCCGAATCCATATTGCTTTACGACCCGTTTTCTTCCACCCATCCCCATCCTGTGCTCGACAGCATACAAACCAGGTGCAGTGCTTATCAGTTAGCTGTATCGAACGATACACTGTATTGCGATCATATGTTTAATAACAAATATTATCTTGCCGCTTACAGGATATATAACGATTCTTTCAGGCTGATAGATACTATTGCTGTTCCCGGCGAAATAACTTCCATTGCTGCTGATAATGGAAATGTTGCCATAGGCTGCACAGATAATTTGGTATGGTACAAATTAACAGGCAGTACCTTTGTGCAGGAAGGAACTTATTTCAATTGGTACATCCGTCCGCAGGGACTGGTGCTTAAAAATAATAAGCTATATGTTGCCGATAAGTTTTATGGAATGGAAGTGTTCAGCCTTGCTTCTGTTACATCTGCAACACTTGTTGCCGAATGCCAGGGAACTATGGGATGGACAACACTATTTGGAAGTAACAATGTGGATGTTGGCGATGACGGGACGATTTACCTTGCCGACCAGCATGCCGGCATTATTGTAATTGAACCTTTTGATACTACACTCACCGGTATCATTGGGCATTCACCTATCATTGGAAATGATGATATTGAGATTTTCCCAAATCCTGCTTCAGATTTACTTACCCTTATATGGAACAATAATGCTAATGAAAATGCCAATGTTTCCATTTATGATATTACTGGTCAGTTGCTTTATTCTGATAAAATTAATTCTTCTTCAATGGATATAGATATTCATAATCTTCCGAATGGCTTATATATTCTCACCCTGAAAGATTCCAAGGCTGTTATGGAGAAGAAATTTATAAAAGAATAAACAATTAAAAGCTTACTTTCGCATTTTAATTTTGGGGAATTAGCTCAGTTGGTAGAGCATTTGACTCGCAGTCAAAGGGTCAACGGTTCGAATCCGTTATTCTCCACGGATATTAATAACAAACCTTACACAATACAATTTACTATGAAAAAACTATCTGTGTTATTTTTTGCTTTATTGGCAGCTGTTGCTTTACATGCACAAACAACCCAGTTTATCCATACAAATGGACGTTATATTTTTGGTCCTTGCGGTGATACTTTGCTATTAAGAGGTATAGATTATGCGCCCTATGACTGGGGTTACGATATTACCTCATTAGAACTCAATCAGGTGGTACAGGCTGGTGCCAATGTAGTGAGGATGCCTTGGTATTATGATAATTCAAACGCTACTGCCAATGCTGTGTACCAGGATTTTGCCGCCCTCGACAGCGCTGTGAGCAAATGCGTGGAGAATAAAATGATAGCCATTATTGAGATTCATGATTATACCTGTTCGGATGACACAACCGCCCTGTTCAACCTGAATACATGGTGGACACAAGACAGCGTATTTAACGTTATTCTTCAGAAACATAAAGAAAGTGTTATTGTTAATTATGCAAATGAAGCGGGGGTATATGCATGGGATAGTGTGCCTGCTGCAACAGCCCTGACTGTTTATCAGCGCACTTATGAAAACATTATTACTGCTTTGCGCAGTAAAAGCGGTTTTAATTTCCCTATCATGATTGATGCTCCTGATTGCGGTACCAGTTCGGATGCTTTTGTAACTTCTAATATGGCAAATAATCTTATACAATTCGACCCTCAGCATAACCTTATTTTCAGCACACATGCATATTGGTATGCTTATGCCAATAATGATTCTACTACTATGGCATCAGATGTAGATGCCGTGATTTCACAAAACATTCCTTTAGTGCTGGGTGAAGTGGCCGATTTGCAGGATGGTAGTACCAATTGTGAGTATACATTAAATTATCAACCTTTGTTAAAATATTGCCAGCTAAAGAAAGTTGGCTGGATTGCATGGAGCTGGGACAATGATGATTGTTCAAACCGTCAGATTTCTTCAACCGGAAACTTCAGTGATCTTACAACCTATGGCAATGACATAGTGCATAATTCCACGTATGGTTTGCTTACAGTCAATGCTCCTAAAAGTGAATATTTAGTGAATGGTTGCGTTACCACAGTAGTTAATAGGGTTAAAGAAGATATTGATATTGCTCTTTTTCCAAATCCTGCAACTGATAATCTTACCATAGAAGCTCCTTTTAAGGCAACCGTTTGTATATCAAACATACAGGGACAGTTAATTGAAAGCTTTACCACAAATGACAGGCGAACAAATATTGATGTCAATTCATTCCCTGGAGGTGTATATGTGGTTGAAGTTAAAACCGAAGATGGAGTGGGAGTGGAGAAGTTTGTGAAGCAATAGGGAGTTGTTGTTTGTTATTTTTCTGCGCCCCATTGAAATCCCCTGATATCAAAGTCTGCAAGATTAAAAACTTTATCAATTACAGTTGAAAGTATTCCTTTGGTATCTGACGAAAGACTGTAAAATGAAGGTGATGCAGGACAAATGATTCCGCCTGCTTCTGTTATATATTTCATATTATTAATATGTACAAGGTTCAACGGCATCTCTCTTGTAACAAGAATAAGCTTTCTTTTTTCTTTTAGCATCACATCTGCTGCCCTTGTTATCAAATCATTCGAAACTCCCGAAGCAATTCTTCCAAGCGTTCCCATACTGCAGGGGCAAATGATCATGCAATCATAGTTGGCCGAACCGGAAGCGAATGGCGCATAAAAATCGTTATTGGCAAAAATCTTAAATGGGATATTCTCAATGGTGTTAACTTTCATTTCATATTTCCACACATCTTTGGCATTATCAGAGAACACCACACAGCAATCACCTAGTTGCTTGCCGAGCATTTGTAATTTCTCGAACAATATACTTGCATATATTGCTCCGCTAGCGCCTGTTACAGCAACAATAATCTTTCTTTTATGCATTTGTTTTCTTGAATTGCCCTAATTTCTCCAGTACCTCAGCCGGAGTGATACTTTCAATACATTCACATCTTACGTTATGCCTGCATCTGCTGCAATATTTTTCTTTCACAATGAATGTGGCATTCTCACCAAGGGGAGCCCATCTGCCCGGGTGAATAGGACGCATGGGTGCATAAAGACCAAGGGCATATTTGCCTAAAGCCGCTGCAATGTGCAAAGGACCTGTGCTTGCAGCAAGAAGTCCGTCAGCAGCAGAAATAAAACTTATCAGTTCGGGTAATGACATTTTCCCTGTCAGATCAACAACATCGGGAAATTTATCCATAAGGAAAGGTTTTGCTACCAAACCCTCTTCCTCTGTACCGCTAATAAAAACCTTAAACTTCTCTTTTGGTAAAATATTAAGAAGCCCCTGGTAATTTTTCATCCCCCACTCCCTTGCGCTTCCCTTAGAACTTGGATGTATGATAAGATTAAATTTCTCTGCGCTTAAAAGTGATTTGAGCATCGCATCAGGAGAGCATATTTTTGAGAGGCCATAGTATTTCGGTATCTCAGCAAGATTGAAATTTTTCTTTGCACCCAAAGAAACAAGAAGTTTTAGGTTAAGCTGCGCTTCATGATGTATGGATCTTCTTCGTGAAAGGCCTACAAGCCTATTACAGGTATGCCAGTGATAATGCCTGTGGGACGTTCCTATTCGCAAAGGAATACCGGATTTTTTGGCAATCTCTGCTATTGATTTTCTCGGGAAAACATGAATGATAACATCTGCCTGTATTGATCGGAATTGGTTTAAGCCTTCTGTTTCTCCAGATTTTACAATATTATCCCAGCTAATAAAACGGTCTATATGTTTACATGAATCAATAATCACTTTGGTATAATCCCTGCCCAGAAAAATAATGTTACTTTCAGGATATAATTCTTTCAGCACACCCGCCATCGGCAAAGCAAGCACCACATCACCTATGCCGTCGGTCCTGCTGATTATGATATTTTTATATGAAGTCATTCGGATATGTTATCATTGTAAATAAAATTCAAATTTACGAATTTTATACAACCCCATCTTATGAAGATAATGGATGAAATATTTTTTGTTATTTTGCCTGTAATCGTTTCGTCAATATCTGTTTGTATTTAAACAATTAAGTCATGCATAAAAAACATTTTATACCGGCGCTTTTTGCTACTGTTTCTATTCTTCTGTTTTCTTGCATCTCTCAAATAAAAGCAACGAATATAAAAATTACTAAAGAAGCGAGCATTACCGATGTCAACACTACTGATAAAACAGCTTTTATTTCATTCGATATCAACTGGGAAAACTCGTGGAGAACTTCAACTAATGAAGCCAATTACGATGCAGCATGGATATTTGTTAAGTATAAAGCAAAATTTGGAACAGACTGGAAACATGTTTATATCAGTACGGATACAAAAGATTATAGCGTAACCACTGATAATGGTGTTAAACCCGCATTTTCTGTTGGCACTACAGACAAAAAAGGCGTGGGGGTATTTGCTTATCGCCAGCAGGATGGCAGTGGAAACATCAACTGGGGAGGGCTAAAACTGAAGTTCAATTATGATGCAAATGGCATACAAGATATTAATGATTATGCATTTAAAGTGTATGCCATCGAAATGGTTTATGTTCCGAAAGGTGCATACAAATTAGGCTCCGGAGGCAACGAAGCTTCTGATTTTTATACTTATCCAAAGACCACACAGCCTTTTGATATTAATTCGGAAGCAGCAATTACTGTGGGTAAAAAAGATGGTAACCTTTGTTATGCGAAGCATTTTTACTGCGATCAGTTCTTCGGAACAATTCCTAATGAATTTCCTAAAGGATACAATGCTTTCTGGTGCATGAAATATGAGATCACCCAAGGACAGTATGTCGATTTTCTCAACTCGCTTACACGTCAGCAGCAGGAACAAAGAGTCTGGTCAGGCATAGCCGAAACTAATGTTGTTAATCGATATGTTATGTCTAATTCGCCCACTATGCAGTTTCGTAATGGCATTCGCTGTGATTCGACCATCCCCGCTACCGACCCGGTTACTTTTTATTGTGACCTGAATGGTAATGGTGTTCCCAACGAATATAACGACGGGCAAAATATTGCATGTAATTTTATTTCTTGGGCCGATGCTGCGTCCTTTACAGATTGGGCGGGATTACGACCGATGACAGAACTTGAATACGAAAAAGCCTGCCGAGGAAGCAGAGTTCCTATAGCAAATGAATATGTCTGGGGAACAACCAAATTAATAAATACTACAAGCATCAGCAATGGCGGTACAATTACAGAGTTACCATCCAATGCCGATGCAAATGTTATCTATTGTGAGAAAACTGCTGATATGCTAAGCCCTGTGAGAGCCGGTTTCTTTGAAAAGAAGAATGGAACAAACGAGCAGAACGGATATTCATTTTACCGCATTTCTGATCTTAGCGGCAATCTTTTTGAACGTTGCGTAAGCGTAAGTAATAAAATAGGAGTGTCATTCAAAGGGACTCATGGCGACGGAAAACTTGATGAAGCAGGTAATGCAACTAATACCGACTGGCCCGGTGTAAAAGGCGTAGGCGCAGGATTCAGGGGCGGAAGCTTTTATTATGCATCTTCCTATTGCCGCGTTTCCGACCGTCAGTATGCAGGCTTAGGAGACTGGCAGCGATACAACCATTATGGTTACAGGGCTGTAAGAAGCGCAGAATAATAAAACATCTAAAGTTCATTTACTCTTCTCAAAAGAAATTATATTGCTGACATTATATTCCGACGAATCGTTCATGAAGGAGGCGCTGAAAGAAGCGCAGAAAGCCTTAGCTGCCGATGAAGTTCCTATAGGTGCGGTAATTGTTTGCCAGAATAAAATAATCGCTCGCGCTCATAATTACACTGAACATTTAAACGATGTTACGGCTCATGCCGAAATGCAGGCGTTCACTTCAGCTGCAAATTCTATTGGCGGCAAATACCTTCCCGAATGCATTTTGTATGTTACCATCGAACCCTGTGTAATGTGTGCCGGTGCTTCGTACTGGACACAAATAGGGAAAATTGTTTACGGAGCTAAGGATGAGAAAAAAGGATATTCAAAATTCTCTTCAAACATATTGCATCCTTCAACAGAAATAGTAGGTGGCGTACTTGAAACTGAGTGTGCAGCTATTATGAAAGAATTCTTCCGAAAAAAAAGAAAGCCGGCAGTTTAAACTCGGGCTTTCTTTATGATGCTATGCTATTATTAATCATCCACGCCTGACTTAGTGCGTAAAGTATGTATACCCACCAAACTATAGAAAAAACAAAAACTGAATATACTTGTAAAAAGCAGGTATGCTCCTATTACTGAACAGATGATCAGTCCGATACCTTTAACCACTCCTGTAATAACAAGAACAGCAAAAACAATAACAATAAAAAGTCTTATTCCCCTGTCAACCGTTCCCATATTCTTTAACATATCCCCTCCGTTTCCAAATTTTATGCAAAATTACACAATCCGGTACCAAAAGTCAAGAAGAATACTCTCATTTATCAGGATATTGACCGGTGAAACATCCTTATTGAAATGGTCGTTGTAATGATCAGCATAGCACATAATATCACCACTCCCGGCCAGATGCCATCCCATATCCAGCCTTTGGTGGCAATAGTCCTCATTGTTCCTGCTGCATAAGTAAGAGGATTCCCGCTTGCAATAACCCTGAGCCATGCGGGCATGGCGCTTACAGGGAACATAGCGTTGCTCGTGAACATCAGCGGCATAGTAAGAAAATTCACTATGGCAAAAAGCGATTCCATTGATTTAATGACTGCAGCCAGTGAAAGCGAAATACCCCCCATTATCATCCCGAAAAGACTTGATAACAGCAGAAGGCAAATTACACCGGGTACTCCTGTTACAAAATGAACGCCCAGACAAAGAGCAATGATTACGATGATCAATGCCTGCAACATGGCCTGTGAACCCAGTGCTAATAATTTACCCAATGGTATAGCCGCCCTGTGAATAGGTGATGACAGCATTTTATTCAGGAAGCCAAGCCGCCTGTCCCATACTATGGATGTACCTCCCATTACTCCACCAAACAGTGTTGTCATTATCATGATGCCGGGAGTCATAAAATCAATATAATTGCCTGTGCCCAGCATCCTTGCCGCCATAGGGTTATTGGTGAGCCCTGACATCATGTTGCCCATCAGCACCAGCCATACAACCGGTTGTATAAAAGCCATCATTATTCTTGCCCTCTGCTGCACGAATCTTTTCATTTCGCGCCAGAAAACCCAATATATATCAGATAGTAAAATAGAAATGTTCATTTCCTTGTCCTCCTCATCATTATTCTCGACTTCATCGCATTTTCCTTGCCACCGCCCACATCGCGCATTTCCCGGCCGGTATAGTGTATGAACACATCATCAAGAGAAGGCTGCTTAAAAACTATCTGCCCAATCTTTGCCGGCATGCCCTGCAATGTTTCAAACATGGCGGGTATGGATGCTTCCCCGTTGTTCACAGATGCTATATAGCCTTTTGTTCCTGCATCCGTAACGCTTTTAACAAATGAAAGTTTACGTAATTTCTCAATAGCGTCGTTTATTTCTCTGTCTTCTCCGGTTGAAAATTTAAACATGACTATCTCATTCCCCAGTGAGCTTTTAAGCGCCGAAGGCGTATCCATTACCTTTATCTTACCCCTGTCGATGATGGCTATCCTGTCGCAAAGCGCATCGGCTTCATCCATGTAATGCGTGGTAATGAATATAGTCATTTTAATTTCTTCCCTCATGGTATTGACAAACTTCCATATCTCGCGTCTTGTCTGTATGTCAAGCCCCAGTGTAGGTTCATCAAGGAATAAAAGCTTCGGGCGGTGTATTAGTCCGCAGGCTATATCAAGCCTTTTGCGCATGCCGCCGGAATAGGTCTCCACCTTATCTTTTGCCCTGTCCTTCAGTTCCACTATTTCGAGCACTTCGTCTATACGGCTCTTTATTTCATTTCGCGGGATATGATAAAAGCCTGCCTGCAGGCGCAGGTTATCATTGCCTGTAAGCGAATCGTCAACGGCAAGGTCCTGCGACACATAGCCTATGGAAAGCCTTACTTTGTAGGGATGCTTGATTATATCTGTCCCATCCACTATTGCATTTCCTTTGGTAGGGTTTATCAGGGTGGTGAGCATGGCAATGGTAGTTGATTTCCCTGCCCCGTTTGGTCCCAGGAAACCGAATATCTCTCCTTCCTTTACTGAAAAGCTTATATCATCCACAGCGGTTATGCCGCCGGGGAAAACCTTTGTCAGTCCCTTTGCTTCAATTATGGTGTTCATGTAAAAAATTTGGCAATGATATACAATTATACTTAAACCTTTAAGAATGGGCGCAAAATTAAATAAAAGGATTGAAAAAAAAGTGTATAGATTGTGTCAAGCAGTATCGTAATGGTGTCAAACTAAGTTGAGTTTGTGCCATTGTTGCGGCAATACCAACTGGTATCGCGACAATACCAACTGGTATCACGACAATATCAACTGGTATCACGACAATACCAACTGGTATCACGACAATATCAACTGGTATCACGACAATACCAACTGGTATCACGACAATATCA
>Ga0181520_10009882_pt1 | contig 13018 bp, 6 predicted proteins | sample PEATcosm2014_Bin_29_FD_132451 | JGI IMG/M metagenome (GOLD analysis project Ga0181520, IMG submission 132451) | Peatland microbial communities from MTU Mesocosm Facility, Houghton, MI, USA - PEATcosm2014_Bin02_30_metaG | ecosystem: Environmental > Terrestrial > Soil > Wetlands > Peat | place...
ACTGATGTTACGCAGCAGCCCTCAGTTGAAGAAGCTGGTCGTAGGCTGATCGGGAAGCGTTGATGAGCAGTTTGCGGCAGAGGGCAAAGGGGCTGATTCTGTTCTTAAGGCTGAGGCATTCGAGCTTGAAGGCGGCGCAAATCGACAGAAAGACATGGTTGCTTTGGGTTCTCAATGTCCGGGTGGGCGACTTTGCCAGGTTGGCGTTGGACTTCAAGGATTTGTGAAACACCTCCACTTGCCACCGTTTTTTGTAGGTCGTGGTGATGGCGTCATATCCGCACGTCAAGTCGCTCGAAGCCAGATGCAATTTCCCCGTGCTTCCGTCTTTGTTTGTAAAGACTTGGCGCACCACAAGGACTTCTTTCGCATAGCCCTTGAGCCAGCCGCGCACGACGGTTTGCTCTGGCAAATTCAGATCCTCTACGCGCACGAAACGCTTGTCTTTCCTGTCCTCTTCGCTCACCGCAATCAGCCGATTGTCCTTCAGCGCAGCGATGAAATGCTTGTCTTTACCGGTGATGAATTCGAAGTTCTCGGTGGCCGAGAACCAACTGTCCATCAGCACGAAGCGAAATTTCAACTCGTTGCGGATGCAGGTGCCGATCATCTCGCGCATCAACTCGTTTTTCGTCACTTCACTTCTGCGCTTGAGCTGGCGGGTGACGAGGTCGCAGTATTGAATTGGCTTTTTTACCAGTTCAAAGGCCACGGGAATCGAGTAGCCGTTCGCGTGGTACAGCGCATTGAGAAGGTTGATTCCACGCACATTGCGGCCACTGACATGGTCATAGTGCCAGCACATCAGCTCGTTTTCATCCGTCCATGCCTTCTCCTGAATCGTGTCGTCGAAGATCAGCACGCCCGCGCTGTCCTCTATTGACCGCACCACCGGTTTGACATGGTGCCACAAGTCCTTGGAGGTAAAATCCTGGCCGGACAAAAACCGCGTAATCCGGTCATGGCTCACCTCTCCTTCCACCATGGCGGACAAACCGGTTGCCGTGGCGGCGCCAAAGGTGCTCAACAGGTAGTCTGTGTACAAGTCCAGGTCGGCCTTCTGCATGCGGGAAGCGTAGCAGGGACAGAGAGCATGTTCGTCCCGGCTGAACCAGAAGTAGCAACAGTTTTTAACTGCCGGCCGACTGACGCGCAGGCTTCCCCCACCCCGGCAGCAGATCAGGACCGCGTAACATCAGTCAGTAATATTGCGGAAGTAGATTGAGATGCGGCCCGGCCTCGGAAAGCAGCGCATCTCGTACCACCGGCTCTGTTGCTCGTTCTGCGCTTCGAAGACGCTGGCGGAATCCTTGAGTGAGGCTGCCTTCAACCCGGCAAGCATGGCATCCGAGAAGAAGCCGGGAATGACGCTGAGAATGGCCCCGTTTAAAGCCGTTTGCCGTTCAACACCGAGTTCGGAGCAGGCGGCATCGTTGAGATAAACCAGCTTGAATTCGGAATTGAGCGAGATGAAGCAGTCCGAGATGCTCTCCAGCACCTCGGATTCGACTCTGAGCGATTCGGCATGTGCCCGCTCGGCAATGTAGGCCTCGCGATATCGTGTAATCAGGTTCAGCATTACGCCAAAGAAGGCAAAGCTGAGACAGAAGACCACCACGATGTAAATCGAGGTAGCCCCAAAGATCGCGATCATCTTGAAAGAAAGGCAGCCGAGGACGGCCAACGGTGCGATCAGGATGACCTTGGCGAAGCTTTTTCCCATGGCGGGCGAGTTCACCAGCCGATTGAAGAGCAAGAGTGGGAAAAACCAGATCAAATAGACAAAGAGAATCTGGTGATCGACATGGCAGAAGAGAGAGATGAAGATGCCGGAGCAAAGGTAGATGGTGTAAAAGGCCGTCGCTGCTGTGGCAATCGGCTGTGCCGGGACCCTGGGAAAGATCAGCGACGCGGTGAGCACGCTGATTGCGAAAACGCCGCCGGAGAGCACGATAACCATCTCTTCACTGGCAGCTACCCCGCGCAGAATCTCAAACACACCGATTCCGGCTCCCGCCAAAGCAAGGGTAGAGGCGCTCACAAGCACTTTGCGAGCCAGAGTGCTTGGCGATCCTTTTATTCGATCCGAATCACGCATGCTGGTCCCATGAAGCTCTCCGGCTTCGCCTTCCCGATGGCTTGACCCCAGGCGCAAAATGTACAGAGACCCAGCTTCCGTCCACGGAGTGCGATAGAGTTCCGGATCTGTTATCGGTTCCCTGGCGTAATTCGTACAGTGGAAAAGGTAACTGAAGTAGGGAGAATCTTCAGGTTCCGAGTCTCCTAAGTCCCATTTTCCCGGAGATTGAAGACTCGCTCGCAGATGAGTTCGGGAAAGGATCGAGTTACGGCATTTTGCGGGGAAAGAATGGTTGAAGACGGAGTCATGGCTTTTCCTGCGCGCTAGCTTCTGCCTTAATTTCAGTTTTCTGGATTTGGATAGGTCGGATCCAATTACAAGGCTTGAGCTGCGATCTGGAAGCGATGCGCAACAATCCATCGAAAATTCATAAAGGCTTATTCGGAATCCAGGAAGATATCGAAATCCAAGATGCTGAAACGGCAAGGTCGCGGCGGCTTGAGCTGAGAGGGTTCGGTCCAACCCAGCCCCCAGGGTTTGTTCAGGCGCGGGCCATGAAGGATAGAATTTACGAGGCCCCACAAACGATGGCCTCGGAAACGGAGAACGCTTGAAGAAGAAACAGCTGATTCTGGGTTTGGTAGTGCTTTGCGCGCTGGTGGCGCTGATTGTCTGGGGCCGCGACAGGATTCACTTCGACTTCGGCGTCTTTGCTTCGCAACTTGCGCTGGCCGACTGGCGCAGAATCGCCATCGCCTTTGGGTGCATTTACGTCGGCTATGCCTTCCGGTCGGTCCGCTGGGCGCTTTTGATGCGGCACATCAAGAAGGTGCCCGTCTTCTCGCTTTTGGGGACGCAGGTGATGGGGTTTACCGCCGTCGCGCTGATCGGCCGCGTGGCGGACCCCGTGCGCCCTTATCTGGTTTCAAAGAAGACCGGCCTTACGCTCAGCTCGCAAATCGCTATCTATATCGTCGAGCGGCTCTTCGACTTCGGCGCCATGGCGCTGGTCATCTCCATGGTGATTCTGCTGGCTCCCGCGGGAACGCTGCCGCATCCTGAAATCGTAAAAAAGGCGGGCTACGGCGGGTTGGGCATCACTGTTCTGGCCGGACTGTTTCTGGTTGTGGTTCGGCTCGCCGGGGGCATGGTCGCCTCGTTCTTTGAGGGAATGTTCGGAGTCTTTTCCAAGAAACTCGGCCATGGCGTGGGAAGCAGGATCCGCGCCTTCCGCGCCGGCCTCGACACCATGCGGTCGTTCTCCGATTTCGGCATCGCATCGACGCTCTCTTTGAGCATGTGGCTGCTGATTACGCTGGCCTACCTGGAAACGATGCTGGCTTTTACCGCCAGTCCGGAGTTGGCCGGGATGAACTTGCCCCGGTGCATCCTGCTGCTGGCCGTCAGCGGCACCGCGAGCGTCTTTCAATTGCCGGTGCTGGGCTGGTTTTCACAGATCGCCTTTGTGGCCGCGGCCATGAGCAAATTCTACGGAGTGGGTGCGGAAGCATCGACAGCCTGCGCCGCCACGATCTTGCTGGTCACCTTCCTGGGCATCATCCCGGTGGGGCTGATCTGGGCACGCTTCGAGCATGTAAGCCTGCGCAAAGTGGCCGCCGAAAGCGGACACGCCAGCGAAGAGCTGGCGGAGAAGGACGCTGCCGCGGAACCCGTCGAGTGGAACGGATAACAGGAATCCCTTACTTAAGCTCAGAGTTCCCCGGTGAAAGCTCGCTGGCGACCGGAATCGTGGCTGGTTTGCTGTACCGAATGGTCTCCGGACCGACGGCTCCGCCGGTCATCAACATGCTCATGGCCTGCTCCATATTCAGGTCGGTTTCAGTAACCCGGGCAAAGGGCAGAATCTGCAGGAAGGCCGAGGTCGGGTTAATCGCATTGGGCAGCAATACGGCGGCCAGCAGTTCGCCGGTGGTGGAGTCGGTCATGATGCGCGTGAGAAACCCGATGCTCTTCTGACCGGCGATGGGAAAGTCGACTAGAACCACGCGCTGGCTGGATTCCTTCTTCACCATCATCGAGTCCACCAACTGGCGCACCGAACTGTAGACCTTGGCCACAAAGGGCAGGCGGTCCAGAACGGCCTCAAAGAGGCTGAAGGCCTGGCGGCCAATGACCAGGGAAGTGACCCGGCCGACCACATAGAGCACAACCAGGGTGAGCAGGACGGCCAGCGCGGACTGCAACACCGGCTGGCGGAGCCACTCCTCGGGAAAAAGGACGGCGAGGAGCTGTACCGCGGGCAAGCCGGCCTTGGCCAGGGACCCGAGGAGAAAACTGAATATCAGGTAGGTTACAAATAGCGGTCCGATGGTGATGACACCGGCCAGGGTGTAGCGTTGCAGGCCGAGCAATGCGCGAGCAAAGACTGTTTTCACACGCTTCTCCGAGACGCGAGGGTTTGGCTACGAGAATACCGGACCGGAGCCCAATGAGTCTGTGAAGCCGGGAATGCCGGGAGGCGGGCTGGATGAAGGAATTCCCTATATTCTGCAGAAATCCCTTATATATTTGAAGGGGAAGGGATTCATGAACGATCCACAGAGTTTCGGGTTCAACGATTCGGGTCGCCGGGCGCCAAAGCCCAACGAATCACCGGGGCGCGCGGTTGGATCTCCGCTGCCCGTTGGCAAGGGAGGGCGGATACCGTTCCTGCCCGAGGAAGACGATTCGCAGAGTTTCAACGCCGTCCCTCCGCCAGGGCGGACGCTGGCCAACTCATCGCCAGACCCACTGGGACAGCAGCCTTCCGGCGTTGACCGCGCCATGGGCTTGCTGCGCATGGCCTTGCCCCTGGTGCAGAAACTCTTGCCCTTGCTGGACGGTAACGTCGTCTCCGCGGTCACCAATGTGTTGACCCCACATCAGCATCCGCAGCCCGCGCCCGTACATCCGCCAGTGAATCTGGAACCGATTGAAACCAGCCTGGCCGAACTCCAAAGCCGGCATCAGGATTTACACGACCGGGTGGTCGAACAAAACTCCTCTTTGAAGCGGGTCGAGGACCAGTTGGATATGGTTCGCGAGGCCACGGACCGCAACACGCTGGAACAGCAGGAACTGCTCGAGGATTTGAAGACGGTAGGCAACAAGATCAATGTCTTCGCGGTCGTTGCACTGGCCTTACTGGCCGGATCGATCCTGCTGAACGTGATTCTGTACCTCCACATCCAACGGGTACTGCCCTGATCGTCTGTCCTGCCGCTTCCCTTTGCCTGATTTTGGCTTCGGGCGATTGGTAACTCAGAGACGAAGGATTCCGGGCAAAGGCTCTTTCGTCGGTCAAAGGTGGACTTTTTGCGCCACAATGCATCGACTTTTATGTGGTAAATATTGTTTTAAACGTTACAAACACCATTTTTTATAAGGTTACCTTAATGCTGAGACTTCGTGATGCGGGGCGTTGCCATTTGTGTTTTCAGAGGGCTAGTATTCGGCATAGTTCGCAAAGGTCTGCTCACAATGACCGCAATATATGCCCGCAATGCAGTTGTTCCCAAGTTCACAGAGCTTCACCAACGAGCGGCGCTTACCGGCGCACGCAAACGGAGTGTCTCGTCATGGCGTGGTATGCCTACTGCATCGGAGAAAAGCTCGCATTTCCTGAATTGGCCCGTCATCGCAAACCTGTTCCCATGGAAACCGTCCATGGCGTAAGCGGCAACCAGGTCTTTCTTTATCCAGCAAGCGACCTAGCCGTGATCGTCAGTGAACACAACCCGCTGGAAACCCTGAACCAGAAGTCCGGCGTTGACCACGCGCGTGTCATCGCCGATTGTTTCCAACATTCCACTGTTCTGCCGTTCCGGTTTGGAACCGTATTTAACGACGACGAAAGCCTGCGCAAGTCGATCCGCTCAAACCAGCGGCAATTTCTTTCAAATATCGACAAATTGCGCGGTAAAACGGAGATGCATCTCAAGATTTTCGTCGACGACTGTTGTGCCCGCGAGATCGAACGTCAGTTACCGGTCGAGAAGGTGGGCCGGGAGTATCTGACCAATCTTCGGGAGAGTGCGTCCCGCCAGCGGGAGCGCCAGACCCGCGCGCGCGCGGTCAGTTTCCAGATGCACCGGTTGTTCATGCCTCTGGATGAGGATGTGAGCTGCCGGCTCACGGAAAGCGGCAAGATGGTGCTGGACATCGCCCACCTGATCGACCGCAAGTGCGTAGAACGGTACCAGAACAAGTTCTCCACCACCAGCGCAATGATGCGGGAGTGCCAGATGCAGGTTTCCGGCCCTTGGCCCCCCTACCACTTCGTTCACCGGCTCACGCGGGGAGCTCATGCGCAAACGGCAGCGGTTGCTCCCACCCCTGTGGCTACGCCGGCGGGCGTCGTTCCAGAAGCGGTTCCCATGCTGGCTTAACAACAGGCTCAACCTAAGGAACAAGCAAAGAACCCCGGCCATGGCCGGGGTTCTTTGCTTGTTCCTTAGGTTGAGCCTGTTGTTAAGCCAGCATGGGAACCGCTTCTGGAACGACGCCCGCCGGCGTAGCCACAGGGGTGGGAGCAACCGCTGCCGTTTGCGCATGAGCTCCCCGCGTGAGCCGGTGAACGAAGTGGTAGGGGGGCCAAGGGCCGGAAACCTGCATCTGGCACTCCCGCATCATTGCGCTGGTGGTGGAGAACTTGTTCTGGTACCGTTCTACGCACTTGCGGTCGATCAGGTGGGCGATGTCCAGCACCATCTTGCCGCTTTCCGTGAGCCGGCAGCTCACATCCTCATCCAGAGGCATGAACAACCGGTGCATCTGGAAACTGACCGCGCGCGCGCGGGTCTGGCGCTCCCGCTGGCGGGACGCACTCTCCCGAAGATTGGTCAGATACTCCCGGCCCACCTTCTCGACCGGTAACTGACGTTCGATCTCGCGGGCACAACAGTCGTCGACGAAAATCTTGAGATGCATCTCCGTTTTACCGCGCAATTTGTCGATATTTGAAAGAAATTGCCGCTGGTTTGAGCGGATCGACTTGCGCAGGCTTTCGTCGTCGTTAAATACGGTTCCAAACCGGAACGGCAGAACAGTGGAATGTTGGAAACAATCGGCGATGACACGCGCGTGGTCAACGCCGGACTTCTGGTTCAGGGTTTCCAGCGGGTTGTGTTCACTGACGATCACGGCTAGGTCGCTTGCTGGATAAAGAAAGACCTGGTTGCCGCTTACGCCATGGACGGTTTCCATGGGAACAGGTTTGCGATGACGGGCCAATTCAGGAAATGCGAGCTTTTCTCCGATGCAGTAGGCATACCACGCCATGACGAGACACTCCGTTTGCGTGCGCCGGTAAGCGCCGCTCGTTGGTGAAGCTCTGTGAACTTGGGAACAACTGCATTGCGGGCATATATTGCGGTCATTGTGAGCAGACCTTTGCGAACTATGCCGAATACTAGCCCTCTGAAAACACAAATGGCAACGCCCCGCATCACGAAGTCTCAGCATTAAGGTAACCTTATAAAAAATGGTGTTTGTAACGTTTAAAACAATATTTACCACATAAAAGTCGATGCATTGTGGCGCAAAAAGTCCACCTTTGACCGACGAAAGAGCCTTTGCCCGGAATCCTTCGTCTCTGAGTTACCAATCGCCCGAAGCCAAAATCAGGCAAAGGGAAGCGGCAGGACAGACGATCAGGGCAGTACCCGTTGGATGTGGAGGTACAGAATCACGTTCAGCAGGATCGATCCGGCCAGTAAGGCCAGTGCAACGACCGCGAAGACATTGATCTTGTTGCCTACCGTCTTCAAATCCTCGAGCAGTTCCTGCTGTTCCAGCGTGTTGCGGTCCGTGGCCTCGCGAACCATATCCAACTGGTCCTCGACCCGCTTCAAAGAGGAGTTTTGTTCGACCACCCGGTCGTGTAAATCCTGATGCCGGCTTTGGAGTTCGGCCAGGCTGGTTTCAATCGGTTCCAGATTCACTGGCGGATGTACGGGCGCGGGCTGCGGATGCTGATGTGGGGTCAACACATTGGTGACCGCGGAGACGACGTTACCGTCCAGCAAGGGCAAGAGTTTCTGCACCAGGGGCAAGGCCATGCGCAGCAAGCCCATGGCGCGGTCAACGCCGGAAGGCTGCTGTCCCAGTGGGTCTGGCGATGAGTTGGCCAGCGTCCGCCCTGGCGGAGGGACGGCGTTGAAACTCTGCGAATCGTCTTCCTCGGGCAGGAACGGTATCCGCCCTCCCTTGCCAACGGGCAGCGGAGATCCAACCGCGCGCCCCGGTGATTCGTTGGGCTTTGGCGCCCGGCGACCCGAATCGTTGAACCCGAAACTCTGTGGATCGTTCATGAATCCCTTCCCCTTCAAATATATAAGGGATTTCTGCAGAATATAGGGAATTCCTTCATCCAGCCCGCCTCCCGGCATTCCCGGCTTCACAGACTCATTGGGCTCCGGTCCGGTATTCTCGTAGCCAAACCCTCGCGTCTCGGAGAAGCGTGTGAAAACAGTCTTTGCTCGCGCATTGCTCGGCCTGCAACGCTACACCCTGGCCGGTGTCATCACCATCGGACCGCTATTTGTAACCTACCTGATATTCAGTTTTCTCCTCGGGTCCCTGGCCAAGGCCGGCTTGCCCGCGGTACAGCTCCTCGCCGTCCTTTTTCCCGAGGAGTGGCTCCGCCAGCCGGTGTTGCAGTCCGCGCTGGCCGTCCTGCTCACCCTGGTTGTGCTCTATGTGGTCGGCCGGGTCACTTCCCTGGTCATTGGCCGCCAGGCCTTCAGCCTCTTTGAGGCCGTTCTGGACCGCCTGCCCTTTGTGGCCAAGGTCTACAGTTCGGTGCGCCAGTTGGTGGACTCGATGATGGTGAAGAAGGAATCCAGCCAGCGCGTGGTTCTAGTCGACTTTCCCATCGCCGGTCAGAAGAGCATCGGGTTTCTCACGCGCATCATGACCGACTCCACCACCGGCGAACTGCTGGCCGCCGTATTGCTGCCCAATGCGATTAACCCGACCTCGGCCTTCCTGCAGATTCTGCCCTTTGCCCGGGTTACTGAAACCGACCTGAATATGGAGCAGGCCATGAGCATGTTGATGACCGGCGGAGCCGTCGGTCCGGAGACCATTCGGTACAGCAAACCAGCCACGATTCCGGTCGCCAGCGAGCTTTCACCGGGGAACTCTGAGCTTAAGTAAGGGATTCCTGTTATCCGTTCCACTCGACGGGTTCCGCGGCAGCGTCCTTCTCCGCCAGCTCTTCGCTGGCGTGTCCGCTTTCGGCGGCCACTTTGCGCAGGCTTACATGCTCGAAGCGTGCCCAGATCAGCCCCACCGGGATGATGCCCAGGAAGGTGACCAGCAAGATCGTGGCGGCGCAGGCTGTCGATGCTTCCGCACCCACTCCGTAGAATTTGCTCATGGCCGCGGCCACAAAGGCGATCTGTGAAAACCAGCCCAGCACCGGCAATTGAAAGACGCTCGCGGTGCCGCTGACGGCCAGCAGCAGGATGCACCGGGGCAAGTTCATCCCGGCCAACTCCGGACTGGCGGTAAAAGCCAGCATCGTTTCCAGGTAGGCCAGCGTAATCAGCAGCCACATGCTCAAAGAGAGCGTCGATGCGATGCCGAAATCGGAGAACGACCGCATGGTGTCGAGGCCGGCGCGGAAGGCGCGGATCCTGCTTCCCACGCCATGGCCGAGTTTCTTGGAAAAGACTCCGAACATTCCCTCAAAGAACGAGGCGACCATGCCCCCGGCGAGCCGAACCACAACCAGAAACAGTCCGGCCAGAACAGTGATGCCCAACCCGCCGTAGCCCGCCTTTTTTACGATTTCAGGATGCGGCAGCGTTCCCGCGGGAGCCAGCAGAATCACCATGGAGATGACCAGCGCCATGGCGCCGAAGTCGAAGAGCCGCTCGACGATATAGATAGCGATTTGCGAGCTGAGCGTAAGGCCGGTCTTCTTTGAAACCAGATAAGGGCGCACGGGGTCCGCCACGCGGCCGATCAGCGCGACGGCGGTAAACCCCATCACCTGCGTCCCCAAAAGCGAGAAGACGGGCACCTTCTTGATGTGCCGCATCAAAAGCGCCCAGCGGACCGACCGGAAGGCATAGCCGACGTAAATGCACCCAAAGGCGATGGCGATTCTGCGCCAGTCGGCCAGCGCAAGTTGCGAAGCAAAGACGCCGAAGTCGAAGTGAATCCTGTCGCGGCCCCAGACAATCAGCGCCACCAGCGCGCAAAGCACTACCAAACCCAGAATCAGCTGTTTCTTCTTCAAGCGTTCTCCGTTTCCGAGGCCATCGTTTGTGGGGCCTCGTAAATTCTATCCTTCATGGCCCGCGCCTGAACAAACCCTGGGGGCTGGGTTGGACCGAACCCTCTCAGCTCAAGCCGCCGCGACCTTGCCGTTTCAGCATCTTGGATTTCGATATCTTCCTGGATTCCGAATAAGCCTTTATGAATTTTCGATGGATTGTTGCGCATCGCTTCCAGATCGCAGCTCAAGCCTTGTAATTGGATCCGACCTATCCAAATCCAGAAAACTGAAATTAAGGCAGAAGCTAGCGCGCAGGAAAAGCCATGACTCCGTCTTCAACCATTCTTTCCCCGCAAAATGCCGTAACTCGATCCTTTCCCGAACTCATCTGCGAGCGAGTCTTCAATCTCCGGGAAAATGGGACTTAGGAGACTCGGAACCTGAAGATTCTCCCTACTTCAGTTACCTTTTCCACTGTACGAATTACGCCAGGGAACCGATAACAGATCCGGAACTCTATCGCACTCCGTGGACGGAAGCTGGGTCTCTGTACATTTTGCGCCTGGGGTCAAGCCATCGGGAAGGCGAAGCCGGAGAGCTTCATGGGACCAGCATGCGTGATTCGGATCGAATAAAAGGATCGCCAAGCACTCTGGCTCGCAAAGTGCTTGTGAGCGCCTCTACCCTTGCTTTGGCGGGAGCCGGAATCGGTGTGTTTGAGATTCTGCGCGGGGTAGCTGCCAGTGAAGAGATGGTTATCGTGCTCTCCGGCGGCGTTTTCGCAATCAGCGTGCTCACCGCGTCGCTGATCTTTCCCAGGGTCCCGGCACAGCCGATTGCCACAGCAGCGACGGCCTTTTACACCATCTACCTTTGCTCCGGCATCTTCATCTCTCTCTTCTGCCATGTCGATCACCAGATTCTCTTTGTCTATTTGATCTGGTTTTTCCCACTCTTGCTCTTCAATCGGCTGGTGAACTCGCCCGCCATGGGAAAAAGCTTCGCCAAGGTCATCCTGATCGCACCGTTGGCCGTCCTCGGCTGCCTTTCTTTCAAGATGATCGCGATCTTTGGGGCTACCTCGATTTACATCGTGGTGGTCTTCTGTCTCAGCTTTGCCTTCTTTGGCGTAATGCTGAACCTGATTACACGATATCGCGAGGCCTACATTGCCGAGCGGGCACATGCCGAATCGCTCAGAGTCGAATCCGAGGTGCTGGAGAGCATCTCGGACTGCTTCATCTCGCTCAATTCCGAATTCAAGCTGGTTTATCTCAACGATGCCGCCTGCTCCGAACTCGGTGTTGAACGGCAAACGGCTTTAAACGGGGCCATTCTCAGCGTCATTCCCGGCTTCTTCTCGGATGCCATGCTTGCCGGGTTGAAGGCAGCCTCACTCAAGGATTCCGCCAGCGTCTTCGAAGCGCAGAACGAGCAACAGAGCCGGTGGTACGAGATGCGCTGCTTTCCGAGGCCGGGCCGCATCTCAATCTACTTCCGCAATATTACTGACTGATGTTACGCGGTCCTGATCTGCTGCCGGGGTGGGGGAAGCCTGCGCGTCAGTCGGCCGGCAGTTAAAAACTGTTGCTACTTCTGGTTCAGCCGGGACGAACATGCTCTCTGTCCCTGCTACGCTTCCCGCATGCAGAAGGCCGACCTGGACTTGTACACAGACTACCTGTTGAGCACCTTTGGCGCCGCCACGGCAACCGGTTTGTCCGCCATGGTGGAAGGAGAGGTGAGCCATGACCGGATTACGCGGTTTTTGTCCGGCCAGGATTTTACCTCCAAGGACTTGTGGCACCATGTCAAACCGGTGGTGCGGTCAATAGAGGACAGCGCGGGCGTGCTGATCTTCGACGACACGATTCAGGAGAAGGCATGGACGGATGAAAACGAGCTGATGTGCTGGCACTATGACCATGTCAGTGGCCGCAATGTGCGTGGAATCAACCTTCTCAATGCGCTGTACCACGCGAACGGCTACTCGATTCCCGTGGCCTTTGAACTGGTAAAAAAGCCAATTCAATACTGCGACCTCGTCACCCGCCAGCTCAAGCGCAGAAGTGAAGTGACGAAAAACGAGTTGATGCGCGAGATGATCGGCACCTGCATCCGCAACGAGTTGAAATTTCGCTTCGTGCTGATGGACAGTTGGTTCTCGGCCACCGAGAACTTCGAATTCATCACCGGTAAAGACAAGCATTTCATCGCTGCGCTGAAGGACAATCGGCTGATTGCGGTGAGCGAAGAGGACAGGAAAGACAAGCGTTTCGTGCGCGTAGAGGATCTGAATTTGCCAGAGCAAACCGTCGTGCGCGGCTGGCTCAAGGGCTATGCGAAAGAAGTCCTTGTGGTGCGCCAAGTCTTTACAAACAAAGACGGAAGCACGGGGAAATTGCATCTGGCTTCGAGCGACTTGACGTGCGGATATGACGCCATCACCACGACCTACAAAAAACGGTGGCAAGTGGAGGTGTTTCACAAATCCTTGAAGTCCAACGCCAACCTGGCAAAGTCGCCCACCCGGACATTGAGAACCCAAAGCAACCATGTCTTTCTGTCGATTTGCGCCGCCTTCAAGCTCGAATGCCTCAGCCTTAAGAACAGAATCAGCCCCTTTGCCCTCTGCCGCAAACTGCTCATCAACGCTTCCCGATCAGCCTACGACCAGCTTCTTCAACTGAGGGCTGCTGCGTAACATCAGT
>Ga0181520_10009883_pt1 | contig 13013 bp, 14 predicted proteins | sample PEATcosm2014_Bin_29_FD_132451 | JGI IMG/M metagenome (GOLD analysis project Ga0181520, IMG submission 132451) | Peatland microbial communities from MTU Mesocosm Facility, Houghton, MI, USA - PEATcosm2014_Bin02_30_metaG | ecosystem: Environmental > Terrestrial > Soil > Wetlands > Peat | place...
CCCCGCATTTGGTGTATGCCTCGGCGCTGGTGCGCATTGGGGGTCTGCCGGGCAACTGGACGCAATTCATCGCCCCCTACGCTGCCAAGGCGGAAGTGCGGGGGGCGGGAGTCGCCGCCTATCTGGTCTTCTGGACTGCGTGGCTGAAAAACCCGAAGCTGGCCGTCTTTGGCTCGATCATTTTCGGTTCCGCTGTCCTGTCGGCGTTCCATCATTATGCCGGCGCAACCCATTGGGCACTGCAAAGCGCGTGTGTGTTCCTGCTCCTCCACAGCCTGCGCTGGAACGACACGCAACACCCGGACGCAAACAAGGTGCGGATGCTCATTGGTTTCGCGTGGGCCATTGAATCCTTTGTTTGGATGAATTCCGACATCGGCAGATTCTGGATGCCGCTCATTCCCGGCGCGGCTGTCCTGGTAATTTATTGCGTCTGCCTGCCCTGCCGCGGGATCTGGCGCCTGTTTGTGGTGCCGGCGGCGGCGCTGCTGGTCATCCTGTCCGGCCCATGCAGCGATGCAGTAAACGCGGTGTGCTCGGCGCCTGCCGGATTGCTCGCTGTCGTCGCCAGTTTTTTGTGTCTCGGATTCGGCACGGTCGCCGCGCTCACCCGCCATGTTTGGCACAAACCAGAGCGTTCATTCGAATCTGATTCGCGGCGATTTTAGATTTTTGCCTCCGCGTCGGCGCTTTGCTACTTTAAGCCCATGCGAAATCCAATCATCGCCGCGCTCGACGTGCCCACGGCGGAACAGGCCTTGAAACTCGCCGAAGCCATTGCGCCGGCGGTGGGGGCATTCAAGATCGGCAAGGAACTGTTTGTGGCCGCCGGGCCGGACATTGTCCGGCGCGTCCGGGCGACCGGCGCGAGCGTGTTTCTCGATCTGAAATTTCACGATATTCCGAACACGGTTGCCAAGGCGGTGGCCTCCGCCATCCGGCTCGACGTGCAGATGCTCACCATTCATACCAGTGGCGGCGGGGAAATGATGCGGGCGGCGGAAAAGTCCGCCCAAGACACCGCCAAATCATCCGGCTTGTCCGCGCCGCTCGTGCTCGGCGTGACGGTGCTGACCAGTTCCACAAACGAAACGCTGGCCGAGATCGGCTGCGAACCAGACACCGAAAAACAGGTCCTGCGGCTCGCGCAACTGGCGGTCAAATCCGGTTTGCGCGGTTTGGTATGCTCGCCGCTGGAAATTGTCGCGCTGCGAAAAGTGCTGCCCGCGCACATCCAACTCGTGACCCCCGGCATCCGCACCGGGGCGGAAAAGGCCGATGACCAAAAGCGCACGTTGTCACCGCGCGAAGCAATTCAGGCCGGGGCGACCTGGCTGGTGGTGGGCCGGCCGATTTATGCGGCCGAAAATCCGCGCGCAGCGGCTGAAAATATTTTAAATTCGCTGTCTTAACCGTCCGTTTGAAAAGCTTATGAGCAACAATACCATTACCGTGGTAGCCACGTTTGAAGCCCGCGCGGGCAAGGAAGCTGAATTGAAACAGGCCTTGCTGGGCCTGCTTGCGCCGACCCGCAAGGAAGCGGGCTGTATCAATTACGATTTGCACGTGTCCCCGGAAAATCCAACAAAATTCCTCTTCCATGAAAATTGGACGAGCCGGGCGCTGCTCGATGCGCACTCGAAATCGCCGCACCTCGCGGCATTGCATTCGCGCTTGGGTGAGCTATGTGTGACCTCCCCTGAAGTTAAAATTTGGGAGAAAATTGGATAAGCCAGGCACTGCGGCGGGGCTATGAAATGATTTCAACCACCAGCGGCGCAGGCTTCACCCACCTTGGAGAAACCCCAAACGCCGTTCCCAGACGCGTTACGGCAGCTTTGGCCTGTGCCGGACTGGCTGCGTGAACGCGGCACAGCACGCTGCCCTGCTCCACGCGTTCACCCGGTTTAATAATTCGATCCACACCCACGTCGTAGTTCACGGCTGATTCCTTGGTGAGCCGCCCGCCGCCGAGGTCGCGAATGACTTCGCCGATGATTCGCGCATCGCATCGGGAAATAAAACCTGATTTTTTAGATTTCACATCCATAACCAATTTGGCGGTGGAATCGCGCCGGAGCTTCCGGTTAAACGCTTTCAAATCCGCGCCTTGCGCGACAATCATCTCGTCCCACTTCCGGCGCGGCGCGCCCGAATTTAAACAATCCTCCGCCAGCTTGCGCGCCAGGGACACCGACCGGGATTTTTTGGTTTGCACCAGCAAATGCGCGGCGCAATCCAGGACCAGCGTGCGCAAATCTTCAATTCCCTCACTATTCTGTGGCTGTGAACGTGAGTTCACAGCCATTTTAGCTGTGTTCTCACAAACGCAGCCACCGGATAGGCAGCCGCCGGGTTCGAGACAGGCCACGCTTTCCTTCACTTCCAGCCAGTTGCCGGCGGCGCGGCCGAGCGGCGTGTTCATGTCCGTTAAAATTGCGCGCGTGTTCGTGCCGCATTCATTGCCGAGGGCGACCATCGCCTGAGCCAGTTTGCGTGCGTCGGCCCGGGTTTGCATGAACGCGGCACAGCCAAATTTTACGTCGAGAACCAATGCGTCCAGACCTTCCGCAAGTTTCTTGGAAAGGATCGAGGCGGTAATGAGCGGGATGCTGGGCACGGTGCCGCTGGCATCGCGCAGGGCGTAAATTTTCCTGTCGGCGGGAACCATCTTGTCCGTCTGGCCGCAAATCACGCAGCCGGCTTTCTGGACTTGCGCGACGATTTGCTTGGCGGACAACAGCGTCTGGAAACCGGGAATGGAATCCAGCTTGTCGAGCGTGCCGCCGGTGATGCCCAGGCCGCGCCCGGAAATCATCGGCACGCGGAAGCCGAGACACGCCAGCAACGGCGCCAGCGGGAGGGAAACCTTGTCGCCAATACCCCCGGTGGAATGCTTGTCCACCAACGGACGTTTGTCCTTGGGAAATTCCAGCACCTCGCCCGAATCGCGCATGGCGAGCGTGAGCGCGGTGGTTTCGGCGGTATTCAGCCCGCGAAAGTAAATGGCCATGAGCATGGCGGCCATCTGGTAATCGGGGATTTTGCCGGTGGTGAACTCCCGGATGAATTCCTCAATTTGTTCCGACGTGAGAGTTTTCCCTTCGCGTTTGGATTCGATGAGAGGGAGAAAGTTCACGTTCAAGAATGAACATCCAGAGCAAATACCAAATGGTTTGCGTACCTGGCCAACAGCTTGTGTACTTCATCTTCCCATCTTGCATTGGCCTCACGATTAAGATGACTTTGCCCTTTAAAATCATAAATCGGCTTAACGCCAAAATCGTTGGCACAAAACCAGTCGCCTTCCGGCGTTATCAATGAATACGGAATATTTTCCCCTCGCGGCAGTTGCGAGACCAAGCACAAACTTCGACTTAAATCTTCACCCACTTGCGGAACTGCGAGCTTTGGCTCAAACAACTGCGCTGCCCGCCAATAATCGAACCGGCCTCGCGGATTATGGGTGCTGATCTCGTAAATTCCAACATCATCAATGAGGGTCTCCCATTTACCATTTGCCTCAAGGCGCAGCCTGTTGGCGATGGTTTGCAGATCCTCCGTTCCCAGTTTTTCAGCCCAGTAATTTCGTACGCTATCCGGAAAGTAGGATTTGTATGGTTGAACTTCGAGTTCCGTGTCATAAGGAGCCAGCAATGACTCCGTCGTCTTGCGGATGTCCCGCACATCCGTTGGCAGGAGAACAAAGGCAATGCTGTGCATGCTCCGCCTTTCGGACGATTACCCCCCAAACTTTTTCGCCGCAATTGTCGCGTTATGCCCGCCGAAACCGAAGGAATTGTTCACGATGGCGTTCACCGGCATTTGACGCGCGGTGTTCGGCACATAATCCAAATCGCATTCGGGATCGGGCGTCTCCAGATTGATGGTCGGCGGAACAATGCTGTTTTTGATGGCCAGCGCGCACACGGCCATTTCCACCGCGCCTGCCGCGCCGAGCATGTGCCCGGTGGCGCCCTTGGTGGAACTGACCACCAGCTTCCGCGCGTGGTCGCCGAAAACGGTCTTGATGGCCTGCGTTTCACACGCGTCACCCTGCGGGGTGGAAGTGCCGTGGGCGTTGATGTAGCTCACGTCGGTCAAATTCAAGCCGCCCGTCCGCAGCGCCATTCTCATGCAGCGCGCCGCGCCTTCGCCGCCGGGGGGCGGCGCGGTGAGGTGATGCGCATCGGCGGTGTTGCCGTAACCGGCAATCTCGCAATAAATTTTCGCGCCGCGCTTTTGGGCATGTTCCAGTTCTTCGAGCACCAGCACGCCCGATCCTTCGCCCATGACAAAGCCGTCGCGGTCCTTGTCGAACGGGCGGGAGGCGCGTTGGGGATCATCATTGCGCGTGCTCATGGCTTTCATCGCGCAAAATCCGGCAATGCCCATGGGAATGATCGCCGCTTCCGAACCGCCGGCAAACATGATCTGCGCGTCGCCCATCTTGATGGTGCGCCAGGCCTCGCCGATGGCGTGGTTGGCGGTGGCGCAGGCGGAACAGGTGGCAAAATTCGGCCCCCGCAAATTGAAATACATCGAGACGATGCCGGAGGCCATGTTGCCGATGAGCATCGGGATCGTGAAGGGCGACACCCGGCTCGGACCCCGCTGCAACAGGATGTTATACTGTTCGGTGGTCGTGGCCAGGCCACCGATGCCGGAGCCGAGAATCACCCCGGCTTCGTCAAGGTTTTCCTTCTCCAGTTCCAGGCCGGAATCTTTCAGCGCGCTCCAGGCGGCATAGACGCCAAATTGCGAATAGCGGTCCGTGCGCCGAATTTCCTTGGGCGACGGGAACGCCGGCAACGGGTCAAAATTCTTCACCTGGCCCGCGATCTGGGTGTCGAACGCCGAGGCGTCAAACGCCGTAATCTTCCCAATGCCGCTCTGGCTGGCAATGAGGTTGTTCCAGAAGGTGTCCAAGTCGTTGCCCAAGGGCGTAACGACGCCCATGCCCGTGACAACCACGCGGCGGTCGGAAAAGTTGTATGCCATGACAAATCAAACGGGGCAGTCCGGGCTGGGTTCAGCCTAAAACTGCCCCGCTGGTGCAAATTTCGCTTATTTGGCGTTTTCTTCGACGTATTTGATGACGTCGCCGACGCTCTGCAGTTTTTCCGCCTGTTCATCCGGCACTTCGATGCCGAACTCTTCTTCCAGCGCCATTACCAGCTCGACGGTGTCGAGGGAATCTGCGCCGAGGTCTTCGATGAACTTCGCCTGTGGCGTCACTTGCTCCGGCTTGACGCCGAGCTGTTCCACGACGATGTCTTTTACACGTTGGTCAATTGGTTTGTCTGCCATAATTATTGATGCCTGTTTTCTAGCTTACAATCGCCTCACCCGTCAAGCTTCGATTCTAAACATTTTTTTAACGGGCAACCGCGGTGGAGTGTTAAAGTGACGGCAAGAAACCGTGCTAACGCTCTAACGCTTCGATACTTCAACGAAAATTACATCACCATTCCGCCATCCACCGTCAGCACCTGCCCGGTCACGTAACGCCCGGAGGCGCCGGCAAGATACAGCGCCGCTGCCGCAATATCGTCCGCCTGGCCGAGACTGCCCAGCGGGATTTTCTTCAAAATCTCCGCGCGCAACGCCTCATTCAATTCCGCCGTCATGTCGGTTTCGATGAATCCCGGCGCAATCGCGTTGACGGTGATCCCACGCCCCGCGAACTCCCGCGCGCAGGACTGCGTAAACCCGATCAGGCCCGCCTTGCTCGCCGCGTAATTGCACTGGCCAGCGTTGCCGATGAGTCCAATCACCGAAGAAATGTTGATGATGCGGCCCGTCCGCGCTTTGATCATCGCCCGGCTGAACGCCTTGGTGACCAGAAACGCGCCTTTCAAATTCGTGTTCAGCACCGTGTCCCAATCCGCGTCCGCCATGCGCATGAGCAGGCCGTCGCGCGTCACGCCCGCGTTGTTCACCAGCACGTCCACCTTGCCGCACTCGGCGAGAATCTTCTCGGCGGCAGCGTTGACGGCGGCGGCATCTGCCACATCCACGGCATGCGCCCAGGCCTTCCGGCCCAGCGCGCGGATCTCGGCGGCAACCTTCTCGGAGTTTTCCTGCGTGCGCGATACAACGGCTACGTCCGCGCCTTCATGGGCGAATTTTAATGCGATGGCGCGGCCGATTCCGCGGCCCGCGCCGGTGACAACGGCAATTTGATTTTCCAGTGATTTCATGTTTGTAAATGTTAAACCGCGGATCGGCACAAATGCACCCGAAAAATTCAGCTCCTGCCGGTCCTGCCGCCGGTTTATACAGATTTTTCATTCCCGGTGTCTATCCAGTGAATCCGCGTGATGTGATTGACGATCCAAAATCAACCGCCAATCCGGCTGAAGTCTCCCGCTTTTTTCAAAGCGCGGACTGGGGAGGCTTTTGGCTCGCGTCCTTCCTTTCTTTCCTGGTTTATCAGTTGACGCTCGCACCGGACATAACGCTTGAATATTCGGGAGTCTATTCCACCAGCGCGATGTATCCCGGACCATCAATACCTCCGGGGCACGCGCTCTGGGTAATCTACGGCTGGCTGTTCATCAAACTGATCCCAATCTCAAACCTCGCCTGGCGGCTTAATTTGTCTTCGGCTGTCGCCGGCGCGTTGACGTGCGGTATGATTGCGTTGCTGGCCTCCCGCATCGGCAGGCTGGCGGTTGAACGCATTTCGGACTTAAAAGATTTTTCAGCGAAGGGACAAAAAAGGGTGCAGCTCGTTTGCGGCTGTGTGGCCGGTTTGGGTTTTGGCTTTGACGGCTGTTTCTGGTGCAAAGCGGTCGTTGTTGACACTTGGCCGCTCAGCCTTTGTTTATTGGCGGTGACCATCTGTTTTTTGACGCGCTGGTTTTTTGCGCCTCAACAGAAAGGTTATCTCTACGCAGCCGCTTGCGCCTGTGGATTGACTCTGAGCGAAAGTCAGGCTCTGATTCCAGCCGCCTTCGGACTGCCGTTTCTGCTGACCGCTGGAAATCGCGGGCTGGGCCGTGAAATATTTTTTGGCATCAGCATCTTTTTGTGGAGTTTGCTGTTGTTCAAGGAACGCCAGCCGGAAATCGGGTGGTCGGTTCAGGGGCCGGATGAATGGATTTTAGCTGGCGCGGCAGGCCTTGCCACCTTGATGTGGGGCATTCAATCGTTCCGAACCAGCAGTTTTTTCAGTGAATGGAAAACGACTGCCATCTGTGGCATTTTGTTTTGTGCCGGTATCAGTGCGTGTTTTCTCCTGCCAATTTTCTCGATGACCAACCCGCCGGTAAACTGGGCTTATCCCCGCACAGTGCAGGGCTTCTTTCATACGTTGAGCCGGGGACAATTTGAATCGCTCTATCCCACCGCCAGTTTTAGTCAATTTGGGGCTCAATGGAAAATTTACCTGCAAATTACGGCCACCGACTTGGGCGTCTTCTATTTATTGGCAGCGGCAGTGCCTTTTTTCTGTTCACGCACAATCCCACTGCCGGCCCGGCGCTGGTTGTTTGGACTGCTGACAGTCTGGTTGGTTATGACCTCGTTGATGTTGGGGGCTCTGAACCTGGACCCGCTGGCGGCAGTCCTGGTGAAACCGTACTTTGCCGCGTCACACCTGATTCTGGCTGTGTTTTCAGGTTGCGGTCTGATGTTGGTCGCCACCTTTTCCGCCCGGCGGGCGGGAACAATTTCACCGGGTTAGGCAACCAGTTCGCGCGCTGGATGGCTGGCGGCTTTGTCCAGCGTCGCCCATTTCATCCCATGCTCCTTCGCGAGGCTGGCAAGATACCAGTCCGTGCTTTTGCCGGCGGAGGGCGACGGCTGGCCGTCCAGTGCCGAAATGTCCGCCGCCAGAAATTCCGCGCCCTCATCGGCGTAAAAATCTTCCAGGGCTTTGCGGGCTTCCTTCATGGTGGCATTGTGCGCTGGACTCATGGAGACGCGAACAAAGCCCAGTTCGGAAAGCGGGCAAAGCACGGGCTTTTTGCCGGAGAGCCAGGCGCGGGCAAGGGCGTGATGCGTGTGTGTTTTGGTCAACAGCGCCACCAGGACGGAAACATCAAGCAGGTAGTTCACGGGAATTCTTCAAGCGCTTTCTGCGTGTCAGCCAGTGTGACTTGCCGGCTGGTGACGAGCAGGGTCTTGCCCTTTTCCCGGACGAGCTTTGCGGGCGGGTTTTTCTTCTCGACCAGTTCAACGAGACGGTAACTGCCGTCCGTTTGGAGGGACAAATCAAAGGCGGTTCCGGGCCGAAAGTGTTTTGCGGCGGTCAATCGTCCATGGGAGTCGGCTACCAGCTTCATTATGGTATAATCCCATGCGCCTGCCTGGCGTCAAGTGAACAATATTGGCGGCAAAAAGTGCGTCAACTTGAAGTTGATTGGGCTCCGCATTTCATGCCTCACGCCAGCGCCTTTACCGTCGCCTCCAGGCTGGCCGCGTCCGCCACGTTCAGCATCTGCGCGGATTTATCAATGCGCTTCATAAAGCCGCTCAAGGCCGTGCCGGGACCGAGCTCGATGAACCGCGTAAAACCCTGCGCCAGCAACGCGCGCATGGATGCCTCCCAGCGCACCGGCGCGCAAACCTGCTCCACCAGCCGCGCGGAAATATCCGCGCCATGCGCCTGCGCCGTGACATTGGAAATGACCGCCACCGTCGGCGGTGAAATTTTAATTTTCGCGAGTTCGTCGCGCAACTTTGGCTGCGCGCCCGCCATGAGCGGCGAATGATACGCCCCGGCGACCGGCAGCGGGATCGCGCGTTTCGCGCCTTTGGCCTTGGCCAGTTCGCAGGCCCTTGCAATTTTTCCCGCCTCGCCGGAAATCACCAGTTGGCCCGGACAATTCAAATTGGCCAGCACCACGCCCGCTTCCGCGCAAACTTCGCGCGTCGGCGCTTCCTCCAGGCCAATGACCGCCGCCATGCCGCCCTGCGTGGCGTCGCAGGCTTCCTGCATGAATTTCCCCCGTTGGCGGACCACCCTCAGGCCGTCCTCAAAACTCAGCGCGCCCGCCGCCGTCAGCGCCGTGAATTCGCCGAGCGACAAGCCGGCAGCCGCCTCGAATTTTAGCTGCGGCGCATGTTCCTTGAGCAGTTCAAAACAAACCCAGCTCACCAGAAAAATCCCCGGCTGCGCATTTTCCGTTTTGGTCAGATCGGCTTCCGGCCCGTTGAAACAGATGCCGGACAGGTCATAGCCCAGGGCGGCGTTGGCGCGGTCGAACCATGCTTTTGCGCCGGGAAGCTTCTCGGCGAGGTCTTTGCCCATGCCAACGGCTTGTGCGCCTTGCCCGGCAAACAGGAGTGCGGTTTTGCTCATAAAGGGGGTGGATACTACCATGAATTTTCCCGCCAGCGAAAGCGCAGATTTTTGAAACGGCGGGCCGGGTTGCGCTGACGCCGTGGCGCCAATGGTCACGCCGGGACAAGCTTCAGACGCATCCAACCGGCGGGCAACTGGCCGCCTGCCGGTTTTACAATGACAATTTGGTGAAATAATTCTACATTGCGCCCATGGGCAGGCCACCGTTGATTTTAGTAACGCCAAGCATCGAGAGATACGGCGTGGAGTTCCACGATTTGTCCGCGAGCCTTTCCTTGCGCTACAACCACGCGGTTTTACGGGCGGGCGGCATTCCCGTGGCCGCCCCCGTATCCACCGACCGCGCCACGCTCGCCGAGGCAATCCGCCGCACCGATGGCGTGCTGCTGACCGGCGGCGATGACATCAATCCCGCGCTTTACCAAAAAAAACTGCCGCGCAAAATCCTCAAAACCGTCGAACAGACACCCGACGGCGGCGCGCGCGATCTGCAGGAACTGATTTTAATCGAGGAAATCTTCCACCAACGCAAACCGGTTCTGGCCATCTGCCGCGGGCATCAGATGCTGAATGTGGCGTTCGGCGGCGGGCTGCTGGTGGACATTGCCCAGCAGTTGCCCGGCGCCATCAATCATCGCCGCATGGACAAACCTCTGGATTTAGTGCATGAAGCATCGTTGACAGCCGGCTCATTAGTGTCCAAAATCTGTAAAACGCCTGTTTTGGGCGTGAACAGCACACATCATCAAGCGGTCTTGGAGCCGGCGGAACCGTTTTCCGCCACAGCTCGCAGCGCTGACGGAATTGTGGAGGTCATGGAATTGAAGTCAGCGTGTTTGGCGATGCTGCCGTTTTTATTGAGCGTGCAGTTCCATCCGGAACGGCTGCTGCAGAAACATGCGCGTTATTTGGAGATTTTTAAAAAATTTGTGACAGCCTGTGCAACACCTATAAAACAATGAAAGGCAAAATATTAATCGTGGATGACGAGGCGGATTTGCGCGCCATGCTCAAGTCCATTCTCGAGGACGATTACACCGTGACGCTGGCCGAAGACGGGGCGGCACTGCAAAAGTATTATTCCCAGGACCCGCCCGACGTGGTCCTGCTCGACCTGAAACTGCCCGACGCCAATGGTTTGGACCTCCTGCCCCAGATCAAAAAAACCTGGCCCGAAACCGAAGTCATCGTGCTGACCGGCGAGGCGACCTTTGAGGCCGCCGTTCAGGCCACCAAACGTGGCGCCTACCATTTCATCAACAAGCCCTTTGACACCCAGGCGCTCCAGGTAACGATTGACCGGGCCATTGAAAACCGCCAGCAAAAGGAGGAAAACAACTCCCTGCGCCGGGCGCTCTCGACAATGAGCGGCGGGTCGGTCCCGATTTTTCAAAGCTCCGCCCTGCAGTCCGTCGTCCGCACCATCGAACGCGTTGCGCCCAGCGACGTGACCATTCTCATCACCGGCGAAAGCGGCACCGGCAAGGAAGTCATCGCCGACCTCATCCACGCGTTGAGCTCCCGGGCCAAGAACCGCATCATCAAAATCAACTGCGCCGCGCTGCCCCGCGAACTCATCGAAAGCGAGCTGTTCGGCTCCAAGAAAGGCGCGTTCACCGGCTCCAACTCGGACCGGCAGGGCCTGTTTCGCCAGGCCGAGGGCGGCACGCTGTTTCTCGACGAAATTTCTGAAATGCCCATCGAGACGCAGAGCAAGCTGCTGCGCGTCCTGCAGGATCAGGAAGTGCGCCCGGTGGGCGACACCGTCAGTTACAAGACCAATTGCCGCATCATCGCCGCCACCAACCGCAAGACGGAAGAAGCCATCAAGGACGGCAAGCTGCGCGAAGATTTGTTCTACCGCATCAGCGCCATTTCCGTGCATCTGCCGCCGTTGCGCGAACGGCGCGATGACATCATGCCGCTGGCCAACGCGTTTCTGAAACGCTTTGCCGCGCAGGCCAACCGCACGCTGCGCGGCTTTACCACGCAGGCGGTCGAACGGCTGACCAGTTTCGAATGGCCGGGCAACGTGCGCCAGTTGCAGAACGAAATCCAGCGCGCCGTGCTGCTTTCCGAAGGCCCCGAAGTCAATGTCACCGACCTTTCCATCAGCGACATCAAGTTCGTGCCCACCGAGGGCCACGACACGAGTTTTACGCTGCTGGAAGGCGTCGAACGCAATGCCATCATCCAGATGCTCAAGGAAACCGGCGGCAACAAGCTGGAGACCGCCAAACGCCTGGGCATTGGCCGCCAGACGCTCTATAACAAAATCAAGGCCTACGGCATTGATGTTTGAGCCGCGCCCGGCGCGCCTGCCTCTCTCATCCTCGCTTCCTGATTATTTTTGAGAACGAGCATGAGGTGTTGGTGCCTCCGTCATAATGGTCTGGAGCAATGTTGGGAGGCATTCCGAGCCGCACCGCTTCCTGTGATGGCATCGGAAGCCTACCGTGGCAATTTTACCTTTTGCTTTGGGCGGATGCGTTTGGGAAACCGCGTCTCTGGCATCTCTGGGCCCAGTAGTTCGTGGACTTCGATTCCATATGCTTCCGCCAACCGCTCCAAGCTGCTCAGCCTCAAGTCGTTCTTTCTCCCGATTTCGACTAGTTGATAAAACTTATAGGAAAATCCGCTGACTTCGGAAAATCTTTCTTGGCTCAAGCCGTAAAGTTTTCTCAATTCTCGCAATCTGGTCATCAGGCGTTTACGGATGTCAGGCACCTCGCCAGCATGTCATTAAAGCAAAATTGAAGACACCCACCTCTCGTAAGTGTTTTTTGCTTTACAGGCCGCTGCTGCTTTGCCATTCTGTTGCCAAGAGACCACTACCGGAAAGAAGCATTATGGGCAGAGAGCCGAACGCTTATGAACACTCCACACTGTGGCATCAAATGCATCCGTTCATTTCCATTCGGAAGTGTGGCGTGGATGGAAGCAGTCCATTCCGAAGAAAAGCATTGCTGTGGGCAGATTGATGCTCGCGTCAACAAACTTCGTGACGAGCGTATCGCTTTGGGCGAGGAATATGCCGCCGTGGAGAAGCAGCTTAAGACCGAACTGGGATTGATTGCTCGGATTGCACAACCACAAATTAGCTGGCGTAGCGGCCCGGCGGAGGGCAAGCATTGATTATGAAATCTAACTTTGGAATCTGCATGATAGTAGCTGCCGCCGTAGTGTCTGGTTTTTACCTGGGAGGCTGGGGCAAAGCAATCTCCATCACGCGACAAATTTCTTTTGCAGTAAACCGCAACAACAACCAATACATAGGAGACTCCGGTAACGGCCACGGCTACGGCCCTGCCCCGCATGGGAACTTTTTGGGTGATGACGCCGGGACCCCGTGGCAACCTTACCGCGCTGCCTTATCCCAGCTTGCCGCCGAGTCTGGATGCGTTGCCTATTTATTCAGTGGCCAATAATATTTATATTGTTGATAATACCGGCGGTCAACTCGCGCCTTCGTCCGTCGGACGGTTGAGCACGGCACTGGCGGCTTCCACGGTACACGCGCAAGCCACAACCGTGGCCAATCTCCTCGAGCAGATACAATTTGCCCCCAACGATGAAACCAACGAACCATTCCATCCCAATGGCGGTTTTAATTCGACGTTTGACACCAACGGCCTGTGGCTGGAAGCCTCGAATGAAGTCACCGGTCTTGGGCTGCGCCTGCACAACCCCATCGGCGACA
>Ga0181520_10009884_pt1 | contig 13011 bp, 14 predicted proteins | sample PEATcosm2014_Bin_29_FD_132451 | JGI IMG/M metagenome (GOLD analysis project Ga0181520, IMG submission 132451) | Peatland microbial communities from MTU Mesocosm Facility, Houghton, MI, USA - PEATcosm2014_Bin02_30_metaG | ecosystem: Environmental > Terrestrial > Soil > Wetlands > Peat | place...
CCATCATCGAGACCCCTCCCAAAGACCGCATGACCATCCAGACCATCGTCGCCAAGTTCGACGAGAAGCTGGTCCGCACTGCAATCGAGATGGAACTCGAGCGCGGCGGCCAAACCTACTTCGTCCACAACCGCGTCGAAACCATCTACGAACTCGCCTCCAAAATCCGCGAGCTGGTGCCGCAGGCGCGCATCGTCATCGGCCACGGCCAGCTCCCCGAAGCCGAGCTGGAGCGCGTCATGCTCGCCTTCATGAACCACGAGTACGACGTGCTGGTCGCGACCTCCATCATCGAAAACGGCCTCGACATCCCGCTCGCCAACACCATCATCATCAACCGCGCCGACCGCCACGGCCTCAGCGAGCTCTATCAGCTCCGCGGCCGCGTCGGCCGCTCCAACCGCCGCGCCTACGCCTACCTGCTCATTCCGCCCGAAGCCGAACTCACCGAGATCGCCCGCCGCCGTCTCGCCGCGCTCAAGGAGTTCTCCGACCTCGGCGCCGGCTTCAAGATCGCCGCGCTCGACCTCGAGCTCCGCGGCGCCGGCAATATGCTCGGCGGCGAGCAGTCCGGCCACATCGAAGCCGTCGGCTTCGAAATGTACACCTCCATGCTCGAGGAAGCTGTGCGCAAGATGAAAGGTGAGGAAGAGAAGCCCGCCCACGCCGGCACCAGTATCAATCTCGGCATCTCCGTCCGCATCGATTCCAGTTACATTCCCGAAGAGAACCAGCGCCTGCGCATGTACAAACGCATCGCCGGAGCAGAGTCCCAGCCGGAACTCGAAGATGTTCTGGCTGAGTTGAAAGACCGCTACGGCGATCCGCCCGAGTCCGTCCGCAATCTGCTCACCGTTGGCGAGCTGCGCCTGCTCTGCGAGCGCCTCGGCATCGCTCAGCTCGACCGCAAGCGCACCCAGATCGAAGCGCCGCGCCCCGCCGCCGCTCCCAGCTCCGGCCAGCAAACCATGCTCGCGATGACGCGCAGGCAGCCGCCTCCCAAACCCGCCGCCAAGGTCTTCGTGGAGATGCTCCACATCCGCTTCGCCGCCGCCGCCGCCGACACCTCGCAGCTCGGCAGCACCTCGCTCGCGCGCACCGCCGTCGATCCCGCCGCCATGATGAAGCTCGTCGCCCGCAACGCCAAGCGCGGCGCCCAGTTCACCCCCCAGGGAGTCCTGCGCTGGCCGCTCACCTCAGCCCAGGCCGGCGTCGTCCTCGCCGAAACCCGCACCCTCCTCGAATCCCTCACCCCGGCCTAGCCTCAAAAGGCTGCTTGCTGCGGCAATGCTGGCAGCAGGTTAGGTCTGTTTTGCAAGGGCGCGGCTTGGTAGGCTGCGAAAAACACCCCGCCTCGTTAAGGGCACAGCTTCAGCCGCGCCGTAAAGGTTCCATTCGCAGCGCGGCTTCAGAAGGCGCTGAACAGCCGCTTTTTCGTTAAGGGCACGGCTTCAGCCGTGCCATAAAGACCTTGTTTTGCAGCGCGGCTTGATCCGCTGGGGTCATTGTCCGTTTGCCGCAACGGCTTTTTCCGCACCCTCTTCAGCCGCCGGGAGAATGCATTTTCCCCACCCGCTCACTACCGCAACTCTCTGACGGAGCCGCTACAGGCTATGCAGGTACGCAATCACCTGCTCGACCTGCGCCGGGGTCAGGATGTCCAGAAAGGGCGGCATCTTGCCTTTCCCCTTCGTCACCTGCAACCGCACTTCGGCTGCCGACTTCGCGTGGGGGCCCTTCATCACGCCGTACAGGCTCGGCCCCACCCGCACCTCGCCCTTGTTGATGGAGTGGCACTGAAAGCACTTGTCCAGAAACACGCTCTCGCCCGCCTGAACATTCGCCGCGGAATAGGCTTTGCCGGCCGGTTGCTGGGCCAGCGCAGGTGTCGACGAGCTGAACAAGCGAACCGCAAAAACAAAAAGGAGCGCAACCAGGACTCCCGCAAAACACCGTTTCATGTTTCCCCCGGAAAATTAACCAGACTGTAGATTAGAGGCGCGTCCTACCCCTCGATCGTGTTGTGCTTTCAAGAAACTGCCATTGGACGAAGTCCTGGCGCGCCCCAGCGCCAGCCGAACGACAAACTGACACCACTTCCAATTTTTTACGAAACGGCACCGATTTGCAACCGCTCATGGCCTTCCAAGCGGCTCCATCTGCGTTCGCCGGAACCATGAATGAGGGATATGGCGATGAATCCGAAGTTACGCAGCGCCCCTCTGCCGCTACCGGTGCCGGAAGTTCTCGCGAATCCGATTGGCATCGTGCCGCCGCGCCGGCGGTGGTTCCGAGCCCATGGTTTCGGACGTGTCGGCGCCTTCTGGATACAGCACCACAAAGCGCCCCGGCCCTTCGCCGCTGGAAGCCGTCGGCAGGCCCGATTCGCTCAGGATCAGGTGCAGCATCCGGCGTTCGCGCGAGCTCATCGCCGGGAAGGGAAATGGCCGCCCCGTCGCCCGCACCCGCTCAATCGCCGCCGCCGCCGCGTCCCGCAATTGCCGGTCGCGTTGCGCCTTGAAGTGGTCCGCATCGAACGACACCTGGTCGTGCGCGTCCGGCTCCAGCCGCAGAATCTTCGTCGCAATGTGCTCGAGCGCGTTCAGCACCTCGCCGTTGCGCGCTGTCAGCACTTGCGTATCCGGCCCGATGAACTCGATGTACAGGCTGCGCGCAACGCCCTCCGCCGTCTCTTCGGCATCCGCGCCGCTCTCGCCCGCCGTTTTCGCACCGCGCAGTTTCACGCGATAACGGAGCCGCAGCCCGCCATACGTAGTGAAAGTCTGTAGGAACTTCCCGATTGTCCGGGCTGCCTGAGCCACATCATCCATGACGCTGTTTTACCCTGTGAATAAAGCTTATACCAATCTTTCGCGTCATGAACACGTCCGGGCCTGTTGGCGCGCAAAAGTCCGCATCCAGGCTCGCGGCTGCACGCCCGCGCCAGCCTTGGTCCCGCCCGGCTGCTTATCCGCCGCAGTTTTCGCTGCTGTCGCCGTCTTTCAGCATCTCGTCCTGATCGCGATGCCCCAATTGGCTCGCAAACGAACTAAGCTGCCGGCGGCCGTCCATGCCGATGGGGTTGCCATCGTCTTCCATGGCACCCTTGAATTTCGCTTCATCTCGACGAGGCATCGCAGAATAGTTCATGCCATTCTCCTGTCCTTTGGATTGTAGAAGTGGCTTGAGGAGATAGTAGCACCGCGCCGCACCGGATGCCCGTAAATCTGCGGGTTTTCCGGCTTAGCTCAGTGTTTCCATCAACTTGTTGATCGTGCGGTTCATATCCTTGTCCGAGCGCCGGTGCTCGTCGATCTTCGCAATGGAGTGCATCACCGTCGTATGATGCTTCCCGCCGAACTGGCGGCCAATCTCCGGCAAAGATGCTTCCGTCAGTTGCTTCGCCAGGTACATCGCAATCTGCCGCGGCACCACGATCTGGCGCGAGTTGTTCTTCTGCTTCAGCTCCGCCACGCGCATGCCGAAAGACTCAGCCACCGCCCGCTGAATCGCCTCGATGGTGATCTTGCGTACCTGGGTGTCGATGAACTGCTTCAGGCACTGCTGCGTCACCGCCAGCGTAATCTCGACGCCATGCATCGAGCACCACGCGATCAGCCGCACCAGCGCGCCTTCCAGCTCGCGCACATTCGTCCGCACATTGCTCGCGATAAACAGCGCCACGTCGGTCGGCAGTTGCGTCTGCTCCGACTCCGCCTTCTTCTGCAGAATCGCGACCTTCGTCTCCAGGTCCGGCGGCTGAATATCCGCAATCAATCCCCACTCAAAGCGCGAGCGCAGCCGGTCTTCAAAATCGGGCAGCTCCTTCGGCGGGCGGTCCGACGCGATCACAATCTGCTTCATGCTCTCGTGCAGCGTGTTGAACGTGTGGAAGAACTCTTCCTGGGTGCGCTCCTTGCCCGCCAGAAACTGGATGTCGTCGATCAGCAGCACGTCCACGTTGCGGAACTTGTCGCGGAAGCTGGTCATCTTTTGGTAGCGGACGCAGTCCACCATCTCGTTCATGAACTTCTCGCCCGAGACGTAGCAGATCGACGCATGCGGCTGGCGCCGCTTCACGTCGTGGCCGATCGCGTGCATCAGGTGGGTCTTGCCCATGCCCACGCCGCCGTAAATGAACAGCGGGTTGTAGGCCTTCGACGGGCGCTCCGCAACCGCCTGCGCCGCGGCCATCGCAAACTGGTTCCCGCTGCCGATCACGAACGCGTCGAACTGGTAGCGGGGGTTCAGTTGCGAGGCGGTATTCCAGTCGAAGCGCGACTGTTCCGGCGCCGCCATGCCCGCCCCGTTCGTCCGCCGCGAGTGCGGCGCATTCGAGTTGTGGCTCGGAACCGGCGCGAATCCGCCGTCCTCGCGCACCCGCGGTGCGCTCGGATCATGCTGCGGCGTCGTGAAGGTCACCGTCTCAATGTCGAGACCAAGATTTTCGATCGCTTCCTGGATCAGGTCGGCGTATTTCTCGCACACGTCCTGAAATTCCGCGGATGGAATCCGGACATAGAGCGTCTTGCCTTGGATGTGGGAGAACCGGGTTGGCTTGAGCCACGTTTCAAACGACTGGCGGTTGATCTTCTTCTCAAGCGCACCCAGGATGCGAACCCAATAGTTCAGTACGGCGGTCGCGGTTGGGACGAATGACATGCTCTCGATTCCTTCTTGGATCTTCAATCCAAGTTTTCTTTATGCGAAATGACAAGACAGACCCCAGACAAAAGACAGCAATCATGACTGCGACGGCAACACTAGTCCCCCATCGCCGGCAAAGGCAAGTGGAGAAAATTGCTAGTTGCTGGAGATCCTCGCGCCAGGTAAGGCGACCCCATTGCGAAGAGAAACGACAACAAACACCAAAGCACGACCCAGATGAATCGAAATTCGTCTTTGGTAAGCGGGTTTGATAGTAGCACGGAAAACCAAGTCCATTTCAAGCGATTGCCCGACATTTTTTTTGTTGCACCATTCCTTGTGAAGATCGCTGCGGCAGCCGCTCTCGTCCGCTCGCCAAGCGGATTTCCTGCGCCTCCGGGCCCGCGCGCCTAACCCCTTTTCTTTGCGCTCTGCTTGGGCTTCAAGGCAGCCTTGAGGTATACTGAGGGACTGTTGCATATCGCAAAGAGATTGAGCAGGAGTCGACTTAGATGCCGAAGCGTACCTTCCAACCCAACCGCCGCCACCGCGCCAAGACCCACGGGTTCCTCACCCGCATGAAGACCAAGGCGGGCGCCGCGGTGCTCAGCCGCCGGCGTGCCAAGGGACGCCACAAAATCGCCGTCAGCGCCGGCTTCCGCGACAACTAAACCCCGCGGCTTGTCTGTGCTTTCGGATTTTCGTGCGAACCCTTCAGCTTTTCGTGTGAACCTCTCGCGGGGCTGATCCTTGCCGCTCACCCAGCACCGCATTCCGCCCAGACCGCACCGCCTTGCGTCCGTATTGCTCGCGTCAGCCAGTGCGTCGGCTGCGCGACGAAGGGGCTCTCTATGATTGCCGCTGCTTGCCGGTTGCGCAAACACGCCGATTTCCAGCGGGTGTATGCGGCCAGCCGGAAACAGTTTGGCAAGCAGATGAGCTATTTCTTCGCGCCGCGCCTCGCTCCGGATTCGACCCCAGTTCCGCCCCGCGATCCCGATTCTCCAGGCCCGCGTGTCGGGCTCACCGTCGGCAAAGCCATGGGCAAGGCGGTCGACCGCAATCGCATCAAGCGGCGCATGCGCGAAGCCGTCCGGCGCCAGCTCGCCCTGCTGCGAACCCCGGTCGACGTTGTGCTGCATCCGCGCCGCAGCGTCATCGACCTCGACTTCGCTGCGCTCGAGCGCGAAGTCGGTGCCGTTTTTCGCGCGATTCAGAAGTCCTCCGAGCAGTTGGCGGCCACGCGCCCGCCCGCTGGGAATTGAGCGGCGCCATGGCCCCCCTATCGTCCACGCTCGATCCGAGGCAGCCCGCACCCCACGCCGGCCGCGCCCGCGATGGCGCCCTCGCCTTCGCCTTCCGTCTCTACAAATCGCTGCTCTCGCCCATCCTCCACGCCATCTCTCCCAGCCGCTGCCTCTACCTGCCCACCTGTTCGGAGTACGCCTACACGGCAGTCAGCCGCTTCGGCCTGCTGCGCGGATCGTGGATGGCGCTGCGGCGGTTCGCCCGCTGCCATCCCTGGGGCCAGGGCGGCCTCGACCCCGTCCCCGAGCGCGTTTCCTCATCTCAGCCTTCCGCAGCACCGGCGAATTCCCCTGCGTCCGGCCAGAACCACCCAGACCATTTACCATAGACAACAGGCTGGGAACGGCTCGGCCGCTCCCCCAGCTACCCGCAGAACAGGACGTATCACTTGGCAGAGTTCAACAACCCCAATCAGCAGGGCGGACAGGATAACCGGTCGCTTTTCGCGATGATGGTCGTCTTTGTCGCCGTCCTCTTCGGCGCCCAGTACTATCACGCGAAGATGAATCCGGAGACGGCGTCGTCGCCCGCCCCGGTCAGCAGCGGACCGCAGGCGCCTTCGCCGGCCCCGGCCGCGCCGCCAACTGCGGCCCCGTCCGCCGCCGCGCCTGCCGCGGCCGCGCCCACCCTGCCCGTCGTGCAGGCTGGCGCGGAGACAGCCACCGTCATCGAGAACGAACTCTACCGCATCACCTTCTCCAACCGCGGCGCCCAGGTCACCAGTTGGATCCTCAAGGGACCCTCCTACATCGACTCCGACGGCAAGCCGCTGGACCTCGTCAACCAGCAGGCGGCCAAACTCTTTGGCTATCCCCTGTCGCTTTACACCTACGATGGAGCCGCGCTGTCGATTGCCGGCGTCTCCCGCAACAACCATGTAGTCACCCTGTCCACTGCCGGAAACCTCCCGGCCGGCCTCAGCGGTCGCGCCGTCGCCATCTCCGGCGTCGCCGACAGCAGCTACAACGGAACCTTTGTGGTGACCCAAACCGGGCCAACCACGCTCACCTATACCCAGGACTACGGCGACAACGGCACCAGCACCGGAGGTTCGCTCGCCACCGTCAACGGTGCCACCGGAGAGTCCCTCAGCCAGGCGCTGTTCGTGCCCTCGGCCACCGGCTCGCTCGCCACTCCGGCCACGGTCAGCTTCAAATACTCGAACGGCGATCTGCAGGTCACCAAGACCTTCTCGTTCGATGCCTCTTACGTCCTGCACGCAACCGTCGCCGTCACCCGCAACGGCGTTCCGGAGCGCGCGCTGCTGAGCTGGCCCGGCGGTTTCGGCGACCAGAACGACGATCCGCGCGGCGGCGCGTACGCCAACGCCCAGTTCGACAACGACCGCAACGGCAGCGACGAGCACCTTGCTCCCAAGAAGATCACCGGCGGAGCCACGCTGACCGAGCCCTTCGACTGGGCCGGCGTCAGCGATCCGTTCTTCGCCGCGGTCTTCCTCCCCGAATCGCCCGCCACCGCCACCGTCGTCACCTTGGACAACCAGCTCGACGTCTCCAAAACCATCAAGCGAATGGGCTTCAATGCAAACTCCGCGCCCACCAAGGCGCAGAACATGCCCATCCTCGGCGCCGCCTTCGGGGACACCAACGGCTCCACCGACACCCGCATCTTCGTCGGGCCCAAGGCGATCAACGTCCTCAAAGGCATCCACGCCGCCAATCCCAAGGTCACGCTCGAACCCCTGCTCGAGTTCGGCTTCTGGGGCTTCATCGGCAAGTACCTGTTCCTCGCTTTGCAGTTCCTGCACTTCCATGTGGTGTCGAACTGGGGCTGGGACATTGTTATCCTCACCGCGCTCATCAACATCGTCATGCTGCCCTTCCGCGTCAAGAGCATGACCTCCGCGCTCAAGATGCAGCGCATCCAGCCGCAGATGGACGCCATCAAGGAGAAGTACAAGAAGTACAAGGTCACCGACCCCAAGCGCAACGAGATGAACACCGAGATCATGGAGCTGCAGAAGCGCGAAGGCGTCAACATGTTCGGCGGCTGCATCCCGAGCCTCATCACCTTCCCCTTCCTCATGGCGTTCTTCTACATGCTTCCCAAGGTGGTCGAGCTCCGCCACGCCCACTGGTACTGGCTGCCCAACCTGCAGGCCGCGGACCCGTACCACATCCTGCCCATCCTCATGGTGCTGTCGCAGTTCCTGGTGCAGTTCTATACCCCCTCGCCGGGCGTCGACCCCCAGCAGCAGAAGATGATGGCCTTCATGATGCCCGCCTTCTCCGGCTACATCTGCTGGCAGTACGCATCCGGCCTCGCGCTCTACTGGTCCACCAGCAACCTCATCGGCATCGCCCAGCAAGCCGTGATGAACCGTACCTCGCTCGGCCGCGAGATGCGCGAGATCGCCGCCAAGCGCGCCCGCCGCAAGGGCGCTACCATCCAGGCCCGCAAGTAGCCGAATACCTTTGGCAGTCATTCGTGCTCTCGACCCCTGGGCTCGATTGCGCAGCTTGCGCCAACGCCGGATGACCCCATCCGGCCCGCCCGCAAGCGGCCGCATTTCACCGGTCCCATGTTTTCTGCCTGGGGCTGCCTTGCTTTGCTAGGATGGACAACGGAACCAGCCACGAGGCGCCTATTTCCGAATGAGTTATCCAAAGATTCGCAAGGCCGTCTTTCCCGCCGCAGGATTGGGCACGCGCTTCCTGCCCGCCACCAAGTCCATCCCCAAAGAGATGCTCTGCCTGGTGGATAAGCCGCTCATCCAGTACGGCGTGGAAGAGGCCGTCGCCGCCGGCTGCACCGAGATCATCATCGTCACCGGCCGCGACAAGGCCGCGATGGAGGACCACTTCGACTCCAGTCCGGAGCTCGAGGCCGCGCTCGCCGCCAAAGGCAAGCAGGCCCTGCTCGACGTCGTCCGTTCCGTGTCGAAGCTGGCCCGAATCGTCTACACCCGCCAGGCCGAGCCCCTCGGCCTCGGCCACGCCGTGCTCATGGCCAAGGAGATCATCGGCGACGAGCCCTTCTGCGTGCTCCTGCCCGACGACATCGTCGACGCCAAAGTCCCCTGCATGAAGCAGATGGTCGAGGCGTTCGACGAGACCCAATCCACCATCCTCGCCTCCGAGGTGATCGAAGGCCCCGCCATCTCAGCCTATGGCTGCCTCGACTGCACCCCGGTCAAGACCAATCCCCGCCTGCTCGCCGTCAAGGGCATGGTGGAAAAGCCGAAGTACGAAGACGCGCCCTCGCCCAACGCAATCATCGGCCGCTACATCCTCACCCCGCGCATCTTCTCCATGATCGAGCAGGTAAAGCCCGGCGCCGGCGGCGAGTTGCAGCTTACCGACGCCATCAAGGCCCTGCTGCAACACGAAAAGGTCTTCGGCTTCCACTACGACGGCAAGCGCTACGACGCCGGCGACAAGCTCGGCTTCCTCAAGGCCACCGTCGAACTCGCCCTCAAGCGCGACGATCTCGGCCCTGGTTTCCGCCAGTGGCTCAAGGAATTTTCCATCTGACTTCCCGTACCGCGAATCTAACCTGTATTGCGAACGCAAAGCCGAGGAGAGAATTATGCCTGCAACCCTTTACGACATTCCCGTTGCCACCATCACCGGTGAGCCCACCGCGCTGGCCGCCTATCGCGGCAAGGTGCTGCTGGTCGTCAATGTCGCGTCGAAGTGCGGCCTCACCAAGCAGTACGACGCGCTCGAGAAAATCTACGCGCAGTTCAAGCACCAGGGCCTCGAAGTGCTGGGCTTTCCCGCCAACGACTTCGGCGCGCAGGAGCCCGGCTCGAACGACGAGATCGCCACCTTCTGCCGGGGTACCTTTGGCGTGAACTTCCCCATGTTCGCGAAGATCGCCGTCACCGGGCCGGAGATCCATCCGCTCTATTCCGCCCTGATTGCAGCCGAACCCACCGCCACCGGAGCAACCCGCGCCGCCTTCCGCGAGAAGCTGAACGGCTTCCTCGGCAAAAACGGCTTCCCGCCCACCAACCCCGAGCCGGGAATCCTGTGGAACTTCGAGAAGTTCCTCGTCGGCCGCGACGGCAAGGTCGCCGCGCGCTTCTCGCCCGAGGTCGTTCCCGACGATCCCGCCATCCTCGCCGCGATCGAGGCCGCCCTCGCCGCCTGACGGTAGATGGCCCTGCCGCGCCGGTGTTACTCTGCTGGGATTCGTTGTCAAATCAATCTTCCGAGGTGAGCCATGGTTGCATGTCTTCGTGGTGGGGCCCTCAATTGCGGCGCGGCTTTGCTGGTTCTGGCCGCGCCGTTTGCAGTTCTTGCGCAGAGTTCTCCGGTCAAGCCAGGTCTCTGGGATACCCAGTCCAGCGTGAACCGCACCATGCAGTTGCCGCCCGACGTCGAGGCGAAGATCGCCGCCATGCCCGCCGCGCAGCAGGCCCAGGTGCGCTCCATGATGGGCGGAAGCATGGGCGGCGGCGCTCCGGTGTCGACCTCCCGGCAGGTCTGCTACGCGCCCCAAACCAGCATGGATAGCCTGCTCAGCCAGGCGCAGCAGTCTCCCGGCATGCAGTGCACCTTCTCCAATCGCGTCCAGAACGCCGGCGGCGGCTCCGTCGACATCAGTTGCACCGGCCAGATGGGCACCGCCAAGGGCCACACCGAATTCAAGCTGGCGGACGAAGAGCACTGGAGCAGCACCACCCACATGAGCATGACCGGAACCTCCAACGGCCACACCATGAACTCGACCATCGACGCCACCACCACCGGCAAGTTCGTCTCCGCCGACTGCGGCGACGTCAAGCCCTACACCCCGCCCGCAAAGTAGCGTCAGCGGCCTAGCAGCAGGTCTCCGAACGGCGGGAAGGTAAGAAGCAAACCCAGCGCCAGCAATGTAAATGCAGCGGCGCTGACCTTGCCGAAGGCAACCTCCTTGTTCCTCCAGCGAACCGCGAGAACCGCCCACGCCATCAGCCACAGACCGATGGCGGCGGCGGTCACGCCGGAGAGTGGACCCGAGGGGCGATAGAAGTTCAACCCCGCTGCAAGCGGCCTGGAGCCGTCGGCGGCCACCGCGAGTGCGCCCAGGGCGAAGCAGCCGAACCCGCAGGAGAGCACCGCGGCAGCGATCGGGCCATTGGCCGCCGGAGTCACCGGCCCGCTCATTTCGCGCCGCCCATCGGCTGGCCGCCCATCAACTGGTAGATCGGCCCGCCCTGAACCGGCGCCTTCTTGTTGATCATTGCGCCCCACCCTCCCGCAACGGCCGCTGCCAGAAATGCCGCGGCCGCAAACCCCAGCACCGTGGTGCGGACCTGGCGGTGCGCGTTCCATGCGGCGCGGTGCCTGGTCATGATCCACGCGACCATGGTCGCCGCCATCGGCGCGATCCACGCAACGTGCTCCTTCCACTCCATGCCGAAGGTATGCCAGCCCGCAGTCGCGGGATGGGCCGTCAAGAGGAATTTGGGATAGAGCGCGAGATCGGCGCCGGCGGGAGCAACCGCACGGTACCAGGGATAGATGACATACGCGCCGGAGAGGACCGCGGCCCAGCCCGTCGCGGCCATGGCCACCAAGTATACGCCCTGCCACCGCGGGACCGGCTCAGCGGAAGCGTCGCGCCGCGCATCGAGCAGCAGCACCATCGCTCCAAACGCCGCCATCAGGAAGAAGCCGCCGAACAACATGCCGTGCACGGCGGTGACGAGTTCGCGCAGCGTGATCTCCATCGTGGGCTCCCTTCAGTGCGCCCGAAAATGTGTGAGCGCAGCCAGCATTTTGGATCCGGTCGCGGGGGCGGCCTGACCGTTCGCGCCAGTATCGGCCGCATCCTTCGGCCCCCAGGTCCAGTAAAGCGAGAGATAGGTGTAGGTCTCAGGCTGGCCGTAAATACTGCGCCCGGCGGCAAAGAGCAGGTCGAAGCCCTCTTTGAATTCGTAGATGCCACCCAGGTCCAGCATCGTGGCCGCGCGCGTGCTCGTCGCCGCTTCGCCTTCCGCCCCATGCCCGAACAGCTCCGCGCCCAGCGTCCACTTCTTGTCGAGCTGCCGTTGCACCAGCCATCCGGCGAACGGATACGTCTTGTAGCCCTCCTGCGTCACCACCGCCGCGCCGCCGCCCCCGTAGCTGGTCCATTGCCTGTCGTCCGGGCCCCACGACTTCTGCAGCCACAGCGGCATGCGGTACCACGTCGCACCCACGCCCAGGCCCTTTGCAGCATTGCCGCTGGGCAACTCGAAGAACGGGAAGATGCCAACCTCGGGCACCCGCTTGCTCTCCTTAACGAAACGGATCTTCGCGCCCAGTTCCGTATCGCCCATGCCGTAGTTGGTCGGCCCGTTCGCAGGGGCGAAGTTGACGCTGGGCGGCAGCACCAGGTGCAACTGCACGTTGGGGACGACCCCGTAGTTCACCTCATAAGCTGGAATCTCCAGCGTCGTTCCCCCGGCATTCTTGCCTGTCCCATCCGACAGCTCAAACGCATACATCTCAAAATGATGGAACTCCACCGGGTCGGGGTCGTCGGTCTGGAACGGCGGTCCGGCATGCGCGCTGGCCCAACACGGCAGCGCCATAAGCACGGCGAGGATGCGCAGACGGCTCGGAGCGTTGGCCTTCATCGACTCAGTAGCTTACAGGAACGTGCGCCGGTCAGTAATGAAAATGATCCGCACCAAACTCCGCCTGCGACCATCGGGAGCACCACGCGAAGCGGAAAAAGGGCGTGTGAACGCCCGCAGGGTGCCCGCCCGGCAGGACGCAATCTTGAGATAATCAAAGGGTGAGCGCTTCTTCCCAGCCCGAGACCATCGCCGTCGCCATGTCCGGAGGAGTCGACTCCTCCGCCGTGGCCGCGCTGCTGCGCGCCCAGGGCCACGCGGTGGTCGGCCTCACCCTCCAGCTCTGGAACCAGCGCCGCCTCGCCGGACACTCGGGCATGCCCGAAGCCGTGCGCGGCCGCTGCTGCTCCATCGACGACGTCTACGACGCCCGCGCCGTCGCCGAGCACCTCGGCATCCCCTACTACCTCGTCAACCAGGAGGCGCGCTTCGAAGCGGAAGTGGTTCAGCCGTTTGTAGCCGAGTACCTCGCCGGCCGCACCCCC